>Ga0302325_10022214_pt1 | contig 13284 bp, 13 predicted proteins | sample Palsa_T0_2_FD_201948 | JGI IMG/M metagenome (GOLD analysis project Ga0302325, IMG submission 201948) | Peat permafrost microbial communities from Stordalen Mire near Abisko, Sweden - Palsa_T0_2 | ecosystem: Environmental > Terrestrial > Soil > Palsa > Peat permafrost | place: Sweden: Abisko... | reverse complement strand
CCGCGCCCTTGCCTCGTCGATGTCGGGTTCCCCCTGTCAGGGCCCCGGGTCAGGACTTCCACCTCCGATCTCAAACGTCATGCCCAGCACACCGCCAACCGCCCCTCAAGCGCCGTAGAACCCAACCGAGACCTGAACCCTTGACGGCCTCCCGGACCCAAAACAGCAGCACCGAAGGGGAAGGGTCGAGACGAGGCTGGTGATCCGCACGACAGAGACCGCTTCGCTCTCGCCATTGATCGGCTTCGCCGATGAAGTTCACGCGACGTCTGCGAATGCCGGATGCCAGACAGCAGGTCAGGCGAGGCATGTCGCCGATCACCACCACACGATCAGCCTCAGCCATTCCTCACCCGCGCTCCAACCTCTCTTGCGACCGCCACTTAAATCGCCTCCTCGTCGCTTACGGCTCGCTTCCGGCTGCCACCAAGAGCAGCCTCCCTTGTCCGTACAGCAATACACTCTACGCACTTACATGCTGACGACTGCTTCTCAGACGCCCTGGCAGCCCGTCTACGGACCTGCAACAACCCGGCCTGACCCTCGGGCTGCCCTGGTCTCGTTGTTCGGGAGATGGGGCCTGTCGTGTTGACGGTGGCGAAGGTCACGGCGTCCGCGGCGGCGGGGTATGCGCAGTACTTGGAGGGCCGGTCGCAGGCGCCGGGGGCGGGGGACTACTACCTGTCAGATCAGGGCGAGCGGGTCGAGGCACCGGGGCGGTGGCTGCTCGGCGAGCGGGGCGCTATGGCGCTCGGCGTCGACGCTTCGCGGGTGGTGGGGGCGGGGGCGTTTGGGGCGGTGATGGCGGTCCGTCACCCGGAGTCCGGAGAGGCACTGCGGCGGGTGGGGGGCAACGGGGAGGCGGTGTGCGCGATCGACGCGACGTTCTCAGCGCCGAAGTCCGTGAGCGTGGTGTGGGCGCTCGCGGGCCCGGAGCTGCGGGCGGGGATCGAGGCGTGCCAGGAGGCGGCGGTCGATCGCGCGGTCGCTTATGCGACCGCGCGGGTGGAGATGACGCGTCGGCGGGTGGATCAGAAGACGGTGGTCCGCGAGCGGGCCGCGGAGGTGTTGGCGTCGTCGTGGCGGCATACGACCGCCAGGGCGGTCGCGGGTCGGGCGCCGGATCCCCAGCTGCACTCCCACACGCTGATCCATGGGGCGATCCGTTCTGATGGGGAGCTGGTCGCGGTCGATTCGCGGGCGTGGTTCGTGCATCAGCGCGAGGTCGATGCCGCGTATCTCTCAGAGCTCGCCCAAGGCCTTGAACGGCTCGGGTTTCAGGTGGACCGCGAGACCGGGCGGCGGGGGCGCTACTTCGAGCTGGCCGGGGTTCCCGAGGGGCTCAGAGAGCGTTTCAGTGGCCGTCACGCCCAGGTGCACGCCGCGATCAAGGCTCGTCTGGATGCGAAGACCGCTCAGCTTGAGAAGACGGTCTCGGCGGGCGGGACAGACGCGGCGATCGCCGCTGAGCAGCTCGAGGTCCTCGCGCGCTCCGGGCGGCTGCTGCCCGGGGAGGAGCGGTCAGTCGCGATGCAATCCCGCGCCAGCAAGGACGCGGTGTTGGCGACCGCGGGGGACTTGGACCGTGCGTGGTGGCAGGACGCCCAGCCGTTCGGGTTTGACGCCCGCACCGTCGAGCAGCTGCGCCGGCCCGAGCGGGCGATCGCGCCGGCAACCGCTGAGCAGCTCGACGCGCGGGTGCTGGAGCGTCTGACCGAGTTCGAGGCGGTGTTCTGTGACCGTGACGTTCGCGCCGCGGCCATGGTCGCCGGCGTCGGCTTGGACCTCGATGAGGCCCTGGGGTCTGTCGAGCGGCTCACCGAGCAGGGGGAGCTGGTGGCGTTGGCTGACGGGCGGCTGACCACGCGGAGGCATCGGGCGGTGGAGGCGCGGACGGTCGCGCGGGCTCGGGCGGTCGCCGCCGGCACGGGACAGCCGATCGCCGCAGAGGCCGCCGAACGCGAGATCGCGGTACTCAACGGGCAGCTGCGCGAGCGGGGTGTAGAGCTGGCGGGGGAGCAGGCGCAGGCGATCCGAGTGGCGTGCGGGCCCGGGCAGCTGACGGTGATCGAGGGGCAGGCCGGCACCGGAAAGAGCACCGCGCTGACCGCGGTCGCCCGCGCGCACGAGCAGGCCGGACAACGGATCGTGGTCACCAGCACCGGCGCGCTCGCGGCCGAACGGCTCGCCGACGAGCTCATCGAGGCGGGCGTGGACGCCGCGGGATTTTCAACGGCCGCGCTGGCGAGGCAGATCCAGTTCGGGGGTCTGCCGCTGGACTCGTCGGTGACGGTGATCCATGACGAGGCGGCGTTGGCGTCAACTCGTGAGCATGATCAGCTGCTCGGCGCTGCGGAGCAGTCGGGGGCACGGGTGATCCTGGTGGGTGACCCACGCCAATCCCGCGCGGTCGGCGCCTCCGGCCTCTGGGACCGGATCGAACGGGCAGCGGGCGAGCACGATGGCTACGTGGCGCTGGAGCGGATCGTCCGCGCGCAGGACCCCGCTGACCGTCGTGATCAGGCGTTGTGGCGCTCCGGGCAGCATGAACGCGCCCTGGCCGGCTATCAGGCTCGCGGACGGCTCCTCGTCGAGCACGACCGCCAAGCCGCGGAGGATCGGGCCCTGGAGAGCGCGCAGGCGGATCGTCAGGCCGGTCGGGGGACGTTGGTGGTCTGTCAGACCAGCAACGAGCACCTGGACGCGCTCAACGCCCGCGCGCAAGCGATCCGCGCCCAAGCCGGCGAGCTCGGCGATCGGGAGGTCGCACTGGCGGGCCGGCCCTACGGGATCAGAGCCGGGGACGAGGTCCAGATCCGGCATCCCGTCGCGCACCCCGACCTGGGCAGGGTGAGCAACGGCACCGCCGGCCAGGTCCTCGACGTCGACCCCGCCGGTCAGAGCGCCCGTCTGGTGCTCTCAGACGGCCGCAAGGCGCTGTTTGTCCGGGAGCTGCTTGACCAGGCGCAGGTGCGGCTGGCGTACGTGCAGCACCCGTTCCCCGCGCAGGGCGTGACCGTCGACACCGGGCATGTGATCGTGGGAGAGCACGCGACCGCCGAAGGGTCCTATGTCGCCGTGACCCGCGCGCGGGCGAGCACCCACCTCTACGCCGCACCTGACCGCCTCGACGAGCCCGATGCCGGCCGCGAAGCGGTCCTGGCGGGGATCGCTGAGCGGATGGGCCGCACCGACCCCGAGATGCCGTCGATCGCCGTCCCGCTCGCCCACGAGCAGCAAGTGGAGGCCGAGCACGTTCGGGAGAGCCGCCCGGGCCCGCCGCCGGAGGAGGACGAGCCACAGCGTCCGCAAGCGCGGGATGAGCTGGCCGAGCTGCGCTCAGAGCGCGATCGGTTGGCGGCGGTCCTGGCGACCTATCCGGTCGACGTGGAGCGGGAGATCCGGCGGTTGGAAGGTCAGGCCGGGCAGGCGCACGAGTCCGCCACGCAGGACCGGTGGCGCTCAGAGCACTGGCAGCACACCTACGAGGATCTCGGGGTGCTGCGCCGCCGCGGCCAGGACGGACGCCAGGCCAAGGACCGCGCCGACACCTTCACCGCGCGCGCTGAGGAGCAGCAGGCCCACGGTGACCGGCTCGCCCAGCAGGCCCGGACCCTCGCCTCAGAGCCTGAGAGCCCCACGGCATGGGAGCGATCCCACCCCCAGGTCCGCGAACAGCTGCACCAGGCGCAGACCGCCCTGGCCGCCGCGGTGGACCAGCGCACCCGCCAACCCCAGCCCGGGGTCGGGTTTGATCGCCAGACCGCTCGCCAGGAGCTGATGTGGCTACGCGCCGAGCGCGACCGGCTGCGCCAGGAGCTGCGCGGCTACCCCCACCAGCAGGCCCGCGAAGCTGAGCACGCCGACCAACGCGCCGGCCAAGCCGACCGGGACGCTCTCACCGCCCGTCAGCGCGCTCAGGAGGCCGAGGGGGAGTACGGGCAGCTCGGGCGTCTGGCGCGTCGCGGTCAGCGCGGCACCCAGGCCCAGGAGCGCCAACACCGCTTCGAAGACCAGGCACAGCAGCATGAGCAGCGCGCGCACGCCGAACGTGATGCGGCGTCCCAGGCGCGTGGAGAACCCGGCGGGCCGGCGGAGTGGGATCGCGCGCATTCCGGCGTCCGCGAGCGCCTGGCCGTCTACGAGCACGCATATGAGGTCGCCGAGACCCAGCAGGCCCGCCAGGCGCTCGAGGTCGCCGTGGGGGGGGATCCGGCGGTCCGGGTACTCGGCCCGCGGCCCCAGCATCCCGACAACCGCAAGGTCTGGGAGCAGGGCGCCCGAGCGATCAGCGCCTACCGCCTTGCCTACGACATCACCAGCCAGGACACTGTCCTGGGCCCCGAACCCGACCCCGCCCGTCCCGGCGGTTTTCAACGGCACCAGGATTGGGAGAAGGCCGCCCGCCTCGCCCTGCAGGCCCGCGGACGGCTCGGAATCGGCAACCAGCACCACCACGCCCTGGGGCCGGTCTCAGAGCAGGCGCGGCGAGTACCCGAGCTCACCCCACCGCCGCCCGAGTTCGGCCGGGGGCGCGGCCCCGGGTTCGGGATGTGAGCCGGGATGGCGCGACCGTGGCTGTTTCTCGACCTCGACGGCGTTGTCAGCCCGCTGCCGCCCCGCGACATCGCCGACGACGAGCAGAAGTTCGCGATCCCCGCGGGGCACATGACCTGGCCCGGGGCGCTGTATCGGATGCACGTCAACGAGCGCCTGCCCGACTGGGCCGCCCAGCTCGACTCCGTCTACGACGTCGTGTGGGCCACCAGCTGGCAGACCGACGTCCTCAAATGTGTCGCCGAACCCCTCGGGTTACCGGTGTGGCCGGTGCTCACCTGGCCACTCGGTGCGACCGTCTCGCGTCGTATGGGCCGCGGCCGTGTCGCGGCGAAGACCCAGGTCATCCTCGAGCACCTGCAGGCCGACCCGCGCCCGTTCGCCTGGGCCGACGATCACCTCTCCCGCCAGACCCCGCCGCAGCCCATCCGGGAGCTCGGCCTCGAGTACCTGCTGATCCGTCCTCGACGCCTGACCGGGCTCACCGCGCAGCACCTCGATCAGCTACTGCGATTCGCCGATCAGCTGGCAGGGAGCGCGAGCGCCGCAAAGCGACGAGCAGTGAAGGCGGGCGAGGGGGGTGAGCGGTGACCCTGTCCGCCGCAAGCGCCAACCAGCAGGGGTCGTAGGGAGACCGAGAGGGTCACGCTGGCGGCCAAACCGGGGGTGATGCGCCGAGATCGCCGAACTCGACCCTGGAAACGGCGTGCGTGCCGTAGCGACATGGATGATGCCCGTCGCTGTCGTCATCATCGTCGTCCACCAGGCCGCGCCCCTGGGGGTCCTGAGCCTGCTCGCCAGCTGGGCAACGGTCCTCGGGTTTCCGCTGCTGGTCATGAGCGCCGCGCTGGCGTGGCTGACGTGGCGATCACAGCAGACGACGTCCCAACGACACGGGGCCGGGACGCTCAGGCCGCCCCGCTGCTCACGCCGACAATGTCGGCCTCGACGTCGAAGACCACGGGGGCGCCGACGCCGACGGGCCCCACCGAATCGCCGACGGCGATAGCCGTTCTGGGCGGCGACGATGGGTATGCAAGCGACTGGCCTCTCGCCCTGTTGAGTCACGTTTCTGCTCGCGACCCTCTTCGGGAGCGCTATTGGGTCACGTTAATGGTCATATTCGTGACTATCCCAGTGTTTGGAGTCGGTCCAGGAGCTGGCGTGGGGTGAGCACCGGCGGGTCGGGGTCCGGCAGCTCGGTGAGGTGGCGATCGCCGGAGACCAGGCAGTCGGCCCGGGCGGCTTGCGCGAGCGCGACGAGGTAGTCGTCGTCGGGGTCGGCGGTGATCGGCGCCGTGGGCGTCGGTGGGTCATTGACGAGCGTCGCGCCGAGCCTGAGCTTGGCCACGAACGCCATGACCTCCTGCTGGGTCAGCCAGCGCCGCAGCCGTTCGCGGGAGAGCACGTCCTCAAGCTCTGCAAGCAGCTGCGGGCTGACGATCAGCTCAAGACGCTCCTCGGCCCAGGCGTTCAGCAGCGCCCGGGGGATGCCTCGCGGCGCGATGCTGGCCGAGATCAGGACGTTGGGGTCAAGGACGACGCGCACGCTTGCCGGCCGTACGCTGCTCGCGGCGATCGGAGTGAACCTCGTCGACCGCGATTTGCATTGCCTCCTCGTCGCTGAGCTGCGAGCGCTCGGCGACTCGGTCAAGCAACTCGACCAGCTCCTGGCGGGCCCGTGCGGCCTGGTCTGAGCGCATGTAGGCGCGCAGCGCGTCCTCGACGATCTCGTACTCGGCCCGGCCCGAGCTCGCCGCCAGCGCCTTGGTTGCCGACAACAGCTCGGGCTCGAGGTAGATCGTGGTCTTGGTGCGGGGCATGATCCTTAGCTTACGCCGTTTTGATGGCAAAACGGTGAGCTGGCGTTCAGCTGGCGCGGCGGTCATGATTGGGCCCGTGAACGCTGCTGAGCGGTTCCTCGCGGCCTCTTCCGCGCCGGCGATGTCGAAGCGGCGGCGTCAGAACTGGCCGAGGACGCGGCAATTGAGGGTGCTGTCAACCTTCTCGTCGGACATCACGTCGCGTTTGGTCGGTCGTCGGGCTTCAGCGCAACGGCAGCGACCTGCCTCCTGCGCCGCGCTGCCGACCAGAACCGGGCGAGCAGATCGAAGGCTGGTTCAGGGAGCCTTGCGAGCCTCTCGTAGTGCGGGGGCCATGCGTGCGTTACGACGCGAGCATCGATGTTCGTGAACCCGGCTTCGTCCAAAAGGTTGCCGACGAGCAGTGGCGTCCACGTGTAGAGATGATGATTCGGATCGGTGTCGAGCGCTGGGCTGCGCTCCATTCGCCAGTCGTCTATCGGAAGCCAGAGGACCAGCTTGCCGCCCGGTCTCAGAGCCCGCCGCAGTTCTCGCAGCTCATCGAGCGGCGCGAGGGTGTGCTCAAGCGCATGATTTGAGATGACTATGTCGACCGAGTCCTCCTCGACTTCAGTCGGCGATGCACGCACGTCGAGCCCACGTTGACATGCCGCCTCGCGCGCCACCGCGTTTGGCTCCACGCCGACTCGGTGAACGGCCTGGAGCTGCTCCATCAGAAAGCCACCGCCGCATCCGAAATCCAAGAGCCGGTCCGACGTACGTACGTGTTGGGCAAACTTCCTCGCGTTCAGCACGGCCCCGACACGACCCGACTCGCGCTGCCAACTGAAGTACTCAGCGCCGCGATTCCCGCCGTAATGCTTGCCGACACGTCGATCCTCCATCACGGCACATCGGTCGGTCGGTTGGCGGGTCGGTGCGGGAAGGGCTGGCGCGCTCCAGGCCTTGCTGTCGCAGGTGATGCAGTAGCCAAGCCGGTCCGAGCGCCGACGCGACCGCTGCCAACGGTCACAGCCGAGACAAGCGACGGCACGCGAGCATGAGCATGGGTCACGAATCCTTGAAACGGGTCGGGACTCCCAAGGTTGCGCACTGCCGGTTCTGTCGCCGCCTTTCCGGCAGCCGGGAAGGCGCTGCTCGGGACCCGTCCGGTTGCTCATACAGTCACGAAATGGATCGTAAAACGTGACTATTCCGTCCGGGGGTCCTGAAAGGATTCAGGGCATGAGCCAAGCGACGAGAACCAACTCAAATAGCAGTGCCGGCGTACCCGACACGGCCTGGCAGCTCGCCGCTGAGCTCGCCGACGCGTTTGAGACCGACCGCCGGCTGGCTGAGCAGCTGGCCGGTGCTCAGCACCGGTTGCAGGCCGCCAACGGCCGGTTGTGGTCAGGCCTGCATCCCGACGCGCTCGGGCTGGTCTATGACGACACCGCTGCGGTCGGGGTTGGCCAGGGCTCAAGCCAGATCGCTGAGGAGATCGTCGACGCGGTGCGCGTCGGCGGCTGCGCAGCCGACGTCGAGGCGGCGGCGCTGGGCGAGTTGCAGGAGGTCCACTGGGCGATCCACCGCGCTTTCTCTGAGTGCCAGCGCCTCGGCGAGGATCGCCGGCACCTGGCCGTGGAGATCGGCGAGCTGATCGCCGGCATGGTTGCCGAGCTGGTCGCGGCTGGCTGGAGTGAGGACGCCGCTCGCACCACCGACGTTCAGGCGCTCGCCGCGGCCGCGGCGCGATGAGCGCCCATACCGGCTCGCGGTCGGCGAGCTCGGCGACGTCGCGGCGCCGCCCGCCGGAGGTCTTGACTGAGGCCGAGGCGATCGCGCTGATCCGGTCGTGTTCGACGCGGGCGCCGACCGGGGTCCGCAACCGGGCGTTGATCGCGGTCTTGTGGCGCTGCGGACTCAGGATCAGCGAGGCATTGGGCTTGGAGTTGCGCGACGTCGACCTTGACGCCGGGAGTTTGCGGGTGCGTCACGGCAAGGGTGACAAGAGCCGCACGGTCGGCGTCGACGAGCAGACCGCGGCCTTGTTGGCGCGGTGGCTTGACCGCCGCAAGACGATCGGCGCCGGCGCGCGGGCGCCGATCTTCTGCACGCTGCAGGGCGGGCGGATTGACTCCTCCTATGTCCGGCGGCTGCTCCCGCGTCTCGCCCGCCGGGCGGGGGTGGAGAAGCGCGTGCACGCCCACGGACTGCGCCACACTCACGCTGCGGAGTTGGCGCGGGAGGGGACGCCGATCAACATCATTCGCGACGACCTGGGCCACACCAGCCTGGCGGTCACCGATCGCTATCTGCGCGACGTCGCGCCCATCCACGTGATCGACACGATGCGCGCCCGGCGCTGGGAGGCGGCGTAGGAGCGCGCGCCGCCCTGGTGGATGTCCCCTCTGTCCCCTGTCCCCAGGAAGGGGACCGAGGGGACCTGTAGAACCCCAGCGCATGAAGACCTACACGACCCAAGAAGCCGCCGAGCTGACCAACTCGACGGTGCGGGCGCTTCGGAAGCGGATTGAGCGCGGCCAGCTGCGCGCCGTCCAACAGGGCCGCTACTGGCGGATCCCGCATGCCGAGCTTGAACGCCTTGGACTTGTTGGCCCTGAGGGGACGGAAAGGGGACAGGGGACAGAGGGGAACGACGTGGTTCTGGCCGCGCTGGAACGCGAGCGCGATGAACGACGCCGTCTTGCTCAGGAGGTCGCGCGGCTGCGTCCCTTGACCGCGCATGTCGAGCGGATCACCGAGGACCTGCACCGAGAGCGCGCCGAGCGGCTCGCCGCTGAATCCAGAGTCACCGAGGCAGCAGGTGTCGCCGAAGAGCTGCGCCAGCGTGAGCGCGCGCTCGCGGCGGCTGGCTTCTTCGCTCGCCGACGGATGATCCGCGAGCTTCGCCACCAGACCGCGTGACGATCCTCGCCGAGGTCGTCGACATCGATGGCCGACGTGTCGAACTGACCGACGAACGCTGGCAGCACATCCTCGTCGAGTCCGACGGGCACCCAGAGCTGGCCGGCTACCAGGCGGAGGTGATGCGCGCGGTGCAGGCGCCCGACGAGCGACGACCGGGACGCCAGAGCAACGAGCAGTGGTTCTTCCTGCGCAACGCTGGTCCGAGCCGCTGGCTGCAGGTGGTCGTAGCCTATGACAACGGTCGCGGGTGGATTGTCACCGCCTTCGGCCGCCGCAGAGACCCATGAGCGTTCAGATCGGCAATCTCAGCTTTGACCGCGTCCGGTACGACCGCGACGGCGATGTGCTCTACCTGCACCGCGCTGATCCCAGCTCCGCAGTTGAGTTCGATGCGTCACCCGAGGGACACGCGCTGCGCTTCAACGCCGCGGGCGAGCTGATCGGCGTGACGATTGTCAACGCCCGCTGGCTACTCGAGCACGAAGGTGAGATCACGATCACGATCCCCGAGCAGGCGGTCCACGTGCAGCCGGCGGCGCTCGAGGACGCGCTCACGGCGGCATAGCCGCCTACCACCTACCATCGTCCCCTCGGTCCCCTGGACCCCCGAAGGGGACAAAGGGGACGAGGACTTACGCTGCGCGGCTGTCGTCGGCTGAGGGCTCGGGGAACTGCCGATGGATCGTCTCGCGCACGGCTGTGCGTTCGGTGCGATCTGCTCGGCGCTGCTGGGTCTTGGCGGTGATCCCGAGGTCGCGGTACGTCGCCTGCTTGCGCGCTGCGCCGCGCGCGCGGGCGCCGCAGACGCGGCGGACGACCAGGCACCAGCCGCCGCCGCGGCGCTCGCAGCCCACGAGCTCGTAGGCGGGGTCGACGTCGACCAGGCGCCCGCCGGCGCGATCAAGCGCGCGGCGCGCGTCTCGAGGTCGGTCGTAGTGCGCTACCCCCAATGATTGGCGTGCCGGCTCGCCGAGGCCGATCGCGCACTCCTCGCGGCCATCGAGGGAGCGCGCCGGCCAGCGCCCCCACGCCTCAAGCGTCGCCCACAGACGCGCCGACAGGCCCGTCCCAAGCGCTCGCAGCAGGTCGAGGTCAAGCCAGGTGCAGTGCCCGGCGACCACCTGCTGCGCGGTCCAACGGCCAATCTCGACTTTCAGTGACGTGGAGCCCTTGAGTGCGCCCCACTCGTGCGGCGTGCGCAGCTTCAGGCGGGTTGTCGCCAGCCAGACGTCACCGATCAGTCCGACCAGGCCCTCCCTGACGTGTTGCATTGCCAGATCAGGGTCGGGCTCAACGTCTTGGACGACGATCGTCGCGGCACGCAGTCGCACGAATGAGCGACGCAGCTTTGCGTACTCGTGACCGCCGTCCTCGCCGAACACCATGTCGGCGAGCTGGTAGCCCGTGGTCTCGACGGTCCGTGTGTCGGCGTTTGCGAGAGTCAGATCATCCTGTGGCGCAGCGGGCAGCTGCCCACGCAGCTGGGCGCAGAGCGCAGCCCAGACGCGCAGGTCGAGCATCGAGAGTCGTCGGCTGGCGCCGACCCAGCCGGCGGCGAGCAGGCAGCGGGCGACGAACGCCTCATCGGATGGATCACCGTTGGTGACGGGCTCCCACACGGGGTGCAGCAGGCTAGCCCTCGGGGCCTGACCCTGCCAGCGGTGGGCTTGCGGCATGGTTCAGAAGCGTGACGACGACCGCGGACGGAAAGCCCGGGTTTTTAGTCGCGGCCGGTAGCGAAGCCCGGGCGGCGAGTCGCGTCTAAGCCCGGGCGGCGAGTCGCGCTTTTGGGCCTATAAGCCCGGGCGGCGAGTCGCGCAGGATGTACCTACTAGATAGCTCCTAAAGGATCTGCGCGGGCGAGCGCGCGCGCCAGGACCCGCGGCCGGCTCCTGCCCCACTCGCCCTTCGGGCTCGGGGACCATGTCGGGTAGCCGGGACGGTTGCCCGTCCCGGCTCCCACAGAACCGTGCTTGTGCTGTTCACACACGGCTCCTCGGGACGGCGGGTTGCGAACCCCGCCGCCGGCCGCTATCCGCGACCTTGCTCTATCCCCACTCCATCACCAGCTGCTCGTGGGTGGGGGCGACGATCTCCTCGTGCCAGGCCCGGTGCTGATCCACGAGCGAAAGGAGTCCGCGGTCGGTGAAGTACCGGGGCCGCAGCGCCCTGTCGACTTGTGGGACATGGCTGAGCGCCCACAGGGACCTGCGTCCCGAGTAGACGGCCTGCCACGCCTGCCGGGGCTTGATCCCGAGGGCGATGAGGTTGCGCACGATCGTCGGTCGGCGCTTCCAGTGGTGCAGCAGAATCGCGCGCAACCGACGCCGGATGTGGGCATCCAGAGCACGCAACACGTACTCCTCGCCAGGCCCGCAGACCCGAAAGAACCCATGCCACCCGATCACCCACGCGTTGATCTCCAGGAGGCACGCTTGGAACGTGCGTCCCCAAGTTCGCGGCGTCAGCTCGCGGATCCTGCCCATCGCGTTGCACTTGGTGCGCACCGACAGCAGCACCTCAACGACCCCGGTCTGCGGATCTAATCGCAGCCGAAACCCGAGGAAGTGGCGGTCCTCCGGACGGGCAACCGCCGACTTGGACCGGTTCATCTTCAGACGCAAACGCCCTCCGATGAACTCGGTCAAGCTGGCCATCACCCGCTGGCCCGCTCGTTCGCTTCGCACGTAGACGTTTCCGTCATCGGCATAGCGGACGAACCGATGACCACGCCGGTCAAGCTCCCAATCGAGCTCGTCCAGCACGATGTTCGACAGCAACGGTGATAACGGCGAACCCTGGGGCACGCCCTCCTCGTTACCGATGACCACACCGTCCGGCAGCACGATCTTGGCCTTCAGCAACCGGCCGATCAGCACGAGCAGTCGCCGATCCCCGACCCGCTGCGCGAGCCGGGACATCAGCCGTTGGTGGCAGACGCGATCGAAGAACTTCTCCAAATCGAGATCTACGCACCACTCGTATCCGTCTTCCAGGTACTGCTTGGCCTCCTGCACTGCCGTGTGGCAACTGCGGCCCGGTCGGAACCCGTGACTCGACGGGTGAAACGTCGGCTCGAACACCGGCTCGAGTACCTGGCGCACCGCCTCACAGACCACCCTGTCTGCCACGTTCGGGATCCCCAACCCGCGCTTCCCGCCCCCTGCCTTCGGGATCTCCACCCGGCGCGCCGCGCCAGGCCGATAGGACCCATCCAGCAGAGCAGCGGCCAGCACCGGACCGGCATTCGGCCACTGCATCAGCAGCTCGCCGACCGTCAGCCCGTCAGGGCCGGGTGCTCCCTTGTTCGACACCACCTTCAACAGCGCCGCCGACAAGCGGCTAACAACCTCCTCCATCGTCACCGGCGTGACGCTCTCCACGTTGACGATCGCCTCCGGCACCCTCGCCTTCGCCTCCGCGAACTGGTCCACGGACGCTCGCCGAGCGGCCCCCTTCTCGGGGTTTTCTGCTGTCGCGATCGGCAGGCGAAGCTGTCCCGCCGTTTGCTCAACCGGGATCGCCTTCCCTTGCGGGCCGGGACTCGACCCAGCACGCTCAGCGGGCATTACCCCGCCTTCCAGTAGTACGCGATCCTCCGACTTCTGCCGGGCCATCAGCCTCCGTTACATGTCCTCGGGCCAACCGACCTTCCGGCCGGAACCCGGCAGATCTCCTGGGGTAAGACGCTGAGATTTCACCGCGATCACGTCGCCAATACGCTCCTCGGGACCAACAGGAACAGGGCATCGCTGCTGGCGGCCAGCTCACCCACCCAAAGGACGCCTTACGGCGCTTCACTCTCGTTCGCGACCACGACGCATCTATGGCTTCCTTCAGACCCGCCCTCACGGAAGCCCCCGCAGCGCCACAACCGGCCGCACTGGAGACCGCCCGGTGAACTCCGGGCCGCGCCCTTGCCTCGTCGATGTCGGGTTCCCCCTGTCAGGGCCCCGGGTCAGGACTTCCACCTCCGATCTCAAACGTCATGCCC
>Ga0302325_10022213_pt1 | contig 13284 bp, 15 predicted proteins | sample Palsa_T0_2_FD_201948 | JGI IMG/M metagenome (GOLD analysis project Ga0302325, IMG submission 201948) | Peat permafrost microbial communities from Stordalen Mire near Abisko, Sweden - Palsa_T0_2 | ecosystem: Environmental > Terrestrial > Soil > Palsa > Peat permafrost | place: Sweden: Abisko... | reverse complement strand
TTTTTTTGCCGGGGACTCTTTATCCGTAGCCTGGCGGTCACCACTAGAAACTCGTCACGTCGGCCTCAGGCTCTACCCAGCGGGTCTCTTCACAATGAGCGATCACGTATCACCGCACGGGAGTGGGGTGTTCCCGTGGTGATTCCGGGCCAGGCCAATTTGTGCAGTCCCGGTTCTAAGCGACACCTTAGGTCCGGTACCTACACGGCACTTTCCGGGCAGTGATCACTCGGCGCCGGTAAGCGGCCGCAAGAGGCCGACTTCAGCTCACTTCTTCTTCTTGTTCTTGGAGTGCTTGGAGTGCTTGGAGTGCTTGGGAGCCTTGAAGGTGACCTGGACTGCCGTCCCATCAGCGGTGGTATTGCCCACGCCGATCACACAGGTCAGATGGCCCGTTATCCCGCAGACACCATCGCCGACGACGCCAGTCACCAACTTGATTTTGGTGGAGAACGTTCCGGCCTGAGTCACGGTCACTGACTGGACTGCGCCGATGTTGCAGTGTCCCGTATCAGTGGCAGTCAACGCTCCCGTCACGGCCGAGGTGCACTCAGCCATGAAGTACGTATTAGCCGCACCGCCGGTGGAGTAGGGGAAGCCCGATCCGGTCACGGTGACCGTTTCGCCCTTAACCAGCCCAGTGTCGGGCGTGACCTTGATCGAATAGCCGGGGTTGGCTCCGGCTGGAAGCGCAAGCGCCGAGAGGAACAGGGCGACTGCACTGCCAAGGAGCGTTGAGGCAATCCGTTGTCGTCGCATCATTTTGCCCTCCAACAGAGCGCGGTTATCCAATTGAGTACACTCTACTAGGTCGGACCATCTGGCGCCCAAGATGAGGGCACTAGGGCGCGGCCTTTGCGCCACTGATGGGCACGACATCGACGCGGTAGATGTATTCCGACTCGTGCTTCAGCCCCGAATCAATGCCGCGAACCAGTGATGTGATCTGATCTCCGTGGAGGTTGTGGTCGATCTCGAGGTGGACGATTACCCAAACTCGGCCTGGACCGAGGAACGTAACGAGGAGTTCGCGAATCGCGGCCACTCCGGGGTACCAAGGAGAAAGGTTCGTAGCCCCTCCTCGTCACTCGGCTGGAATGGCTGGGTGAAGTCATCAGTCCCTCTGGAGCCGGGGATGTGAGCGACCAGGCGCCGACGAGAAAGTCGTGGCTGCGCTGGACGAGCCGAAACCCGGCACGGATGAGCAGTAGCCCGATGAGTACGGCGACGATTCCCTGGGGGATCGACGATCCGGTGATCTGATTGAGGGTCAGACCCGCGAAGGCCATCACATCTCCCGAGACTGACACCGCATCTTGGACGAACACAGTCCGCAGGCTGGGATCGAACGTCGTCTTGGACTGGCTGAGGAGACTGAGGTTCCTGCGGCGCGCCTGGTTGCTCATCTGGCCAGCAGACTGGCGAAATGAAATGAGGTCCAAAACAGTCGAGATCGCCAGAATGACATAGGCCACGGCGAACCGAGAGGTCACGCTTGGGTGGATCAGCTCCTCGACGCCCTCCCGCAAGGAGAACACCGCACCGGCGACCAGCACGAAGAGTGCCGCCAGCAGCGTCCAAAAGTAGATCTCCCGCCCGTATCCCAAGGGATGTTAATCGTCGCGATCACGGGTACTGCGGTGCTGAGCGACGACGAGGATGACCCCGGTGGCGACATCGGCGAGTGAATGCGAAGCCTCGGCCGCCATTGCGGCTGAACCCGTAAGGACCGTTGCGCCTGCCTTGGCCAACCCGATCCCGAGGTCCGCTACCAGGGCTACCCAAACGGTCCGCGTGCTCTCGTTTGGCATCGCTCGAGCTCTACGCACCCGTCGTGTTCTTCACCGATGCGGGGACGTTTGCTTCCCATGGTCGCGCCCGATGACGAAGTGCACGGGGCCCCTTCGGAAACGAGATCTGCATTCCCACATGCCGTTCGCCCTGCGGGTCACCGGCGAACCCGGATCGACCGACCTCAGAGCCGGGGCAATAGATCCGTGTCGTTTTCGTCGACACCGGCAGAGCTATGTCCCGAACAAACCATCTGTCGCTAGTCGGTCAAGTGGCTGTCGTGGACGCAACCAGAATGCAACCTCATTGCTACCTGGGCGGAACACACTGAACCAGACTCAATGAGTCGAAGTTGACCTTTGAAACTCGGGTTGGCCGCCGCAAGGAGAAACTCCGTGTTTTACCATCACCGGGACACCCTGCCACTTCGGAACCTTGACCCTCCCCGAGTTCGAACAGTGCGGTTGCTCCACAACGACGAGGAGCTACAAGCGGCAATCGAGCGTGCGAGAGCCTTCGAGCGCAGAGACGACTACCGCCAACGACGGGCTCGTGCTTACGACCGCTTCCTCAGCCCCGAAGAAGGCGGGCCAGCAGACGTAGCACCCATAACTCCAATTGACAAAAGAGGTGTTGCCCTTGTCAAAATGGCTCGTACGCTGAGCGAAACAACAATCGCCGAAGGTATCGAAAACGGAGTGACCCTCAACGGGCTGAGTGGATTTGGAGTCGAATTGGGTCAGGGCTGTAACACAGGGCAACCTGGTCCATTCGCTTCATAGGCTACGGCGCCAGCCGCGAAGTGGACCCACGCGCCGCGTGGGTGCCGGCTCGCTGGGTGAGGAGCACGGCCAGGAGCGTGCATCCTGCGGCGGCGCACGTCGCGTAACTCTTCCGACGGAGAGAGTCCTTGTGCATCTCGTAGAGGCTGCGTCGCACCTGCGCTCCGTCGGGCGCCGTCCCGGAGCCGAGGAAGGTCGCTTGATGGCAAGTCCGCCGAAAGGTGGAGTCGTCCACCGCATTCGGCTCGACCTTCCTCTGGGAGTCGTAAGGGTCCCAGTCGGCGACCTGCTGTGCGCCAACTGAGTGTTTCGACCTTCTGTATCGATGCCGCATATATCTACTTGACGCTCGGCCACACCAAAAGGTTCACGTGCTCATTCGTGTCAGAGGTGCTTCCCCAGGAACGCCAGCGAGGGATCGGTCTACGGGATCAGGACGATTGCCGATCCAGAGATTGTGGCCATTCAACGTTTCCGAAACTCAGTCCGTGTGAAGGATCAGGAATGCAGTGTCGACCTCGTCAGCTTCTTCGGTTCGACGGGCTCGGATTAAGCCGAGGGGTAAGTCCCACCTTTGAGGTGTCTCGCACAGCCATTTGGTGTACTCAGGCCTTGCTGATCGCATCCTGAATCAGATACCACGCAGCGATCTCGTCGGCCACGGAGGCCCGGAAATCGTGGCGTTCGAGGACGAAACGCAACCAGTACGGGTTAATTTGGAGCGTCTTGTTGGACGCTGTGACGACGACGGACACGTTGTGGACCTCAGAGGTGAGCTCATAGGCCCAAGGGGCGACGGTCTCGTTGTAGTCGATGTTGGCCTGAGTGACCAGGCGACAGACCCGCTCTTCAGCGGTCTTGGTTGTAGTGGCCATGGCGGGCCTCCTGCATAGTTTGGTGTGATCGTCCAAGCCCACTGTTGGAGCGATCTCTAGGGACGCAATCACACGGACACAGTGCACTCTACGCGCCTGTCATCCAGGGATCGCGGACCCAAATAGTGCACTGACAGGTCCCGTCTAGGCACGCCCTTTTAGGCACGATCGAGTGAGTGCACGCTCAGCTCGACTGTCCACCAGGAAAGCGGTCAGGCCGAGAAGCGACCGCAATGGGATCCACATCCGGTGTCGATCCAGAGTCGCGCGAGGTCGCCGTAGCGGGTTCGGCTTACGGGACGCCGACGTGGAGATGCTGGGTCCAACCCGACCGTGGGAAAATGAGCAGTGTGCTTGACCAGGATCTTGCCGGATTGCTCAACATGATTGAGCGATGCGGCACCGTGAACGCAGCTTTGGGCGGCGTGAATGTCGCTGCCGCGTCGTGAAAGCTCCGCAGAAGCCGCGCCGTCGCGAACAAGCATTCCTCAGTTCGAGCTCAGGAGGGCCATGGCGTCGGATTGCCCGGTTGCCACCCTGGGCCCGCAGCCAAGACGTCGCCCTCGATGAAGGTGAGGATCTCATGACCCATATCCTCGGTCCCGCGGACCCTTGGGGCGCCGTCGAAGCCGACTCTCTCAAGATGGCGCAGGAAGGCGTGCACCGTCGGAGTCCAAGGACCGGTCGGGCGGTGGACTCCTCGATCTGATCTCCATACTGAGCCGCCACCCAAGCCCTGTGGGAGTCCCCGCTCGCCGCTCACGGCTCAATCCTGCCGCATCAGCCGTACCGTCCGCACCGATGTGGCCTCATCGCATCGAGGTTCGGTTGAGGATCGTTCTGTGGGAAAATAGATGGCGCCGTTGTCGGAAAACACAGTTGCTGCTACGGGGCCTTCGTGGCTGTGCGCATATGAGTCCGAAACTCAGTCAGGGGGATTCCAGTGACGACCGTCGGCCCGGCTGCCCGCGCCGTCGCAGAGCGCGCCAGCCCGAACATGGGAGCGAGCTCGCCGAAGTACGCTCCCTGGGCGACCTCGCTGATGACCTCTTCGGCAGCATCGTCTCGATGCCGGACCAGTTGAATCAACCCTGACTCGACGGTGTAGACAAGCGCACCTGGGTCCCCTTGCGCGAAAAGAACCTCCCCGTCTTCTAGCATGCGGTGCTCCTCGACCATCGTCGCGGGAGCGACCCGGGGACTCAGCTCGATGACGCGATCGGCGAGAGGAAGCAAGCGCTCATCATGAGTTGCGATGAGAACGGTACGGTCAGCGTCAGCGAGATCTCGGAGCGTCTTGAGAACGCCCTCCACTTGGATGTAGTCAAGGTGGGCGGTGGGCTCATCGGCGAGGATGACTGGAGGGTTCAGGGCCAAGGACCGGGCTATGGCGACGCGCTGCTGTTGGCCGCCGGACATCGCTCCGGGGCGGTGGTCCATCCGGTCACCGAGGTCCATAATCTCGAGGAGGTGCTCGGCGCGCTGGCGCGCTTCGATACGGGATTGACCCCCAGTGCGACAAATGAGTTCGATATTCTCGCGCGCGCTCAGCGACGGGATGAGGTTGAAGGCCTGGAATACGACACCGACCGACGTTTGGCGATAGCGAGTGAGTTCCTTGTTTCCTAGTCCGACGACCTCGGAACCCCCGACCCGGATCGATCCCGACAGCGGCCGCAGGAGACCGGCGATGGCAGACAGCAATGTCGACTTGCCACAACCGCTTGCGCCGAGGAGCACGGTGAGCTCTCTCTTGTCCATGTGAAGATTGAATCCGTTCAGTGGTCGTACCTTGTACCCGCCGCTCGAGTACTCGACGGTGAGATCGCTAACCTCAAGAAGGTTCACTTTCCGCCTCCGAATGCGATCGCAGGATCAACAAGCGCCGCTCGACGGGCGGGCAGGATGCTGGCGACGACCCCAACGATTATCGCGACGATCGGGACCGCGAGGTAATTCGATGGCGCGAGGCGGACAGCCATCTGGGAAGTGCCAGACATCGGGATCTCGACGAGGAATCCGACGATGGCCGCGCCGAGGGCTATGAGGACCGCTTCGATCACCAGACCGATGAACAGATGCGAGCTGGGCGTACCCACGGCCTTTAGTACGGCGAAGTCCAGACTGCGCTCGAGGGCCGACAAGTAGACGATCGCTCCTATGATCCCGGCAGCTACCAGCCATAAGAGATATTCAATGAGCCTGATCGTCTGGGCCGCTTGCACCGTCGGGCGACCGAGGTCAGTTCTGACCTGCGCGTCGGTGAGAGCGGTGAAGCCGATGGCGGCACGTGTGGGCGTGCCTTTGACGAGCACCGCTGTGGCCAATGGTTTACCGTCAGCTGTCAACCTGTCGGCTGCTCCCAGGGTGACGAACACGACAGGTTGCCCGGCGAAGTAGGTAACGCCGCTGACGAGACCTGCGACCTTGAATTTGACACCGTTGAGGGAGATCTCCTGTCCCACCTTGGCATGGAGGCTCTCATCTACGACGGCCGAGTCTTGTTGCCGGACTGGTCTGCCCTCGATGACCCGGGGGGACCCTACGCCTCCGGGTACGACGCCGATCAGGTTGACCGCCTGCTCGGAAGACACCGAGGCGCTCATGACATGGGACGACGTGATGGCTCCCCGAGTGAGTGCCCTACTGACGAGGATCGGATTCGCAGCCGTCACCCCGGGGACTTGCCTGATAGCGGCGACCTCGTGGGAGGGAAACGGCGCGGCGACAGAAAAGGGTCCAAGACTCCCTGTGGGTACGAACCACGATCGGGCACCGAGCGCACCGACCGTGTTTTGCACTTCGACACTGAAACTGTTGGCGACGCCGCTGATCATCAAGGCCAAGCCGAAAACCACACCGGTGGCAAGCACCGCCAAGAGAAAGCGGCGCGACCGCCATTGAAGATCTCGGATGCTCGCCAGCCAGATGGGCCCGATGAAGCCGGTCGGGGATTTTCGTTCCAACACCTCCGAACTATTCATAGGGCATCTTCAAGTTGGATCGTCCGCCGCCAGCGACGGATCGGATCTACAGACGACGCTGAACAGAACAGCGCGGCGGCCACGCAAGATCGCCATCGGCGGTGCAGTTCGGCTTGAAAATTCAACCCGATCGCTCCCAAGGAATCCTCCTACACGTCGACACGGTTGATTCAGTATCTGGTCGCGACTGTGGATATACAAGGTGGCCAGCCGTAAGGGGGCTGTCGTAGTAGCACCACCCGTGGTGTGGGCTGCAGACCGTCAAGTTGATCTCGCGTACGACTTATTCGGTCTGAATTCTCAACCGTTTAGCATTCCGAGGCCTCTGCTCCGCTCCCCACATCAACGGTTTACTGCGTCCGCAGGAGCCTTGCCGGCTTGGACCGCGTCGCCAGCAGCGCGGGACCTATCGCCAGCATGTTCGCCACGATAACGACTCCCGCCACCAGTGCTCCCGCGAGCCAGATCGGCACGATGGAGACCGGGACAACTCCGAGGTTGTTGGCGAATGCCCTCCATATCGTCCGACCGGCGACTATTCCCAGGGGGACGCCGATTACGATTCCAACGAGGGCTAACGTCGTGGATTGCCAGACCACAGCTGAGGCAACCTGGCGATTCACGAACCCCAGCACCTTTAGGAGCCCGATCTCTCGTCGGCGGCGCGACACGCTGACTACGAGTAGATGCGTGAGCGTCGCCGCACCGAACACGGCCAACATCGCGCCAAAGATGAGCGGGAAATTGACTGCCTCGCCGAAATTAATGAGAGATGTCGGAATGATGGCGGGTGTGGCGATTGACGAGTACGAGTCCAGATAGTGGTTGACAGCCGCCCGCCCCCGTGGGCCGGATACGACGCTGGCCAAAATCCCACTTCCCGTGCTCCGCTGCTGGCACGCGGCGCGCCCTGGACCCGGAGGGCACAACAGCGCGTCTTCAAAGCCAGTATTCGTGAACAGCGCGCCGGTACCCAGGCTGACGGTTCCTTCCAGTTCCGGGAAGGAAATCTGAGAGACCACCCGGAACGACGCGGTCCGAGTAGCACCCGACGGCCCCGTCAAAGTGACGTGGACGACGGATCCCAGATGGGCACCGGCTTGACGCATGGTCGTCGCGCCCAAGCCGATTTGGGCTCCGTCGCCGCGCGGAAGCTGCCCATCGACCGTCGAAAAGAGAAGTGGACCGCGGATGGCCGTTGCTGAGACGGCGCCAACTCGGACCCTTGGGTCTGGGTAACACGCCACTCGGGCCGGGGCTGTCTGCCGAGGCTTGCGACGTCGAGTAAAGCGGAACATGGATGACCGTCCCCAACTGCACCCCGTCGTCCTGTTGCAAGGTGAATGAGGCCAGCACCTGGTCGGGTGCCGATCGGTCGGGCATGTGTCCAGAGGCGAGTTTAAAAGGCGGTTCTCCCCGCGCCGGGACCGCTCCAACGTAGAGGTAGTTCCCGTTGATCGGATGGGTGCAGTGGCAGGTCGGTTGACCATTGACCGCGAAAACAAGCTCTGTGGCGGACGTGACTCCGGGGAGCTTGGCGATCTTGGGTTCGGGTTTACCGGCGTTAACAAGGACGTCGAAGCCATGGGCGGCAGCGAACCCTGGAAACGCGGATTCGGTACGACGACCCGCGGCTGCAGCAGCCAGCACGAATCCACCCGTGATGCTGATAAGGCTTGCAAGGATCAGCCATGATCGCCATCGGCGACGCAACTCGGTCCGAAAGACAAAACTGACTGCCCCCAATGCGCCCTCCTGTGGGTGCTTCCGCTTGAGTATCGCTTCGCGAGGGCGGGTAGCCAAGGTGGCTAACCCCAAAGCAACTATCGTGCTGCCACCACCTCGGGGGCGTCCTGCACCATTGAGTGCGGCTTCGAGCAAGGTGAGGCCCAAACATCGGTGACGGCGTCGTGGGCCTCGCCACCTTCGAGTCGGGCTGGAAGTGGTCCGACCATGTGAGGCCGATCGATGCGAGTTCGGACAGCTGCCAAGCGGCACACATCGGGTATGCTGTCGGGTCGCCAGATCATCCTCATGGATGACGGGACCCGCGGGGTCTCACGGGTCTCACGGGTCTCGCAGACCGCACTGCAAGTGCCGGTACATCGCACCCCGGCCAGAGGCCGACCGGAGCAGTATTCTCGAGCTAAAACGATTCTGCGCACCGGCTCGGTGACCCCCGTCAGACCCTCAGCGCAGGAGCCGGCAATACCGATCAGCCAAGCGACAAGAAACGTTGCCGTTGGTGGCGCTATTACCGAAGGGCCGTTGAGACGATGACCTGGCCGTCCATTGGGTCTTGCGAGACTCGATTCGCTAGTTTTGTGTCATGACGGGTTGCAGAGCCTGCGGGTCGGAGAACCCGAGCGACAAGCGCTTCTGCCGCGATTGTGGAGCGTCTTTGACTCTGACGTGCCCCTCCTGTCGTGCCGCCATCGAGCCGGGACACTCATTCTGCGGGGACTGCGGGGCCGCACTGGCCGCCGACGGCGGGTCGGGAGGGCATGGCGCTGTGGGTCAGGAGACACCGGGGAGCCTCGAGACCGTGACGGGGACCCAGGTGGCTGAGCGGCGGGTGTGCTCGGTGTTGTTTGTGGACCTGGTGAGCTTCACCCCGTTATCAGAAACGAGGGACCCCGAAGAGGTCCGCGAGCTGCTGTCGGCCTACTTCGACCGGGCCAGGACGGTAATCGGCCGCTATGGCGGCGTGATCGAGAAGTTCATCGGCGACGCGGTCATGGCCGTGTGGGGCACCCCGGTGGCAACCGAAGGTGACGCCGAGCGGGCCGTGCGGGCCGCCCTGGACGTGGTAGCGGCGGTGGCCGAGTTGGGTCAACAGGTCGGGGCCCCTGACCTGAGGGCCAGGGCCGGGGTGGTGACCGGTGAGGTAGCGGTCACGGTGGGTCTCGGCGGCGAAGGGGTTGCCGGCGATGCCGTCAATACCGCAGCCCGCGTGCAGTCAGCGGCCAACCCCGATGCTGTCTGGGTTGACGCCTCCACCTACCGCTTGGCCGGCGCGGCCATCGGGTTCGCCGACACCGGCGAACATGAGCTCAAGGGCAAGTCCGAACCGGTCCACCTGTGGGCGGCCACCCGGGTGCTCTCAGGGGTCGGCGGGTCCCAGCGCACCGACGGGCTCGAGGCGCCGATCTTGGGGCGAGACGCCGAGCTGCGAACGGTCAAGGAGCTGTTCCACGCCTGCGCAGAGCGCCGTGTTCCTCGGCTGGTGCTCGTGTCGGGGCCGGCCGGCGTGGGCAAGTCACGGTTGGGATGGGAGTTCGAGAAGTACGTCGACGGGCTGGCCAGCGGCATCTATTGGCACCGGGGCCGCTGCCTCTCCTACGGGGAGGGGGTTGTGTTCTGGGCGCTGACCGAGGTAGTCCGCCAACGCTTCGGGATCGCCGAGGAGGACCCCTCGGAGACGGCGGCCACCAAACTGGCCGAGGGTCTCGAGACCTTCGTGCCCGACACGGCGGAACGCGCCTATGTCGGTCCCTGCTTGGGACGGCTCCTCGGGGTGACGGTAGCCGGCGATAGCGGGGGCACCCTGGCGCGCGAGGAGCTCTTCGCGGGGTGGAGGGTCTTCTTCGAGCGCCTGGCCGAGAGCGATCCGGTCGTCCTGCTCATTGAGGACGCCCAGTACGCCGACGCCGGAGTGCTCGACTTCGTGGACCACCTGGTCGACTGGGCTCGGGACTCACCGATCTTCGTGCTGGTGTTCACCCGACCCGAGCTCGACTCTTCCCGGCCCGGGTTCGGGAGCGGCCGCAACCGCTCCACACTCACTCTCGACCCCCTCGACGACGCGTCGATGGACGGCTTGATCGACGCTCTGGTACCGGACATGCCCCAGACGGCACGCGCCGCCATCGCCGGCCAAGCGGAGGGCATCCCGTTGTTCGCCGTGGAGACGGTGCGCTCCTTGGTCGATCGTGACATCGTGGTGCCACGCGACGGCGTCTACCGCCTGGTCGGGGACCTGGGGGCCCTGTCGGTGCCCGACGGGCTGCGCGCCCTGTTGGCGGCGCGCCTGGATGCCCTGGACCCCGACCTGCGTTCACTGGTGGCCGAAGCGGCGGTGTTGGGCTCCACCTTCTCCGCCGACTCCCTCGTGGCCGTGTCCGCTCAGGACGAGGAGTCGGTGCGAAGTGGGTTGGCCGAGTTGCTGCGCCGTGAGGTGCTGTCGATCACCGCTGATCGACTCTCGCCCCAGCGCGGGGACTACCGTTTCGCCCAAGACCTGTTGCGGCAGGTGGCCTACGACACCATGTCGCGGCGCGACCGCAAGGCCAGACATCTCGTCGTGGCCACTCACCTGCGGGCTGTGTCTCGGGCCGACGGCGACGAGGTGGCCGAGGTGATCTCGCGCCACTATCTCGATGCGCTCGCGGCAGTGCCCGACGCCCCCGATGTACCCGACATTCGCGTCCACGCCATCGACATGCTGGTGCGGGCCGCCGAACGGTCCTTACGAGCGGGTGCCCCACGGGCTGCGGCTTCCAGCTACGTCAGTGCCGCCCAGCAAACCGAGCTCAGCCTGGGCGCAGTGGACGAGGACGCCGACCGGACGGCGGCCAGATTGTGGGAGCTCGCGGCCCGGGCCGCTGCGACCGCCTTCGACCTGGAAGGTTCACTCGCCTATGCCCATCACGCCAGTGAGCTCTACGCGGCACACGGGCAGCCCCGGGCCGCGGCGCGCGTCCAGGCTCTGGCTGGGGACACGCTGCGGCGATCGGGGCGCCACGGCGAAGCCCGCCAGCTCCTGCGTGCCGCCCTGGACGTGCTTCGCCCCGACCCCGACTACGACACCGTCACCGCTCTGCGCCTTCTCGTCGCCGAAGAAGTCTTCTCGGGGGGGCCGGACGCGGATGCGCTGTCGGCCGAAGCCCTTGGTCTGGGTCAGGCGCTCGAGGTCGACGCCGCCCAGCTCGCCCAGCTACTCATCGGCCGCGGCCTGGCCCTCAGCTTCGCCGATCGCGTGGTCGAGGCAGCCGCCCATCTCGACTATGCCGCCAAGCTCGCCGAGGGAGCCGGGGACAGGTCCGCGCAGGCCCGGGCCCTTCTCAACCTGGCCGACCTGCTGACGCGATCGGATCCGGTCGCCGCCGCCGGGGTCGCCCGGACCGCCGCCGATCTCGTTCGCAACAGCGGTGACGTCAATCGCTTCGACGTGGCGGTGAGCAACGAGGTAGAGGCCTTGCTCGTGACCGGGGAGTGGGACCGGGCCGACCAGGTCATCCACGACTCGATCGATATCGACAGGCTCGGGTATCTCGGTTACGTCGACGCGGATGCGTCGCTCCTGGCCGCCTTGCGCGGTGATCCGGAAGCGGCCGCCACCTACGCCGAGCTGCCCAGGTTGCGAGACAGCGAGGACCTACAGGACAGGGTGGCCGTTGCTCTCGCTGATGCCTTCGTCGCGGCGGCTCGGAAGGATCTTCCCGACACCCTGCGGCAGGTCCGGGCCGTCATGGCCGACGGCCCCGCGCTTGGCATCGGCACCTTCTCGCTCCAGTGGGGGTGGCCATTGGCCGCGCGCACTGCCTTCGACCTCGGCGACACCGACACCGTGATCGAGCTTTTCGCAGTCCTCGATGCCCATCCCGTCGGGCACATCCCCCCGCTCTTGCGCGCCGAACGCCTCCTCGCCCGCGCGCGCCTCGCCGTCCTCGACAACGACGACGAGGCCAGCGGCGCACTGGCCGCGGCGGTCGCGGCCCTGCGTCAAGCCCCGAGCCCCTACCACCTGGCTCAAGGGCTGCTCGACTACGCCGAGCATCTCAACAAGATGGACGACCACGCCGGCTCCCTGGCGCTGGTAGCCGAGGCCCGCACCCTCGCGGAACGGCTGCACGCCCCACCCCTTCTTGACCGGGCCGACCGGATCGTGGCAAGCACCGATAGGCCCGAGGAAGCTGCCCGACAATTCAGCGGCTGACGCCGGTATCCGGGGCGGCGATGATGAAGCTGCGATCTTCAGGATACGGAGGCCGACCGCGGTTCGAATGCGAGACTCGACGTTCAGGCATGCGCCCATTGATCACGCCTGACGCGCCCCGCTCCCTGCGTCTACGACCTGTCCGCCGAATTTGAAGAGAACATCACACGGACCTGGACAAGGCCAGACTTGGCTGCGTAGACCCAACGACGAGTCGACAGGTACGCATTGCCTCCTCCAAGGGTGAGGGATAGCCTGCGCCTCAGATGAATGACGCAGCCCGCTTCATCGACCCGGCCATTATCGGCGAGCTTCAACTTCTGTCTTTCAACTACGCCTCCGGCGTCGACCGCCGAGATTGCGACCAACTGCTCTCCTCGTTCCATCCCGACGCAACACTCACCGTCCCCAGGGCGACTGAGGTTGCCGGCAAGCCACCCGTCACCTTACGGGGTCACGTTGAGATCGGCCGTATCACCGAGCGAATCGCCATCTACGCGCAGACGTTCCACTTCATTGGTCAGAGCAGCTACGCACCCACGGACGTCGGCGCGTCCGGCGAGATCTACTGCATCGCACACCACCGATGGAGAGACAAGGTGGAGTTGGATCACGTGATGTACATCCGATACCACGACATGTACCGACTCGGTACCGATGATCATTGGCGGATCGCGACTCGGGCTCTCCAGGTTGACTGGACCGAGACCAAGGTTGTTGACGTACCCGGGAAGACGGCGCGATGAGTCCGGACCTGAGTGGCTCTCGGGCCAGCGCCCGTTCGTCGATTGCGCCCATATGATTCTTCTTCCTGCCATGACGGTTGCGATCCTTCAAACAAGCGACGCAGAGGGGAAGCCGTGACCGATAACTCGCCTGAATCAGAGGATCCTCCAACTGTGCAGCTCTCAGCG
>Ga0302325_10022212_pt1 | contig 13285 bp, 16 predicted proteins | sample Palsa_T0_2_FD_201948 | JGI IMG/M metagenome (GOLD analysis project Ga0302325, IMG submission 201948) | Peat permafrost microbial communities from Stordalen Mire near Abisko, Sweden - Palsa_T0_2 | ecosystem: Environmental > Terrestrial > Soil > Palsa > Peat permafrost | place: Sweden: Abisko... | reverse complement strand
GATCGTCCATTGCACGTCGCTGAAGCTCGTGTGCAGCGAGCCGCGGATGCTCGGCAGTGCCACCACGACGATCGTGACGTCGAGGAGCAGCATGAAGGTGCCGAGGCATACCGCGGCGAGGGTCAAGTTCTTGTGTGGGAGGGAAGTCGTTTGTGTGGGCATGCGCGCCAGGCTAACACCAAGAACCTGGTAATACAAGTCCTTGTTTCACCAGGTCCTTGGCGAAGTCCGCTATAGTCGAGATATGTCCGCTTCGCCGGAGCCCGCCCTGACCTCGCCCGAGCCTCAATGGGCTCATTTGCTGGGCCACCTGCTCTGGGAGACCTGGGCTCGCACCGCGCTGCTGGGAGAGGCCGGTCTTGCCGACACGTCGCTGACGCTGCCATCACTGGGCGTGCTCGACGCGATCTCAACCTGGCCAGGGATCACCGTGGCCGAGATCTCGCGCCGCACACCCAAGACCCAGCAGGCGATCAGCCAAGTCGTCGCACGACTGGAGAAGCTGAGATATCTCGAGCGACGGCTGCGCCCCGGCCGCGGCGTTGGCCTCCACATCACCCCCGCTGGCCAGAAAGCCCACCGCGAGGGCACCGCTCGCGAGGAGACCCTCGAACAACATCTCCACGACCTTCTCGGCACGGACCGCTACAACCAGCTGCGCACACTCCTCGAACAGACCTGCCAGCTCCTCACCCCTGAACTGGACTCTCCGAGCTCGCAGTGACGCTTGCATGGACCGAGGGAGCGCTCGTCGCTCAGCGGTCTGAGAAGATGCGCTGGTCCGTGTGTACGTGCATCAGACGAGCGGCGTGCCCCGACGGCCGTTGGGCGTTGATTCCCTCCTGATGGCACGCGGTTATGACCCCGCAGCGTGGCAGGCGTTCTGCCAGGCACTCGTCGGTGCCGCGGCGGCACTAACCGGGCTGCTGTTCGTCGCGGTATCGATCAACCTCGAGCGCATTCTCAAGCGCCCGAATTTCCTGCCGCCCAGAGCCGCGGAAACGCTCGCCGCCGTCCTCGTGGTGCTGATGAGCTGCGCGCTCACCCTCGTCCCCCAGAACACACGACTATTGGGCATCGAGCTGCTCGTGATCGCGCTCACGCTGCTCGCGGTCACCCCCCGGCAGCTCGCCACCCGGCGCGAGCAGCCCGAGGACCCTGCCGCCTGGCACCGTTCCCGCATCGCCACCACGGCCGCACCAGCCATCCCGACGGCGATCACCGGCATCTCGCTCATCATTCATTGGGGAGGTGGCCTGTACTGGCTCGCGCCCGCCGCCCTCCTCGGCATAGCGGCGGCCGTCTACAGCGGCTGGGTGCTGCTCGTGGAAATCGTCCGCTGAGCAGCGGCCATCCTGACGGCCTGCGCCGGGACAGGCCGGCGTGTCGATCGCTGCCAAACCGTGGCCAGGTGACCTCATCGAGCCGCGCTGTCCCTGGGACCACGACCACCCACTCGAATGACGTCGCCCGGGCGCGACTGGCTGCTGCTCCCGGACATCGATTAGCCATCGTTGGTCACGGCTCGGTTGTTCTTGGCGAGACCAAATGGGCAGACGGCAACCTCTACGAGTGCAGTGTGGGACATCCTCAAGCTCGCAAGCGCGACGACCATCTGAGCGAGTTGACGCCGCTGTTGCGTTCTACGGGGCCCCGATCAAGCATTGGCTGAGGCCAGGCACCTGCGCCCAGCTATTCGAGGATCGCTCCGTGACCGGGCCTGACCTCATCCGCGCGTTCCCCGACCGATGGAGCGTCAACCGGGTGTCGATTCTCCGCCACCGGGTATGTTGTTCGCAGGGCCGACGTCAACGTGGAAGGAGGGTGATGGCACAGACCAAGGCGGATCGTTCAGCGGCCGCTAAGAAGGGCGCGGCCACGCGTGAACGCAACCGCAAGAAAGCCGAGTCTGAGGCCGCGGGAAAGAAAGCGGCAGGGACGCGGCAGCAACGCGAAGCTGGAGAGTCAGCCAATCAGGCGAAGAGTGCCGCCCTCGGTGCGGTGAGCGGAGCGGCGGCAGCGGCTCGGCTCGCCGGAAACGCCGTCAAGCAGGGTGGCAAGGCGGTCGCGTCAAAAGCGACTGGCGCGCAACCTGGACGTCGCAAGAAATAGTTCTGGTTGGTACGCGCCGTCCGCGATCGGCGGTGAGCGACGAGCTGCCGGGGTCGGCCCACCGACCACGAGCAAGGGGATGTTGTCCCGCGGCGGCCGATATCCGTGGTTCACCGCGGCGCACCGTCACGTGCAGCCTGCGGCGGTGGCGCGGACAGCGTTTCTGAGAGGATCGCGAGCAGCACGGCGTCGCCGCGCATGAGTGCTGTTCTGGTTTCGGCGTTCATCGCGAAGCCGCGGTGTACGGCCGCTAGTTTCTCGACCGCTTGGGTCCAGTAATCGCCGGCTTTCATGCCCTGGGTTCGGAGCACGCCGAAGTAGTCGTCGTAGTCGTCCAGTGCCTGGTCGCTGTGCACGACCGTCGCGATGTAGTGGGAAGGATCGAAGGCATCCCGTTCGCGCCGTAGCCGAGCGAGCTTGTCGCGCAACAGGGAGCTGCCGGGGTGCAGTGACATGACCACTTCGGTGTGATGCCGGCGCCAGTCGTCGTCGGAGTCCTCGAACGCCCCCAGCGCGTTGGTGTATTGCGTGCCGCGCTCTTGCAGGGCGGCGGTCATCCGGGCCCGGGCCACCATCATCGCCAGGAAGTCCCGCGACATGTCGCCGCTGAAGTCGTCGCGCTCTGCTGCCATCGAGGGCCGTAGGCACGGGTCGTAGCGACTGGGGTCGAACGCGGCGCAGTAGTGCAGCATCGCGCCGCTGCCGCGGATCAGGGTCGCGGCGCGCGCGAGCCATTGCTCAACCGCGCGGCTGTCATCGCTCGCGGCCGCCGAGATCACGGTCTCGCAGGCGAGGCACGTGGCCTCCCAGTAGAGAAACTCGACGTGGTGACCGGTGCAGAAGTGAAACCAGGCGACCTGGTCACGATCGTCGGCGAGCTGCAAGAAACGACTCACGTACGGCTCCTGCCAGGGCTGCGGTTCGTCCTCTCGCGCCTCGCGAACCGCGAGCGTCGCCGGGATGCGCGAATCTGCGGGGAGCGCGAGCCTCGTCGGGGTCAGGGCTGTGCCATCGTGGTCGCTAGGGTGGGGGCGTTGTTGCACGTGCGAACCGTAACGGCTGCTTGTAGGGATCACGCGAGGTGGCTGCGAGCCAGCGGCTGATCACGACTAGCGACGGGACGCTGTCGGCAGCCTTCGGCCCGTCCGAGTGGGCGTTGCTGTTCGCGACGGCGCTGATGTGGGGCTCGTCGTACGTGCTGATCTCGGTCGCGCTCGAGGGTCTGCGACCGCTGGCCATCACCTTCGTGCGGGTGGCGCTCGGGCTCGCGGTCGTGTCGTGTCTGCCCACAGCTCGCCGCGGATCGCTGTCCGCCCCAGACCGCCCCCGCGTGGCCCTGCTCGGTGTGCTGTGGTTGGCGCTGCCGCTCACCCTCTACCCGATCGCGCAGCGTCACCTGAGTTCCTCGGCCGCCGGAATGATCACCGGCTCGCAGCCGCTGATGGCGGCCGCGATCGCGGCCGCGCTGCTCCGCCGCCGGCCCAGCAGCGCAGCGGCCGCCGGTCTGGCGGTGGGGTTCGCGGGTGTCGTGCTGGTCGTGTCCTCCTCGGCGACCGGGGGCGGCAGCGCGCGGATCGACGGGGCGATCCTGATCCTCGTGGCCGTCGCCTGCTACGCGTTGGCGACCAATCTGGCCGTGCCGATGCAGCAACGCTATGGCGCCATCGCCGTCATCAGACGGGCACTGCTTGTCGCGTTCGTGTTGCTGGCGATCCCTGGCGTTGTTGCGCTGACGTTGAGCGCACCAACGTGGGCAAGCCTCGCGGCGATGGTTCCGCTCGGCGCGCTGTCAACCGGCGCCGGCTATCTGACATTCGCGACGCTCGTCGGGCGGGCGGGAGCAACCCGCGGCGCCGTCGCGATCTACCTCGTGCCAGTGGTCGCGATCGCGCTTGGCGCGGTATTCCGCAGCGAGCACCCGAGCGCGATCGCGATCGGCGGAGCGGCACTCGTCACCGTCGGGGCGGTCCTGGTCGGCCGTAGCCACCGCTGAGCACGCCGCCTACGGAGACGCCGAGCACAACTTCGGATAAACGTCAGCCGCGCCCGCTCCCGTCACGCGGTTCGAGACGAGCGCAGCGCTCCCCTCGTTCGCGCGATACCGGAGGCAAGAGCGCTCACGCGATCGGCCTCGACGCGTTCGTTGATCCTTGGTTCATGCGACGAGGTGAGGGCCGGATTCGGGCGTCCCGATCGGCCGCCTGGGCGGCCGCTCAGCCATCCTGTTCTGCGACGCCACAGAGCGGCAGGCCGAGCGCCGTGGCCGAGATCGCTTTCATCGGGAGCGTCGTCGTCGCCAGCGCGGGTCGGGTGGCTGCGTCACGCCTGAAGCGGCCGCGGGGGACCCGCGGCAGGAAGGCCTTGGTGCCGTGGATCACGCCCCACGGGTTGACCGCGAACAGCCACTCGTAGTCGCCGTACTCGGTCTCGAGCACCGACCGCGATAAGGCGACCCCGGCGTTGTTGTAGAGCTGGTGCATGCACCAGGCCGAAGTGTTCGGCAAACACCGCCGCGTACTCCTCGACGACGACCCTGTCGCTCACGACGAGTTCGGAGTGCTGCGCGTCCCGCGAGAGCGAGGCCGTCTCGTCGAGCCAGGCGACGCTGACGTCGCTGAGCGCCATCCGGCGCCGGGCCGAGGCGCGAAGAGACGGTTCTGGCCGCGCTTCGCGCCTCGGCCGTTGCTCGGAGGATGAGCCGCCCTTTTGACCCACGGGCACCGTGCCGTCGAGCAGGTGCACCACATGGTTGCATGGCGCCGTGCCGGACGGACAGGGATGGTGCATGGCATCAGTGGCGACGTCGGCCGGCCCGCTCTGGCTCCCGGACGCTGTGGTCTCGGTGCTCGTCGCCACGCCCTCGCTCCCCGGCCACCAGGCGATGAAGTGCCCGCCGCCGACGGTCACCGTCACCCGCGTGCCGTCGGCGAGCGTGAGCGCCGCACCGGTCACCGCCGAGCCGACGCGCCCCTCGACGAACGTCACGGCACCGCCGGCGACGCGGTCGATCACCAGGCCGTCGGCGGCCGGCGCGGGCGCTGACGGCGGCGAGGTCGGCAGGACGCGGACGAACGAGCCGCCGCTCATGCACATCGTGCTCCCGCCGTCACTGTCGAGGTAGAGCAGCATCGAGTAGGGGCCGCGCACGTCCCAGAGCGCCGGCGGGCCCGGCGGCACCGCCCGCGGAGGCCCGACCTTGCCGCCCGGGCTCGGCCCACCGGCCGGGCAGCTCGCCTCGGCCGCCGGCAGCTGGCCGGGTGCCGGCGCCGTGGGCGCGGCGCGCCATCCAGCGAACGCGGTCGACGCGGCCGGGCCGCCGGCGATCAGCAACCCGGCGGCGGTCGCCGCCCCGGCTCCGGCGAGCGCACCCATGCCGCCGACCAGGCGGCGGTGTGCGCGACGCTCGGGTGTGCGTCTGAGCTCGGCGAGCAGGTGATCGCGGCGCGCGGCGACCCAGGCGTCGGAGGGCACGGGAACGGAGGTCGGGTCGATCATTTGAGGGCTCCAGGAGTCGTGGTGAAGGGGTTGACCAGCGAAGCGCTGAGGCGGGCACGGGCCCTCGAGAGACGGGAGCGCACGGTGCCGGCGGGCACGCCGAGGGCGAGCGCGGCGTCCTCATAGGACAGCCCGCTCCAGAGAACGAGGACGACGACGTCACGTTCGCGGTCCGGCAACGTGCGGATCGCCTGCAGGGCATCCGCGAGCGCACGCTCGGCGTCGATGCGCGACGCGACGTCGTCCGCCGCGGCCTCAAGGGGCTCGTGCGGCAGGCGCGCGAGCGCGGCCCGGTGGCGGCGTCGCGAGCGGTGCGCGTTGCGAACCGTGTTGTGGGCGATCCCCAGCAGCCACGGCAGGAGGCTGTCGCTGGTGATCTCGGTGCGCTTGCGACAGCGCCAGGCCTCGAGGAAGACGATGCTCGTCAGGTCCTGGGCGAGCGCGAGGTCGGCCGTGCGTCGCGCGCAGAACGCGTACACGGCGCGTCCGTGGCGCTCGAACAGCACGCCGAACGCGTCCGGGTCGGCGCGGGCGAGCCTCCAAAGCTCAAGGTCGCTGCGGGAGTCCATACCGATAAGTGTCCGGTCACGCAGCTGCGGTTCCCGGCGGTCATACCTTGCCACCGGCATCACCGACGATGGGCGAATGTGGGGCTTGCGAGTCGCCATCGGCGACCTCGTCCGATACGAGCAGTCTCGGCGCCACCCCTCACGGCCCAGCGGTGTCGCTGTCGGACAAATCCAGCCACGACACCGCGTGCTCCCGGCTGTTCGCTAATCCTTGCTTGTGAGACGACCGCCCCGCCGACGCCAGACGGAATAACCGACGCTCCAGGCCGTCCGTTTGTCGATCCCTTTTCGGGCGCTCGCCGTCGGAATAAGCCCGGAGCGGAAGCCCGATTTGGATGGTGTGCAACCGTTCGGCTGTCCGGAGCGTCTTTATGGGTGTGAGCGGAAATAGCGACTCTGTCCGGGGCGCATCGCTCGACGCGGCGTTTGAGCGGTTCGTGGCTGCGTCCGCGCCGGGGTTGCTCCGAAGTGCATACGTCCTGACCGGCGATCACGCCGACGCGGACGATCTGTTGCAGAACGCGCTCCTGCGGACGTTGCGTCATTGGTCCTCAATCGGAACCTCGCCGGTCGGCTACGCGTTCCGCGTGATGGTCAACCTCTCTCACGACCGTCGGCGGGCGCAACGGCGGCGGCGCGCTGGTACTGCTCAGCGGCCATCACCCGTCGGGTCTACGTACCGCCCCTTCACCGCTCGCGTCGCCGACGCGGTCGTCGAGCGGCTCGCGGGGGAACTGCCCACCGCTCAGGCGACCGCGCCGGCCGACGAGCAGCGCAGGAACACGCTCCAGGCCGCCCTCGCCGCGCTACCCGAGGACGACCGCGGGAACACACTGCTCCTCGGAGCGCGGGAAGGGCTGACGCCGAAAGAGACAGCCCTCGCCGGAGCACCAGTCTCGGAGACCGGCTCGCGGGCTGTCGCGCTTCGTCCGGGTAGCGCAGCGATGCCATCGTGGAGTTGGCGCCGCTTACCGGGCACCGAAGTGCGAGACAAGGCCGACACAGCCCACCACGTAGAACCAGCGTGCGTGCTCACTGCCGCAGCACTCCTGAGCGGGGTGCTGGTGGCAGGATGCGGGGGAAGCTCAGGCAGCCCGACTTCCACGGCGGTTGGCGCGAGGACCTCGGCGTCGACCGCCGTAGCCGACGCCGCGACAACCACTGAGTCGCGCACCGCAACCAGCGAGGGCGCGCCGAGCTCGGGCTCGACTGCGCCAGGCGCCTACGGGTCGGGAGCCCCACCGTCTGATCAGACGCTGGCGAAGCTGCTCAGGATCGCTGTGTGCATGCGCCAGCACGGCATCTCCGACTTTCCCGACCCCCGGACCTCGGGCCCGGCCAGCTTCCCACCCGGCATCGCCGAGATAACCAATTTCGACGGAGCGGTCCTGCTGTTCCCGCAATCGCTCAACATGCAGGCGCCGGCGTACAGGCAGGCGTTGGCCGCGTGCGACGCGTCGCCGCTTGGCCTCCCCCACTGATCGGAACCGGGGTCGACGCGAGCAACGCTACGGCAGCTCCGCGGCCTCCCCAGCCGCATAGGACCACACTACGCCTCGGCCGAGCGTGACTTGTCACGGCCGGCGCGCGAGCTCACCAAGACTGGTGGTTTGATCGACTTCCAACACTGTTGCGCGAGCCGGGACGATGTTCGCTGAGCGTTCGCGTCTGAGACGATCACGTCGCCGGCGTCGGGCGCCCCAGCGAACGTTGGCGAGCGTCCGGGGTCGATGAGCTGTGGGGCGAGCCAGGCGTTTTGATCGGCTGTCCACGCCGTTTGGTGTCGATGCACATTCGCGCCGCCGTCGACGCCGGCGAGCGCGACTCCTCAGCGATCAGCGGATGTGCTCGCTACTGAGCTCGGATGTAGGTCAGGTGGAAGTCAATGGTGTAGTCGGTGCCATCTTCGGCCTTCTCCCACTGAGCGACCATCCTCCGGCCGTCGTCCTCGATGCGCGCCGTGAAGCGCTGCGGGAAGGGCTGGCCGTCGCGCCAGAGCTTCCACGTGCCATCGCTCATGCTCATGTCGTAGACACGCGAGACACCGCGATCGTCGGCGTAGAGCTGAACGTAGGTACCGTTCGCCCCGTCGCACCCGATGATCGAGACGCTGTTCGGCGCGCCAGGCGTGTCGAAGGACGTGCGTGCGATCAGGTGGGCGCCTGACTCGTGCCACGCAAAGCTCGCCCGGCCCTCGCCCAGCGGCTCTCCGCCGGGAGTTGTCGCCAAGACCCTCCACTCGCCCGCCAGAGGCTCAAGCTGCCTCAGCGCATCGTGAGCAGTGGGCTGGTCGGTCATCTCCCCGACAACGCTACCGAGGACCGGATCGAACTCAGTTCCCGGGTTGTCGCGTGGCGAGCGATTGGATACTCGGCGGGCGTTCGCTTGCCGTTGCGTATCGCACGCTCGCATCGGCAGACCCGGAGACCTCGCCTGCGAGCCGTCAAGGGATGTGCGAGCCGGTCCCGGGTTTGTGGCTCTGGGCAAACCCGTCGGTTGTGAGAGCCTGCTCGAACACCGGGCCGCGCATCCGGTCGAGCACGTCGACCTCGCCGATCAGGCCGTCGGTGAACGTCAGGCGCAAGACGCCGTGGCGTACGACAGCGACGGTAGCGATATCCGGTGTAAGGCCGATCATTGGAGTGGGTCGATCTCGTGAAGTGTTTCACCAGCGCGCGCGAGGCGCCAGTTCTCGAGCAGCTCTTCCTGGTGGAGCTCTGCCCAGGCGAGCACGAACCGCAGCTGGCGACGCCCGAGCGTGCTCTCGATCGCCTCAAGCGTGTCGATCCGGACCTTCGCGCTCCCGTCCGCGTGCCGGGCGTGGAAGTGTGGGGGGCCACCATCCATCGCCGCTTGCCGCCCCTGGCTGTGTGAGATATCCGTGATGCGGATGGCCGGGCGAGCGTAGTGCTCGATGAGGTGTAGTGATGGCTCGGTTTGCGTTATTGCGTCTGCTCATTGCCGCCGTCGGACCGGCCGCGGCGGCTGCAACCGCGGCCGAGCGGCGTACCACAGCGTCCGATTGTCGATCCGATTTGAGACGGCGTCACGGCTTCCGGTATTGGACCAGTAAGCCCCAAGGAGCAGTTCTGATCGCCCTGCCGGTTTGGACAATGCAGCACTCGGCCGATGGCGTGCGCCGCTGCGATTCAGACTTGCTGGGGCGTGCGTAGTCGGCGCACGAAGTCGGCGACGGCGGTGCCGATCTGGTCGGGGCTGTCCTCTTGGATGTAGTGGATACCGGCGACTGTCGTTTCTATTTGGTTCGGCCATGTCCTGACGTAGGCTCGGACTCGATCATTGATGATGGCGCCCGGCTCGGCGTTGACGAACAGCTTGGGCACGTCACTTTCGGCGAGCCAGCTGCTGTAGTCCTCAACGACCGCGACGACGCCCGCGGGCTCGCCGCCGATCGGGAGATCACGTGGCCACGACAGAGTCGGACGGCGATCCTCCCCGGCGTCGAGGAATGGGCGGCGGTAGTGGCTCATTTCCTCGTCGCTGAGTCCGCGAAGGACCGAACCGGGCAGGACGGCTTCGACGAACGCGTTCTGCTCGAGGATTAGTTCCTCACCAGCCGGGGAGCGGAGCCCCTGGAAGGTGGGATGCTTCTCAGGCGGGACATCTGACCACTGAAGTGGTGTCGCTAAGGCTTCCATGTAGGCGATGCCCTGCACGCGGTCGCGGTGCTGGTTGGCCCAGTCAAAGCCGAGCGCGGAGCCCCAGTCGTGTAACACCAACACGACCCGGTCGCCCAGGTCTAGTTCGTCCCACAGCGCGAACAGGTAGTCGCGTTGTTCTGCGTAGTGGTAGCGGTCTGGCCCGGACGGAGAGAGTTTGTCCGAGCCGCCCATCCCAATCAGGTCGCAGGCAACCAACCGGCCGAGGCCTGCCAGGTGGGGCATCACGTTACGCCACAGGTAGGACGAGGTGGGGTTGCCGTGTTGAAAGACGATGGCGTCGCCCTCGCCTTCGTCGATGTAGGCCATCGTCTTTCCCGCGATGGCGCGGTGCTTCAGCGCCGCGAACGGCGATGTGTTGATCATCGTGAGTGCTCCTCGATCGGCTCGGTGGTGGCGTCGGCAGGTTGAGCAGCGGCTTGGCGGGCTACTCGAGATCATCGATTCTCTAAGTTGTTGAATGCTTAGCAAGTAGGTATAGCGAGGTATCCTTCCGTCATGCCACCAGGCACGAACGCCGCCGCAGCTCCGGCGCGCACTCAGGCTGATCGGCGCGCGACCACGGAGTCTCGACTGCTCGACGCGGCCTTTTGCATCGTCGCCGAGCGCGGCGTTCGCGCCGTCACCACCGCCGCGGTCGGCGACCGCGCCGGCTACTCGCGCGGCATCGTCAACCATCAGTTCGGCAGCCGCGACGGACTGATGATCCGCCTCGCCGAGACGGCACAGGCCCGCTTCACCCCGAACCCCACCGGGCTGCGCGGCCGCGAGCACGTGCTCGGCGTCGTCGGCGCCTACCTCAACATGGCCAGCTCGGATCCCCGCCAGGCCCGCGTCTTCCTGCGCCTGTGGGCGGCCGCGATCGGCGACGAAGAGCCCAGCCTGCGCGAAGCGTTCACCGGCCGCGACGCGTTCTTTCGCGAGCACTTCGAGCGCGCCATCGCCGAAGGCGTGACCGACGGAACAATCCGCGCCGACATCGACCCCGCCAGCGCCGCCGTCGCGCTCGTGGGACTCCTCCGCGGGATCGCGATGCAGGCCCAGGTCGCACCCGACCTCACCTCAGATGACAGCGTGCGCACCGCCGCCCTCGCGCTCGTCGACCGCGGTCTCTAACGGCCTACGCCGCCACCCCCGGCCCGCCCGCAGGTCTCTCAGCTGCAACCACGCGCGCGGAGTCGGCCCGGGCCTAGTTGACCAACCGCCCGATGTCCTCGGGCTCGACGCTAACGACGAGTCGACCAAGCAGCACCGCTGAAACCTCGCCGGGCCCGGTTGGCTGCCGCTTTGATCATCAAGTAGCGACAGCTCGTGCCCTTCGGTGTGGGTGGCGTCAGCGTTCCCATCTGTGAGGCGTTCTCGATCGGAGCACAACGTTTCAAACGGGGCGTGCGGAACGTTCGGTAGTCGATCCCCACTGAGAAACGCGTAGCCTGATCGGAGAGTCGCTGCGACCCGGTCAACGCCCGCTGTCGCTGTTCGAGCAGCGTGACCGGTCTGCACCGGCCACAACGACTCCTCGACGGCACCTTTGTGATCGCAGCCGTGGCGAGGCAGTCGCCGGTCTGCCCGGCGCCAGCGCGGGGCGCGGACAAAAGCAATCGCCCACGCCGACGCCGAACGGGTCGGCCTCGGGACGACCCCTCGGTCGCGCCGACGTGCTCGTCCCACACGTGAAGACAAAAACAGAGAAGCGATCGTCCGCGCCTCAGGATGCGACGCCTCGTGGTGGGCTGACTTCAAGATTCTGTGCGCGGCGAAGGTGTTGGTTTGTGTCTCTGTGGGGCCGGCGGGTGGCCAAGCGCTACGTTTGGCCGGCTCAGGATCTAACCGCAGACGTCCCGGGGGAGGAAGCAATGACGATGGAGGAGGTCGCGCTGCAGTACGCCGCTGACCACGGACTCGAGTTCCATGAGCGCCTGCGGGTGCCGCAGCGGTCACCGCAGCTGGCGGCCAACATCGCGCTCGTCGCGCATGGGCAGGTCGCGTACGCAGTCATCGGACCGATCGCCGGAGGCCGCCAGGGGATGCTTTACATGTGCACTGGCGGGCGGGCGATGGGCCCGGCCGAGGCGCAGTTCGAGATCCCAGGACTGGGCGGGGCGCTCGACGGGCTCTGGGTCCGTCGCTCCGCACGCAGCGTTTGGACCGAGGATCAAGCTTCCGGCGGGCTACACCGAGCTCCGCTTCGAAAACGAGGCGTTCGACGGCAACTACAGGGTCGCCGTGCGGGAGGCGAGCAGCGAAGCGGCCGCTCGCCGTCTGCTCGATCGCGACTTCACCGCCTGGCACGTCGAGAATGCGATGCAGGGCAACAAGCTCTCCCAGGCCGGGAGTTTCGAGCTATGGATCGAGGGCGTTGTGGCTGGCTACTGTGTGCCGATGTCACGTTCTGTGAGCCCATCCGTGCGCATCCAGCACGCGCCGCAGAACGCGATGGAGGATCCCGACGAGGTCGAGCGTTTCCACGACTGCTGCAGCGACCTGATGCGCGAGCTGCTGGACGCGCTGGCCGCCGCGCCCGATCAGCCGCGTTCCTTTCCGGAGATCGAAGACTCGTTAGCTTGGCCGCGTCGGCGAATCGCCAGCGTGCTCGGCGGCGTCTGGCATCTGCGAACCGCCGAGTTCGGCGGCCGCCGCCCCTATCGCTGCCTAGACGGCCGCCAGTCGCGATCCGGCCGCTGGGAACTGTGGATGGACAGCATCCAGGCACGAGCCGTCCACGGCGCACAACGCCAATAGCCCAGGCTTGGCGCACTCGCGTCCGTCCCCTAAACTAAATCGTCCGATCAGCGTTCCCTGGCTGAGACGCTTTCCAGGCTCGGCATTCCCTTCGCCTCGGCTCCGGAAGGTCTGCTTGGCGACCGGTCAGTCCGGTTCGGAAAGTGGGGCGACCTGTGAGAGCAGGTCTGCCGGCAGGCGGGCGAGCCCGCGTGAGACGAGGTCTCGTTCGTCGCAACTGGCCAACGGGACACCGAGGCGTTCGGCACCGGCGACGTATGCGGAGTCGTAAGCGCTCAAACCGTGTTGTCTGGCGATCTGAGCGGCACGTTCAGCGAGTGGTTCGTCAACCCGGACGAGTGTTCCCAGCTCGGCGATCGCCCACACCCGCTTCCGCAGACGGAGGCTCGCCGCCACATCACCCCAGCGGAGCTCGGCAACGTTAGTGACTTCGTACACCGCCAGATCGAGCGTGCTCAAGGCGCCAGTCTTGAGCAACGCTGCTGACGCTTCGTGGTTTGCGTCGTCCACATCCTCGGCAGCAAGCAGGACGCCGGCGTCGAGGAACGTCAAGCGGGACGTCCGGCTTTCAGCTTGCTCACGACGTCCCCCCCGTGGCCTCTTGCGCGCCCGTCGAGGTCGGCCATCCGCTTGGCCAGCTGTCGCTCGCGCTCGTCGAATGCGGCCTCAGCAAGCTCGCGTATGGCC
>Ga0302325_10022211_pt1 | contig 13285 bp, 10 predicted proteins | sample Palsa_T0_2_FD_201948 | JGI IMG/M metagenome (GOLD analysis project Ga0302325, IMG submission 201948) | Peat permafrost microbial communities from Stordalen Mire near Abisko, Sweden - Palsa_T0_2 | ecosystem: Environmental > Terrestrial > Soil > Palsa > Peat permafrost | place: Sweden: Abisko... | reverse complement strand
CCTCCCAGAGCGCAGCCGCCAACTTCGTCTTCACCAGGCCGGGCGCCAGCGCGTTGACCCGGAGGCCGGGGGCAAACTCGAACGCGAGCTGGCGCGTGATGTGAATGACGGCGGCTCTCCGCAGGGTTTCCCACAACTGTGTCCCACATGACACACTTGACGGAGAATGCGACGCGCTCGCGAAAATTACCCGCTTGATGCTTCTGTTCCGTGGCCAGTGCTCACCGTCCCGGCAGCGTACCGGACACACAAAACCGGGGCGCTCTCGATAGGGTGGCATTACCCCAACGGTGACCGAAAAATGTCAGGAGAACGCCTTGGCTGACTACGAGATGGAGGAACACTGGTCAGCGGTCGGCCGCCAGGTCCGTGATCGAAATGGAGGCAACCTCCTTGCGGGAGATGACTCTCCTTACAACGAATACAAGGCAGCCCAATTCGGAGAGCGGTTCAATCCTAAATTTCGAGTAGAAGGTCTCTCAGTGCTGGACGTTGGTTGCGGTCCTGGCGGGAAGCTCCGCTCGATGACGGCACAAGGTGCTCAACGCGTCGTGGGATGCGATCAATCGTCAGAGATGGTCAAGCTCGCTAAGCAAAACGCTCCTGAAACAGAAGTCTTGCAGATCGACGGAGAGAACCTACCCTTCTCGGATAATGAGTTTGACCTAGTCACCACGACTACCGTGCTTCAGCACAATCCTGACGCTCGTCGGACGAAATTGCTCGGAGAGATCTGTCGTGTTAGCGCAAACGACGTCTTTCTCTTTGAGGACACCGCGGTGGAGATGCCCCCGTTTACGACCGGGAAGGGGCCTTATCAAAACTTCTACGCTCGCCCAGTCGGATGGTACGCAGGGGTGTGCTCCTGCCACAGCTTCGTGCCGATCGAGTTTGACCGGCAGGAGACTTTCGTCAGCCGGTCAGTGCACATGCGACTCTGGGGTCATCTCAATCGAGGCGCCCGGAAGGAGGGAGAGGAGTTCTCAAAACTGCATCTTGCAATTGAGAAGCGCACCTTGCCCTTCACAAAGTATCTCGACCGCTTTGTCAAGAACCCCAAGGGCGAACTCACAATGATGCATTTTCAGCGAGGTCCAGCCGATTAGATGAGCGGCCAGCCACCAGCCGATAGCCGATACGTGCCCTTTTGAGGCGGGTTCGCCAGCAGCAAATCCCGTCATTCGCCGACTGCTCGCCCCCTACCCCACGCCACCTGAGGGGACAATCGTGGTTCCGCCGTCGACGACGAACGTCTGCCCCGTGACCCACGAGGCGGCGTCCGACGCCAGAAACAGTGCCGCGGTGGCGATGTCGTCGGGCAGGCCCAGCCGGCGCAGCGGGACGTGGGCGGCGATCCGGTCTTCGCCCGCCTCCCAGAGCGCAGCCGCCAACTTCGTCTTCACCAGGCCGGGCGCCAGCGCGTTGACCCGGAGGTCGGGGGCCAACTCGAACGCGAGCTGGCGCGTGATGTGAATGACGGCGGCTTTGGTCACGTTGTACCAACCGATTCCCGGTTCGACTTCGAGCCCACCGATGGAGGCCACATTGATCACCGAACCGCGCAGCCCTGCCTTGACGGCGGCGGCCGCCCAGACAAGCACCGCCAGCTGGTTCACCTCGAACGTCTTCTGCGCCCGCACCAGGTCGATGTCGATCATCGGTCCGAAGTACGGGTTGGTGCCGGCGTTGTTGACCAGGATGTCGAGCTGGCCGAAGCGGGCCAGCGTCCCGGCAACACAGGACGCGGCATCCTCGGGCTTTCCGACGTGAGCGGCGGTCCAAGCCACCCGCTCTTCGGCTGCGCCTCCGGCGACGAGACCGGCCGCCGCCTCGGCGAGGTCGTCCGCCTTGCGGGACGTGATCATGACGTTGGCGCCGGCTTCGGCGAAGCGGGCGGCCATGGCCAGGCCGATCCCCCGGCTTCCGCCGGTGATCAACGCCGTCTTTCCGTTGAGTTCGAGCTCCATCTCCTGAGCCTTGCACGAGCCCACGGGTGTGCCGCCTCCCGGTGAAGGAGCCGTAGCATCGCTCCCGTGAACCATCTGGCCGACGAGACGAGCCCGTATCTCCGCCAGCACGCCGACAACCCGGTGCGGTGGTTCCCTTGGGGGGACGAGGCCCTGCAACGGGCCCGCGACGAGGACAAGCCCCTCTTCGTGTCCATCGGGTACGCCTCGTGCCACTGGTGCCACGTCATGGCGCACGAGAGCTTCGAGGATCCAGAGACGGCGGCTGACCTGGCAAAGTCGTTCATTTCGGTGAAGGTCGACCGCGAGGAGCGTCCCGACCTCGACGCCGTCTACATGGCCGCCACCCAGGCCCTGACCGGGGCCGGGGGCTGGCCCATGTCGGTCTTCTGCACGCCCGACGGGCGCCCCTTCTACGCCGGGACCTACTTCCCACCCGTCGAGCGCCACGGGATGCCCTCCTTCCGCCGGGTCGTACAGGCGCTCGGCGACGCCTGGGCCAACGAGCGTGCGCAGGTGCTCGAGCAGGCCGACGCGCTGGTCGGCGCCGTCCGGCGTGAACTGCGCCTGGCCGAGGCCCTCAGCGAGGAGGCGAGCGACGGGACCGGCGGTGGCGGTGGCGCTCCCCTGCTCCGCCTGGCCGGAACGCCCGCCGAGGTTCCCCTCGACACCGAAGTCCTGGTCGAGCAGGTGGTGGCCGGTATCGCTGCGGGCTTCGATCCCGAGTGGGGCGGCTTCGGCCCGGCGCCCAAGTTTCCTCGGCCCACCCTCGTCGAGCTGTGCCTGCGCCGCGCCCGGCGCGGCGGACCCGACGCGGCCCACGCCCGGCACATGGGACTGCGCACGCTCGACGCCATGGCGGCGGGCGGAATCTACGACCACCTGGTGGGCGGGTTCTGCCGCTACTCCACCGATGCCCGCTGGCTCGTTCCCCACTTCGAAAAGATGCTCACGGACCAGGCGCAGCTGGCGCGCGCCTATCTGCACGCCTGGCAGGACGGCGGACGATTCGAGTATCTCGTCGTGGTCACCGAGACACTGGACTTCGTTCTGCGTGATCTCTCGACCCCAGAGGGCGCGCTCTACTCGTCCTTCGACGCCGACGCCGGAGGGGTCGAAGGCGCGCACGCGACCTTCACGGTCGAGGAACTGCGCCAGATCCTCCCGCCACCCCTGGTGGGTCCCGCTGCCGAGTGGTACGGGATCACGCCGGGCGGCAACTGGGAGGGGCGTTCAATTCCGGTGCGCCCAGTCGGGGCGCCACTGCAGCGCCCACCCGAGGTGGAAGAGGCCCGCCTCCTCCTGGCGGCAGCCCGGGCCCGACGGGTCCAGCCAGCCCGGGACGAGAAGGTCCTGACCGAATGGAACGCCATGACAGCGGCCACCCTGGCGGAGGTGGCAGGGGCGGCCGGCCGCGTCGACTACGGACGCCGCGCCGAAGAGATCGGCGAATTCCTCTGGGCGTCCATGTACGTCGACGGACGGCTGATGCGGAGCTGGCAGGGCGGGCGGGCGCGCCATCTGGCCGTGGCGGCCGACTACGCCTGGCTCGCCGAGGCATCGTTCCGGCTGTCCGAGTGGACGGGCAAGGCACGGTGGCGGGAGCGCGCCGTCCGGGCGGTCCTGCAGCTGGTCGATCTGTTCTGGGACGATGAGTCGGGCGGGTTCTTCACCACGGGCAGCGACGCCGACGCACTCGTGGTCCGTCCGAAGGAGTTCCTCGACGGCGCTGTTCCAGCCGCCAATTCCGTCGCCATCGCCGCGCTGCTCCACGCCAGCGCCTTGGTGGACGACCCGAGGATCGACGAGGCGATCGAGCGGACGGTCCTTCTCGCCGGACCTCTGCTGGAGCGGCACCCGGGAGCGCTGGCCGACATGGTGTCAGCGCTGCCGCTCTGGAGCGGGCGCAACGAGATCGTCGTCACGGGCGATCGGCCCGACCTGCTCGCCGAGGTGCGCCGGAATTGGCTCCCTGCCGCCGTCACCCTCTGGGGCGAGCCCGACGGCGGTCCGCTCTTCGAGGGGCGACCGCCCGAGCCCGGATTGGCCTACGTCTGCCAGGGGCGCACGTGCCAGGTCCCCACCGCGGACGCCGCGATCTTGGCTGGCCAGTTGGAGCCACTGCTCACGTGAGTGGGCCTTTCGTGGATCCGGATCCGGAGACGGAGGACGCCGACGACGTCGGTCAGCGCCGGCACGTCGGCGGTACCTCGAGTGCCGGGGAAAGCGACGCGAGGAACGCTCGCGGCCACACCGACGACGATGAGGGTGCGAACGGAGCCCTCGAGGACCAGACGACCCATGAGGAGGGCGCCGATGCCGCGGCGGACAACCGCCGCCGCACACCCGAGACGGAGACCGACCCGACACGCCTTCTCCGCCGCTCGGCCCGCCGCAAGGAGCGCGTCCCGACGGCGGGCGGCTCCACCCTGCACCTTCTCGTTTTGTCCTCCACGATCGAGGACACCACGGTGGTGGATCTGGCCACACGGACGGTGATGCGGGTCCGGGTGCCCTGGCCTGAAGGGCATGAACCCGACATCAGCACTTTCGACGTCGTGGAGGTGACGTTGGCCGCAGACCCCGAGCGGGACGACCTAGCCCGGCCGGAGGCAACCACCGTGGCCGACCTCCCCCGTCACGTCGGCACGCTGCGGGGTCGGCATCTGCGCAAGCTCCTGCGGAGGTTGGTGGCCTCCCCCGACGGTCCGCTGCTCGGATTCCCGGGGCCGTCTGCGCCCTACTGGGAGTTCCGGGGTTTCCGGCCGTCGGTGGCGCTGATCGAGCCGACGAGGCGGCCCCAGCTGATCCGGCGACAGGCTGATGGGACGACCTGGGTCCGCTTCGGATGGGACCGCGACGACGTCTGGCTGCCTGTCGAGGACCGCGGCGCTGCCCGCGCCCTCGATGCCGCCCGCCGCGAACGCCTGAGTGGGAAGAGTCTCTCCACCGCGCTCGGATTCGAGCCCCAGTACCTCCTGGTGACGGTCAGCCCCCCGCGGGACGGGCACTGCTACAAGGTGTGCGCGGCGGTGCTGCCACGGGGGTGATGCCGTCAGCCGTTCAGGCCGGGAACAGGCTCAGCGGCCGAGCTTGCCCCCCGCCAGGTCCTCGGCCATCGCCCAGCCGAACGCGACCAGTCGGTCGCCCCGGTCGGCCTTGAAACTGTCGAAGTGCGACTCGACCCCCTCGGGGATCTTGACCTTGGGGGCCACGAAGTCCAGACCGCCGGCGACGGAACCATCGCCCTTCAGCACGAAGGTGCGGTCGTCGAGGCGGCTCTCGCAGCCGAAGCGCTTCGACAGACGTCGCGCCCAGGCCCGCTCCTCGCCCGAGGATTTGTGACCGGGGAACGGCACAACATCCTGCAGACCGTTGAAGGCACGAAACCCCTCGGGTGTCAGCAGGCGAGTCCCCAGGAGGACGTCCTCGTCGGGGAAGGCCAGCAGGGCCCGGCGGTACTGGTCCGCCATGATGGCCTTGAGCGCCGACTCCGCCCTCGAGGTCCGATCAACGAGTGCGAGACCCACCAGCAGGGACGGGGTCCCCCCGATGCGCTCGAGGGTGCAGAACGAGTACCCCCGCAGCTTGTTCCCCTCCCGGGCCTGGGTGATGAGCACCCAGGCCTCACGCTCTTTGGAGAGATAGCCGATGTCGAAACCGGGTGGCCGGTCCGCACAAAGATCCGCCATTTCAACCAGCTCAGCATCACTGAGCGCAGTGCAATCCTTCGTGCTCACTACGATCGGCATGCGTTCAGTCTACTGGTTGTGTTGAACGCGTTCCCAACCGGCCCGAGCGCCCGCGGGGAGGGTCCTGCCCATCCACACCCACGCAAACCCAGCTCAGGTGGCCTTTTTGCTCCTCGTCGTCGCTACATCAAGAGAGGACGGCGCTCTGCCCGAGCAGTCGTTTGAGCTCCCCCACCAGGCCGTTGCGGCAGTCGACGTTGAACTCCGGCGGGAGGCGGAGGACCTTGGCGCCGACATGGAGGAGCACCGGCGACTGCCCCGGGTGCCCGCTGAGCACGTCCTTCAACCCGTCGACCTTGGCGTCGGTGAGCACGCCCAGCGGCAACGTGATGTGCAGGTCTTCCTGGCCCCGCTCGAGGATCGGGCGGGAGACCTCCATGCAGACGATCTTCGGCTCCTCCTCACGCAGGTCGAGCCGGCCCCGCACGACCAGGATGGCGTCGTTCTCGATGAGGGCGCCGTACTCGGCCATGGTCTTGGGGAAGACGAACACCTCCATGGCCGCCTGCAGATCTTCAAGCACGAACCGGGCCATCAGATCGCCCTTCTTCGTGTACGACCGCTTCAGTTCGGTCACCACGCCCCCCACCGAACGGACCGGGGCGCGGTCCCCCGCCGCCGTGTCGTCCTCTCGCATGTCCGACAGCGAGCAGTCGGTGTAGCGGGCCATCGCCGCCTCGTAGCCCATGAGCGGGTGGTCACTCACGTAGAGGCCGAGCATCTCCTTCTCGAAGGCCAGCCGCTGGGCCTTGTCGAACTCGGTGTCAGGGATAGCCACCTTGGCCCCGCCCCAGCCGGGGTCAGCCTGCTCGTCGTCCTCGAACGCGGCGAAGAGGGACGTGATGCCCAGGTCCTGCTCCTTGCGGCGCTCGAGCGTGCGGTCGACGACGGACTCGAGGACGAGGCACAACCCCTGGCGCGGGTGGCTAAACGAATCGAATGCTCCCCCCTTGACCAGTGACTCCATGGTCCGCTTGTTGAGGACGACGGGGTCGACCCGGGCGCAGAAGTCGAAGATGTCCTCGAAGGGCCCGTTGGCGTTGCGCTCGGCCACGATCCGGTCCACCAGGCTCTCGCCCACGTTGCGCACCGCCGCCAGACCGAAGACGATCGACTGCTCGGGCCGGCGGGTCCCGTCCTCCGCGACAGTGATGTCCGGGGCGAACTCCGCCACCGAGCGGTTCACGTCGGGCACGAGCACGTCGATCCCCATGGAACGGCACTCGGCGAGGTAGACGGCCGTCTTGTCCTTGTTGTCCTTGACCGACGTGAGCAGCGCCGACATGTACTCGACCGGATAGTGCGCCTTGAGCCATGCCGTCTGGTACGCCACGAGGCCGTAGCCGTAGGAGTGGGATTTGTTGAAGGCGTAGTCGGCGAAGGGCTCGATGATGTCGAAGAGCTGCGTCCCCAGCTCGTCGCCGTACCCCTCGGTGACGCAGCCGGCGATGAACTTCTCGCGTTCGGCGGCAATCAGCGCGCGGATCTTCTTGCCGCACGCTTTGCGCAGGTTGTCTGCTTCCTCGAGGCTGTAGCCCGCGAACTTCTGGGCGACCCGCATCACGGACTCCTGGTAGAGCATCAGCCCGTAAGTGTCCTTGAGAATGGGCTCGATGTCCGGATGCAGGTACGTGAGTGGCTTGCGGCCGTTCTTCAACTCGGGATAGTCCCGGTGCATGTTGGCGGCCATGGGCCCCGGGCGGTAGAGGGCCACGAGCGCAGCCACGTCGTCGAAGCTCGTCGGAGCGAGGGCGCGCAGGGTCTGGCGCATCGCGTTCCCTTCGAGTTGGAACACGCCGATCGACTCGGCACGCCGCAGCATCTCGAGGGTTGGCTCGTCGTCCAGGTCGACCCCGTCGATGTCGGGTCGCGCCCCGGTCTCCGCCTCGATCAGGTCGAGGGCCCGCTCCATGACCGAGAGGTTGCGCAGGCCCAGGAAGTCCATCTTGAGCAGTCCGAGGTCCTCGACCCCGTGCATTTCGTACTGGGTGACGATGGGCGCGTCCTCGGGATTCTCGCCTGCGCCCGGCTTGCGCTGAATGGGCAGGTAGTCGGTCAGCGGGTCGCGGGAGATCACCACAGCGGCGGCGTGGATGCCGTCCTGGCGCCGTAGCCCTTCGAGCCCGAGCGCGACCTCAATGACCTCCTTGGCGTCGGGGTCGGTGTCGCGCATGGTTCGCAGCTCGGCCGCCGCCGCGTACCCCTCTTCGTGCCCGTCGGTCTTGGTGACGCACGCGTGCAGCGGCGTGTCGCGACCCATCACGAGGGGCGGCATCGCCTTGGCGATCCGGTCGCCGACGATGTACGGCTTGCCGAGCACCCGCGCCGCGTCGCGCACGGCGGCTCGCGCCTTGATCGTCGAGAAGGTGATCACCTGGGCGACCCGATCGCTGCCGTACTTCTCAGCCGCGTAGCGCATGACGTCGGCGCGGTAGCGCTCGTCGAAGTCCATGTCGATGTCGGGCATCTGCTTGCGGCCGGGATTGAGGAAGCGTTCGAAGAGCAGGTCGTAGCGGATCGGGTCGAGGTCCACGATCTTCAGGCAGTAGGCCACGCAGCACCCGGCCGCGGACCCTCGGCCGGGCCCGACCCGGATGTTCGAGTCGCGGGCGAAGCGAATGAGGTCCCACACGACCAGGAAGTAGGCGGCGAAGCCCATGTTGCCGATGACGCCCAGCTCGTAGTCGAGTCGCTCGACCACCTGGTCGGGCAGCGAGGCGCCGTAACGCTCCCGTGCACCTTCGTAGGTGAGGTCGCGCAGGTACGCCAACGCCCGCTCCTCGTAGGTCTCTCCGCTGAACCGGTCCGGCACCGGGAACTCCGGCAGGCTCGGCTTGCCGAGCTCAATCTGCACATCCGCCCGCTCCGCGATCAACAGCGTGTTGTCGCACGCCTCGGGCACGTCGCGGAAGAGATGGCGCATTTCGGCGGCGGTCTTGAGGTAGTGCTCGGTGCCGTCGAACTTGAAGCGGTTGGTGTCGGAGAGGAGGGCGCCTGTCTGCACGCACAGGAGCGCGTCGTGGGCGACCGCGTCCTCACGGTGGGTGTAATGGCTGTCGTTGGTAGCGAGGAGCGGCGCGTCAATGCGGCGGGCGATCTCAATCAGCTGTGGATTCGTCCGGTGTTGGTCGGCGATCCCGTGGTCCTGCAGCTCGACGAAGAGGTTGTCCCTGCCGAAGATGTCCTGCAGGCGGGCCGCCTTCTTCTCGGCCCCCTCGACGTCGCCCGCCAGCAGCGCCTGGAGCACCACGCCCCCCAGGCACCCCGTGGTGGCGATCAGGCCCGCGTGGTGACGCTCCAGCAGCTCCCAGTCGACTCGCGGCTTGTAGTAGTAGCCCTCCAAGTACGCGGCGGAGGACAGCTGCATGAGGTTGCGGTAGCCCTCGACCGTTTCCGCCAGCAGGGTCAGGTGGTAGTACAGCTTCTGGCCCCCGTCGACATCACCCCCGGTGTCGTCGACCCGGCCCCGGCGAACCGGCCGCTCCAGACGCGACTCGCCCGCCATGTAGGCCTCGGTTCCGATGATGGGGACCACGCCTAGGTCTCGGCAGGCCTTGTAGAAGTCGAGGACGCCGTACATGTTCCCGTGGTCCGTGATGCCCAGCGCCGGCTGGCCGTCGGCCACGGCGGCAGCGACCAAGTCCCCCACCCGAGCCGCCCCGTCCAGCATGGAGAACTCGGTGTGGGTGTGCAGATGCGTAAACGACCGCTCCGACACCGGCCCTCCTTTCGCCACGTCCTATGGAACTTACAAGTGTGTCATTCGCCCCGGACTCAGCAATCTATCCCGCCACGCGGGACGTGGACGACTGCTGCGCCGCGGTCGATTCCGGTTCTCCGGTCAGAGGTAGGCGCCCGTCCGCTCCGACTCGCCGGCCGAGGGCAATCCGCGCTGGCGCATCTCCTCGAGCTGGGCGCGGGCGGCCATCTGCTGTGACATGAGCGTTGCCTGGATGCCGTGGAACAAGCCCTCGAGCCAGCCGACGAGCTGTGCCTGAGCGATGCGCAACTCGGCGTCACTCGGCGCGTCGTTGCCGAAAGGCGGGGCCATCCGCTCGAGCTCTGCCACCAGGTCGGGGGACAACACCTGGGAGAGATCGCGGATCGACTGCTCGTAGATCTCGCGCAGCCGCACGCGGCTCTTCTCGTCGAGCGGCGCGGACCGCACCTCATCGAGCAGGGTCTTCACCATGGAACCGATACGGAGGACCTTGGCCGGCTCGTTCACCGATTCCGTCTGCCGGGTCTCTCCGGCCTCCTCCCCGCTGTTGGCGGCCAGGACCTCGTCGGGCGAGATCACGCTATCCGACCCGTCTTCGGGCGCCTGATTCTCGGTCACGTCCTCGTTCGTCGTGTCAGTCATGGTGCCTTCCGTCCTGTCCGATTCTGTGTGCCGCTTCTCTGCGGCACCCGTGCCCCTGGGCTCCATGCCGGCGGCGGGCCAATGTTGCCACCGGAAGTTGGCACGCTCATGAAGCACGCCAGCCTAAAAGGGGGATGTACATCTCGGCCGACGTCAGGGACCCATGCCGGGCCTTGAGGCGCAGCTCACCGGTGTCGGCGGGGTCGAGAAAAGCCGTCGGGGCGAACGGCACCAGGGCGACGTCGCCCAGGCGCGACGCCACCTCCGCCGAGGGCACGCCGCCGAGCCACCCCTCGGCAATCAGCTGCTCCTTCGTCCGCACCCAGGCGACATCGCCGTGCAGCGCCGCCGCTGTGGCTGCGACGTCCGCGGCCGCGCCAGGACGGACGTGCAACCAGCGGAAACGCCCCTCACCGCTGATGAGGGTCACCGCCTCCATGATCTCGGGCCCGATGAGCTCGAGCGAGTTGCCGACCTCGACCTGTCCGTGATCCGCCGTGACGACGAGTACGGATCCGGGAGGGAGCGCCTCCAAGACAGCACCGACGAGGCGATCGACCGCTGCCAGCTCGTCGTCGTAGTACCGACCCAGCCCCTCGGCATGGGCCACCTTGTCGATGCCCTCGTAGTAGGCGTACACGAACGGGGCCCCGCCGGCGGTCAGCTCGCGGACCGCGGTGACGAGCCCGGCCGGCGTGTGCCAGCGGTGCAGCTCCAAGCGGCCCAGGTGGGCGGCGGTGAACCCCGTGGGTCCGAAGTCGTGCCGGGTCACCACCGGGACAGGACCGGGCGCACCCGGGAACGACTCGAACGGCTGGAAGGTCGATGGCGGAAGGGACATCCGGACGTCCGCACCCCGGAGCGACCACTGGAGCACGTTCATGACTTCACCGTCGATGGCCACCCGGTAGCCGACCACACCGTGCTCAGCCGGCACCTTTCCCGTCACGAGCGTGGTCAGGGCGCACGCCGTGGTGCTGGGGGCCACCGAGGTGATGGGACCCCCGATACCGCTGGCCAGGACCGGAGCCAGGGTGGCGCGCTCCCGGAGCTGCTCCTCGCCGAGTCCATCGATCACAAGGAGCACGATCTGCTCTGCTCCGGCCACCGGGTTGGGAAACCACCCGGGCAGCGCCGTGCGGCCAGGGTGGGCCAACTCGCCGAGCAGGCTCGGCACGACACGATGCAGGCACGGGCCATCCCAGTCGGGAAGGACCGGATCAGGCTGGTGTCCGAGCTGCGTTCCCTGTTCTAGGGACAGCGACTCTGCCGCCTGGGCGGGTACGCCGTCACTCACGAGGGGACACCCTACGACCCACACAACCCCTCTACCCACGAACGGGCCGGTAGGATTGACTGCTGTGAGAGTTTCCACGCGCGGTGACTACGCCAGTCGGGCGCTACTCTCGCTCGCCCTTCATGGGGCGGAGACACCCACCTCGGTCAGGGATATCGCGGTTCGGACCGCCCTTCCCCAGCCCTATCTGGAACAGATCCTCCTGGCGCTCAAGGGCGCCGGTCTGGTCCGGTCGAAGCGGGGTGTGGGGGGCGGCTACGTGCTGGCCCGACCCCCCGAGGAGATCTCCCTCGCCCAGATCGTGTCGGCCGTTGACGGTCCCATCGCTGCCGGCGACTTCGGCGAGCCCCACGAAAACGGCGCTTGCGACCACGAGGGCCAGTGCGTCCTGCTCGCTGTCTGGGCCGACGTGGGAGAGAGCATCCGCACGAGGCTGCAGTCGTACAGCCTGGCCGACATGGTTGCCCGGGCCCAGGGTGGCGTGGTGGCAGCGGTCTAGATCTAGAACTCGATCTCGCCCGCCACCCTCCTCCTCATCCCCTCATCCCCTCATTCCCTGATATTCCACGCCTCGATCGCCGGCCAGTCGAGCTCCCAGCCGAGGACGCAGACGGCCCCGGTTCGGAACAGGAACAGACGACCCGCCACCGGGGGCAGGCCCAGCCACCGCGCCGTCAGGACGCGGAGGACGTGCCCGTGGGCCACGCAGAGCGTGTCGGAGTCGAGTTCCCGTGCCCGCTGAATGACCCGGTCGGCCCGCCGACCGACGTCCGCAGCGGTTTCGCCGTCAGGCACGCCATCGTCCCAGATCGTCCAACCGGGTCTGAGCTCCCGGATTTCCGGGGTGGTCAGACCTTCGTAGCCGCCGTAGTCCCACTCGACCAAGTCAGGATCTGACTGTCCGACGAACCCGGCCAGGGTGCAGGTCTCCTCCGCCCGGACCAGCGGGCTGGTGAGCACCTGTCCGAACGTGGCGGGACCGAACTGACGAACGAGCAGGCCCGCGGCTTTTGCCTGTTCACAGCCCTCGGGAAGAAGGGGAATATCGGTGCGCCCGGTGTGTTTCCCGGACTCGGACCACTCGGTTGCACCGTGTCGGAGGAGCACCATGCGGCCAGGCATGGGGCGTAGACCAGCACGGGCCGGAATCCGGCGCAACTCGGTGCGAACACCCCGATGGAATGATCCGGAGGCCGGCTCGGTTATACCCGACAGGTTGATCCCGGGTTCGTCCGGGTACGTACGACTGAGAGTGAGCGAAAGAACGTCTGGAGCGATGATGAAGAGCGCGGTGAGCACGTCGGACACATTGGGACTGATGCTGCGAGACCTCGACCAGTTCCCTATGCCCGATCACGAGCAGCAGGTCGAGTTGGCGAAGCGGGTCGCGGCCGGGGACGATGCGGCGCGGAAGCAGATGGTGGCCGCCAACCTGCGGCTGGTTGTGCACTGGGCACGGCGTTACCAGGACCGGGGCGTTGACATGGCCGACCTGGTGCAGGAGGGGACGTTCGGCCTCATGCGCGCCGTGGACAAGTTCGACTGGGAGCGCGGCTTCCGGTTCTCGACCTACGCCACGTGGTGGATCCGCCAGGCACTGCAGCGCGCCGTGCAGCAGCACGGGCGCACCATCCGCATCCCGCTCGAGGTGGGAGAGCACATCCAGCGACTGGAACTGACCAAGTCCGAGCTCGCCAGCACTTTGGGCCGGGCGCCCACGGTGGCCGAGTTGGACGAAGCGACAGGAATGACGGCCGACGAGCGGGAGGCCCTGGAAGATGTCGCCCGCGTGACCGCATCGCTCGACCAGCCCGCCGCGTTGGAGTCGTCGACCACCCTGGGCGAGCTCGTCGCACCCGACAGCTCTGACTTCGTGATGGATGTGGAAGAGACGATGGTCTACGAC
>Ga0302325_10022210_pt1 | contig 13285 bp, 11 predicted proteins | sample Palsa_T0_2_FD_201948 | JGI IMG/M metagenome (GOLD analysis project Ga0302325, IMG submission 201948) | Peat permafrost microbial communities from Stordalen Mire near Abisko, Sweden - Palsa_T0_2 | ecosystem: Environmental > Terrestrial > Soil > Palsa > Peat permafrost | place: Sweden: Abisko... | reverse complement strand
TAGGAAGCATGATCGCCGGACGCGCGATCCCGAGCGCCACCGGCGATGCAACGCGGTCCGATTCGCGAATCTCGATTCCCTCAGTGGACTGCCCGGTCGCGCGGCTGGTGCGTAGCAAGTGGCGGCTCATCGCGAGGCCGGCGCATAGGCGCAGCAGAAGCGCGCCGGCGATCAGGAGGTAGATTAGGATCGCGGCGCGCGCCCAGTCGAGGGGTTTGGAGAGGTCGCCGCTGTCAGCAGTCTGGCGGGACGCCACGAGCTCCAGCGTCGGCGTAGCTTCGTAGACCACCGCTGGAACTTCGACTGGCCGCGCGGTTATGTGGATCGCCATGCGCATCACCGCTAACGGCACCTTGGGCAGCGCCGGGGTAATCGCCGGAATCATCAGAGAGCCGCACAGCGTTGCTGTCCACGCCGCCAGACGGATCGACGGATCTTTCACTCGCAGCGCCCGCAGCAGCAGCGCGCCGCTCAGGACCAGGATCGAAGAGCGAAGCGCCCACTCGCCCAGAAACTGTATCGAGATCATGCCTTCCTCTCCCTCCGCGAGGCAATCTTCTCCGCCAGCCGCTGCAACTGTTTCGGTTCCAGTAACTGATTGTCCACCAGTCCCACGAGCAACTCCTCCACCGACCCGTCGCAAAATCGGTCGATGAGTTGCTTCGCGGCCTGCACCGCGACGTTGCGCTTTGTATCCACCGCGTGGTAAACGAAAGTCCGCCCGTCGACCACATGGATCACGTAGCCCTTTTCTTCCAGCTTTCGCAGGATGGTGCGGATGGTCGAATCCTTGAGCCTGCGCTGGCTGGCCAGCCCTTCACGGCACATCTCCGCGGTGCAATGGGGGTGCGACCACACATAATCCATGATGACTTGTTCCAGCGGAGTGGGCGCCCGGCGGCTGCGGGTGTTAAACATTATAGCGTTAAAACTTATAGCATTTCTGTCTGGCGGTGTCAAGCGGTCTGGAGTTCGACGGTGCTTGGCGCCGCAGTTCGCTCCCTTACGGTCGCGGCTCCGCTTCGGGCCCTACTTCGCCACCATCGGAGCGATAATCTGCGACAGCATATCCGGGGACGATTCGTTCCGAACCAAGTGCGGATAGCGCTCGCCGCCGCGATACTCGATGCGATGCACCTGATAAAAATCCCCGGACTTAGTCAGCAGCTCGATCGGTTTGGAATTCTTCGCCGCCGCCTGAATCGCCTCCCGCAGCAGGGTGGGCGAATACTGCCGATTATCCACGGCGATCAGCTTCATGGAAGGCCCAATGCCGGCCTGGAACGCCGGGCTATCGAGGGCGACGTCGCTGATGGTTCCATCGTCCTGCACCTTGAACCCCAGCGAGTAGCTGAGATCGGTGACCTTGGCCACCTCTTCGTAATCCTTCCAGAAATCGCTGCGCACGGCATCGTACGCCAGTTTCCAGCCAGAGCCTTCGATGCCGCCCAGCGGGGCATGCGGCGCGGTGGAGTGCAGCCGCTGATTGAAGAAGCCGGCCCAATCGTAGGGTTGAACCGCGTTGAGGCCCGCCACAACATCCTCGAAAGTGTAAGTCTTCATCTCCGGCTTGCCGCCCGCGCCGCCATGGAACGCGGCGCAGAAATCGTTGAGAGATTTCGCGCCCTGACTCAGCTTGCGGATGGTGGCATCGGCTTCGAGCCAGATCAGCGTGCCTTCGGGATAATAGTCGACGCCGCGGCGATAGGCGGCGTAATCGTCGGTAGCGGTGTAGAGCACTTGCGCGGCGACGGCCGTATCTTCGAGTGGACGCCAGCGCCGGCCGTACTCGTTGTCGAGCGAAGCGGCGGTCTCAGCCAGAAACTCGCGGTACTGTTCGGGCGTCCACAGACCGCTGCGCGGGGTTAATATCTCGCCCAGATACTCGGTGAGTCCCTCGTAGACCCAGAGCAGATCGCCTTTCATGGGCGCGTCGAAGCCGCCGTCGCGGCCATCTTTCGTGAGACCCGCGGGACGGCGGAATTTGCCGTTCCAGGAATGGGTGAACTCATGCGGCAGCAGGAAGGCGTTAGCGTTTCTGGGCTCCTCGTCGATGAGGGTACGCTCGCCGACGCGGTCGTCGCTCGATTCGTGATGCTCCAGGCCGAAGTGCGCAACATGGTCGCTGAGGGTCAGCAGAAAATGATAATCGCGGTAGTGGCGCGATTGATACAGCGCGCCGGTTTCCGCTACCAGATTCTTGTATTGCTGAATGGTCTCGGCGCTCACTTCCAGGGCACGGTCGCTATCGGCCGCCAGATGGAGGAAATGCGGGGCGCCGCGGTCCGAGCCCAGCTCGATGGTGCGATAGTGGGCGCCGGCCGAAAGCGGCGAATCCACCAGCGTGGTGAGCGGCGCCGGTTGAAACTCAATGTCTGCGCCCGATTCGCGCCGGATGGGCAGCGCGGTTCCATACTTCCAGGCGTTAGGCAAGCGCAAATTCGCCTGATACTGGAGCGAATCCGGGTCGGCGCCTTCCGGGTAAAGCAGCAGCTGGTTCCAACTGACCACGGCCAGTTCCGTGGTGGCCGAAGCGCCCGAGGAGAAGCCGGAGGATTCCGGCGGCGAGATGAAATCGAAGGCGATGTCGAGCGACGACGCCCCCGCCGGCACGGTTACGTGGAACGCGAACATGTTCACGCTGTCGCGCTTCCACGCCACCGTCTGGCCGCCGGCTTTGATCTCGAGACCGACCATGTTGATGATGGGGCCGGTGGGACCATGCTCACCGGGAATCCATTCCGGATACATCAGCGTCATGGGGCCCGGCTTTGCGGGCATGGTCATGTGGACGTGAAACAGGCGCCGGGCGGCGTCGGTAGCGTCGACGCGGACCGGAATAGGCCCCTGCGCAAGCAACGGCGCACAGATCAGCGACGCCGCGAGCGCGGTAAGAATTCGCATGTACTCAGCTTGCCTGAAACGGAGCGTGGTTTCAATGCGGTCTCATGCGTGAGTTCACCTGGCGCCATCCCGTGGCGGGCGCGTCGACCGGATCCCGATTGACTGAGTCCGCATAAGCTTGTTGAGTATGACTGAGAGAAGTTTACCGCGTGCCGCTTCGCGGGCACGACGGCGATGGCAAGCTAAAGCATACCCCACCACGCTACGGCGTGAGGCAAACTGTGTCCACCGCCTCGATGCCTGCCAGACTTGTATGCAGGGCGTAAAGATCGCTATTAAAGAATTCCCCCAGAAAGGCGTCCACCACGTGCGGGTCGAATTGGCGGCCTCTCTCACGGTGGATTTCCGCTACCGCCCGATCTGCCGGCCAAGCGCGCCGGTAAGGTCGATCATGCGTGAGGACATCGAAAGTGTCCGCCAGCGTCACAATTCGAGCCGCTACCGGAATATCCTCTCCTCCGATGCTGTTGTAGCCGCAGCCGTCCCAGCGCTCATGGTGATAGAACGCAATCTCCCGGGCCAGCGTCAGAATCGAGAAATGACTCATGGAGAGGATCTCGGCGCCAATGGCCGTGTGCTTCCTTATTCGATCGAACTCTTCCAGCGTCAGCTTGCCTGGTTTGAGCAGAATGGAATCGGGGATTGCGATCTTGCCGACATCGTGCAGCGTAGCGGCTGCCCGGATCAGATGCGCCCGGTCTTCGGAAAAACCCATGGCTCGTGAGATCGATGCCGCCAGAAGGCCCACGCGCTGAGCGTGTTGAGCGGTTTCGTCGTCACGGTAGCCGGCCAGTTTTTCGAGGCATTCGATAACTTCCGCCTGAGCCTGGTCCAGAGCGCTTGTTCCCTGCAGCACCTGCTCCTCCAGGAACTGATTGCGGCCGTGAATCTGAACATAGAGCAACCGCGTCTCGAGAAGGTTTCTGATGCGCTGAACCAGCTCCGTTTGATCGAAGGGCTTGGTGATAAAATCGTTCGCACCCATGGAGAGCGCCCTCTGCCTGGTACAGGGATCGGCGTCCGCGGTTAGAACAAGGATGGGCACATAACTACTTGGTGGAATCCGGGTCTGTAAAGCCTCGATCAATTCCAGGCCATCCAGATAGGGCATGAGAAAGTCTACAAGGACAAGGTCGGGTTCGATCTCGGCGTAACAGCGCGCGGCCTCGCGAGGGTCCGTGAGACTATTGAGCCTGCTGTATCCGGCCTTTTGCAGCATCACCGTCAGAAGGCGGATACTGCTCTCATCGTCGTCTACAATCAGGAGTTTCGAGCATTCAACGGCGCTATCCTTCATGGCTGGCACGCACCTGTAACCTTCGTGAGAATAGTTGCATCCGGCTGCAAGTAAGTACGCGGAGCTCTTCTAATTGCCGGCGCCACTCTGCCTCCTTGTTTGCCATCATCGATAGTCTTATCGGCTGAACTCCCGCAAACAATACCGCAACCATCCAACCGGGAGAACAGCTGCGGTTCGACGGTATCGATTGCAGTTCCTGGGTTGGAGAGCGCCGTCGTCAGGGTTCTTTTCGGCTCGGAATAGACTTGATCCAGCCGATAAGAATCATGGCGGGGCAATCGCCCATGCCGGCGCTTGTCTTAAGCGCCATGGAAAAATACCGGACCGCGAGGTAAAGATCGAATATGGACGCCCTGTCAGAGTCGATGCAAGGCAAGAGAATCGGCCTGGTTGCCTGTACGGCGATCGAAGCCGCCATTACCAGCGCCCTCAAACAAGCGCAAGCGGCATTCACAATCATTCAGGCGGATACGTTTGACCCCGGGGCTTCCGATCTGGATCGATTTGACGCTCTGATTCTTGGCGTCGACGACACTGGTTCCGAGAGCGGTTGGCTTCGGCCCGGGATACTGCGGAATCACACCTGGCCGCTGCTGCTCGCCGGTCCGCCGGAAGCTATCTATTGCCGCGAAGCCTTGCAGAGCCATGCCGACGACGTGATCTTGTCGCCGTTTTCCGCGCACGAATTGCTCTTCCGCCTGCACCGTATGACCGGCGGCAAGTGCGGTTACAGCGAGGCCGTTGTACGATCGGGCAAGCCCATCGTCCTGGCCGCCGACGACGACCGCAACGTCACCATCTACTTGGGATGCGTGCTCAAGAACCTGGATGTGGAAATGCATTTCGCCAGCGATGGAAGAGCAGCGCTGGCCGCCGCCCGGCAGCTGCTCCCCGACCTTCTGTTGCTGGATATAGGGTTGCCCGGCATGAATGGCCTCGACGTGCTTCGCCGCTTGAGAAACGATCCCGGAACCCGCGATCTCGCAACCATTCTGCTTACCGCCTCATCCGATCCGTCCCATGTGAGTGATGGCGTGGATCTCGGCGTCTTGGATTACATCCTCAAGCCATTCGGCCACATCGATCTGGCGCGGAAACTGAAGGCCCATATCCGGATCAAGTCTCCGCTGCCGTATGCTCACGCCATAAGTTGAGCTGTAGTGCGGGCCATGGGCGGTACTGTCTCGAGCCAGGCCGGCGGTTGGGCTTGCGAGCGCCAAACTCGCCGCGTGCGGCTTCGCCGAACGACGGCGCCGGCAAGCTAAAGCATACCCGACCTATGACGATGAAAGCGCTATGATCGCGGGCTGGAGCGAATCGGACGCGTGCCTTGCGGCCCAACCGACGACGTGGTGGCAGCCGTACTTCGCCAACAGCGCCTTTGCGGCGCGGGGGCTAAAGGACATCGCGCGCGTGTGGGAATCGATTGACCGCGCCAAGGCTACCGAGTGGGCGCGCCGGGCGAAGACGCTCGAAGACGCCACGGTAGAGAGCATCCGCAAGAATGTGCGCAGCAACATGGGCAACGACATGAAGCCGCCATATATCGGGCCGCTGCCGGGAGCGAAGCTGACGTTCCGCGAATCGATGGCGACGGAACGGCCGAGCCCGCAGCAGTGGCCGCACCGGCCGTACACGGAGCTGGTTCACGCGGATATTTTGCCGGCGGATCTGGCGAATATGGTGATCGATTGCATGCGCGCTTACGGCGCGACGACGGTGGGAGTGGTGGCGAACGTGGGGCGAGCGAATCCCAACGGGCGCGCGATTTTGGGCTTCATCTCATACGGATATGCGCTGCAATTGCTGCGGCTCGATCGCGTGGAGGAGTTTCTGCTATTTCTGTATTCGCACCGCTTCCACGACCATACGCCGGGCAGTTGGACGGCGGGCGAAGTATCGGGAATCAACGGCGGCACGGCGACTTTCTGCATTCCGGCGCAGCAGACCATACCGCTGCTGGTTCGGCTGACCGCGCGCCAACGCGCTGGGGCAGGGTATCGCTGAAGATGAAGGGCGACGTCGCGGCCGGGCGAGTGACGGCGACAGTGACGCTGGCGCGCGCGGGCGCACCAAAGGAACTGCATGTGAAATTAAGGTTGCCGGAGCAGTATTCGCTGGGCACGGTCACGGTGAATGGGCAGCCGGTGAAGATCGGCGGGCTGCATAAGGACACGGTGATTATTGCGGCGGGAAGATGCGCAACTACGATGACATTTCGTCCCCTCTTTATTCCGTTCGCAGAGTCGTAGCCAGGTCGGTTCGTATCGCCCGGACCGCCGCGGGGATAGTGGCGAACAGCGCAGTCGCAAGAAGCACCAACCATGGGATAGCCACCATTCGCGGATCGCTAGGCTTCACTTGATAGAGCAGCGCTTCGATGAATCGCGCTGCGATCAAGCCCAGCCCGAGACCGGCGGCCGCTCCCGCCAGCACCATCGCCAAAGCATCCGCCGCCACCCGCCAAACGATATGAGTGGCCCGCGCGCCGATAGCCATTCGAATACCGATCTCCCGCCGCCGTTGCAGCACGGAATAATCGAGCACGCCGTACAACCCGAGGCCTGCCAGCAGCAACGCCAGCAAAGCGAAAAACAACGCCAGCGCCGCTAATAGCCGCTCGCGGACAGTCTGGGCTTCAATGAGTTCGTCCTCGGTGTGGACGTCGCTGACCCGAAAGCCGGGCCGGGCGCGGGCCACTTCCTTACGTAATGTCGACACAAGCGCGAGCGGATTTGGGCTCGCCGTGCGCACCATCAACGTCGCCGATCGCATCGGCAGCACAATACCCTTAGGGTCCACGTAGCGTAAGGGGACATAAGCCACCGGCGGCGCCGGGCCGTGTATGTCATCATAGCTGGCGTTGAGTGTCACCCCAACGATCTGAACACCGTCGTTAAACAACTTCCCGACGGGATTCCCGGCAGGGCAATATCGTTTAGCGAAAGCCTCGTTGACTATGGCGAATTTAGGACTGGTATCGCTGGATCTGAAGTCCCTCCCGGCAAGCAGAGGGATCTTCATTACGCCGAACCAGCCGGGCGCTACACCGACAAAGAAGACTGAATCGGGGCTCGGAGGGCCGCCGTTCATCGAAATGTGGCGGGACGACTTGTTGCCCCAACTGAGAGGCGCCGAGTTACTCAACCCCACGCTCGCGACTCCAGGCACGGTCCGCAGATGTTCGACCACCTGATTCCATATCTCCGGCCGCTCTGGTCGAAGAATCACCACGTCCAATGCGAGAAGCTGTTCCGGCGAAAACCCGGTAGATTGGTGGGACAATCGCTCGAAGGTAGCCACAAATAGCCCAGTGGCGAAAAGCACAAGAAAACAGAAGGCGGCCTGCGCGGCAACCAGCGCCTGCATCAGGCGGCCTCGAAAATAGGGCCGATCCCCGCCCTTCAGCGCGTTGGCTGGCTTCACGGCGGAAGCGCGCAGTGCGGGCCCAAGGCCGAACAGGAGTGTCACCGCGAGCATCAGCGCCAGGCCGAAGCCTGCGACGCGCCAATCCGCCGGAAGGTGCAGGCGCACCGGATTGTTGCGAAAACTGATGTGGCTCGCCACGAAGGGCGCCGACCGCCAGGCGAATGCGCCGCCGGTTGCGGCTGCAAGCAAGGCCAGGATGGCCGCTTCCACCAGTACGAGTTGGACCAGGCGCGCTCGTCCAGCGCCGATAGAGACACGGAGGGCCATTTCCCGTGCGCGTGCCGCCGCTTGGGAGGTCATCAAATTCGCGACGTTCGCACAGGCAACCAACAGGACCAGGGCAACCAATACAGCAAGAGCTGCGAGCGGCTTGCGGAACTCTCTCTGCGCGGCGGAAATCCCCGGGGCGGCCGGTTCCAGCAATACCCTCTGGCTTAAGAAATTGGCCACCGTCTGCTTGGGCATTCCCGCAAAGGCCTTGGCTCTCTCTTCCCGGAAAGCTCGAAACACCGCGTGAAGCTTCTCGCGAACGGGTTCTACCGCAACGCCCGGTTTCAGAATCACGAAAGTCCGAAACCACGTTGCGTTCGGCTGATCCACCAATCGGTTCATCATCGTTGGCGCCCAGATGTCCGTAATGGTCCCTGGCTCGACTCCCGTGAATCCCTTCTCTGTGATGCCGATGATGGTGTATAGCTCGTTGCTAGCAGTCTGCTCGCCAAACGAGCTGAGGAGGAAACTGCGCCCGATAACTTTCGGATCTCGTCTGAATCGTCGCGTCCAATAATCGTAGGAGAGCACGGCGTATGGGTGCGCGCCGGGTTTGAGGTCGTCGTTTACGGTGAACAGCCGCCCCAGAACCGGCCGGATCCCGAACGAATCGAACATCCGCCCGGAGACATACTGAAGGAACGGCTTCTCCATATCCTCGTCCGACCCATAGGTCAAATCTCTGGGGTTGGCATAGGAAATCGCCAGCAAATCCGCCTCGTCCCGCACGTTGGACCGCATCCGCCGGAACATGGGGTACTCGCACGGTTCACCCTTGAACGGGTTACCATCGAAACCAATTCCTTCGTACTGGAAAACGTACAACCGGTCGGAGTTTTTCACTGGCAACGGGCGCAGCAACAGCGCGTCGATGAGACGGAAGGCGGACAGGCACGCGCCAAATGCCAGTCCGAGCGACAGAATGGCGACGGCTGATGTGGCCTTCTTTTTACCGAGCTGCCGCCAGCCGAACACGGCATCGCTGCGGAGCGAATCAAGCCATGGAATAAGCCGGACATCGCGGCTGGCTTCGCGGTGGCGTAGCGCGGAGCCCAATGCTCGCCGGGCTTCGGCGGGGTCCCGATCATCCTCGATTGCTTCTTCTATATGCGACCGCAACTCTTCGTCGATTTCGCGGCTCAACCGGTTACCGCGAAATGTGTTAGCTATGCGCGACCAGAGCGGCATATCACACCGTCCTCAGCACATTGATCACCGCAGAAGTCACTGTTTGCCAGCGCGATTCCTCCTTGGAGAGCTGCTTGCCACCTTCTACAGTCAGTCGATAGACACGTAACCGCCGTCCCTTGTCCTTCGTGATCCATGTGGCTCGAAGCCAGCCTGCTTCCTCCATCCGGTGCAGTGCGGGATAAAGCGAGCCTTCCTCCGCCCGCAGCACCTCACCAGAGCGCTCCCTGATTGCGGACATGATGGCGTACCCATGAAGGCCAGGTCTCCGCGACAGTATCTTCAGCACAAGCAGGTCGATTGACCCTTGAAAGGAATCGGTTCTTGCCATAGTCAGACGTCTTAGTACTAAGACATCATATCACCTCGCTTTTCCCTGTCAATCAGTCCTCGACGAGTGCCCTTGCACCGCTTCATCCAGGACGAGTTCCACAGGAGTCCGGCTCTGCGTGTCTGGAACCTTCAAAGATGCTGAAGTCGCGCGGATGTCCGTCTTCCAATAACACGACGTCGCCGGCCTTCAAGTCTTGAACGTAAAGATTGCTGCGCGTAACGTGAAAGGGAACCGTCGCCAGCTCAGACCGGGAGCGAAATGTGGGCGCAGAAAAATTACGCTCATCCCGTTGATCTTGCCTGTGGCTTCAGTACGCGGGCAGGGGCGCCAGGCTGGACCGAACTTCGTCGATCGCCTTGGTACGGCAACCTCGAACGGATATCGCTTGGCCTGGTTCGTGATCGGACAAACTAGCCTGCTCGCGGCCCGCTTGCGGGTGGAACGTCAACCAAACGAGGTCACCGGTCTCGGGTACTTAGGCCGTGCTCACCAGGATTCCTCACCTTGCGGTCGTCCCCAGTCCTGGGAGGTTCAACTGCTCACCTCAGACGGGATTGACCTGGTCCCAATGCTGTTCATTTAACGCCTCGGGTCTCGACACAATTCGAAGCGCGTTCACACGAGTGTGAACGCTGCATGCAGGAGTGCGTACGCCACGACTTCATCTCGAACGGTCTTCGATCTAGCCAGCAAGCCGCCTCTCTATCTCCGCCATCTCCACTCCCTCTATCTCCACCACCTTCATCCGCCCGGCCGCGCCTTGCACAATGCGGACCGCGCTCCGCGGCACGCCCGCCAGCTCCGCGAAGAACCGGATGCACTCGTCATTCGCCTTGCCATCCACCGGCGGCGCCTTGAGATCCAGCTTATAAGCATCTCCCAAACGCCCCGTAATGGCCGTCCGCTTCGCTCTCGGATGCACCTTTATCGCGATACGCGCCATTCCACTTTGGCCCTCAGGTTGGCCACGCCGGCGGCGACGCGCGTATCCACCACGTCGAAAGCGATGGCGTCGTCCAGCCAGTCGTGGCTCGATCCGTCGGCGTTCTGCGTGGCCACGGTCAGGGTGTAACTCTGCGGCGTCAGCCAACACTCGATCAGGAAATCGACTTCCAGCTCGTCGCCCGGTTGGAAATCGCCCAGTGGCGCGTGCTCGATGCGCGTGTTGGTGCCGTAAACGTCCATGCCGATGCGCGTGCGGATCAGAATTCCGGTCATGGGGTCCGAAGTGGCTTGATGGAAACGCGAGCGCACGCGCACCGTGACGGGCTCGCCGCTGGCCACGCTCTCGGCAGGCTCGCCGCGCGCGTTGAGCAGGGCGACACTCAGAATTTCGCTGGCGCCATCGCCGTGGCGGAAACTGGAACGAAGGCGCTCGGCCTTCTTTTCGCGGGGCTCCCGGGCCAGCACCAGACCGATATAGCGGTTGATTACATCGCTGGGCTTACCCTCGGCTTCCATGCGGCCGTGCAGCAGTAGAATGGCGCGGTCGGAAAGCTGCTTCACCAAACCGAGATCGTGGGAGACGAAGAGCACGGTAATCTTGCGCTCGCGCAGCTCCTGGAATTTGCGCACGCAGCGGTTGGCGAAGACGGCATCGCCGACGGCGAGGGCTTCATCGACGATGAGGATTTCGGGATCGACGTGGATGGCGGTGGAGAAGGCCAGGCGGACGTACATGCCGCTCGAATACTCCTTGACGGGGCGCTCCATGAATTCGCCAATCTCGGCGAAGGCTTCGATGGAAGGCATGGCGCGGTCGATTTCGGCGCGGCTCAGTCCCAGAATTTCGCCGTTGAGGTAGACGTTCTCGCGCCCCGTGAATTCGGGGTTGAAACCGGCGCCCAGCTCGAGCAGCGCGGCGATGCGGCCGCGGGTGACGACGCGTCCGGACGTGGGCTGAAGAATGCCGCTGACGATTTGCAGCAGCGTGCTCTTGCCGCAGCCGTTGGGTCCTACGAGGCTGAGCGTCTCGCCCTTTTCAACGCTGAAGCTGATGTCGCGGAGGGCCCAGAAATCGGTGTGCCGCGAGGCGGCGCCGGGTAGAAGCTCGCGCAGGCGGTCGGCGGGACGGCGGTACAGGCGGTAGAGCTTGGAGACGTTTTGGAGTAGGAGCAAATCTGATGGTAGAACATTGGGTGGCGGGCGCAGCGGCGAAAGGGAGGCTTAAGCGATCTGGGGAACAATCGCCGAGTTGACAGGGGCGAAGCACTCCGGCCTTACGGCCGGTTGGCAAGCTGAAGCATACCCCACCTCAATTCTCGGCGTTGTTTTCTACCCAGGCGGCGGCAGCCATGGCGGTTTCGAAGCCGGTTTTGGTTTCGGTGCGGCCTGTGCCCGCGCGCTGGTTCAGATAGACGTGGCCGGTCCAGAGGCTGCCCTCTTTGCTAACCGTGCCCACCGGCGAACTCCACGCGGTAGCTCCCCGGTCCCAATGTATGCGCTCCGGTTTCTCTGGCATTTACTCCACTACTTCCACCCGCGTGGCAATCTCCTCGCGCGGGATCAACGCAGGCCAGTATGCCACGATTTCGCGCACCGCGGGGCGGCCTTCGCCGAAACCGGTAGCGCCCGGCGGCCCATTGAGTACTAGCGGAATCAGCTCCCGCGTGAACCGGTCCACGGCTTTCCGGTCCTGGCCGCGCACGCCGATACGAATCTGTACTTCCGGCGGGTCCGGATTCGGCGGAGCCGCGGAACCATGGCAGGCATTCACGCCGAAATACTCGGTGTAGATCTCGTCGAAGCGCAGGCTGAGGCGCTCCAGCCGCTCGCGCACAATCCTGTCCGCCGCGCGGGCTTTCTCCATGGCTTGCGGCCACGAATAGACCAGCGTGCCGATGGCTTTCCATCCATTTGTGTAACTGATGGATAGCTTGAGCGAAGGCGGGCGCGCGCCGCCGCGGATACCCGTGACTCGCACACGGTCCGGGCCGTCCCCGGCGAGTTGGATGCTGGTGAAATCGGCCACGCAATCGGGCGTGATGTAATGCTTCGGGTCGCCCAGCTCATAGAGCAGTTGCTCCTTGACGCTGTGGGTAGTGACGCGGCCGCCGGCTGCGGGGTGCTTGGTCACCACGAACGTACCATCCGGCTCGGCTTCCACGATGGGATAGCCGATGTCCGCCATATTGGGGATGCTCTGCCAATCCACCTGGCAGTTGCCGCCGGTACACTGCGCGCCGCATTCGATGATATGCCCGGCGATCGTTCCGGCGGCGAGCTTGTCATAATCGTCGGGCTGCCAGCCGAAGCGGTGGACCATCGGCGCGAGCGTGAGCGCGGTATCGGTGGAGCGGCCGGCCACCACCACGTGCGCGCCGGTAGCCAGCGCCTCGGCCAATGGCAACGCCCCGATGTAAACATTTGCGCTCTGTATCCTGCCGCGGATGGCGCCGATGGGCTCACCGGTATCCATGTCGCGCATCTGGTAGCCCTTGGCGAGGAACTCGTCGAGCCGCGGGTAGACGTCGTCGCCCAGCACCACGGCTACTTTCAGTCCCGGCGCCTGCCGCACCACTTCGCGCGCGCAAGCGATGGGGTTCACGCCGCCGGCATTGGCGATCACGCGCACACCGCGCTCGCGGATGTGGCCGGCGATGCGTGCGATCAGTGGCGGGAAATCGCGGGCGTAGCCGAGGTTGGGGTCGGCCTGCTTCTGCTTCTGTAGGATCGACATGGTGATCTCGGCCAGATAGTCGAGCGCGAGATAGTCGATGGGACCCTGCTCGACGAGGCGAACCGGGGCTTCCAGCCAGTCGCCCCAGAAGCCTTGGCCGTTGGCGATGCGGATCATTGGCAAGACCCCGGTCTGAAGTTGTGGCGCGAGCACTCGTGCTTGCAGCGTTCACACTCGTGTG
>Ga0302325_10022208_pt1 | contig 13285 bp, 11 predicted proteins | sample Palsa_T0_2_FD_201948 | JGI IMG/M metagenome (GOLD analysis project Ga0302325, IMG submission 201948) | Peat permafrost microbial communities from Stordalen Mire near Abisko, Sweden - Palsa_T0_2 | ecosystem: Environmental > Terrestrial > Soil > Palsa > Peat permafrost | place: Sweden: Abisko... | reverse complement strand
GTTCCGGGCTCATTGATGGCTTGAGGATTGACAGTGTAGTATGCACCAGGAATATCCTTGATTCCACGAACAGTGCCAGAAACTGGTGCATGCCATCTGTGGTAATCTTGTGGTGCGAGTCGTGCAATCACAATCGAACCTCCATCGAATTGCGCGGCAAGTTCAGGACTTCCCAGAAGATGCTCGAGTGTGAAGCCATAGCCCTTGATCCAGTATTTTGTAGCCAGATCAATGCTTGGGAAGGCAGTTAAACGGCAATCGGCTGGCGAGGAAGTGACGAGGTCATTTCCTGGCTCTGCGATTGGGCGTGCAGACTCCTTGATCTCACGGGCGAAGAAGGCATTGAATGTAGGGTACGCTTCCGGGTCCGGCTCGACCATTTCGTGCAGTGTAGGTGCGAGGCTGAAGGACTGAATGAATGGAATGATATGCTGCTTGCTTGCTGGAGAGTCGTATTCCGTGCCCATCTTTTCGCTCTGCGACTTGAGCAACGCTAAAGTCCTCCGCCAATGCAGTGCCTTCTCTTGCTCCGATCCATAGTATAGAAGATGCATTCCCACGCGCACGTAGATGCTCATCGCCTCCCATGTCTTCTCTCCAGTCTGGCGGTCAAGGACGTAATTGCCAAGGTGGAACTTGTTCTCGACGCTCTGAATTGTGCCTGCTGGCAAGATTTTCGAGAGCCACGCATGCGACTCGGAGGAGGTCGAGGAGCCATGAATATGGGAAGTGGGTGGTTGGTTATGGTTCTCTGCTCTCCTGGTCAGCTCGGTCAATGCCGACGCGCTGGCATTGAATCCCTCCTCCGTGAGCGGATGGGGTTCGTAGTCAGTCGCAGTGTCATTGATGTTGTCGTCCATGGTGATGGAATGCGGTTGATATTGATAGTGAGCTGAGGCAGGTCCAAAGCTAGTGTGAAGAAACTGAAACTTATCTTGAGGGGAGCAAGCCCACGAGTACCTTTTATCTAGAAGCTGCCCCTCTTGTGGCTGATCTACGCGCTGGGTCGGCCTTGCCGTTGATGTCAGACACCCTAGTAGACGTGTTGCTGGCCAGGGATCAGATCAAGGACTTCCAGACCTCCAAGGGCAACAGGCACAATGATCTGGGCCAACCAAATCAATGAGAGGGATAGTTGGCAGATAGGAGTAGGAGCAACTGCAGGGTCCTTATGCAGGATATCTTGGCAAAAACAAGCTTTTGAGACCGATCAGCCATGATCCACGTGACGCAGAAGTTCTTATCAGCCACATCCTTATCAAGCCACATATACTTATTATCGCTGCTCGAAACAAACAGCATCTCAAGCAAACGCATTCCTTACCTTTTCAACACCGCCAGAATGGCACGACTTTCGACAGTGAACACTCCAGCTCCGGACCCGAACTCAATAAATCTTACAAGAATAATTGCACGATTACAACGGATCCTCATCTCACCAGATCAAGAAACAGAGTCTAAACTCCGAAGCTCGGGTTTGGAAAGAGACAGAGTTGGTACCGTAAGGCAACCCTATCCATCCATTTCTAGACCGTACATCTAACTGTCATAAAGAATCTCGAATACGCTAGATCTCTCCTCCTGAAATTAGAGCAAGATGCGCAGAGCATCAAAGTCCAAACGCGGAAGCAAGAGACCCAAGTCGAGCTTTCCCGGAAACGAGAGTTGATCCAGAGATTAAGTGAGCGATTGGAGGAACTGAATGAGGTCAGTGCCCTGTTATATTGTCTATCTAGAATATCGGCTAATGGGAACAGTTCGGCACACACGAAGACCAAGACGATGACTCCTCAGAAGGCGAAGACCTGTTGGGCGAAGACACCCCCTCCGAAGAGACCGATTCCCACTCCCACGCCTCCCAGGTCGACCCCCAACCCAACACTCCCTCTCCACTTGAAGCCACATCCCCCGCATTCCTTCCTACTGAGCCTATATCCTTCCAATCATCAATACCACCAACGCCCGAGTTTCCCCCGTCACAACTACAACCAGAACCACAATCCACGCTCCGTTCTCGCGCCCCACGTTCCGAACGAGCAGAACTACTCTCCACACCCACTGGCGCTTCCTCCTCTATCTCCCCTACAGCTGAGGCTCTCCTAACCCACAACCGCACTGAACAAGAATCCCTAACTGCGTCCCTCCTCTCCATGGCCTCGGCTCTAAAAGCTAGCTCACAGTCCTTTTCCAGCTCTCTCGAATCTGAGAAAACCGTCTTAGATTCCGCAACTTCTGGGTTAGACAGGAATGAGCAGGGTATGGAAGCAGCACAGAGGAGAGTCGGGGCATTGCGAAGGTTGACTGAAGGAAGAGGATGGTGGGGACGGATGGTGATGTATGCGTATATTGCGGGGTTGATGGTTTTAGCTATGCTGATTGTTTTTGTTCTGCCGAAGCTGAGATTTTAGTTTGCTCTTCAGTCTTAGTAATGATTCATGGCTGGGAAAACTTCTTGGATAGGCTGTGAGATATGGGCTGGGAGGAGTTTTGGTTAGGACACTGCTCGGAGTTGTGGGAAAACGGATTTCTGAGCTCAAGCAGCGCGCACCATCACTTATCAGATACCAAGGAGTGGAAAGTAATGTTTTGGATTCAGTGTATTTGTATTTCAGCCGTTGGCCGATACAATGAGGCCCATGAACTGGACCTTATGCTCGTTGAGGAGACCTTCTTATTGAGAACATTGAGGATTCCACTGCTCGAGACATCCATGAATGGCCATCAGCCTTGCAATATCTCTCCACCCCTATGCCCAATGCTGAAAATCCACCGTAAAGTAAAAAATAAAGAAAATAAAAGAAAGAAAACCAAAAATTCTCGGTCAACTATGCAACGTCTCCACAGTTTTAAATTCACTTCCCATCGACTGAGGCGTTCATCCTGTTCCCTCCATGAAGGTAGATTCGCAGCTTCCAGCAATGCAGCAGCGAGAGTCAGGTCAGCAGGATCCCTAATCCGAAATGTAAATTACCGTCGGCGGTGTTTGCTCTCTCAAGACAAGATCGGAAGCACCTCCAAGTCCATCATTCTCCACGCTTCTACTTCCACTTCCACTTCCCTGGCTACCACTTCCCTCGCCACCACTACCAACAAAGTGGAAAGAGTTGAACTCTGAGGAGGGAGCTCGAGAACCCGTCGATCCTGTCGGAATAGTGTTACTATCTTCCTCAGACTCCGGGTCATCAACCTCCGAATCCGTATCATAAACTACATCTCCCTCTCCACCCTCTTTACCACTTCCCTCATCACCACCCTCCTTATCCACCTCCCTCAACTCAGGCCTAACATAGCCCTTCGGAACAGCACCAACCGGACGACCGAGCGCAGGAGGTGTGTAGACGAAGCAGTGATCAGGCATCTTGATACCTTCGAGACGCTGGTCCCATTCTATGCCGGTTTTGTCGTGGAAGAAATATTTGAAGTGATGGAAGGCTTGGTCGAAGGGCATGGGGTGGCAGAAGTTGCGGTAGTAGGATATGGGGCGGTGAGTGCGGGAGAGCTTGGCGCCGGTCATGTAGTGGCTTGGTTTGGCGTTGGATTCGAAGAGCTGTGTGGAGAGGAGTTAGTGTTGTTTTACTGATGCGGAGTTCAAGGGGTTGAGGTGGGGGTGGACATAGGAGGTGACAATTTAGATGCAAGGTAAAAGGGAAGGGGAGATTTAGAGAAAGCAAACTTACGTAGCATGTATATTTTTCAGTCATTACACGCCCACCGAGATTGACGCGTGTAAGAGTAACTTTGTATTCAAAGCCGTCTTCGGAAAGGATGTGATTAAGCCCTGGTGATGTATTGGTTTTGGTGTACTGCAATTCTGGATGGCAGAGAACTCACTATTATCGCACAGCTCCTTGGAATCTCGGACGCCTTCCTCAAATTTCTTTCGATATTCCGCATGGTCGGTCTTTCCCTTCTTGATGCGGGCGAGGGTACGGTCTAAAGTGTAGCCCTTCTCAGACCTCAAGCTCTTTTTCAACTTTCTACCAAGCAGGCAATCTTCCAACCAATCGAATACAACGATATGGCATTGCGTCTTGCCCAACTGCCAGGCTTTTTGGACTATGGTGACGATCAGCCATCTTTTCATGATCGGTTCAACTCGACTGCTCACCTTGCGGGCCGCGCTTCTTGTATTCCTCAATGGAACAGATGAGATGGGTGGTGCTTTCACTGACTTCTCTCTCGCAGATTCCTCCGTGGAGGGTGATCCATTTGGCAATCGACTCGTAGGCGATTGGGGTCGGATTCTTGCTAGTGGTCATGATATTTCCTGCAACGGACATGACCAAGCCTCGGAAAATTGCCTTCATTGGCCGCTCGCTTTTTAGAGAACCCTTCCGATCTTGAATTGGATTGGGAGCGAATCGTCGAGACGCATTGGAGCTGCCCGAAGATTTGCTTGAGCCGGCTCTTCGAGGACCGCTCTTGAACTTGAACGCACTTTGGCGTGCCATCTCGGGGGGTTGTATTGTATGTGATTGGAACTGTAATAAATCTGCTTCCAGGTTTAGAAAGCCTCAATTATTGAAGGGTGTGTTGGGAAGGATTGCAGTGGGTTGAGCATGAAGGTGTTTGTGGGAGGAAGATATGCCGGAGATGGGAGGGATGGATGAATTGATGAAGGATTGTGTGAGGCAAAGCCGAACAGGAAGCAATTGATAGAAGTAGAGCGTGTGTAATTGCAATGCTGTAAAATGTAATAGATGTTAGAAGTTAGAACCTTGCTCCGAGCTATGGTGAAGGTGCAGTTGGGGTGGTCGATATTACCAACCCAGGGGATTGAGGTTCGCTTGATGTTTCTCGGCTGTGCAAAACCGAAAAGGGGCCGGGTGCAAAAGTGATGAGTAAGGAAGGTGAGGTTGTCGTCCCCAACCAAGTCTAGCAAGGTTCGGTTGATGACTAGGAATTGGAAAGCTGAGGTGTAATTCCAAAGAAAATGAAATGGCGGGGAATTGATGAAGCAAACAATTGCTTTCAAAGTGAGTTTTTTTGAGATATTGCTAAAAACAGTGTTGTGACGGGAAGACGTGACTGATACCAGACAGTTCAAGGTGACAGAGAGAGGCGAAAAACTAGAAAGCTGTACTCACCAGATTATTGAGTTGGAATGGGGCTGGTAGTATATGTGGTTGATGTATGCAAGGTTTGGTGTAATAAGCTGGTTGAAGTGAACATAGAACTTACTACGTCGATATGCATATCCTCCAGTCTGTTTTCTTTGATTTGAATGTCCCAACAGCTCTTATATGTTCAAAATTCCTTTCCCAGCCATGTCTTCCAAATTTCTCATGAGCTCGGATATATCCAAATTTCAGAATCTTGCTGTACTACATCCATCCTTCGAGGAATGAAGCGGCGGTCACATGACGTAATTTTACCTTGAAAAAGGGTAATGCGAGAATCAGTGTTCCATTGCTTTCGACTCTATCGGACACTTCTAGCAGCTTTTATGAATGCCTGTATCTTCGAGACACTCTGAACGCCATTTTCTTCGACTCCACTAGCAGCATCAACGCCAATGATCCTATCACTGAGTTGGTCAGCAGCACCTACTGCATCAGCGACGTTTTCTGGGTTTAATCCACCAGCCAGCAAAACTCTCAGGCCTTGGTCTTTGGTGAGAACACTCTTAACTTCGCCCATATCTAGCCTCTGCCCTGAGCCACCAGAAGCAGAATCGAGCAAAGGAACTGTGTGATAGCCACGTCTTCCCAGTCCTGACTGGCCGGGTTTAAAACTTCGGATTACTGGGACGGGGATTAAGTTCGCCCACTCTAGAGGCTCGTTACCATGGAGTTGAACAATGTCGAGATCGTATGATTTCTGTAGCTCCAAGACCTCTTCAAGTGGTTGATTTTGGAAGACACCGACCAGCAATGGCCGATGACTAGAGACATTCGATGCAGCATGTGCAAAGAAGTCTGATGCTTGATTGCTGACTCGATCGCTGACTACTCGCCCAGAAGTGACTCTTGAGTCATGAACTGCTTTCGATATCGCAACGGCGTCCTTGTAAGGAACATATCTACTTCTACCTGGAACAAGTATCATTCCAATCAAGTCGGCGCCGGCTTTGATAGCTTCCACTGCGGTCTCAGCTTTTCTGGTGCCGCAGATTTTAACCAGTAGCGGTCCGGGTGCTGACTTTAAGATCGGTTCAGAGCTTCCAAGAAGTTCATGGATGAACTGGACTGTATCTCTGGCACGCATCAACGCTTCACCCACTAAGACTGCGCCAACTCCATTCTTCTGGTATGCTTCAACATCTTTTGGCCCCGAAATACCGCTCAGAGCACAGACAATTGTCTCTTTCGGAACTTGATCCAGGAGTCGGTTGGTGGTGTCCAAGTCTACTTCGAAACTTGTAAGATTTCGATTGTTTACGCCGATAACCTTTGAGCCAAGTTTCACCGCCACAGTCATTTCATCGGCGGTGTTCACCTCAACCAGAGGCTCCATTCCGAGAGACTGTGAGTATTGGTATAATCGTGTAAGAGTAGCTTCGTCTAGCATCTTGACGATCAGTAGCACAGTGTCTGCACCAGCAAGTCTGGCCGCTAGAATTTGGTATTCTTCGAAGATGAATTCCTTACGTAGCACAGCTGGTCGATTAGGCATTCCTTCGAGAGCTTGTCGAACAGCACGAAGATCATCAATGCTTCCCTTGAACCACTCCGGCTCGGTCAGAACAGAGATGACACTTGCACCAGCCAGCGCATATGTTCTAGCCTGAGCCGGAGCGCATGCTGATAAAGAAATTATGCCCTTTGAAGGCGATGCTCTTTTGATCTCAGCCATAAGAGATAGTGGAAATGGTGATTTACGTAGTCGGTCCACGAACGAGACGAGGGGAGGTGCGATGTCGAGTTCGTAGGCGGCTTGAAGATCACTAGGCCGCTGAGAAGGGACTATTTTCTGAGCTGCGACCGCAGCTTTGCGATGGGCAAAGATCTTGTCCAAAATATTCTCTTTCTTGCCATTGTTTGTACCGTTGACGACCTGCTTGGTTTGGCTCTTGAGTTCCTTCTGTAATCTTTCATTCTCCGCCCAGGTGCCTCCACGCATATTCAGGAAGTTCTTGAGCATCTCCCGACCTTTTTCTGTCAGAATACTCTCTGGATGATATTGTACACCTTCCACCACAAACTCCTTATGTCGAACGCCCATTATGATTCCTTTTCCGCCATCAGGGCCCGCCTCAATCCAGGACGAGACTTCCAAGCATTCAGGAAGGGTAGGATGTGTTCCTGCAAGAGAGTGGTACCGGGTGACGGGAACATCTTGAGGGACGTTGGCGTACACTCCTTTCGTATCGTGTCGCAATGGCGATGTCTTGCCATGTAAAATTTCTCCAGCATAGCTAACCTCACCTCCCCAAAGGTCAATCATACATTGCCTAACATAAATAAGCCTTTATTCTCTTTTAGTACGACCCATGTGACTCACTGGCCCATACAGACTCCCAGGATGGGTATCTTGCCAGCAAAATGTTGGATAGCATCTCGACTGACTCCCGAGTCGGTTTTGGGATGTCCTGGGCCAGGGCTGATGACCAATTGGGTTGGATTCAGTGCGTCCAGCTCGTCTATGGTAATCGCGTCGTTGCGGAAAACGGTGACGGTGGCACCTTCAAGCACTAGATACTGATAAATATTCCAGGTAAAGGAATCGAAGTTGTCGATCAGGATGACATTTGTCGCATTTGCCAGAGGAGGCGCTGGATCCGGCTGTTGCGGAGAGTGATCTATCAGGTCGAGAGCAGGCATTACGATGGATGGAAAAGAGGAAGCTGCTCCTATTGTGAAAAGAAGGAGGAGGGGAGGATGAGCCCGAAATCTGGGGTTTTTCTTGTTGCTATTGGGTAATCCGGAAAAAAGCGGCCGATTTTGGCACCCCAAATATCAACCTCTTAACTTGCTTTTGAGATTACCCAAGTCAATTAAAAGGTGCAAAAAAAAGGTACGCGGGACTTGCGAGTTCTACTACAAGCTATAAAAACTCGCAGAGAAAAAAAGGTCAATGTATTGATAAATAAATGCAGATTTTCTGGTGTTGGTACACTCGCCAAAACCGGCCGCTTTTTCCCCCGAACGTAGAGCCGAGAAACTCAGGTCGCGAAGCGCGTCGTCCCAAGAACTTCTGTCGCAACCTCAAAGCACCTTGCTCCTCAAGCTCGTCTCATGCTCTAAGCAACGCCTTGCCACCTGTCTGGCTTGCTGAGCTGGGAAGCAATGGGCCCAATACCAGACTCCAGATACTTTCCCTCGCTGGAGAGATGTTTGAACGGAGACCAGCTGCTCATGTGAGTTCACCTTCGACTGTTCCTGACCAAAGCTTCTAACACAAAATCCAGCTCCTGGAAAGCCGTCTACTCTGCCATTACCAGGAATATCGAGCTTGGAACTGAACACCGAGCCGTGATCGAGTGCTTTCTGTTGGATCCTGAGGTTCTACAATTGTTGGAACAGCCATTTGACGCCCATGCCCAACCTTCTGCGCAGACCAAAGCTGCCTTCGAAACGAAAACTTCCGCGATAAATGTTACCCCATCATCGAGCGCGAAATACGATGTCAAGGAAGTCAAGGAGGATTCACTATGGCTCAGCAAAATAGCGAAAATCGACGAGATATCGGCCTTGCGAGTCGTGGTAGAGGAGTGTCAGTCTCGAACATCTGCTCAGCTCTTGGGCCAGTTCTCGGAAGAAGAGCTAGCAAGCATCAGAGATGCAGCGGGAAATAGCCAGCATTCAAGCTCAATACCAGTTTCTCTCTTGGTACAAGGCCTGGACCCCGACGCTATCCAGCAGCAGTTTATAAGGCAAGACACTAGAAGGCAGCGCATTTTTCGTACATACCTCTCCGAGCGAAGATATATCTTGAAGTGTACTGAGCGGCTTGTCGATGCTGTACTCTCAAATAGAAATCTTACAACGGACGAAAATGACAAAGGAAAAGGCAAAGCCGTCGAATTGGCGCCGTCTTGGCAACTCACCTGTGGTATGGCTCTTGCTTCCCGGTGGGATTTGGACAACGTCCACCCTATTCTCTTACGTTGTGTCCGAGCTGTCGGTACAAATTTGAAAAATCTTGGTGAACGTAGTGGGTGGTCTGATCAGGATGGTGAGAGAGGAGATATCGAGATCGAATGGGCACGCAATCAATTCACAGAGGCTATACATGCTCTAGAAATTGTATGGCAGTTTCTCTCAACCATTGTTGGAGTTCCGTCAAGTCAAATTGCCTTAGAGTGGTTCCGACTTCAACAGTCTTTTAGCTTCTTCAACAGTTTTGAATCGGTGTGTGCACGACTCTCCCGGCCGAATACATGTCTGCTAATCTACTTACATAGGACGAACCATCTATCCAGGCCTTATTCTATCATTTGAAATCAATCACTACTATCATATCGCTGGGCATGTTAAATCTTGCCGAATCTCTGAGCTGGATGAATACGCCCAGTGATGCTGCAGAAGTCTCTTCTGAAGTTTCCGCCAACGAACCCTTCCTCTTGAATACTGGAACGATATCTGAAATTCAAGATATATTGTTGCAGGCCGCAGATGCTGGCTTCGAGACTGCTGGCCCTACTCTCCTTGCGTGGAGTTTGATCTTACGGTCGTTGAACATTAGGGTCGAGACTTTGAAAGCTGCCAGGCAGATCGAAGCCGAATCTTATAACCCCCGATCATCTATCGATTCAGAAATCGCTACAGTACTTGATCCTTATGAGAAGACTTTAGAAGAGATAAAAAACACTCTCGACGAGGACACGATTGATTTTCTTGCCCGCAGAGCTGTCAATACCTGTCGAGTCTTTCAAACAATCACATCGCTCTCACTGCAACTTGGAAACACGTCGGTTGGGCTGTTCTCAAATTCTGTGGGCGCAACAATGCGCGTAGAGCTTTTGGGTCTCATCAAAAACAGTACTCTAGTCGGCTACATCCCAGAGATTATTGAAGCTACGCTTGCAACTCTGACTGGCGGTGAGACTTACTGGGACATCTTAGATTCGAAGCCTATCGGTGTGAGGAAAGATCCAGTCACGCTGTTCTTGCAAGATAGTGAGCTCGTCAACTTTTTTGTGATGACCGCACGATCAAGATATCCTTGCGAGGCACACCCATTTTTGCGGATGATTCGCGCTCTAGCATCCCGTTCATCATGCCATGGCTATGAGAATTCTCTGTCAGCACTAGGTTTCCTCAGATCAATCCCGACGTTTACCTACACGTTGCCGCTGGACTTCGTTGCCTACGAGACAGTTCAAGAAGAAGAGAACGCGAACAACATTCGCCTTACTCAACCAGTTCTACTTTTCGAACCCCGTTTGAAAGGTTTTCGGAGCTTTGGAAGACAAAATCGACTGCTGGCAGTGTCAAGAGTCGACGAAGACTTCTGCATTCCAGCACGTACTTGTGGGCGTATTATCTCCGAGTCTGAGCCCAAGGTTGCTTTTTGGTATCACCAATATCATGGACTAAAGTACTTTGGAAAGCTACTGGAGACATTTCTCGCAGCTAGCGACGAAGTCGATGCTACAACTCATCAGCCGGTCGATCGTGAATCGGTCAGCGAGATCATCGGTTTCATCGCAACATTCCTCCTAAGCATTGCCAGGTCAGCGAAGATCAACCCAAATTCGATCGAAGATGCTCTTCGGGTTCTGGAAATTGCCAGTTCTGGTCTACATCGCAATCGCGACATCATATCCGTCATTTTCGATATTTTCGAAGAAGAAGTACAGAACCAGTCAGCTTGTTCTGGTGCCGACGTTCCCTTGGAAATTCTTGTCAGCTGTATTCATTTCATCCATGCAATAATCCCAATTTCACCAGGACGCGTGTGGCCTCTTCTGTCGAGGAGCGGGCTGCTTGGGGTTAGCCGAGGCAATGGAAAGCTACCCAGCATCGTCGAAAGCGTGGAGCTTCTGTCTGGGCGCTACGAGTTCCTCATATCTTGTTGCCGCTTGTATGATGCGCTTGTAGAAGATTTCGCTTCTAATGCAATCCGGAGAAGAAGTCGGGCCAAGTCTTCAGCAAGATTGAATAGTGGGGATGAGGACATTGCCACTGGCATTCCTGACCAGGTTCTTTCCAGAATTCTGCTGTGCTTCACACGTTATTTAATCGATGTTCTCGAAAGCTCGCCAAGTTGGAAATTTGTAGAACAAGACGACCGCCGATGCATTAGCCAGATTATTGCATACGCTTACAATAAAGTACTTGAATATGCTTACGGCATCGAAACTTCAGTAGAAGAAAAGGAAGAGGAAGCACCAAAGATAAATCGACTTCTTAAGTCTGCTGAGCTATCAATGAAGAAAAAAAAAGTCACGAAGATAATGGAGGCGTTGATGCCGTCGGCCCTGCTTCTGGTTGATAGCTTCTTGTCGACTTCGTCCGGTGCCTTGCGATTCCAGCCTTTGCTACGCTCGTATTACGATGGTCTCGAGACCCCCGATTCGACAGTTCGTCCGAACCAACTGAACCTCTGGACAGCCCAAGTCAACGCTGCCCTTTCTTTCTCCCAGACACTACTTCGAGTCAGTGCTATGCTTGAGCGACCTGCATCTCAACTTGAAACCCAGCTGTTCAAGGTTTCGTCACTCATTGCACGTTTGTATGTTTTGAACGACACATATCGGAACTCTGTGGTTGCGCTTTTTGAATCGTTGATCGTCACCGCATCCAGCAATACTTCGGAACCTCCATCACTCCTGGGCCACCTGGGTCCACAGACTGCGAAGAACTTCCTTCATGTTCTGTCAGATCTTGACAAGCCTCTATCGCGGGATGAGAATGTCAGAAATATATGGCATTTTTTGTCCAAGGTTGTGAGCAGCAGACAGCAATGGTTCGCTAATTATCTCCTGACGGGCAAAACACCGAGGGAAGCATTGACGACAAAGGCAACTGGCAAGGAGTTGTCGTCATTAGATAGGTCTCTTCTCACGACTGCGCTTGAAGCGCTCTCTGGCATCAACCAGCTGGATAAAAGTGAAGCCCTGCCAATGCTTGAGTTTGTTACCTTGGCCCAGAACTTTTGGCCCTGGACTGTTTGCAACTCGCCAAAGTACTCCAAATTCATCAAGGCCATCTCCAACTTTGTCGGCCATTTCAAACCAATACAACCACCAACAAATCTTGAAGGAGCCATCGACGCATGCTATCAGACTCGGATTGGGGCTTACATTGCAGAGATTCTAGCCATGCACCTATTCCATGCGAGGCAGACTGGGTTACCCTCGCCTGTCCATGATCTGTTACCGAACTTGTCCTATTTCACCAGATTTGCTGTTGGAGTTCCCAGCTACAACAACTCGTTACATGCGTTCTTGAATCAAAATTTCGAGGCTCGATATCCCGGCTGCACACTTCGAGATCTGAAGCGAACTACTTTCAAGGAGTATCAATATGGGAAAGAATACTTCTACGATCTACAACTGGCCGATAAGATGCTATCTATGACCGAAGCTTGGACGGGACGCAGCGACAATGGTCTTCGAGCGGAGCTTGCAAATGCCAACGTCAACTTGTCACTTGTTGATGCGCAAATCGTAAGTATATAATCCCCTTTATCCTGTATATCACTAACAATGCTTAGGCTCTCTTTCATAGCTGGAAATATCTCTCAATTGAGCTCAGTGGTGATGTCTCGGCGGGTCAGGATTTACAAAAGCTGTTGGCGAAAGTGGCGTCTGACTGCCTCGTTGCCAATATGAGACCTCAACCACCTGAAGAGATTTTCTCAAGATTATCCCAAACACGGGCGGACTTCGCAATTGTGCTTGCACAACGTTTGATCCAAGCGAACTCAACGGTCCCGGAGATGCAAGGCCTTCTCAACACTACTTGGGACACCATTCGAGCCCTAAGAGGCTCATTCGACAGAGCTGTGCCTGACGGCGATGTCTTGTATTACAGATCACTTCTCAAGCTACTTTTTCTGGCGATTCGAATTCATGCAGAAGCCAAACAGCAAGAAATTGCAGCAAATCTGCGAGCCTCCAAGAGAATGGCCCAAACATCGGCCATCGCTCCAGTCATCATGGACATCATAAAACATGTTGTCGCGATAGGGATCCGCGAATTGGCATCCGTAATCCACGATTCTCCTGCTAATTCCTCCCCCGAAGACCTCGCACTCATAACCGGCATTCTACAGTCCTGCCTCCGCATCCCTGGCATCGAGTTTTGCCACCCCCAGATCGTCAACATGCTCACGCAAGCCGCCGTCCCCCGGTTAGCGGTCACCCTCTTCTCCTGGTCCGACAGCCTCGCTATCG
>Ga0302325_10022207_pt1 | contig 13286 bp, 10 predicted proteins | sample Palsa_T0_2_FD_201948 | JGI IMG/M metagenome (GOLD analysis project Ga0302325, IMG submission 201948) | Peat permafrost microbial communities from Stordalen Mire near Abisko, Sweden - Palsa_T0_2 | ecosystem: Environmental > Terrestrial > Soil > Palsa > Peat permafrost | place: Sweden: Abisko... | reverse complement strand
CGTCGCGCGCCAAAGCAGTGAGCTTTTCCCTAAATTCCAGATCGGTAGCGTAGCTGATCGGCGAGGTGAGCCATTCGATGACAACAGCATTGCCTTTGAGCAGAAGCCTTAGTGCTTTACCCAAATCCCAACCATTGACGTCGAAAATTTTGTCCAGAGGCGTTTCGATGACATCGCGCTCTGGCCAAAGAGATAGATATTGCTGCATCCTGCGTACATAGATGAAGCGGCAGTCATAGTCGCTGTCAGGTGATGGAAATCCCCATGCCCGACTGCCGCTCTCGATTGCCAGTGGGATGTTTACTTTATGGTTCCGGCAAATGTCCTTGATGCGCGTATCAATCTTGGCAACGATTTTTTCGTCCATGAAACTTGGAATTTCACGCAGCATTTGATGGGCAGCCCATTCTACGGACGATAGAAAATGCCCGATTTGGCACTCCGTGCCTACGCTATGATCGAATGGCAAGCTTAGTCCCCACAGTTTAATCTATTGGGCGGGGGCGAAATCGGGTGCAGTTTCTTGGGAGTTTTGAGCTTCCCAAGTCGCGTATGCAGGAGCGATACTTTTGGACTGCACGGGCTGCAAGGCCAAAAGGGCAGATTTGAAGCGGCGGGGGCAGCCAGGAGCGCATGATTGACGAACCTTCCGGCGACGACACCGCCGAACCGGACGTAAACATCTCTTCGTCGGCCGCCGCGCCGGCGTTGAGCATATTTCAGGGCAATGGGACTTCCGAGGAAGGCCGCGAGTATCTGCGCCGGCAATCGAACCTTTCCGACAAGCAAAGCCGGTTTCTCGATCTGCAGATGGAAAGCCTTCACGAGCAGCGTCAGCTCCATATCTCCCATCTGAAATGGCGGCGGTTCAACGACCAGATGAGCGGTGCGTTGCAGATCATGCTGGTGATTGTGGGTGCGCTCGTTCTTGCCGGCCTGGGCGCCTGGCTCTGGTCGGCTGCGCATGACAATGGCCTCGCAATCGAAGCGTTTAGCGTCCCCCCCGACCTGGCTGCGCGCGGCCTGACCGGACAGACGGTGGCCTCCCGGTTGCTCGACGATCTTTCCGCAATGCAGGCCGAAACCGATTCGGTTCGCCCACCCAGCAGCTATAGCAATAATTGGGGTGACGACATCAAAGTGCAAATCCCCGAGACGGGTGTTTCGGTGGGCGAGTTGAACCGCTATCTGCGCGCCTGGCTCGGCAACGAGACCCGCATCACGGGCGAGGTCTATACCTCGCCGGCGGGTCTCGCTGTTACCGCTCGCGCCGGCTCAGACGCCGCGCCGACTTTCGAAGGCCCGGAACACGAACTGGATAGGCTGCTCCAAAAAGCGGCGGAACAGATTTATGCCCGCACTCAGCCCTATCGCTACGCCATGTACCTTGAAGAGCATGGCAAGATGGACGACGCCATCGCAATATTGGCGAAGCTGGCGGCGAGCGCCTCGCGTTCGGAACGCGCCTGGGCCTATATAGGCTGGTCGATCGCGCTCAGCGACCAGGGGCGCATCGTCGAATCCGCGGAGAGGGCACGCGACGCCATTCGTGCCGATCCGGCGAAATATTCCGGATGGGGCAACCTCCTCGACGCGGACCTGTTTCTTGATCATCCGGAGGAGGCCCTCGCCACGGCGCGCACCAGCCTGGTAATCCTGCATGACCGCGAAGACGCTGACATGACACCCGACGCGGCCGCGCTTTCCGGCTCAATCACCGAAGCCAATGTCGACGAATTTGTCGGTGATTTTCGAGCGGCCGCCAGGGAGGACGAAGCGGGCACGCGATTGCCGGATTTCCGCCATCAGGGCGAATATCTTGCCGCGACGGAAGCACAGGATTGGGCGCTCGATCATGACGGCGCCGCGGCGCGCGAAGTGTTGGGGCGCGTGCCGCGTTTTGACGACCCTTACGACATCGCCAATCTCAGAACCAACATTGCTCTTATGAATGTCGGGCTGGAGGACTGGGCGAAGGCACTCGCCGCCAACGAAACGGCGGTCGCGACCTGGCGCGGGCTGACGGGCGCCGCAAACGGCGGCGCTCGCGTCTTTGTGGTGCGAATTCCGACAGCCTATCTGGCCCTGACAAAGGCAATGACGGGAGATCTCGTGGGCGCGCGGGCGACAATCGCTGGGACGCCCGCGGATTGCTACACCTGTATTCGCATGCGGGGAAAGATCGACGCCCTGGCGAAGAACTGGGGCGCCGCAGGCTGGTGGTTCGCTGTCGCAATCCGTCAGGCGCCATCGCTTCCCTTCGCCTATTCCGATTGGGGACAGATGCTCCTGGGGAAGGGCGATTTGGAAGGCGCGATCGGGAAATTCCGGCAAGCGAATGCCAAAGGCCCGCATTTTGCCGATCCGTTGGAACTATGGGGCGAAGCGCTGATGGCCCAGCGTCGCTCAGATCTGGCGCTGTCGAAATTCGCGGAGGCCGACAAATTCGCACCGAATTGGGGCCGGCTGCATCTCAAGTGGGGCGACGCTCTCCTCTACATTGGGCGGGAGCGCGAGGCTCGAACGCAATATGCCGCCGCGGCGAAGCTCGATTTGAGCGAATCCGATCGCGCCAATCTCGCCCGGCGGCTCAGGGTTGGGCATGACTGATGACACGGAAAACGACCGGCGGGACGCGCGTGGCGGCTCGGCGCCCGGCGCGACGGATATCTCGATGGCGGAGGATTTGCGCCTTTTTCTACGCGAGCAGACGAAACTGGCCCGGCTCCAGGCCGAGCAGCTCGAACAGGAAGGAGGTCTCACCCGTTGGTCGTTCCGTTTAAAGCATATGGGCGAAGCGCTGGGAGTGGCATTCAGACTGACGATCGCGCTTGTCGTGTTCGCCGTTGCCGTCTTGATCGGCGGTGCTCTGTGGTCGGCGGCGCATGATAACGGGCTCGTGATCGAGGCGTTCAGCGTGCCGTCCGATCTCGCCGCACGAGGGCTGACGGGGCAGGTCTTCGCCAGCCAGATGCTCGACAAGCTGGCCGCGATGCAGAGGGCCACGGCGTCCGCACGCTCCCCCAGCTCCTATACGAACGAGTGGGGCAACGATATCAAGGTTCAGATACCGGACACCGGCGTGTCGGTCGGCGAAGTGAATCGCTATCTGCGAAACTGGCTCGGCCACGAGACCCACATCACGGGCGAGGTCTATCGCACGGCGGACGGAATTGCCATTACCGCCCGCGAAAGCGACGGTGCCGGCGCGACGTTTTTTGGCCATGACGCCGATCTCGACAAGCTCATTCAGCAGGCCGCGGAGTCGGTCTACAAGGATACTCAGCCCTATCGCTATGCCGCCTACGTATCCTTCGGGCTCGGCGTCGTGCCCGACGTTGGACGAATAGGCGAGGTAAAAAAAATCTATGACCGGCTCATCGTCGAAGGGCCGCCGCGCGAACGGGCATGGGCCTATATCGGTCTCGCCAATCTCGCGGCGGCGAACGGCAATCTCGAAGACGCCGTGGCCTATTCCGGCAACGCAATCGCAATCATGCCCGACATGGCTCTCGGCTACGTCAACCTGGAGAGCAATGCGAAGACGCTGGGGCACGCGCAGCAGGCGCTCGATGCGGCACGCGCGGTTGTACGGACATTCGAGCGCAAGCAGCCGGAGGATCTGAGCGCGCGATCATCCGCCGTCCTCGATGCCGATGAACATGCAAATCTAGCTGGCTATGTCGGTGACTACGACCAATCGCTGCGCTGGAGCGCAAAAGAGGCCGGGCTCCCGGAATACGGCAGTAGTGTAGAAACCGCGCGCGAGACGATGGCGAATGCCCTGGCGCAGCTGCATGACGGAGGCGGCGCGAGCGCGGCCTGGAAGCTTTTCGAGCCAGCGACCGATCCACAGACGGCCGCCAATCGGCTCGGCGACCGGATGCTGGAAGATTTCGTACTCGAACGTTGGGGCGCAGTGGTTCTGCGGCAGAAGGCCTTCGAGAGTTCCTTCGACAATGCGATCGCTCCGCTTGCGAAGATCATAGAAGTGCGGCAGGAGCGTCCCGCAGTCGCTTATGCGAAAGCGAGAGTCGGCGATATCGCGGGCGCCGACGCTCTTATCGGTCGGACGCCCCTGGATTGCTACCCGTGCCTGCGCTTTCGCGGCCTAATCGACATGGTCAAAAAAAACTGGGGCGGTGCGGATTACTGGTTTGCGCGTGCCGTTGACGAAGCACCTGACCCGCCTTTCGCCTACGCCGAATGGGGCCAAATGCTGCTGGCGAAAGGCGATTTCGAGAGCGCTATCGCGAAGTTCAGAGAAGCGAATGCGAAAAGCCCGCATTTCGCTGATCCGCTGGAGCAATGGGGTGAAGCGCTCATCGCCGAGAACCGCTCGGACCTTGCGATCGCGAAGTTCTCCGAGGCCAACGCGTATGCGCCCCATTGGGGCCGGTTGCATTTAAAATGGGGCGAAGCGCTCGACTATGCAGGGCACCATGACGAGGCGCGGCAACAATATGCCGCCGCTTCTTCGATGGAGCTGACCCCCCGAGACCGCGCTATGCTCGATGAACGCATGAGATCCCAATAGCGAAATAGGGTGGTAGCGCTGGATATCGGTGGGGTTCGACTCTCCTCACCGCCCCTTGAACACCGGCTCGCGCTTCTCCACGAAGGCACGCGCGGCTTCGCGATGATCTTCCGTCGACCCGGTGTGGATGTGATGCGTCGCTTCCAGGTCCAGACATTCGTCTACCTCGCCCGCTGCAGCGCGATTGAGGTTTTCTTTCATGTAGCGATAGGCTGCCCGGGGCCCCCGGGCGAGTCGGCGCGCGATGCCTGCGGCTCTGGTTTCGAGTTCGTTCGCGGGCACGACCCAATTCACGAGTCCCAATTGCAACGCTTCCTGCATGTTGACGCGTTCCGACAGAAAATAGAGCTCGCGCGCCTTGCCGGCGCCGACGAGTTGCGAAAGGAAATAGGTGCCGCCATAGTCGCCCGAAAACCCGACGCGCGCGAAGGCAGTCGTCATTACGGCATCCTCTGAGGCGATGCGGAGATCGCAGGCTAGGGCCAATGCCAGACCGGCTCCGGCGGCCGCGCCCGGCAGAGCCGCGAGCGTGGGCTTCGGCATCTTGTGCAAACGGCCGGCAGTGTTGCGCTGGCTGATGCGCTGCAGATGGATACGACTGTCGACATCCGGCAGCGCCCCGCCGGTATTCTGTTCGGCCATCCCCTTGACGTCACCGCCTGCGCAGAAGGCGCCGCCCGCGCCCGTCAGCACCACACAGCCCACTTCCGGGTCGGTTTCGAATGCGGCAAGCATTGTTGCCAGTGCTTGCAGCATCGACTGGCTGAGCGCATTGCGGCGCTCCGGCCGGTTCATGGTCAGTGTGCCGACCCCGTCTTCTATGCTGGCGGTAAGATCTGCAGTTCCCGTATCGATCGGGCGCGCGCTCATTTGGCTCATCTTTTGAACGACAGTCGCAAACACCATCACACCCATACGCGAAGGTGAGCGACGGGCAACCGCGAGCAAGAAAAAAACGGGAGAAGCCTGAGGCTCCTCCCGATGTTCAACCTACCGATAACAGTAACGGCGATGGAACCGATCGCACCAATACCGAGTGCGGTAGTAGCGGCCCCCATAGTAATAGTTGTAGTAGCCGCCGTTCCAACGATACGGGTAGTAGCGATGGCCATAATAAAAATGGCCACGTGCCGGACCGCCGATATTGATGCCCACCGATACCCCCGCCAATGCCGGGACCGCTTCCGTGATTGGCAGCAGCGCTACCGCCGCAATCACACACGCGTTTACAAGTCGCATGGAAGACCTCCTGAAATGAACGCGCCAACAACTTGGGCGAGTCCTTATTCAATACGTTGCCAGACCCCTCGCCGGATTCCTACTACCAGAAGCGTGGTCAGGCTAATATCTCGCGGAATATCCAGCCCCGCAGCTGGACGGGCGGGCCGGAAGAAGGAGGGGAGAAGGTACGGAAAGGGACGGAACGACCGACCCTTAGACGACGCAAATATGTATTTGTCAGTGAGCCCGCAAGGTTTCGACACATTCCGGAAGTGCATGGCCGGCATCAGTTGCAGCGCAGCAGGGGGCGCCTATGTGACGTGCATGGCCGTTGAGGCGGGCTTGTTCGCCGTCGGTCCATGACGGAGGGTATCGTGCTAAGCCGTTCATTCAATGACGAAATTGACAGCAGTAATGCTTTTACGATCGCGCTGATTGCGGGCTGGGCTTTCCTGCTGCTGGCGTCCATCGCCAGTCCCACGCTTGGAACGGGACATCGCACCGAAGTCGCGTCCGCTCAGCATTCTGTGGTGATGGGCCCGGTCGCGCGGCACATCTCGTGAATTTGGGTGGTTTCGCTACTTTTGCGAGCAGATAGGGGCTATTTCTCATCTTGCCGGGCAGTCCGCTCAACCGTCTTCCGTCACTTCCCTGAACACGACCTCATAGCCCCACAGGCGTTCGATATGTGCGCAGACAAGTTCCCTCGTCGGACCATGTAGCCGAATCCCGTGATGTGCCCGATGTTCGATCAGAAGCTTGCGGTCACCTTCAAGATCGGCGCCCGTGATCTGAATGTTGGGATCGGCGATGCCGACATCGTATTGCCGGGCCAATGAGGAACGGACGCGCCGGTAGCCCTGTTCGTCGTGAATGGCCGAAACGCGGTAGGTTGGGTCTTCCGCCTTGTCGTGGAGGCCGAACAGGCGGAAATCGCGAATGAGCTTTGGGCTTAGGAACTGTTCGATAAAGCTCTCATCGCGGTAATTGGCCCAGGCATCCTTGAGCGTTGCCATGCAATCGCCTGTGCCCGCAAATTGCGGAAACCAGTCGCGGTCCTCCGCCGTGGGCGACTCGCAGATACGCTTTATATCCGCCATCATTCCATAGCCGAGAGCATAGGGGTTGAAACCGCTATAACGGCGGTCGTTGAACTCCGGCTGGAACACGACGCTTGTATGGCTGTGAAGAAATTCGAGCAGCGAGCCCTCGCCAATGAGCCCGCGGTCGTAAAGCATGTTCATAATGGTGTAGTGGGCGAATGTCGCGCAGCCTTCATTCATCACTTTTGTCTGGCGCTGCGGATAGAAATATTGCGCGAGATTGCGCACAATACGCAAAAGTTCCCTCTGCCACGGCCGCAGTGCCGGCGAATGCTTTTCGAGAAAATACAGAAGATTTTCCTCTGGCAATTTCATGTCGCTGGAAAAATCTTCTTCCGGATCAAGCGCCGGCGGAGCGCCGGGTGGTTCGATGCCGGCCGGCAGGGTCCGCCAGAGTTCGTTGCGCGAACCCTCGGCATATTCGGTGCGACGGCGTCGTTTTTCGAGAACGCGTTCCTTGGACGGTTTCGGCGGACGGCGATAGCGGAATACGCCTTGATCCATCAGCGCATGCGCCGAATCCAAGATGGATTCCACTTCGTCGCGCCCGTGGCGGTCTTCGCAGGCTGCAATATAGCGCTTGGCAAAGGCGAGATAGTCGAGGATACCCTCGGCATTCGTCCATTGCCGGAACAGATAATTGTTCTTGAAAAAATGATTGTGGCCGAACGCCGCATGCGCGATGACGAGCGCCTGCATCGTCATCGTATTTTCCTCCAGGAGGTAGGAAATGCACGGATTCGAGTTGATGACGATCTCGTAGGCAAGGCCGCTATGACCGCCCCGGTAAAGTTGTTCCTCGCGTGCAAACAGTTTGCCGAACGACCAATGACGGTACATGAGAGGCATGCCGAGCGACGAATAGGCGTCTAGCATCTGCTCGGACGAGATTACTTCGATCTGATTGGGATAGACGTCGAGCTTGAGTTCTCCGAGCGCGATTTCTTCGATCGCCCGGTAGACTCGGTCGAGCATTCCGAAATCCCATTCCGCTTCCGTGAAGAGAGGGGCGCCACGCATCGTCATCCCGCCTCCGCCTTCCGGAACAATTCGCGAAAGACCGGAAAAATATCCGCCGGCTTAGATATTCTTTTTGTCGCAAAATTCGGCCATTGACCGCAGACCATGCGATATGCCCGCCACAGTTCCGCGCCGGAATCTTCGCTGGCGAATACCTCCATCTCTCGCTCGTCCAGAATCTCGATATAGGCGTAATACTGACAAAGTGGCATGATCTGTTCATTCAGCATTTCGACGCAGCGCCGCGCATCGCCGGACTGCGTGTAACCATCGGAGGCCTGCGCCACGTAAATATTCCAGTCGGCGCTCGCGTAACGCTCCTTCTGGATTTCCAGCATTTTGTCGAGCGCAGTCGAGACGATGGTGCCCCCGGATTGGCGGGAGTGGAAGAACTCTTGTTCGTCCACTTCCTGCGCATCATGGGTATGACGTATGAATACGATGTCGACGCGCTCGTAGCGCCGCCTCAGGAACAGGTGCAGCAGCACGTAGAAGCGCTTGGCCAGGTCTTTCTCGCGCTCCCCCATCGAGCCCGACACGTCCATGAGGCAAAACATCACGGCCTGACTAGTCGGCACCGGCTGCTCGGAAAAGGCGTTGAATCGTACATCGAGCGGATCGATGAAGGCGATCCATTTACGCCGCGCAATCGCCTTTTCAAGTTTTTCCTTGAGCGCTGCTACCTTTCTTTGTGATTCCTCTGTCTGCGGCGTTTCGTGTTCGAGTGCGTCGAGACGTGCTTCGAGCGCCTCAATATCCGTAGGCTTCGGCCGTTTGAGCGCGAGGCGACGGCCGAAGGCGTTCCGCATGGTGCGCAAGAGATTGATTTGCGTGGGCGAACCCGAAGTCGTGATACCCGCACGCTTCCATGTGCGGCTCGGGGTTTCTTTGAGCGTGGTGCGCACCAGATTCGGCAATTCGAGATCCTCGAAGAAAATGTCGAGAATCTCGTCTTGACTCATGGTGAATTCGAAATCGTCCTCGCCGTCGCCCGAATCGCTCGCTTGCTTGCCGCGCCCGCCGTCTTCGCCCGCACGCGGCTTTTTTATTTCATCCCCGGAAACGAATTCTTTGTTGCCGGGGAGGACGAAATCGTGTTCGCCGCCGGCTCCGGGGGCGAGGCGAAAGCGCGGCTCACGAGTGCCTTTGGTGGATATCTTGACCTTTCGCTCTTTTGTGACATCGGCGACCGTCGCATCCTTCAGCGTTTTTTGTACAGCCTCGCGGATCTGCGCGCGTGCACGGCGCAGAAAACGCTGCCGATTTCCGAGGCTCTTGCCCTTGGGATTCAGGCGGCGGTCGATAAAATGACTCATAGCTCGCCCATATATGGAAACGCGTCCGCGATCTTGGTCCGGTCTTGGTTTCCAGGTTCACGCGTCATGGCCTGCCTCCGCCACGGCGCACACCGTATCATCCGGCCTTGTTGACGCGCATGTACCATTCGACCAGCCGGCGCACTTGTCGCGGCGTGTAACCGCGCGCCAGCATACGTTTGACGAACTCGTTGTGCTTGGTCTGCGTGTCGGTGTCCTTCTTGGACTCGAAACTGATAACTGGGAGAAGATCCTCAACCTGGCTGAACATCCGCTTTTCGATCACATTGCGGATTTTCTCGTAGGCTGTCCAAGCCGGATTCTGGCCGTCATTGACGGCCCTGTATCGCAAAGCGAATTTAACGACCTCGTTGCGGAAATCCTTCGGATTGGCGATCCCCGCCGGCTTCTCGACTTTGGATAATTCGTTGTCGAGCGCGCTACGGTCCAGCAATTGTCCCGTATCGGCATCTTTGTAGTCCTGGTCTTCGATCCATGCGTCGGCATAGGCGATGTAACGGTCGAAGAGGTTTTGGCCGTATTCGCCGTAGGATTCGAGATAGGCCTTCTGGATTTCCTTGCCGATGAATTCGGCATAACGCGGCGCCAGATCCGCTTTGATGAATTCGAGATATTTCTTCTCAGTTTCATCGGAGAATTGCTCGCGCCGTATCGCCTGTTCCAGCACATACATCAGATGCACCGGATCGGCCGCGACTTCGGTCACGTCGTAGTTGAATGTTTCCGAGAGCGTCTTGTAAGCGAAGCGGGTGGAGATGCCGTTCATGCCTTCGTCGACGCCGGCCGCATCTCTGTACTCCTGCAGCGTTTTGGCTTTGGGGTCGGTGTCCTTGAGCTTTTCGCCGTCATAGACCCGCATCTTGGAAATGATATTGGAATTTTCATGTTCCTTGAGGCGAGTCATGACGCAGAATTTCGCCAATATCTCCAGCGTCTCGGGCGAACACGGCGCGGAATCGAGCTCACTCGCCTTCAGCAGTTTACGGTAGATGCCAGCTTCCTCGGTGACACGCAGGACATAAGGCACCGTTACGACACATATGCGATCGAGAAACGCTTCGTTGCTGCGGTTGGCCTTGAACACCTGCCATTCGGATTCGTTCGAATGCGCCAGAATGGTGCCGTTGAAGGGAATGGGCCCCAGTGTTTCGGTGCCGATATAGTTGCCTTCCTGCGTCGCGGTCAGTAGGGGATGGAGCACCTTGATCGGCGCCTTGAACATCTCGACGAATTCCAGGAGCCCCTGATTGGCCCGGCAAAGGCCACCCGAGAAGGAATAGGCGTCCGGATCGTTCTGGCTGAAATGTTCAAGCTTGCGAATATCCACCTTGCCGACGAGCGAGGAGATGTCCTGATTGTTTTCGTCGCCCGGCTCGGTCTTGGCGATCGCGAATTGGCGCAGTTTCGAGGGGCAGACGCGCGCGACCTCAAACCTTGAAATGTCGCCGCCGAACTGGTCGAGACGCTTGACGGCCCAAGGGCTCATGACGCCGGTAAGCCTGTGGCGCTCGATGCCGTAGCGATCGGCGAGCAGCGAACCCAGTTCCGCTGAGCGAAACAGCCCGAGTGGCGACTCGAAGACTGGACTGATCTCATCGCCCGCCTTGAGCACGTAGATGGGATACTTCTCCATCAGATCCTTGAGCCGTTCGGCCAAGGACGACTTACCGCCGCCGACGGGGCCTAGCAGGTAGAGAATCTGGCGCTTTTCCTCGAGGCCCTGGGCCGCGTGTTTGAAGTAGCCCACGATGCGCTCGATCGTATCCTCCATTCCGAAGAAGCCCTCGAAGGCCGGATAGATCTTGACGGTGCGGTTGAAGAAAATACGCCCGAGCCTGGAATCCTGCGCGGTATCGAAGAGTTCGGCTTCGCCGATCGCCGCCACCATGCGCTCGGCGGGGCCTGCGTAAAGCATCTTGTCATCGCGCGCCGCCAGCAGCCAGTCGCGCAGGCTCATCGTTTCCAGACGCTCTTTGGCGTAGTCCCGGGAGAAAATATCGAAGACGTCCAGCGTATTCATCGCTGCCACTCCTTGTACGTCACGCACGCCTCCACGACTAAAGATCGTGCTAGTTCGCGAACATGACAAGACAGATGATCCCTCCGCCCACAAAAATCGTCTCACTGCCCCGCAGGGCAATCCCTATGTGTCCACCTTTGTTCCTCCATGCCTTACCTGTGCGGAAAAGCCCGCACGCGCTCTGCGCGACCGGCCTTCCCGCATTCCCACCCTTGTTTTTTTGACACCGCTCGATCGCCCGATCGCATCCCAAGCGGGGCAGAATCGGTCACAACCATCTGAAAAATATCATAAACCCGTTTGGCGCGAACCCAAAGAGCATCTGCGCGGTTGCGCGCGTGTGTCACAATCCCGCTATCGAACCGCCAACTGGCGGTCGCAATCCAGGGCCTGGTTGAGCACCCGGAACACCACGAATCGCCGACTTTTTAGTTCGCGACTTTCGATTTGGGTGCGCGAAACCGGCAGGAAATGCTTGCCGGGTGTGGTCGGTATCGGCCAAGCTTTGCTCATGGACGAGTTGGTTATCGCGGTGAGACAGGCGCGGCCCGAAGACGCGGGGAATGTCGCGCGCGTCTATATCGAATCCTGGCACGATACCTATCCCGCGATTCTTCCTGTGCGGCTTCTCTGTGCCATGACACCGAAGGGGCAAGCCGCACGTTGGCACGCTGCGATCCGCGCGCGCGGTCGCGAACAGGTGCTTGTCGCGGAGAACGAAAAGTACGGCATTGTCGGTATGACGAGTTTTGGACCGGCGCGCGACCGCGGGCTCGGCTTCGATGGTGAAATCTACACGCTCTATGTCGACCCGGCTTTTTTCGGATACGGCGCCGGACGATCCCTTCTGCGAGCTGCGTTTGACGCGCTGCTGACTCGCGGATTTTCGACCTGTGTGATCTGGGCGCATGCGCGCAATCCTGTGCGTTTTTTCTATGAAGCGATGGGAGGCCAACTCATCGCCGAACGCTCGGCACGCATGATGGGCGACGCAGTGCCCGAAGCGGCGTTCGGCTGGCGCAAGCTTGCGCTCGCGGAACGCAGCGCCGCGCGTTGAATTTCAATTCGCTTTGCAGTCCTTGGGCTGAATGAAATCTATGAGCGCACCGGTTCCGCCGGCGAGTTCGTTCCAGTGTTGCACGTCGAAATCCAGTACCGCGAGAGCGCAGGTGGGAAATTTGACGGCAAGCATCGCGGCACGCCGTCGCTCTTCGGCGTTTTTAGGGGTACGCATTAAGTCCGCCGCACATTCTTCAAGGCCGGGATTGTGGCCGATCACAAGCACGCTTTTCGCTTGCGCGTCTGTAGCTTTGACGATTTTGAGAATTGCCTTTGCGGTCGCGAGATAAAGCGAACCCAGAAATTGCGCATCGGCAGCGATGTGAAGTTCCGGTCCGAGAAGCACCCACGTCTCTGTCGTGCGTGCAGCTGTCGAACAAAGTATCCGATCGGGCAGGTAGTGTTTGCGCCACATGACTGCGCCAATCAGCGCCGCATCCTCGCGCCCGCGCTTGGCAAGCGCTCGCGCCTCGTCCCGGGAGTTCGCATCAGGCGTTTCCGCCTTCGCGTGACGCAGCAGCAGCAATCGCTTCATCGCAACGTCCCGGCCCGGCGGCGCAGATGCAAGGGAATTTGAACCGCTTAGGCTGTCTGAAAGCGCGCGCGCGCGGCCCGTTCCAATGCCGCCGCGACAAGCCGTTCCACATTCAATGCCCGCCGCAACAACTCGATCACTCGAACTTCCTCTAGCCTCACCTGAGCGTCGGTCAGCGCAATTTCGAGCGCCAGCCAATAGGCCGTGTCGCACAGGTGATCGGGCAGCGCGTCCTTGATGAGGCCAAGGACCGCATCCAACCCATCCTGTTCGGTCAGTATGGAGGCGCATTCCTGGGATACGGTCAAAAGGCGATGCTCATCAAAATCGCGGAAGACCGGCAGGGTCTTGACGAGGTTGCCCATCGCGCGCAGTTCCGGTCCGCTCATGTTTCCGTCGGAAGCGGAGACAACGGCCATCACATAGATGAGCGCGGCGTGATGGCTGATCGTAT
>Ga0302325_10022203_pt1 | contig 13286 bp, 11 predicted proteins | sample Palsa_T0_2_FD_201948 | JGI IMG/M metagenome (GOLD analysis project Ga0302325, IMG submission 201948) | Peat permafrost microbial communities from Stordalen Mire near Abisko, Sweden - Palsa_T0_2 | ecosystem: Environmental > Terrestrial > Soil > Palsa > Peat permafrost | place: Sweden: Abisko... | reverse complement strand
CCCAGCCGAACGAGCCGGGTGTCTTCACCATCGTTAAAGTTTCATCGAAGTGCAGCAGCCAGCCGCGGTCGTCGTGCTTTGGAAACGGATTCTCGAGTACGCCGTAGTAAACATCGCCATCCGGTCCGACGGTCGGCGCGGCCGAAGACGCGTCGTCGATCATGGCGGCGTCGCCGGAACTGGGATCGATTAACGCGGCCCTGTATTTCGGCTGCAGCGTTGTTGCGTCGAGACCGAGGAGATAGCCGTTCGTGCCGTTGCTGACGGCGATATAAATCGTCGTTTGATCGCGCGAAACTGCGGGCGCGCAATTCATCGCCACCTGCGTGATGCTTGAATCGTTCGCGGCATTGCCGGCGCTGATCCAGGTGCCGGTGCCGTCGGCGGCGATCCGCGCGATCCCGCTCTGGAGGTTGAGCGGCGTCGACCCGATCACGACGAAGCCGAAGAATATGTCGCCGTTGTTGTCCGCAGTGATCGGCGTGTCGATCATCACATTTGCCTTGTAGACGGCTTTGTTCGCGACATAATTCGCATTGCCGAAGAACGTCAGACGACGCATCTTGCCGCTCGCCCCATCCGGCGTCTTGCGCTCGAGAACGGTGCCGCCCGCGCCGGCATAGAAGAGATTGTTCTGCGCCGAGAGATGGGCGGGAAAACTCGGCACCCAGGCATGGGGCGGCAGCACGTAATCCGTCTTGCTTTGCCACAAAAGCGCGCCGGTCGCGCCACTTAGCGCGTCCATCTCGAACCCGCCGGCTGCACCCGTCTTGACTGGAACAATGACTGTGTTGGCCGCGGTGATCATCGGCGAAGCGTAATGGATCAGCAGTTCGTCCCCCGACAATTGGGGAAAGAGGTCGATCTGCGTGGTCCAGTGAAAATTGGCAAGGGACTGCGGCGATGCGGGCGCCTGTGCATTGTGTTGCTCGTCGCCGGCATAGCCGCGCCAGGCCGGCGCGGCGGCTGCGCCCTCAAAAAGGGCCGCGAACACAATCGCTGCAAATATGACGTTCTTCATGATTTTGTCTTCCCCAAATTGCGTGCTCGATCGGTCGCACCCGTTCGGACAAATTCCAACCGTCGGATATTCCGCGGACGATCCTGCGATGAAGACTCAATGGGGTCGCAAATTATTCCGCCGCTGCAGTACGAATTTTTTGTGACACGGCACAAATCGGGGCCAAAGTAGACTTTCCGTCACATTCCCGGTCTCCGGCCGCACGGACTCCCGTCAGCCGGGAATAAATCGGCGGGAACGCGAGTCACCCCTCTCGAAACCACCGAGAGGCTCCCATGTCATCAGATTCTGAAGTCAACCAATCCCGCCGCGGCGCGCTGAAATGCCTGGCATTCGGCGGCGCAGGCACGCTGTTCCTTCTATCGGGCGGCGTTCTGGCGCCGATCGACCTGGCGCTGGCTGCGTCGAAGAAGTCTGCGCATGCCATGACCGGCACGCCGTTGTTTCTGCAGATCAGCGACACCCATATCGGCTTTAATAAAGAAGCCAATCCCGACGTCGCCGGCACGCTCAAGCAGACCATCGACTTCGTCAACGCGATGCCGGCGAAACCGGCGCTGACCATTCACACCGGCGACATCACGCATCTTTCCAAAGCCGAAGAGTTCGACACCGCGTCGCAATTGCTGTCGGGCTTGAACATCACCGAGCTTCACACCGTACCCGGCGAGCACGACATCACGGATGGCATCGGCACCGAGTATTTCAACCGCTTCGGGCAGGCCTCGGCAAACAAGGGCTATTACAGCTTCGATCACAACGGCGTGCACTTCATCGCACTCGTCAATGTGATGAACTTCAAGCCCAATGGCCTCGGCGCATTCGGCGACGACCAGCTCGCATGGCTCGAGCAGGATCTGAAAGGCCGCTCCTCGAGCACGCCCATCGTCGTATTTGCCCATATGCCCATGTGGACGATCTACGAGCCGTGGGGTTGGGGAACGGGCGATGCAGATCAGGCTACGAGCTATCTCAGCCGTTTCGGGTCCGTCACCGTGTTGAACGGCCATATCCATCAGATCGTGCAGAAGGTGGAAGGCAACATCACGTTTCACACCGCGCGATCGACGGCCTATCCGCAGCCGACGGCCGGCGACGGCCCGGGGCCCGGGCCGCTCAAGGTTCCGAGCGATCAGCTGGCAAAGATGCTGGGTGTCACCAGCGTCAAGATATCGGGGCACCCGAGTTCGGCTGTGCTGACCGACACGACGCTCGGTTGAGCTGACCCGAACGATTTCCCAAACAACCACATGCTTCAGGAGAAACACATGCTTACGAAGAACTTTGGCCGCAATCTCATCAACGCGTTCGCTGTGACGGCGATGCTTGCCACTACCTCGGCAGCGAGCACCGCAGTGGCGCAAGACGCGAATGCCGTCGTCATGAAAAATTTCGACTTCGCACCCATGTCCATCACGGTCAAAGTCGGCTCATCCGTGACCTGGAAAAATCTGGACGGCGAGCCCCATACCGTCACGAGCGTCGACGGGCTCTTTCGTTCGGGCGCGCTCGACCAGAACGACTCATTCACCTTCAAGTTCGATAAACCCGGCACCTACAAATATCTCTGCTCCATTCATCCGCGAATGATGGCGTCGGTGGTCGTGCAATAGAACGGGTGACGCGTCGCTAACGCCCCCGCCAAGCGACGGTCGCTCTCAAGCGGGCGGGATGCCGAGCCCCTCACGCATCCCGCCCACCCCTATTGCCGCAATCGAGCCGCGGCAGAGATACGGACAATTCAATCCAGGGAGAGATTCATGGGATCGCTCAGCATCTGGCACATTGTGATTTTGGCGACGGTTGCGCTTCTGCTGTTCGGCGGACGCGGAAAGATTTCCGACCTGATGGGCGATGTCGCCAAAGGCATCAAAAGCTTCCGGTCAGGGCTGACCGACGCAGCGCACGAAACTGAGCCGCACGCCGCGATCATGATCGACAAGGACGGGCCGGTCGAACGCCGACTTTCGGGAACTTGACAGTCAGCAAGACGCGAACAAGAAGTTCAACCGGCACGCCCGAAGCGACGAACCAATTAATCCGCTGAGGAGTAACATATGGCCGAGCAACGTTCCCGACAGCCAAGAACGGCGAAGACAATCACCGGCTTGCGAGCCTATATTCCATTTTCGAAGTGGGGCGTGCGGATGATCGGTTCCTTGACGGAGCTGAGGACCAAAGGACCTTGCGTCGCCAAGGCGCTTTTGCTGTAGGGTCTCTCGTGCGTGCCCCTCGGCAATGGCTGCGACGCCGGTGCGACCCAACCGGCGCCGAGCGAAGAACAGACCATGACACTCCCGTTCCATCTCAAGGACGGCTTCATCCTGATAGACGGTCAGGTCGATAGTACCCGCGGCGTGTTCATTCTCGATACGGGCATGCCGTTCCGCGTCATCCTCAATCGCCATTTCATTCCTTTGGAGAATGGCGTCGACGTCAAGCGCGGAACTGTCGCCTCCGGTCAGGCTATGATTATTCAGCCCCACGATGGCGCATCCGATTACGCTTGCAGGAGGCGCCCACCTGACCGCCGCGAGCGGTGCCGCTTCACGGCTCCGACGGCCGTTCTCAGCGCGGATTTCGGCTTCATCGAAACGGCGGTAACACCCCGGTTCCTCGGATTCATTGGATGGGGGCTGCTGAAGAATTGCGAATTCACAATCGATTACGACCGACCGACAATTCCGTTTTATCTGCTGAGGAGCGACGGAACGTCCGACGCGCCGCCCATCAAGCGGTTGAACATCGCGGCGGTTATCGAATTCACGCCTGCCAGTTCGATCGTCCCGTTCATGCTCGATGTGGACGGATTGCCACTTCCGTCCATCATGGACACAGGTGGGCACGAAAGATTGACGGCGTCGCCCGACATATGGAGGCGTCTGTCCAAAGGCGGCGATCTTACAGTCGGACGGGGCGAGGATGAGGACTTCGTCAGTGTCAAACGCGCCAACTATGAAAAATATGTCGTTGCCCTTCCGGACGTGGAGAAAGTTGTTGGCGACAAGACGCTCGCGACTCTCGGCTATCCGTTTCTCCGGAACTGCAGAAGCACATGGAACCCGGCAAAGGGTGATGTGACGTTGGAGCGCAAATAACCGGCAACCCCGGATCGGAACAAGCCGGTTCGGCCCAGGCGAATCCCACGGTCCTCACGGGAATAAAATGATCCGTCCACAAGTCTTAACCCTCGTATCCACCCGAGGGTCCTTTCATGTTGAGCAATTATTCTGCTGCGGTTGCGGAACGACACCCGACAGCGGCCACGGATAAATTCGAGCGGTTCACCTATATCGCGATCTTTTTCCATTGGGGCGTCGCCGCGTTGATTCTCGCGAACATTCTCATCGCCTGGCAGTTCCCGCTCGTGCATGGACCGTTGAGGGCGGCGGTCTTTCAGATTCACAAATCGATCGGAATCACCGTGCTGCTGTTGAGCGTTCTGCGCCTGGCATGGCGCATGCTGAATCCGCCGCCGCCTTTCGCGAACACGATGCGGGCATGGGAGAAAGAGTCGTCCAAAATCGTCGAGCGGAGCTTCTATTTCATCATGCTGGCTTTGCCGCTCACCGGATGGGCTTTGTCGTCGGCGGCGGACCTCCATGTTCCGATCGTATTGTTCGGCATCGTGCACTGGCCCGATATTCCGTTCATCGGCACGCTGCCTTTCGATACAAAGCTCGGGGTGTACAGCCTCTCCGTCGCGGCGCACCACCTCCTCGCCAAGATCACTTACGGGCTGGTCGCGCTGCATGTGCTTGCGGCGCTTCGGCACCAGTTCATCAAGCGCGACCTCGTTCTCGCGCGCATGATTCCGTCGCTTGCCCGGCCGAGGCCGTTCCGCGACCTGCGAGATTATTGAACTGCAAAGGAAGATCGGGACGCGGCGTCGGCAGATCAAATCCGATTGGCGCGTGCGATGTCGCCGAGATGCTTCGCGCTGGGCTTCAAGGTCCGCTTGAACGTCTGAAGGTCGACTGCCACCAGGCCGAAATGCTTGCTGTAGCCTGAGCCCCACTCGAAATTGTCCAGCAGCGACCAATACATGTAGCTATGGACCGGGATGCCTTCGGCAATGCAATCGCGCACGCCTGCAAGCGCCTGGTCGATGAAGGCGATGCGGCGCGTGTCGTCGTCCGTGGCGATGCCGCTTTCCGTCACATAGATCGGCTTGCCGATCGCCTGATGCGCCCAGCGGATCGTGGCAGCCAGCGCCTGCGGATAGAATTCATAGCCCGCATCCGTCATCTCGGAACCCTTCGGCGGCGCGGTGAGCCCGTTCGCATCGACGAGGAAGCGCGAATAGGTCTGCACGCCGAGAAAATCCGCATGCGTGCGCGCGACATTGACCCAATCGCCGTAGAGTTTGTCCTGATATTGGGCGACGAGCGAGGCATCGCCCACGGACTGGATGTCCTGCGTCGTCAAGGTGATGCCCACGGACAACGACGGGCACGCGGCCTTGATCGCGTCATAGCCTTTGCGGTGCGCCTCCTGCATCAACGGCGTGCTGATCACGGGGTCGGCGTAAGCGACGGTGGAGAATTTCGGAGAGCCCGTGGCCGCGGCGGCTGCCGCGAGTGCTGCCTTCGCCAACGGAATCGCCTTGGCGAATCCCGGCATCATCTGCACCAGCAACTGGATGTTGGCTTCGTTGAAGGTGGTGGCCATATGCATCAGGCCGCCCAGATGCTCGGCGGATTTGCGGCAGAACTTCGCGAAATAATCCGGCGAATCCGGAACTTCGAAACCGCCGCGCGCGGCAAACCACAGCGGCGTGGTGAAATGGTTGAACGTCACGACCGGCTTCAGGCCGTGTTTGCGGCAGGCTTCCAGCACGTCGGCATAGTGATCGAGCTCGGCATTGGAGAAATTGCCTTCGCTCGGTTCGATGCGGGCCCATTCGATGCCCATGCGATAGCAGTTGAAGCCGAGATCGGCCGCAATCGCGATATCTTCCGCATAGCGGTGATAGGAGTCGCAGGCATCGCCCGAGCGTTCCTTGAACAAAGTAGGCTTGATGTTCTCCTGCAGCCACGCGTCCGCGTTGGTGTTGTTGCCTTCGCTCTGGTAGGCGGAGATGGCGGTCCCCCACAGGAAATCTTTCGGCAGCACGCGTGGATCCTCCGCAGCCTTGATTTGTGTCGCGACACCGAGACCCGCAGCGCCTGCGATGACGCCTCTGCGCGTGATCGCCGGCCTGTCGGTCATCGGCAGCTTGCAGTCTGACTTGGAAGCGGCGGTGAGGCGAGCCCGACATTCCAGTTCCAGGAAAGATCGCCGCCGGCCCGCCTGCGGCAGACGACGTCTTCGTTCAACGTATACATGCCGGGCAACAGATGATCCGCCATATGCGGTGCATCGGTGAAGTCCATATAGGCTGCCGCCGTGCCGTAGGGCTGCCACGCGGGCGCGTTCGCCGCCGTCGGATGGCCGGTTCGCGCGAAGCTGCTCCAGTAATCGACCATCGCGTCGGAGAGGTTTTGCTCGACCGGTGTCGCCGGAATCTTCGGCCACTGCGGCGGCGTGCGATCGATCGTGCCGAATACGAACGGCAATTCGCTGCCATGGAACGCATGGAAGTTGCCCGCGTCTTCGGCAGGATAACTGTGATCGAAGAAATAAAGGAACGCCGGCTGGCCCAATGCCGTCTGCTTGCGCACCAGCCGCTCAGACGTCCAGCCATAGAGTGCATCCCGCGTCGTGGCCCAGATGCTTTCCTGCAGGTCGGTCGCGGGATAGCGCTTCAGGAAATCGTACGCGAGATCGCCATAGCTCGCACGAATACTGCGCTCATAATCGGCAGGGCTCGCGGGCACGGGCGGCGCAAGTCCGCGCAGCGAGCGGATTTCGCCGCTGTTGAAACCCGCCATCAGCGGCACGGGCGCCTGCGCGCCCTTGTCAAACACATCGACGAGCTGGTCGGGCAGGATCTGTCCGTCGATCGCGCCAAACGGTGCGAAGCCGGCCATGATTGCGGCAATCGTGAGCTTGCCGCCATCCATCGCGCGCAGATCCGCGATGCTTTTGGCATTCAGTTTGGCCGCGAGCTTGGTGCCGGTTTCCTCGGCGGGAGTTTCGCCGTGCTGCCGCTCACGCAGCGCAGGCGTGGAGATCATATAGGCGCTCTCCGCAATCGCCTTGGCGAACAGCCCGCGCGCGGGCGGCGACGCCAGCAGATACATGACGCTCAACCCGCCCGACGATTCGCCCGCAATGGTCACGTTCGAAGCATCGCCGCCGAACGCGCCGATATTGCGTTTGACCCAACCCAGCGCCGCGATCTGGTCGAGCAGGCCGTAATTGCCGGAGACCTTGGTCGGCTGCTCCGCGCTCAATTCGGGATGCGCGAGCCAGCCCAAAACGCCCAGGCGATAGTTGATCGACACCAAAATGATGCCGCGCGCGGCGAACTTCGCGCCGTCATAGATCGCTCCGTTGCTCCAGCCCGTCAGCAGCGCGCCGCCGTGAATCCACACGAGCACGGGCGCGTTGTGCGCATTCTTCGGCGCCCAGATATTCAGGTAAAGGCAGTCTTCGCTCATGGACGGCGGCGTGTCGGCATAGATATTGGCGAGCTTCGACGTCGGCTGGTAGCAGACCGGCCCAAAATCCGTCGCCGCCTTCACGCCCGACCATGCGGGCACCGGCTGCGGCGGAGTCCAGCGCGCGGGCCCGATGGGAGGCAGCGCATAGGGAATGCCTTTGAAGACATTCGCGCCGCCTTCCACGACACCCTGCAGCGAACCGGTGGGCGCCTGAACGACCGGTCCCTGCTCTGCAAAAGACGGCGAACACAACGCGGCAGCCGCCGCGATAGCGAGGAGCAAAGGACGGGCAAAGATCATGGGCGCCGTTCTCTTTCTTTTTCCTGGCGTTGTTCCCGCCGCAGCACACGCGCCAGGAACAGGAACAGAATGATGGCGAGGCCGTAACACGGCAGAAGCGAATAGAACGCCATCTGCAACGAATGATGCGGATAGCTCGCACGGAAGAAATCGCTGGCCGCACCGACGAGAGTTGGGCCGAACCCCAGCCCGATCATGTTCATCACCAGCAGCAGCAAGGCGCCGGACATGACGCGCTGGTCGGGGCGCACTTCCTCCTGCACGAGCGTCACCGCCGACGACAGGTAGAAATAATTGAGGAAGGTGGGGCCGATCAGGAACGCCAGCGCGATCGGCCAGGTCGGCGCCCACACGAACCCGATATAAAACGGAATGGCGAGCGCCAGCGATGCGGCAGGCACCAGCGCATAGGATTGTTTCGAGGCCCTCGCGAACCGGTCGATCACGCGGCCCGACACGAAGATGCCGCCGCCCATGCCGAAGAAGAGGACCAGTGCATACCAGATGGCGACCTGCCCCAGCGTCATGCCTTTTTCGCGCATGAGAAACAGCGTCGTGAAATTCCCCGCGCCATAGGTGATGAGCTGCGTGGAACCGCTCGCGAGTGCGGCCAGCACCAGCGCGGGCCGCGAGAAGAACATCGCGATCGTCTGCCGGAAATTCGTCGCCGCCGCTTTGGCGGTGGGCGCCTGATCGAGCCCGCCGCGAACGGGTTCGCGCACGACGAGGACGATCGCCACAGCAGCCACCAACCCCACCGATCCCAGAACGATGAAAGCGTCGCGCCAGCTATAGGCGGCCGCAATAGAGGCGCCGAAGGCAACGCCCAAGGCCGCGCCGATGGGAGGCCCCAGATTGTAAATACCGAGCGCTGTGCCTCTGCGTCCCGGCGGAAAATAATCGGTGACGATCGCATAAGACGGCGGCACGCCGCCTGCTTCGCCGAAGCCGACTGTCATGCGCGCCGCCACAAGCTGCGCATAATTTGCGGCGAGCCCGCAGGCCATCGTCGCCGCACTCCAGATCGCGCAGGCTAGCGTCAGCACCCAGGTGCGGCTGGTCTTGTCCGCGATCCAGCCCACGGGAATGGAAATGAAGCAGTAGAACACCGCGAAATAGAGCCCGCCGATCAGGCCCAGCTGGCCGTCGGAAACGTGCAGAGAATCCTGGATGGGTTTCGCGAGGATCGCCAGCAACTGCCGATCGAGGAAATTGAGCACATAGACGAAGCACAACATGAAGAGCACGACCCAGGCGCGCGTGCCGGGCGCGCGCGGCGGTGCTGCGATCTCGCCAAGCGCCCTATCAACAGGCGCAGGATCAACAACGACATCCGAAAATCTGCGCGACGCCATCGCCTAGAACCCGCGGAACGCGCGTGGCAACGCACCGCAAGCGCGCGCGAGCTTTTCCACTCTATTCCCTCCCCCTCGGCATCATCCCGGATACCGGTTTTCCGGGCACTATGGAGGCGAAACTTCGACCCTGTCAAATTTCACTATCGTGTGAATGAATATCTTGCTCGCGTGGCGCCTTGGCCTGTTTTCCGCGGATGCAACAGGCGCCGCGCGAGAACCGTTGATATCTTCGTGAAAATGAGAGAGCCGGTGTTACGACGAATGAGGAGGATGGCCGTACCGAAATAAAGCCGAACCAACGCAGACGAACGCCGAGGACTTTTCAACAGAATCCGCCAGAAGCGGTCGTTCCGCGACCCTTTGCTATTTCTGAAGAATATGCACGTAGCAAACAGCTCCCACACCGACCATATGCGCGAGTCCGGTGCGCGCGCCCGCGTGCTGCCTGGGACCGGCTTCACCGCGCAGTTGGCGTGCGATCTCGGCAATCTGGCCCAGGCCGGTTGGTCCGATGGGATGGCCCATGGAGATTAATCCACCGGAGGGGCTGACCGCACAGCGGCCGCCGATATCGAACTCACCGTCCTTGAGCCGCGAGATCGCCTCACCCTCGCCGCAAATACCCATTGCTTCGACATACTCGATCTCCTCGACGGTGAACGCATCGTGAAGTTCCACGATGTCAAGCGCACGCGGTGATATCCCGCTTTCGCGGAAGGCGATTTCGGCGGTTTCCTTTGTGAGGACGGCGTCATAGCGGGTGGCGTCGATGTTGACCTTCTGACTGCGTCCCGCCGATGCCGCAACGCGCACGGCGCGGCTCGCGGCAATGCCGAGGCGCTTGATGCCGTCTTCCGACGCGACAATGACGGCAGCTGCGCCCTCTCCGACAGGCGTGCATTGCAATGAGGTGAACGTGCCTGAAATCTTCTTGCCGCCGAGAATTTCGTCGAGCGTGCGTTCCTTTTGATGTTGCGCGAACGGGTTCTTTGCGCCGTTGCGATGGTTCTTCACGGCCACCAATGCGATGTCCTCGTGCCGGACACCATATTGCGTCGCGTACTGGTCGGCGAGGAGCGCGAAATGCGTGAAGGGCGCAATGGCGTCGTCGGCCAGATTGCCGATGCCGGTCAGTCCTTCGGCGCGCGCGATCGCCATCGGCTTGTCGACACCCAGCGCCAGCGAAACATCGCTCGTTCCGGATGCGACTTCGATGCAGGCTTGCCGGAACGCCGTCGAGCCGGATGCGGAGGCATTTTCGATATGCGCGATGGGAATGCCCGTGGCGCCGAGATGGCGCAGGATCGGACGTCCGCAGGCCATGGGAAGCAAAGCGCGACCGACATAGGCGGATTCTACGGTCGGCCATTCAATATTCGCATCGGCCAGCGCGGCGCGCACGGCCGTGAGGCCCAGGTCAACATAGGTCGTGTCGCTCAAAAACTGATAGCGATGCAGCCCGATGCCGACGACATAGACGGGGCGAAGCTCTTTCAAGGATTTTGACATCCGGCACTCCTAGCGTTGAGGCACGAAGCGAAGATCGAGCAGTTCGGCGCCTTCGGCATTCGTGACGGGCACGAGCATCGTCACCATGCGATCGCCGGGATGCACGGCGTCGTCGCCGGCCAGCAAGGTTCGCACGATGGGACCGTCGTCCAGCCTGACCGAGACGATCGTGAAAGGCGCTGCCCGTGTCTTTCCGCCGTGCAGATGAACGCGCGCCGATGCGAGCAGTTTTCCGGCACCCGACAGCGCGCGCGTGGCAAGCGACATGCGGCCGCAGCGCTCGCAGCCATAGGTCTGCGGCGGAAAGAAAACATGGCCGCATTCGCAGGCGCCGCCGAGCAATGCCGGATGATCGGGATCGGTGTCGCTTCCTTCTGCGCGGTAGAGCGCGGGTTTCAGCAGGTCTGGGGCGGTCATGATTTCTCCAGTGACAAATGACTTGACGGAGAGACAAACATGTTATTTGTTGGCTGACAAGCAAATTATTGAAAGCCGACTGGATGGATGCCGTCGTCTCAACCAATGCAAAACCTGGCGCCGCAGCGCGTCGCTCGCAGCTGGAACGCAGACGCGAGGCGGAGCGCCGCCTGCTTCAGGCGGCGGAACGCATCGTCGCCGAACGGGGGCTGGAGCGCTTTACGCTCGCCGAGATCGGCGAGGCCGCGGGCTACAGCCGCGGCCTTCCGGCGCATTATTTCGGCAGCAAGGAAGGTCTCGTCGGTGCGCTCGCAACGCATATCGTCAGTGGTTTCGGGCGCGGCGCTGCGCGCGCCGAGAAGCATCCGGCCGGACTCGAGCGGCTTCTCGGAGTTGCGTCCTATTATTTCGAAAGCGCCGGCCGCGATCCGGTTCGCACACGCGTGCTCTTCGCCGTGCTGGGCGAAGCCCTTACCAATGAGGCGCTCAGAACGAGGATCGGCGAACTGAACGCGCATAGCGTCAAACCGATCGCCGACAATATCCGGGCCGGAATCGCTGCGGGCGACATCCGCAAATCGGTCAACGCGAATGCCACGGCGACGCTGATTTTGTCCGGCCTTCGCGGCGCGGTGACGCAATGGCTGATCGATCCCAAGCATATCGATCTGAAGACAGTGCGGGCGGAGTTTATCGCTTCGCTGAAGAGGAGCCTTGCTCCATGAATGAGCCCGTTGCCGGTTCGGTCGAACACTGGGCACGCGAAAAGCCCGATGCGACCGCAATCATCGAGAGCGGCAGGTCGCTCGCCTGGCGCGAATGGAACGACCAGGCCAACCGCATCGCACATGGACTGCGCAAGCTCGGTGTCGAACCGGGCGACATTGTTGTCACGCGATTGCAGATTCGCGCCGAATGGCCGGTCATCAGCGCGGCGCTGGGCAAACTCGGTTGCCGCCTGCTGGGACTGAACTGGCGATTGACGCCGGCCGAGACGAAATACGTGCTCTCCAACAGCGGCGCGCAGGTCGTCATCTGCGACGATCCGGATCCCGCGGCGCTGGCGCCCGCATTCGCGGATTTGCCGATCAAGCTCGCCGTTTCCCTCGACGCGGACGCTCCGGGCTTCGTTTCCTTTCGCGAGCTCGTCGAAAGCGGCGACGGCGAGCCGCTCTTCGCCAAGTCCAATCCTCCCCTCATTATCTACACCTCCGGCACGACGGGCTTGCCGAAGGGCGTGGTGATGGGACAGTCGGCAGCGGGCACAAGCGAAACAGCCGTGAAGGAGATGGCGGAATATATGAAAAGCGTGGGTGAGGGCCGGCCCATGCACCCCGGCGATGTCGTCCTGGTGACCATGCCGATGCATCACGGCGCCGGCCCGGGCGTCGTCTGGGGCGCGCAACGCCTGGGCAATCTGACGGTGATGCTGCGTCGCTTCGATCCGGAGGAGGCGTTGCGGCTGATCGACAAGCACCACGTCAATTTCTGGACCGGCGTGCCCACCATGTACAAGCGCATTGCCGGCCTTCCGAAAGAGACGCTCGCAAAATACGACGTGTCTTCGATACGCGCGCTCGGCGTCGGCGCCGCACCGGTGCCCTATTCTCTCAAGGAATGGATCATCGGTCACTTTGGCAATTGTCTGGCGGAAGGCTATGGCGCGACGGAGACCGGCATGCTGACGGCGCTGGCACCCGACATGCAGACGCGCAAGCCCGGCTCGAGCGGCCTGCCCCATCGCCATGTTCACATTCGAATCCGCGACGAAGGCGGCAGCGATCTGGCCGCGAACAAAGTCGGCGAGATCTGGGTCAAGACGCCGGTCGTCATCCGGCAATATTTGAACCAAAAGCCGCTTGCCGAGGACACGCTGGACGCGAGCGGGTTCTATCGCACCGGCGATGTCGGACGCCTCGATGAGGACGGCTACCTCTTCATCACCGATCGGGCGAAGGACATGATCGTCTCGGGAGGCGTGAACATCTATCCGGCCGAAATCGAAGCCGCGATCCTGCGTCATCCCGCCGTGCAGGATGTCGCCGTCATCGGCATTCCGGACGAAGAGTTCGGTGAGCAGGTCAAGGCCTTCTGCGAACTCAAGCCGGGACACGTGACGGACGAAGCGTCGCT
>Ga0302325_10022202_pt1 | contig 13287 bp, 9 predicted proteins | sample Palsa_T0_2_FD_201948 | JGI IMG/M metagenome (GOLD analysis project Ga0302325, IMG submission 201948) | Peat permafrost microbial communities from Stordalen Mire near Abisko, Sweden - Palsa_T0_2 | ecosystem: Environmental > Terrestrial > Soil > Palsa > Peat permafrost | place: Sweden: Abisko... | reverse complement strand
TCCAGTTGCCTTGCGCGAATAAAACGCCTGAACAGAACGCCTATCAAAACCATGGACGCGAGCAGCGCCAGCGCCGCCAGGCAGCCGATAATGAGGTTGCGCCGCAGGTCTCCGAACGGGATGGAAACGCCCTCCTGGTAGATCGCGATTTCGGCGAAAGCGGGCATCGGCGGGTGTGCGCCAAATGGTTCCGGCCGCGGCGGTGGCCCATTGAACCGGAAACGCAACAGCGAAATGAGAATCCTGCCCGCACTCGACCTGTGTTCGCGTCTGAGAGGCTGGTGAATATCGAGTTGCCGGCGGAGTTGCCCGACCGTCGGAGCAGCCTTCAACGGGCTTCCGCTCTGCGCCAAAATATGGCCGTCAAAATCCATAATGCGCATCCAGGCCACCTGCCGTGGCGAATCCCGCTGCACCGCCTCAACCAGCGGCCCCAAGCGGTGCACATCTCTGATGCCGGATTGCGCCGCCAGCCGCAAGAGAGCCGCCTCCTGCCGTTCGGCTTCCTGAAACGCCTCTTCGGTGATGACCTTGTCGTAAACGAAAAAGTAGGTGCTGATCGTCTCGATCAGCAGCGTGAGACCCAAAAGGATGCCCGCGCTGATGGCTAGCTTGACCCAGAGTTGTGAACGCTTGCCGCGGCTGTTCATGGAGATCGGCGCCTCTCTCATGATATCCGTGGCGTTTGACCCTGACAACGCACAACCCTGGCCGAGCCGCGACTGCGAAGGAGCGGTCAACGGTTTTTCAACTGAGCGCTGCCTCGCGTGTTATTAAGGAACGTGAGTTACTAAACACTATGCAACTGCATCCCTCTGTGACCGAAGAAAAAATGCGCCGCTTCGCCGCGGGCATCAAAGTGCTCCTGATGGATGTGGATGGCGTCCTCACCGATGGCCGCCTCTATCTGGTACCCGGTCCTGACGGCAAGCTGGTTGAGACCAAAGGCTTCGATTCGCAAGATGGCATTGCGCTGCGCTGGTTGAGTTGGTTCAACATCCGCACCGGCGTCATCAGCGGACGCGAGTCGCCGGCCACCGCCGAGCGCGCCAGCCAAGTGGGCATGAGTTGGGTTTTTCAAGGCCACATTGAAAAAGTGCCGCTGTTTGAACAGATCTGCGAGGAAGCGAAAGTCGATTCGCGCGAAATCGCCTATGTCGGCGACGATTTAACCGACGTGGTGATTATGCGTCGCGCTGGCCTGTCCTTCGCAACGGCCAACGCGCGGCCGGAGGTGAAACGCTGCGCCTCGGCCGTCACCTCGGCGGCGGGAGGAGCGGGCGCGGTGCGCGAAGTGATCGAGCTGATTCTCAAAGCCCAAGGCCATTGGGATGGATTGCTCAAGAAATATGAGGTGACTCTTTGAGCGAGCAACCAGCGGACAAAGTGGGCCTGGTGTTATCCACTGAAGCGGCGCCGGGCGTCTTGCATCAGCTCACTGGCGTCATCGCTCGCCATCAGGGCGATATCCGCTCTGTTTCCATCATTGAGGACCTGCCCACCGACACGCGCATTTACTTCGAGCTCGATTTGCCCGGCCCAGCAGAATCTCTGGTGCAAGATTTACGCGCGTTGGAAGTCGTCATCAACGTGACCCTGGTGCAATCGCTGCAAAAGATCTACGGCAAGCGCATCATTATTATGGGCGGCGGCGCGCAAGTCGGCCAAGTAGCGTTGGGAGCGATCTCGGAAGCTGATCGCCACAATATTCGCGGTGAGCACATCTCGGTCGATACCATTCCGCTGGTCGGCGAACAGGCGCTCGCCGCGGCGGTGCGCGCCTGCCGCAGATTACCGCGCGTCCGCGCGCTGGTGCTGGCCGGATCGCTGATGGGCGGCGATATCGAGGTCGCCGTTCGCGAGGTCCGCGCCGAGGGCTTACTCGTCATCAGTTTGAACATGGCCGGCAGCGTACCCGAAGCATCCGACTTGGTCGTAACCGATCCGGTGCAAGCCGGTGTGATGGCCGTCATGGCCGTCGCCGACACCGCAAAGTTTACGGTAGACCGGTTGAATCGTCGAGTCTTCTGATGGAGCGCGGGATGAATTCGCCATGAAGAGCAAAACGAACGTCCTTTTGTACCTGCTGTTGGCCCTGTGGATAGCGGTCAGCATGAGCTATTACGTAATGGGCGCAGTGGCATTGCGCGAAGAGTTCTTCCATAGCTCGCAGTACGCCTCGCAGCCGTTCGAGTTCCAAGACGACTTAGAGACCATCCGCGATCCCTCAGATCGGATGAAGAAGCTCGGCCTCGAAAACGGCAGCGTCCTCCGCTCTATCAACGGGCGGCCTTACACGGGCTGGATGCAGCTGCTCAAAATTGTGCGCCGCGCGAAGCCAGGCGATTTGATGCAAGTGGAAGTTCGAACCCCAAAGGGATTGGAAAAGCAATTCGCGTTCCCACTCGAGCCGAGGCAAGGACCGGGCTTTTCAATAGGTGGATATATCGCGTTTCTGCTGCCGGTTTTGGGAGTGCCGCTGCTGGGCCTGCTGGTCGGTTACTGGGTTGTTGCCGGACGTCCGCGCGATGTGAATGCCTGGCTCGTCTTGTTGCTGCTATCGTTCCCTGAAACCGGATTTGGAAACCTCGATTGGCGCTTTTGGGTTGGTTGGACGTTTCCGGTCTTTGGCGTCTTCAATTTGTTGGTTCAACACTTCGTTTTCATCGGCCTGTTGTGGTTTGGCGTTTCCTTCCCCGAAAGATGGCGTTTCGACGTAAAATGGCCTTGGTTCAAATGGCTGCTTCTCAGTGTCACAGCGTGCACGTTCTGCGCTGAAGCCACACAGATCTTTGAGCAATTCCACGACATTCCAAAAGCTGCCCGCATTAAAGCGGCCATGGACTGGGTAGATCTGCTCACGGGGTGGATGGCGGCTCTGTGCGTCGTCTCATTTCTCTTTGCCCTCATCGATAAGCTGCTCACCTCTTCCACCGCCGATGCGAAACGCCGAGTGCGCGTTCTCACCATTGGTAGCGTTCTGTCCTTGGGTCCACTCACCTTTATCTTCGGTATCCTCCCACGCTTCGGTATCGACCCACACCACGGCGATTGGTTTAGTGTCGTGGTACCGTTCGTGGCACTCTTTCCCCTCACTCTTGCCTATGTGTTGATCGTGCAAAGGGCGATGGATGTGAAAGTTCTGCTGAGAATGGGCACCCAGTATCTGCTCGCCAAAGCCACGATTATCGGTATTCAGATCGCTCTTTGTATGGGTGTGGTCTTTGGAATCGTCTTGCCCATGCTCGAAAAGAAAGAACATCCGGTTCTGAATATAGTTCTTCTATCGCTGGCCATTGCGGCTATGGTTCGGATCTTCGTCATGCGCAACAACCTCGGGCAACGCGCGCAGCGCTGGCTGGACCGCAAGTTCTTCCGCGAAGCCTACGACAGTGAATTGGTCTTGAGTGAGCTTTCCGAGCAGGCCCGGCGGTTCGTGGATCGTGATCCGCTGGTGGAGACGATTTCGCGTCGCGTCTCGGAGATTCTCCACGTCCCCCAGATCGCGGTCTTGCTGCGCGCCAGCAACGCCTATCACTTGCAACAAGCTGTGGGATTGGATCTGCAACCGCCAGTCCTATTGACGGAAGAATCGATGACTGTCAAGAATCTCGCGCTCACAAACCGGCCGGCCACTGTGTATCCAGACCGCCCGGAAGCCTGGTTCGAACAAGCGGGCGAAGCTGAGAAAGACGCACTGCGCCGGGTGCATGCGGAACTCCTTCTGCCGTTACCGGGCCGCGAAAGATTGATGGGACTAATGACGTTAGGTCCGAAACGATCTCAACAACCCTTTACGCCGACTGATTTGCGGATGCTTCAATTCTTAGCTATCCAGACCGGTTTGGCGCTGGAGATTACGGAGCTTGTGCAATCGCTCGCCAAAGAGGCCTCGCAGCGCGAAAGAATTAACCGCGAAATTGAAATTGCCCGCGAGGTTCAGCAGCGGCTGTTCCCGCAAAAATTGCCCGAAGTTCCTGGCCTGGAGTTTGCCGGAATGTGCCGTGCGGCCCTCGGGGTGGGCGGCGATTACTATGATCTGATCCAGTTTGAAAACGGCAAGGTGGGCGTGGCGATTGGCGACGTTTCCGGCAAGGGGATTTCGGCGGCACTACTGATGGCCGGCTTGCGCGCGTCTCTCCGCGCCATGACAATGGACGGTTCCGGCGACTTGGCGAAAACCATGCAGCGCATCAACCGGCTGGTATATGAGTCATCCGCCGTCAACCGCTATGCCACCTTCTTCTTCGCGATTCTCGATCCGGTTACCCTGGAGATGCAGTATGTGAACGCCGGCCATAATCCTCCCATGCTCGTAAGAGGCAATTCGAACGAAGTAGTTCGATTGGAAGTCGGCGGGACGGTGGTGGGCCTATTGCCTGAGGTAACTTACCAATCGGCATCCATCACCATGCGCTCAGGAGATCTTCTCATCTGCTTTACGGACGGCATCAGCGAAGCCATGGATACAGCCGAAGAAGAGTGGGGTGAGGAACGCATGCACGAAGCAGTGAAAAAAACTCCTAACGCCAGCGCCGAGCAGGTTCTGCGCGAGGTGTTTCGGGCCGCCGATGAATTTACCGGGGAAGCGCCGCAACACGATGACATGACGCTGGTGATAGTGCGGGCACTCACAACATAGGATAAGAGTTAGAACATTCGATGCCCCCACTTCCTGAACAAGTCCGGCTGTCGCAGGCCGAAGATCGCACCAAGCATTGGAAACGTTGGGGCCCGTATCTGGCGGAACGCGCCTGGGGAACGGTTCGCGAAGATTACAGCCAATATGGGACCCCTTGGGAGTATTTGCCGCACGATGCGGCCCGCTCGCGCGTTTATCGCTGGAGCGAAGACGGCATCCTGGGCCTTTGCGACAATCACCAATACCTTTGCTTCGCGCTGGCATTTTGGAACGGTAAAGACGCCATTTTGAAGGAGCGGATGTTTGGCGTAACCGGCAATGAAGGCAACCATGGCGAGGATGTCAAAGAACTTTATTACTATCTGGAAGCGACCCCAACTAACTCCTATTTAAAAGGACTTTATAAGTATCCACAGGCGGCTTATCCTTACACAGACCTGGTGGCGGAAACACTGCGGCGCACCAGGCAAGATCCCGAATACGAATTGGAAGACACCGGGATCTTTAACGAGCGGCGCTATTTCGACATTTTCGCGGAGTACGCCAAGAACGACGTGGACGATATTCTCATCCGCATCCGGATCGTGAACCGGGGACCCGATAAGGCCGACCTGACGTTCTTGCCGACACTTTGGTTCCGCAACACTTGGTGCTGGAGCAATCAGCCCGGCGAAGCCAAGCCGCGGCTCTCCAAATGGGGGGACAACCAAATTTTGGCGGAGCACAATATTTTAGGCCAGTACTATTTAACGTTGGATGGCACGCCCGAAATGCTGTTCACTGAAAACGAAACCAACACCGAAAGGCTTTGGGGCTGGCGCGGGGACAACACTTTTTATAAAGACGCTTTTCACGAGTATCTGATCCACGGAAAGCGCGAGGCGGTGAATCCGAAGCCGCTGGGGACTAAGGCGTGTGCCGTGTACCGGTTATCTATTGAAGGACAAGATCAGGCGATCTTACATTTTAGATTGGCGCGCGACGGTTCGGCAGATTTAGCAAGAACAAATTGGGATGCTGTCTTCGATACCCGCATCGCGGAGTGCATGGATTTCTACGGTGGCTTTGACGAAGGCTTAAGCGAAGAAGCGCGCCATGTGCAGAGGCAGGCATTTGCCGGAATGTTTTGGAGTAGACAGTATTATCACTTCGTTGTAGAGGATTGGCTCAAGGGCGATCCCACCATGCCGAAGCCGCCGGCGGAGCGCTGGACCGGGCGTGACTGCAGTTGGCGCCACTTGTTCAACGAAGATGTCATTTCGATGCCCGACAAATGGGAGTACCCGTGGTATGCGGCATGGGATCTGGCGTTTCACGCCGTCGCTATGGCGCCGGCTGACCCGGATTTCGCCAAAGCGCAGCTCTCGCTCTTCTTACGCGAGTGGTACATGCACCCGAACGGCCAGATTCCGGCTTATGAATGGGCTTTTGGCGATGTCAATCCGCCGGTCCACGCCTGGGCAGCGTGGCGCGTATTCAAGATCGATCAGCGGCTGAAAGGTAAACCAGACCTGAGTTTTCTGGAACGCGTGTTCCACAAGCTGCTGATGAACTTTACCTGGTGGGTGAACCGCAAAGACTCCGAAGGCGCGAATATTTTTGAGGGTGGATTCTTAGGGCTGGATAACATCGGCATTTTCGACCGCAGCGCGCCGCTGCCCACCGGCTGGACCCTCGAACAATCGGACGGGTCCGCCTGGATGGGCATGTATTGCCTCAACATGCTGAAGATCGCGCTGCAGCTATCTCTTCTGAATTCGTGTTACGAAGATATCGCCAGCAAGTTCTTCGAACACTTCCTTTATATCTCCGACGCCATCAATCATCACGAAGGCTCCGGACTGTGGGATGAAGAAGACGGCTTCTATTACGACCGTCTGCGTCTGCCCGGCACGGAAGACAAGCTGTTGCGCGTGCGTTCTCTGGTTGGACTTGTGCCGCTCTTCGCCACCGACACCATCGAGCAGCAAAGTATCGATCGCCATCCCGGGTTTAAGAAGCGCATGCAGTGGTTCATCGAAAATCGCAAAGATCTGACCGAAGGTTTGGCGTCGATGACGCAAGGCGGCCTGGAGCAGCGTCGTCTGTTGTCGGTCGTGAATCGCGAGCGCCTAGAGCGCATGCTGCGCCGCCTGTTCGATGAAACCGAATTTCTTTCGCCCTATGGGATTCGCTCGGTGTCGCGTTACCATGCCGCTCATCCTTATGAACTTCAGCTCGACGGACACAATTTTCGGATCGCGTATGAGCCGGCGGAATCGGAGAGTGGCACCTTCGGCGGCAATTCCAATTGGCGCGGGCCGATTTGGTTTCCCATGAATTATCTGATCATCGAGACGCTGCAGCGCTTGGATCACTATTACGGCGCCTCGTTAACTGTGGAATTTCCGACTGGCTCCGGCAAGCGGATCAGCGTTTGCCAAGCGGCGCAATTGCTTTCAGTGCGTCTGGCGCAAATTTTCCTGCGCGACGAAAAGGGACGGCGCCCAGTGGACGGCAATAGCAGGATGTTGCAGGAAGATCCGAATTTCAATAACTATACTCTGTTTTATGAATTTTTCCATGGAGACACCGGCAAGGGATTGGGCGCGAATCATCAAACGGGCTGGACGGGTTTGATTGCGAAGCTGCTGCAACAGAATGGATTTCAAGCGAGGTGAGAGGGAGGAAGATCAGGAGCAAGCCGATTCAAAACGGTCTCAAAGAGCCGCTTGCAGTTTGGAGCAGCCTGCTGGACCTTCCCGGGGTTTATTGAAGCTAGTAGTCTTGGCCCGTGGGATCTCTTGTTTTCGAAATAGTTCCCCCTGGAGCACTCCTTTGTCGCCGTAGCGAGGCCGTCTGTTAAATCGGCCTTGGAAATTTCTTCAACCTTAGGATTCCGCTTCAGTGCGTTCTTTCTAAAGCCGGCACCGTACAACTTTTCGAGAGCTTCCTTATCCGCGTGAAGCCAGGATTCCATCATTTGCACCATCCAAAAGATCGAATCCGAGTGAGATTTGTCCCAAGCCTGTTCCTCGCAAAGGGAAGATGACAGTTTTCCGTGGTCGGGGGCTTCGCTGTCTTTCAGAAGAATATTCCAAGCGTTTTTGTGGGTTTTCAAGGCGGTTGCAAAATCCTGGCACGCCTCCGATCCCGATTTCCCCGAGATCAGACTGAATTTGCAGCGGCGTTCCTTGGCCGTGTCTCTCAGCTGGCGAAAAGAATTGGGCAAAGCCTGGCGCCAGAGCTTTGTCGCCTTCGTAATAGATTCGAATTTCGGTGGGCAATCCTTTACCAACGGCCGCCACCGATTTCTCCCTTTCGCCAAAGCTGCCCGAGCGAGTAACGATCGAGCCAATCTTTGAGACCTACCTTTGATAGTCGCTTCATCTGCGTGCCGTTGTCGAAGTCGCGCTCACACACGAGAACGCATTCGGGTTGATCGGTAAGCGCGTCCACCAATGCTTCCGAATGGGTTGTCACAATGAGTTGTGTCGATTCGGACGCTTCGACAAGCGCTTCGGCGACAAGCTGTAGCGCGTCCGGGTGCAGTCCAAGTTCCGGCTCCTCAATGCAAATGAGAGGCGGCGGGTTTGGATTAAACAAGGCTGCCAGAAGTGAAAGGAACTTTAGAGTGCCATCCGACATGCGAATGGCGGAAAGCATCTCTGCAAGGCCGGCCTCCTTAAGGAACGTACGGGAGAGGCCTTCGCCGACATTTACCCTTACGTCGTCGAACCGATCGCAGAAGCGTTGCAGGTAGCTCCTGATCTTGTCATGGACGCCGAGAAAATCCAGTTCATGAAGAACGAGCGCGAGATTGTCGCCGCCATCGACAAGCGCCTCCTTAGATACAGAGGTGGAAACACCGAGGCGTGCCCCGGAAAGCGGGCCCGTCCTAAACTCTCGAAAAATTCGGATTCGTGAGAATTGCCTGCCAATTTCGGTTATCGGTGTCGGATCGGCCGGATTTTTGAACTGCGAAAGGATGGACTCGCCGGCGGGGACTTTCATGCCTAGCGGAGGAGGTTGCAGCAATCTAACCGCCGCCCGGCCGAAATCAACCCCGGTAAAACTCCGTTCGATGTAGACCCCGTCCTCCGCAGGGCTTCGGTCTGCCTCTGCGACTTGCTCTCCCATAATCGTGAATCCAGCGGCATCCTCCGAAAACCTCAAACGATAATCCACGGCTGCGGGGTACTGGTCTTGGGCCAGTTCGACCTGGCAACGGATCGTAGCGATGGGCGAGGGAACAGGATCGCCGAGCCAAATCAATTGGCGCACTCCGCCGCCCCGAAGAATCGCCGTTGCCAAGCTGCTCGGAGCCGCCTGCAGCAGACCGATCACCTCAATGAGATTACTTTTGCCCACTGCGTTCGGGCCGATTAGCACGTTCAGCGAGCCGAGCTCCACCGTGGCCTCATTGAACGACAGAATCTTCTTGAGGGTCAGGCGCTTAATCAGCATCGTGTCGTACTAAATCTTAGCGAATGGTCGTTCGCGCATATTTGTACACTATTCTGTTAAGAGGTGCGCTTCCAATGATCCGTCTTAAAGTGAACGGAACGCCGAAAGACTACCAGGGCGATCCGGATATGCCGCTGCTGTGGTTTTTGCGCGACACGCTACAGCTGACGGGTACGAAATTCGGTTGCGGCGAAGGCTTGTGCGGCGCATGTACCGTTCACATTAATGGTGAGGCGCAACGCAGTTGCTCGACGTCGATGAAAAACCTCGAGGGCAAGAGCGTGAGCACCATCGAAGGTTTGAGCGTGAACGGCGACCATCCCCTACAACGCGCCTGGGAGGCGGCGAATGTGCCGCAATGCGGGTATTGCCAGAGCGGCCAGATTATGCAAGCGGCCGCGCTGCTCAAAGCGAAGCCGAACCCGACTGATGAAGAAATCGATTCCTTCATGCAAGGCAACATTTGCCGTTGCGGAACGTATCAACGTATCCGGCAAGCCATCAAGGCCGCGGCGGAGGTGAAAGCATGAAACGGTTGGAACTGGCGTCACGAAGAGATTTTTTGGGCGGTATTTTTTCAGCGGGAGCTTTGGTATTTGCGGTGGGCGCGCTGCCGAAAGAAGGGTCTGCGCACGATGTGGCGAACACCGCCTTCCATCCCAATATATGGGTGGGGATTGATACGGATGGCACGGTTACGATAGTGGCCCATCGCTCGGAAATGGGCACAGGCATCCGCACATCGTTGCCGATGGTTGTGGCGGATGAACTGGGGGCCGATTGGAGCCGGGTGCGCATTGAGCAGGCGCTCGGCAGCGAGAAATACGGTTCGCAGGATACCGACGGTTCGCAATCCATCCGCGATTTTTACGACATCATGCGTCAAACCGGCGCCAGCGCGCGCTTGATGTTGGAACGGGCGGCAGCGGCGCAATGGAATGTCCCGGCGGCTCAGTGCAAAGGTGAAGATCACTTTGTCACTCATACTCCGAGCGGCAAGAAGCTTGCCTACGGAGAACTGGCGGCGTCCGCAGCGAAGCAGCCGTTGCCCCGCAAGGAAGAACTGCGCCTCAAGGCGCCTGCCGAATTCAAATATATCGGCAAGGGCGTCCCTTCGGTAGACTTGAAGGACATCATCACGGGCCGCGCGATTTATGGTTTTGACGCGCATGTGCCAGGCATGGTCTACGCGTCCATCGAAAGACCACCGGTCTTGGGCGGCAAGCTCAAGGGTTTCGACGACGCGGCGGCTAAGAAAGTGGCAGGCGTTCAGCAGACCGTGGTGCTCGAGGGCGCACAACCGCCGTACGGCTTCCAGGCATTGGGCGGCGTGGCGGTGATAGCCGATAACACTTGGGCCGCCTCGCAGGGGCGCAAGAAGCTCAAGATCGAATGGGAATCTGGACCCCACGCGATTTACGATTCATCAACCTATAAAAAAACACTGCTCGAAACAGCAGGTAAGCCGCAGCAGGTAGTGCGCACGGCAGGCGATGTAGACGCCGCGTTCACAAGCGCCAACAAAATAGTGGAAGCGAGCTACTACACGCCGCTGCTGGCGCACACGCCGATGGAACCTCCCGCCGCCATCGCGGAGTTCAAAGAGGGCAAAGTGGAGGTTTGGGCGGCGACACAGAATCCGCAAGCTGTGCAAGAGACAGTGGCCAAGGCGCTGGGCATCAAGCCGGCCGATGTCGTCTGTCACGTGACATTGCTGGGCGGTGGTTTCGGACGCAAATCGAAGCCCGATTATGTCGCTGAAGCGGCGCTGCTTTCGAAGAAGGTGGGCAAACCGGTCAAGATCAGTTGGACGCGCGAAGAAGATATTCGCTTCGATTACTTTCATGCCACCTCGGCCATGTATTTCAAAGCGGGTCTGGATGCCGGCGGCAAACCGCTGGCGTGGCTGCAACGCACCGTGTTCCCTCCCATTGACTCAACTTTTGACGCGAGCGCCCGATATGGCGGCGGCGAACTGAGTTTAGGCTTCCTGGACATGCCGTTCGACATTCCAAACTTGCGTGCGGAGAATGGCCCGGCTGAACCACACTTACGAATCGGCTGGTTGCGCTCTGTTTCGAACATTTATCATGCGTACGGCATCCAGTCTTTCATTGACGAGCTGGCGCACGCGGCTGGCAAAGATCCGGTTGAATACTGGCTCGCTACGTTGGGTGAACCGCGCAAGCTGGACCTAGCGACGCAGAAAGCAAAATACGAAAACTACGGCAAACCGCTGGCTGACTATCCGCTCGATACCGGCCGGTTGCGGCGCGTGGCGGAAACGGTGGCGGAGCGGTCCGGCTGGGCGAACAAGCGCTCGAGTAATGGCCACGCGTGGGGTTTTGCGGCGCATCGCAGCTTCCTGACCTATGTAGCGGCTGTGGTCGAAGTGGAGGTCGATCAAAACGGCAAGCTGCGAATTCCCAACGTCCATCTCGCGGTGGATTGTGGCCAAGTGATTCATCCCGACCGAGTAATCGCGCAGTTTGAGGGCGCTGCGGTCATGGGCGCGACCATCGCGATGATGGGTGAGATCACGGCAGCCGACGGCCGTGTGGTGCAAAGCAACTTCAATAACTACCCGGTGGCGCGCATCAACGAAGCGCCTTACCATACGCACGTGCATCTAATTGGAGAGGGTGACGCGCTGCCGACCGGTGCGGGAGAGCCCGGAGTTCCGCCGATCTCTCCGGCGATTTGCAATGCGATTTTCGCCGCGACGGGCAAACGGATTCGAGAACTGCCGATCAAGAAAACGAAGTTGGTATGAGTGAGGGCTCAGATGGGGAGATGGTTCGCCGATTGCGGCGGAACCTGTTTTGATTCCGCCGCCGTGCACGTGGGTAGTGTACCCGGATTTCCAGACTCGTAGTAGTAGCCGGTCCACAACAGTGTTCCGTTGATGGGAAAGCCTCGCCAGACCGTCAAGTAAATTCCGTTGTATGCGTACCCTGGCCGCGCTGGCACCTGGATACTGGTGGTTCGCGGCTACTCTCATAGTCGTCGGCGCCGCTGCGCTGACCTTCACCAACGCCACCAACAGCATCATGCAGCTCTCCACAGAACCAGCGATGCGGGGCAGGGTTATGGCCCTGCGGGTTGGCATTGCACTCGGCGGAACACGGCTTGGCGCCCCCATCGTCGGTTGGGTTGCCAACCAGTTCGGCCCTCGCTGGGCGCTCGCTATCGGCGCGGTCTTTGTTCTGTCAAGTCGAAAAGAACCACTGCCCGCGTAGTCATCGCACAGCCCCGTACGGGTTATACCTACCTGATCTGGTCCTATGTCGCCTTTGGGAGGAACTCGGTACGGAAGCGCTGCTTCGATGCGGACTTTCACAGCCGATTCGGGGGAAACTGAAGCCATCAAGGAAACAGAATCGCTTCGTATGAGATCCCTTCGTTTCATTTTGCTTTTTTTCGCGCCGTTTTTGTTGCCTGTTTGGGCCGCCTCAATCAGCGTAAGCACCCTCTGCGACCCCCTGCCAACCAGTCCTTCACCCCAGCCCAACACCCCCGGCAGTTCGAGTTGCAACTCATTTAACGGCAACAACGGCGCGTCGGCTGGCGCGGCGGCCACCTTCTCCCTGGCGCCGGATGGGTTTACCTTCAGTCTTTCTACTTCAGCCATCTCAAACACTCTTTCTTCCGGCGACGCGAGTGCGTCCGCCTCGATCGCTGAATTGCTGGAGACGGCCGGCCCATTGAGGGCGGGCTATGTGGCCATCACCTGTCCCTATCTTCAATGCACAGTGACTGACGGAGGCGCTGCCAGTGGTTCGTTCGCTTTCTCCATTGGATCGATCTCAGGAGGAAACTGTGGCGCCACCAATTGCACAAACCCACCGCTCGAGTCCATCGAGCTAGGGGAGACGCTTCAGTTCACCGCCACGGCCCTTGCGGGTGCCACCTCGGGCGGCCTCGCAGTAGGTTCGGGAGAGGGCGACGGAGTTGCCAACGCCACCTACACTGTCGAATTTTTCGAAGCCAACGGAGTCACTCCAGTCGCTGTATCGGAGACACCGGAACCCGGCTCTTTAGCTCTGATGGGAGGCGGGTTAATGTGGCTCACAGGCGCTCAATGGTGGCGCAGGCGGTTCCGCAGGTAGAGTCGAGGACAGGCGCGGTTCTGACCGGTAAGGCTAGCCCGTTTCCCATCCCCGCTCATCAAACCGGACGTGCGGATTTCCCGCATCCGG
>Ga0302325_10022201_pt1 | contig 13287 bp, 11 predicted proteins | sample Palsa_T0_2_FD_201948 | JGI IMG/M metagenome (GOLD analysis project Ga0302325, IMG submission 201948) | Peat permafrost microbial communities from Stordalen Mire near Abisko, Sweden - Palsa_T0_2 | ecosystem: Environmental > Terrestrial > Soil > Palsa > Peat permafrost | place: Sweden: Abisko... | reverse complement strand
ATGCAGCAGGCGGCCCGTTCGGGCGCGACGGTGATGATGCACGCGGAGAACGGCATCGCCATCGACCAGCTGGTCGCGCAGGCGCTGGCGGCGGGCCACACCGACCCGGTGTACCACGGCCTGACCCGGCCGCCCGAGCTCGAGGGCGAGGCGACGTCCCGGGCCATCACGCTGGCCAAGGTGGCGAACTGCCCGGTGTACATCGTGCACCTGTCGGCCAGCCAGGCGCTCGCGGCGGTGGCCGAGGCCAGGGACGCCGGGCAGAACGTGTTCGCCGAGACCTGCCCGCAGTACCTGTACCTGTCCCTGGACGACCTGGCCCGGCCGGACTTCGAGGGCGCCAAGTTCGTCTGCTCCCCGCCGCTGCGGCCCAAGGAGCACCAGGACTCGCTGTGGCGGGGCCTGCGGACCAACGACCTGTCGGTGGTCTCGACCGACCACTGCCCGTTCTGCTTCAAGGACGGCAAGGAACTGGGCCGGGGCGACTTCTCCAAGATCCCGAACGGGATGCCCGGCGTCGAGCACCGGATGGACCTGCTGCACCAGGGCGTGGTGGCGGGCCAGCTGTCCCTGCCGCGCTGGGTGGAGGTGGCCGCGACCACGCCGGCCAGGATGTTCGGCCTGTACCCGCGCAAGGGCGTCATCGCGGCCGGCTCGGACGCCGACATCGTGATCTATGACCCGCGGGCCACCCAGACGCTGTCGGTGGCCACCCACCACATGAACGTGGACTACTCCGCGTACGAGGGCCTGGAGATCACCGGCCGGGTGGTGACCACGCTGTCCCGCGGGCGCGTGGTGATCGATGACGGCCAGTACCTGGGGAGCACCGGCCACGGGACGTTCCTGGCTCGCGGGCTGAATCAGTATCTGCTGTAGCAGGAACCACGTTCGTTCGGCATAAAAAGGGGGTTTCATGGAATTCGGTGTGGTCCTGCAGACGAACCCGCCCGCCAGCCGGGTGGTCGAGATGATGCGGCGAGCCGAGGACGCGGGCTTCTCCTACGGGTGGACGTGGGACTCGCACGTGCTGTGGCAGGAGCCGTTCGTGATCTACTCGGCGGTGCTGGCCGCGACCTCCCGCCTGACCGTGGGGACGATGGTGACCAACCCGGGGACCCGGGACTGGTCGGTCATCGCGTCGCTGTTCGCCACGCTGAACGACATGTACGGCAACCGCACCGTGTGCGGGATCGGCCGGGGGGACTCGGCCCGGCGGGTGATCGGCCAGCCGCCCATGTCGCTGGCCACGCTGGCCTCGGCCATGACCGTGATCAAGGGGCTGGCCGAGGGGCGCGAGGTCAGCCTGCACGGTCAGCCGCTGCGCATCCCGTGGGTGCGCGACGGCAAACTGGAGATCTGGATGGCCGCGTACGGGCCGAAGGCGCTGCGGCTGGTCGGCGAGCAGGCCGACGGGTTCATCCTGCAGACCGCCGACCCGGACATCGCCCGCTGGACGATCGGGTCGGTGCGGGAGGCGGCCAAGGAGGCGGGGCGTGACCCGTCGTCGATCACGATGTGCGTGGCGGCGCCCGCCTACGTGGGGACCGACCTGCCGCACCAGCGGGAACAACTGAGGTGGTTCGGCGGCATGGTGGGCAATCACGTCGCGGACCTGGTGGGCAGGTACGGCACGGACGGGCCGGTGCCCCGCGTGCTGACCGACTACATCGCGGGCCGCGAGGGCTACGACTACGCGCATCACGGCAAGTCCGACAACCCGGACGTGGACTTCGTGCCGGATGAGATCGTGGACCGGTTCTGCCTGCTCGGTCCGGCGTCCGCGCACGTGGACCGGCTGCGCGAGCTGGCCGAGGCCGGCGCCGATCAGTTCGCCCTGTACCTGATGCACGACCAGGAGGAGGACACCCTGGCCGCCTACGGCGGCGAGATCATTCCGGCCCTGAAAGCGTTATCGCGAGGAGTTCCCCGGCTGGGCGGGGCCGGCCGCAGCGCGTGACGATTGCGCCGCGGCCGGCATTGACCTGGCTAGATGTCGATGGTGTTGACCAGGGTGCCTTCCGGCACGAGCGACTTGCCGACCGCGGTGGCGGCCATGGCCCGCTTGAGCTGCTCCCCGGAGGCGCTCGTGACGTCGTACACCTGGACCTGGAAGTCCGCTACCTGCGAGGCGTCGAGTACACCGGAAACGACCACGCCGCCGCGACCGCCACCCAGGTTCTGGAAGAGGGTGGAGTCGTCACCGGCGGTCCGATACTGGTTGATCCATCCCCACACGGTGCCAGCGTCCGAGCTCCAGTTGTAGTGGCCGTTGATACGGTCTTCGAACCAGGTCTCGGACGTGCCGGTGACCACGATGGTGGCCGTATAGGGCACGCGCAGCGACCGTGATGTCGCGGCCAGGAGAGCCTTGTAGACCTTCCCGGTGGGGACCGTGACCGGAACGCTCTGGGAAACGGTGACCGTCTCACTTTTCGTGTTCGATGTCGTGCTGCTGTAGCTGAACGTGTAATCGACGCTCATCTTCACCGTCGCCTCGGCGCTGGCGATGATGAAGTCTGCCTTCGCCTTGATGTCCAGGCCCACGCCGATCTTCACCGAGTGCGCGATCGTGCTGCTGGTCGTGGATGAGTTCGTGTAGGAATAGGTGAGCTGGACGGTGGACTGTGGCGTGAGACCGTTCCTGTTGTCCACGATGGCCGACGCGGCCATGATCTGACCAGGAATGTAGGTCATGGCGCTGTCGTTGAAGACCAGGCCGGTGGGCACGGCGTCCGAGAGGCCGCCGTAGAGGCCTATGGCGTCCCCGTTGGCGCCGTTGACGTACCACCGGCCGTTGGCGGGGTCTTCGCCAGTGTTCAGCTGCTTTTTCCAGGCTGCACCGATGAATGGGCCTACGGTGCCGATGTCAAGCGAGTTCAGGGCCATTGCCCCCCCGTTTCGAGATATCCAGGATTCATGGGTGCTGGTCGATGCGCGGGCTAGGGTGCCGGAGCGCCAGGCGGAATTCCCCGGTCCGGGCGGTTATCGCACGCGCCAGCCCGGCCAGCCTCCCCCGATCTACCAGGGTTAATTACGTATAGTGACAGAAGGTCACTCTGCGTGTCAATGCTTGGTCGGCTAGTCGGTGCCCGCCCCGGCCGAGGCCGATGCGGCGGGGGCCGGGCTTTGCAGCAGCTTGGCCAGCGCCTGCTGGTCGGCCAGGGCGATGGCCAGTTCGCCGGTCGCGGTCGGGTGCAGTGGCGCCGGGTCGTCCGGGCCCTGGACGTAGGGGTCAGCGGTGCACAGCTCGTGGCCGGCGAAGGGCGGATCGGCCACGCCGAACCCGAAGGTCTGCGCGCCGGAGGCCAGCACCGTGTTCAGCTGGCCGAGGCGGGCCAGCAGCACCTTCTCCTTGGCCGCGGTGAGGCCGTACCGGGCCAGGCAGCCGATGTTCTGGCCGAATGGCGAGTAGTACTCGTTGACCAGCACGGCAGGACTGCCGGGCAGGTCGGACAGGTCGCCGAGGAGCTGGTAGTAGCTGGTAGTGAAGGCGCTGAGCAGCTCGCTGAAGTACGCGGAGGACACCGCGTCGTTGCACACTGCGCTGGCCGCGCACAGGCGCGTCATGATGGACCATTCGACGTCGTCGGCGCCGACGCTGACGATGACCACCTTCGCGTGGGTGGCCCCCTCGGCCTCGGAGAACTGCGCCGGCGCCACCTGCCCGTCGCCGAGCACCTGCACGCCGAGCAGGCCGTTCTGGATCGTCGCGCCGCTGCAAGCCAGGTTCAGCACGTTCCAGTCGTTCACCGCGGCCAAGTCGGCGGCGTAGGACTCGCCACTGCGGCCGCAGGCCAGGTCCAAGGGGGTGGCGTTGGCGGGGGCCGGGTTGCCCACGGCGGCGGCGGTCGAGTCGCCGATCACCACCGCCTGCACCCCAGGCAGCCGTCGGTCGGCCGGGCTGGGGACGGCTTGGAGCGGATCGGTGCCGACCAGGTCGTCGAGCGTCTTGACGCTGCGCAGCACGCGTGGCGTGCTGGAGGCGGTCAGCAGCACGCCCCCGATGTTCACCGCGCAGACGACGGCGAGCCCCGCGGTCACCGTCTTCAGCATGGTCAGATGGGACTGCCTGCGCACCCCGGCCACCGCGAGCAGAGCGACGACAGCGAAGCCGGCCGCGATGAGCGTCTCCCACACGAAGTACCGGGTCCAGCCCTGGGCCAGCTGCTGGCTGAGGCTCAGCTTGAGCTTGCGCGGGTTGTCCGAGCGGAGCAGCTGGGCGACCTGGCGGTCGATGGTGATGTGGGTGAGCTGCAGCAACGGGCGGATAGGTCCCTCGAACTGCGGCTTGGTCGGGATGTTCTGGCCGAACAGGTCGAGCTCGCCCGGGCCTGACCAGCTCAAGGACGAGATCACCGCCCCGACCTGGGCGGTCTGGCCGGCCGCGGAGACCGTCTGCATGGGCGCGACCTGCAGCGCCAGCCAGATCGAGCCGGCCGTGATGATCAGGAAAGTGACGAGGTAGAGGACAGCCTTCCTGGTCCACCGCAGGTATGAAGGAATCTCACGCTCCCGGTACGACAGAGCCTGCGCTCATCACGCTACCCGAGGCGAGCCGGTGCCAACCCGTTCAGATGGCGTCCTTGCGTTCCAGGTAGTTCAGCGCAACCCAGCCGATCGGTACCGGGAGCCAGAAGGTGAGCAGTCGGAACAGCAGCACCGCGCTGGCCGCCTCGGTGCCGTGCAGCCCGGCGGCGACGAGCCCGGCGGTCAGGGCCGCCTCCACGGCGCCAACCCCGCCGGGCGTGGGGACGATCGAGCCGAGCGCGCTACCGGTCAGGTAGACCACGGCGATGCCAGCGATGGCCACCGACCCGCCGAAGGCCTGCACGCAGGCGGACAGGCACAAGATGTACGCCACGCTGAGCAGCAGCCCGCCGCCGATGCCCTGGATGAGCTTGATCGGCTGCTGCGCGACCTCGAGCAGCCGCGGCAGCACCTGGCCCAGCGTCGGCGCGACCCGGGCGCGCAGCAGCCGCCGTCCAGCGGGCACCGCAAGCACGGCCAAGGCCACCACGACCAGCCCGGCCAGTACGAAGTAGATCCAGGTGGGCGGGCGGAACGGGTGCTTGTCGGCGGCCCCGGCGATGGCGATGAACACCACCAGCAACAAGATGTGCAGGACAAAGGCCACTACCTGGCTTACGCCGACGCTGGCCGCCGCGACCGGCGCCGGGATCTTCCTGCGCTGCAGGTAGCGGATGTTGACCGCGGCGCCGCCGAACGCGGCGGGCGTGACCAGCGTGACGAACGACCCGGCCAGCTGGGCGATGATCGTGCGGGTGAAGCTCAGCGGGACGGCCACGAACCCGGACAGCTCCAGCGCGGCGCCGACGTAGGTCACGGCCGACAGGGCCAGCGCTACCAGGCCCCAGCGCCAGTCCGCTTGGTGCAGGACGTGTCCGAGGCTGACCCGGGCGAGCTCGCCCGCGAGCAGGTACCCGGCGGCGACGGTCGCGACCATCGTGATGACGCTGCGGAACCGGATCCGCTCGAGCTGGACGGGGGTCACCTCGCCGCCCGGGACGGCGGCGAGCAGCCGCTGGCGCAGCTCGGGCAGCACTTTGCGCCGACGGCGCAGTTCGGCCCGGGTGGAGCGGGCCAGGGCCACGCGCTGAAGCAGCGGCACCACGCCGACCAGTTCGCCGGCCCCTGCCTTCTCCAGGGCCAGGTCAGCGGAGCGCTCGGGCCCGACGTAGAGCGCCAGCTCGGCCAGGAGCTGGGCCACGTCCAGGCGCACCTGCAGGTCACTTGCGGCCACGTCACCGTCGCCCGGGTCGAGCAGCATGACCTGGTCCTTGCCGGTCAGCAGGATGCGGTCGGCGGTCAGCGACCGGTGCGTGACCCGGTGCTCGTGCAGCGCCTGCACGGCGTCCCAGATGTTCCGCAGCTCGGCGTCGGTAACCCCGGGATTCCGCTCCGCGAGCGTGGTCCCCTCGTGGTGATCGAAGGCGAGCACGGTGGCTTCGGGCCCGACCCGGACCACGGCGCGCAGTCCCGGCGTGGGCGCGCCCGCGTCTTCGGCCGCATAGGACAGCAGTGCCCTGCGCTCGATGGTCCGGTCCGCCGACAGCGGCGCGCCGCGAGAGACCTGCCCGCGCAGCAGGACGTACCGGTACAGCCGGTAGACGGCGCCCGCCGCCTGCTGGTCCTTGTCGTAGACGGTGACGTCCAGGCAGGTGCCGGTGCTCGTGGCCGCGGCGTAGTGACGCGATCCGGCCCGGTCAGCGGTCCGCGGCGCCCAGCGGAGCCGGGTCATTTCGGTCACTTGCCGGTCCGCGCTGTTCAGCGCCGTCGCGATGTCCACCGCGCTGGGCCGCAGCGAGGGACTGCCCGCCGCGTACCGGACGCCGAGACCGATCGTCCGGCCGACGAGCAGCGTGAGCAGGAACGACAGGACGGTGGTATCCAGGTCGACCAGGTGGACGAGCGAGTAGACGCCGACGGCCAGCCACAGGGCGTTCCGCCAGCCCGGCCGACCCGACAGGCCGATGATCGTCGCGTAGGCCACCACGCCGGCCACGTACGGGTCCAGCACCGCGGTATGGCCGACGGCCGGGCGGGACATGACGATCGCGTCGTAGACCCTGGCCGCGACCGCGCGCTCCAGCGCGACGTTGAGCACGGCTGCCACCACCGCGGCCAGGATCCCGGTGGCCACGGCCTCGGTGAGCCGCCGTACCTGGCGCCGGATGAGCTGGCGGACGGCCAGCGCGACGGGAACAATGAGGATGGCGAACAGCACTAGGGGCCGGGCCACCGCCAGCAGGGTGTGAAGCCGCGCGCTCGCGCCGACGATGTCGGTCTCCACGCCGTTCGTGGTGGCGCTGGCCGCGACGCCGGCCACCACCAGCACGATGATCTCCAGGCCCGAGGTGGCGCAGCGCAGCAAGTCGACCGGCTTGCGGATCCGGCGCTCCAGCCGGTCCGTGACCTGGATCGCTCCTGGCTGCGGTGGAATCACGGCACCGATCGTTTCACCTGGTGGCCCAGCCGCAAAGTCGCGGCCCCGCGGCACGCGTTTTCAGTCCGTGGCCTTGGGATGCCCGGTCCCCGCATGGATGATCCAGGCCGTACGTCGCGCGTCATCGATGACGTACCAGATTCGCCCGCCGGCGGTCACCTCGTACTGCCATTGCTCCAGCGACTCGCCTTTCCAGGCCGCGGTGCCCAGACGGCCTTTGAGCCGGTGATGGCGCTCTGGAGCAGACCGGGATCGCGGATTAGCCCGGATGGCGTCAAACGCGCGCCGCAGGTCGTACTCTCCCTCGACCGGCGGCGGGGCCGCGCGTTCGCCGCGACGGGGGCTCATTCGTCGTCTGGCGGAGCCGGAACGGGACCCATGTCCCCCTCGGGTTCGGCGGTCAGGATCTCCAGGAGGACGGGGTCTGCGTACACCTCTGCCGAGTGCCGCCATTGGGTGAGAAGCACGGCGACCGGAGCCAGGTTCCCCAGCTCTACTGCCCCTCGGGTGACGGTCACGAGCTCGGTCACGAACGTGTCGACGTCCACCTCGGGCAGGAAGGTCACCCACGGCAGGGCGTCGCGGAGCAGCCCGCGGATGACCTCGCTCTTCTCGGACCTGATCAGGCCTGCGAGGAGGCGCGTGGTGAAGTCCACCACGCTCGTGTCGCGCTCGAGCTGTTCGATCCGCATCAAGGCGAGGTCGCCGGCGTCTCGCCGTCGCAGCCGCAGCGCCCGGACGGTGTCCAGCCGTTCGGCGGTCGCCGCGGGATGGTGCAGCAACTCGCTGAAGGGCACATCGTCATAGGCCGCGGTCATAACATCCACAGTACTGTAGAACTGTTATCCCAGCTAGCCTTCGGTACCTCCACGTGCTGCTGCAGCGCGTCGTAACCTCTGGTCATAGCAGTGCCAGGCTAGGTTGAGCCACATGCGGGATACCGTGAGAGCATTCTGCGCGATCGCCGCGGTCAGCGCCATTCTGGCCCTTCCGGCCTGTTCGGCCATTGATGGCGGCGCGGCTTCTGGCAGCGCACCGAGCCTCTCGGCCCGCACCGCGGCGGTCACCACCGGGGCACCTGAGCCAAGTGCCGGCTCACGGGCCGCCGCGACGGCGGGGTCGCTGACCATCGCCGCGGTGGGCGACACCATGCTCGGGGACACGCCGAATCTTCCGCCTGACCCGGCGTCGTACTTCAAGGCGGTCGAATCGACCCTCGACCGGGGCGCCCAGATCGTGTTCGGCAACCTGGAAGGCACGCTCACGACCTCGAAGGCCAGCAAGTGCGGCCCGGTGAGCGGCCCGGATCCGCACTGCTTCGCGTTCCGGGATCCGCCGGGCTACGTGCGCTACTTCAAGCAGGCCGGGTTCACCATCTTGAACGACGCCAACAACCATTCCTTCGACTTCGGCGCCGCCGGCCAGGCCCAGACGGTTCAGACCATCCATGCCGCGGGCCTGGCCCAGACCGGGCTGCCCGGCGAGATCACCATCGTCCGGGCCCGCGGCATCAAGGTCGCGTTCCTGGCGTTCGCGCCCTACACCTACGACGCCGATCTCCTCGACCTGCCTGCCGCGCGCTCCCTCATCGAGCGAGCCCGGCGGGAGGCTGGGGTGGTCGTCGTCTACATGCACGCGGGCGCGGAGGGCCCCGGTGCCGATCACGTCACCGGCCGGGAAGAGCATTACCTCGGCGAGGATCGCGGCAACCCTGAGGCGTTCGCGCACATGGCCATCGACGCGGGTGCCAGCCTGGTGATCGCGAGCGGCCCGCATGTGCTGCGCGGCATGCAGTTCTACCGGGGCCACCTGATCGCCTACAGCCTGGGGAACTTCGCCGGCTACGACGACTTCGCCACCAACGGCGACCTTGATACGAGCGTGATCCTGCACGTGACGCTGTCAGCCACCGGCCGGTTCGAAAGCGCGCGCATCTACCCCATCCAGTTCAGCGGAACAGGCCGGCCCGTGCCGGGCGGCGCAGGGGTCGCCTTCACCGCCCGGCTGGGCACGGAGGACTTCGGGTCCAGCGCGGCCCGCATCCTGTCCTCGGGCGTCATCAAGAGGCCATGACGGTCAGGGCTGCGGGATGACCTGCACGAATTGGAACTGGGTGTAGAGGTTCGGGTAGCCGTCACCGGGGCCGTTCTGCTGGTCATCGCCGGCCGCGGCGATCTTCTGCAGCACGTTCATGCCGCCGATGACGGTGCCGAACGGCGTGTAGTCCGGCGCGAGGGTGGTGTTCTTCCAGGTAAAGAAGAACTGGCTGCCGTTCGTGTTCGGCCCGGCGTTGGCCATGGCCACCGTCCCCGCCGGATACGTGGCACCGGCCAGGTTCTCGTCATTGAACGCGTACCCCGGGCCGCCCGAGCCGGTGCCCGTCGGGTCGCCGCACTGCAGCACGAAGATGCCCTGCACGGTCAGCCGGTGACAGTGCGTCTGGTTGTAGTAGCCCTGGCTGGCCAGGAACCGGAACGAGAAGGTGGTGCACGGGGCCTTGTCGGTCAGCATCCGCACCGTGATCACGCCCTGGCTGGTGTAGAACACCACGATGAAGGGCTGCGCGGCCTGCACCGCGTTGAACACCGGAATCCCCTTGAACCGGTCGGCCGGAATCACCGCGTGGTAGTTGCACGCCGATGGGGCGGAAGTGGGGGTGGCATCGGCTACCGCCTGCGCGTGCAGGCCGGGGGCCTCGAGCCGGGGCAACGTCGATGTGCTGGCGGTGGCTCCGGCCACGCTGGTGACCGTGACGGCGGTCCCGGCCGCGACCGCGATGGCGGCGGCGAGCAAAAGGCGAGAGGCGCGCTTAGTGGGCATGGTAGAACCTGTGCCTTTCTGTGAGAAGGCTGATTCTGGTGCTCGGGTTAGCGCGCCGTCAAGGCGGGTCAGCCGGGGATACGGGCCGGCGCAGGTGGTCCGGAGGTCGGGGCGAAGGGAACCGCATTCAGCGTTCCGTCCAGGGTGTCCTCGGCGGGGTGCTGCCACAGGCCGCGGGCGCGCAGGATGGGCAGCACGCCCTCGCCGAACCAGTAGGCCTCCTCCAGGTGCGGGTAGCCGGACAAGATGAATTCCGACAGGCCGAGCCGGGCGTACTCCTCGATCCGGTCCGCCACTTCGGTGTGGCTGCCGACCAGCGCGGTCCCGGCGCCGCCCCGGACCAGGCCGACGCCGGCCCACAGGTTCGGCGAGACCTCCAGGTTGTCCCGGGAGCCGCCGTGCAGTTCGCGCATCCGGCGCAGGCCCTCGGACTCGCTGTGTGCCAGTCCCTCCTGCACCTTGCGGATCACCGTCTCGTCGATGCCTTCGATCAGCCGGTTGGCCTGCAGCCAGGCCTCGTGCGCGGTATCCCTGGTGATGACGTGCAGCCGGATGCCGTAACGCAGGGTCCGGCCGGCCTCGCTGGCCAGGCCGTCCATCCAGCGCAGCTTGGCGTCGACCGCGGCGGGCGGCTCGCCCCAGGTCAGGTAGACGTCGGTGTGCCGGGCGGCGACCGGGCCGGCCTCGGCCGAGGAGCCGCCGAAGTACAGCTCGGGCCGGGGCTCCGGCAGCCGGGCCAGGCGGGCGCCTTCTACCCGCAGGTGGGCGCCGTCGTAGCTGACGGTCTCGCCGCGCCACAGCTGCGTGACGATGTCCAGGAACTCCGCGCACCGCGCGTAGCGCTGCGCCTTGTCCAGGAAGTCGCCGTAGGCCTGCTGCTCGGTGGTCTCGCCGCCGGTGACCACGTTCAGCAGCAGGCGGCCCTGCGAGTGGCGCTGGAACGTCGCGGCCATCTGAGCGGCCATCGTGGGCGAGATGAGGCCCGGCCGGAACGCCACCAGGAACTTCAGCCGCTCGGTGACCTCGGTCAGCATCGCGGTCACCAGCCAGGCGTCCTCACACCACATGCCGGTCGGGGTGAGCGCGGCCTCGAACCCGAGTTGCTCGGCGCTGCGCGCGACCTGCCCCAGATAGCCGAGCGTGGCGGGACGGATCGCGCCCGCCGCGCCGGTCGCGATGCCGTGCCCGCCGCCGACGATGTCGCGGCCGTCGCCGTTGGTCGGAAGGAACCAGTGGAAGCGCAAAGACATGAAGATGACCCTATCGCTCCCTATGGCAACAATTCCGATTGGTTTTGAGAGTAGGCCCGGTCCAAGGCGGACGCGTATCGTCGCAGACATGAGGGCTTCGGAGATACGCGAGCTGATCCGGGTCAAGCCGGTCGAGCTCGACGCGACGTGCCGGCGGCTTTCTGCCTGCCATGACATCGCTGACCTGCGCGCCACTGGACGTCGGCTGATCCCGCGTCCGGTCTTCGACTACGTCGACGGCGGGGCCGACGAGGAAGTGTCGCTGCGGGCTAACACCAGGGCGTTCCGGCAGTACCGGTTCCAGCCGCGCACGCTGGTGAACGTGTCGGAAGCCGACACCACTGCCGCGTTCCTCGGCTCGGTCACGCCGCTGCCGCTGGTCCTGGCCCCGACCGGGTACACCCGGATGATGCACCCGGCCGGCGAGATCGCCGCGGCGCGCGCGGCGCAGCGGCACGGACTGCCGTACACGCTGTCTACCATGGCCACCACTCCCATCGAGGCGGTCGCCGACGCAGCTCAGCCCGACCTGTGGTTCCAGCTGTACATCCTGCGGGACAGCGGGCTGAACAAGGAACTAGTCGACCGGGCCGCCGCGGCCAAGTACCGGGTCCTGGTGGTGACGGTGGACTGCTTCGTGACCGGCCACCGCGCCCGGGACGAGCGCAACGGGCTGGTCATCCCGCCCGAGCTCACCGCGCGGACGCTGGCCAGCATCGCGGGCAAGCCGGGCTACTGGATCCGGATGCTGCGCAACCCGGCCATCGACTTCGCCAACTTCGCCGGGCACGACGCGGTGACCATCAAGGACACCGGGCAGCTGTTCAACCCGGCCATCACCTGGGACGACATCGCCGACCTGCGGGCTCGCTGGCCGGGCCGGCTGGTGATCAAGGGGCCGCTCGGACCCGCCGACGCGACGCAAGCCGTCGCGGTGGGAGCCGATGGTGTGCAGCTTTCCAACCACGGCGGGCGCCAGCTCGACCGGGCGGTGCCGCCGGTGCACACGATCGCCGCCGTCCGCGACATCGTGGGGCCGGACATGGCCGTGCTGGTCGACTCCGGGGTCCGGCACGGCTCGGACATCGCGGTGGCGCTGGCCCTCGGCGCCGACGCCTGTGCCATCGGGCGTGCCTATCTATACGGGCTGATGGCGGGCGGCGAGGCGGGGGTGAACAAGGCGCTGGACATCCTGGCCGCCCAGTTCAAGCGGACCATGCAGCTGCTCGGCGTGCGTTCGGTGGCTGAGCTGCGTGAGCTCGGGCCCTCGCTGCTGGCGAGCAGGGAGTAACGATGGTCTCGACCGGGCAGCTCCTGGGCTTCGCGCTGGCGTCGCTGGTGCTGATCGTCATCCCCGGGCCGGGGGTGCTGTTCGTGGTCGGCCGGGCGCTGGCGCACGGGCGCCGGACCGCGCTGGCCACCGCGCTCGGGCACGCCGCGGGCAACTACGTGGTGGCGGCGTGCGTGGCCGTCGGGCTGGGCTCGCTGCTGCAACGCTCAGTGCAGGTGTTCGTGATCGTGAAGATCGTGGGCGCGCTGTACCTGATCTGGCTGGGCGTCCATGCGATCCGGCACCGCAAGTCGCTGGCCGACGCGATGGCGGTGGCGACGCCGCCGCGGGAGGGGTGGCGGGCCGCGCGGGACGGGGCAGTGGTCGGCCTCACCAACCCTAAGGCGTACATCCTGTTCGGCGCGATCCTGCCGCAGTTCGTGAACCGCGCGGCCGGGCACGTGCCGGAGCAGATGCTGATCCTGGCGCTGGTGTCGGTCGCCATCGGGGCGATCTCGGACTGCTCCTGGGCGTTCGCGGCCAGCGCGGTGCGAGCCTGGTTCGCCCGCTCACCGCGCCGCATCGAGCTGGTCGGCGGGGCCGGCGGGCTGGCCATGATCGGCGTGGGCGTGACCGTGGCTTTCACCGGCCGCCACAGCTGAGCCGCCCGGGGCGGGTGAGGCTGAATGGGTGGCTCCCGCCAGGCGCGAGCGTAGCCCGATGCGGAGGCATGCCGTTAACCGGTCCTAGCCGAGCACAGGACGCGACCCGGCAAAAGGCGCAATCGGGGCGCCCGGGCCGGCATCTGGATTAGCGTGGACAGCTAGCTCGTTGTGAGCGAGCTAGATGTCCACGATCACCAGAGCTTCCGAGCAGGCCGCATCAGCAGTCAAGTCAGCCCCAGCCGCTGAGGTCGGCGGCACGCACACCCGGTGAAACGCGGACGTTTGGGGCCGGAGGCACACAGCCCCCGCAAGAGC
>Ga0302325_10022198_pt1 | contig 13288 bp, 11 predicted proteins | sample Palsa_T0_2_FD_201948 | JGI IMG/M metagenome (GOLD analysis project Ga0302325, IMG submission 201948) | Peat permafrost microbial communities from Stordalen Mire near Abisko, Sweden - Palsa_T0_2 | ecosystem: Environmental > Terrestrial > Soil > Palsa > Peat permafrost | place: Sweden: Abisko... | reverse complement strand
GCACCCTCATGATCGCGACGATACGCTTGCGTTACCTGGCTTGCGAAGATCGTCAGGCCCGGACGGCTCATGTATATTAAAGCCACCAGAAAAGTAGGGTTATCAGAGAGAGGCGCGAGCGACTCATGTCCCTGCGGTTCCACTGGTTCCTGCCCACCAACGGCGACGGCCGCGACATCGTCGGCGGCGGTCACGGCGTGGCGGTCGGCGCGGCCGGCGCGATCCGGCCGCCGTCGGTCAAGTACCTGGGCCAGATCGCCCGCAGCGCGGAGCAGCTCGGCTTCGAGGGCGCGCTCACCCCGACCGGCGCCTGGTGCGAAGACGCCTGGCTGACCTGCGCCATGCTCACCGAGGTGACCGAGCGGCTGAAGTTCCTGGTCGCGTTCCGCCCCGGCCAGATCAGCCCCACCCTGTCGGCGCAGATGGCCGCCACCTTCCAGCGCCAGTCGCAGGGCCGCCTGCTGCTGAACGTCGTCACCGGCGGCGAGTCGGCCGAGCAGCGCGCCTACGGCGACTTCCTCGACAAGGACCAGCGCTACCAGCGAACGGCTGAGTTCCTCGACATCGTGACCCGGCTCTGGCAGGGCGAGACGGTCACCAAGCAGGGCAGGCACCTGCACGTGGAGGGGGCGCGCCTGTCCCGGCTGCCCGACCCGGTCCCCGACATCTACTTCGGCGGCTCCTCGGCCGCGGCCGGCCCGGTCGCCGCGCGGTACTCCGACGTCTACCTCACCTGGGGCGAGCCGCCCAGCGCGGTCAACGACAAGCTGCGCTGGATCGAAGCCCAGGCGGCCGAGCACGACCGCAAGCTCCGCCTCGGCATCCGCCTGCACACCATCTCCAGGGACACCTCCGAGGAGGCGTGGCGGCAGGCCGGCTACCTCATGGAGCGCGTCACCGACGACATGATCGCCAAGGTCCAGTCGGGCCTGGCCACCAGCGAATCGGAAGGCCAGCGGCGGATGCGCGCGCTGCACGACAGCGGCGACCGCCGCGGCCTGCGCGACCTCGAGATCCACCCGAACCTCTGGGCCGGCGTCGGCCTGGTCCGGGGCGGGGCCGGCACGTCGCTGGTCGGCAGCCACGAGGAGGTCGCGAACCTGATCGAGGAGTACGCGAACCTGGGCATCACCGAGTTCATCCTCTCCGGCTACCCGCACCTGGAGGAGTCGTACTGGTTCGGCGAGGGCGTGCTGCCCATCCTCGAACGGCGCGGCCGCTGGCGCCACCCGGCCCCGCCGCGCGAGGCACCGCAGACCGTCACCCCGTTCGCGCCCACGCACACCGCCAGCAACCAGAGGACCGCCGCATCATGACCACGATCGCCGTCATCACCGGCAACCCCAAGCCGAGCTCCCGCACCCACTCCGTCGCCGTGGCCGTGTCCGACCTGCTGGCCAAGGAGACCGGCGAGAGCGCCGACCGGGTAGTCATCGACCTGGCCAACTACGCCCCGCGGCTGTTCGACTGGGCGGACCCCGAGCTGACCAGGCTGTCGGCCGAGGTCGCGGCGGCCGACATCGCCATCTTCGCCTCGCCCACCTACAAGGCCACCTACACCGGCCTGCTCAAGGTCTTCCTCGACCGCTACCCGAACAACGGCCTGGCCGGCGTCACCGCGGTCCCGGTGATGACCGGCGGCTGGCCCGGTCACCTGCTCGCGGTCGAGGTCCACCTCCGCCCCGTCCTGGTCGAACTGGGCGCGACCGTCCCCGCCCGCGGCCTCTACGTGACCGAGCCCGAACTGGCCGACGTCGACACCGCCGTCGCCAAATGGTCAGAAGCCGCCCTCCCGCTGATCAAGACGTCGATCAAGAAATAAAGATCAACCCCTCATCCTTAACGGTCCCGTGGCTTCGCGTCTCAACTCCCGGGTCCGGTAAGTCCGGCCGAGCGTTCCGGCGCCGGCTGATCCGCCGCAACGATGATGGCGCATCATTGTCCGCACCCGCGTGCGCACAACGATCCGCCCTTAGGCGGCCCTCGTCACTGCCTGCAGGAAAATTCTTGCCGGTGAACGGGGCAACCTTCCGGCGGGCTCAGCATCTTTAGACAAGTGCAACCACCCACGGAAACGCTCCCGGCCGGCCCCGAGGCCAGGCAGAACGCCTCGGCCACCGAGATCATCGGCGCGACGGAGATCGACCTAGGCAACGAAGGCGGCAAGCAGACCGGCCAGCTCGGCGTGATCACCGACGGGCGCGTCCGCCTGCTCAAGCTGCCGAAGAGCGTGTCCCCGACGGATTACTGGACCGTCGCGTTCTAGGCCCGGCCCCTGGTGCCCGCCCCCGATCCCTCGCCCCTGGTCCCCAGGCCCTACCCCCCTGCTCCTGGTTAGAGCAGGTGCGGGGGGACGAGGGCGTTGCTCATCGCGCGGGCGGTGGCGAAGCCGGGCTTGATGACCGTGTTGATCAGCAGCAGGCGCTCGTCGAAGGGGGCGAACGCGCTCTTCATCGCGTTGATCGTCAGCCACTCGATGTCCGACCAGCCGTAGCCGAACTCCCTGACCGCGAGCTCGAATTCCGAGCTGAGCGTGACCTGGCTCATCAGCCGGTTGTCGGTGTTCATCGTCACCCGGAACTGCAGCTGGCGCAGCAGCCGCAGTGGGTGCCGCTCGATCGAGGCGACCGCGCCGGTCTGCACGTTGGAGGAAGGGCACATCTCCAGCGGGATGCGAAGGTCGCGGATATAGGCCGCCAGCCGCCCCAGCGTCACCTCGCCGCCGGGGGAGATCTCGATGTCCTCGACGATCCGCACCCCGTGGCCCAGCCGCTCGGTGCCGCAGTACTGCACCGCCTCCCAGATCGACGGCAGCCCGAATCCCTCGCCCGCGTGGATCGTGATGTGGAAGTTCTCCCGGTGGATGTACTGGAACGCGTCCAGGTGGCGGCTCGGCGGCCAGCCCGCCTCCGCGCCCGCGATGTCGAACCCGACCACCCCGTTCTCGCGGTGCCTGACCGCCAGCTCGGCGATCTCCAGCGACCTGGCCGCCGTGCGCATCGCCGTGAGCAGCGCGTACACCTTGATCGGGCGGTTCCTGCTGCCCTCGGCGAAGCCGGCCAGGACGGCGTGGACCACCTCGTCCAGGGTGAGGCCGCGCTCGGTGTGCAGCTCGGGGGCGAAGCGGACCTCGGCGTAGACGACACCGTCGGCCGCCAGGTCCTCGGCGCACTCCCGCGCGACCCGGTGCAGGGCGCCGGTCGTCTGCATCACGCCGACCGTGTGCCGGAACGCGTCCAGGTACAGGTTGAGGTGACCGCGGTGCGCGCCCGCGGTGAGGATCTTCGTCAGCTCGTCCGGGTCGCGGGTGGGGAGGTCCCGGTAGCCCGTCTCCTCGGCCAGCTCGACCACGGTCGACGGGCGGAGGCCGCCGTCCAGGTGGTCGTGCAGCAGCACCTTCGGCACCGCGCGGATCTGGTCAAGTGTCGGACTCAACGGGCTCACGCTCCAACCTGATCGACGATAAGAGACGCACGCGGCGGTGGCTCGCCGCCGATTGCCAGCGCGCCGTCGACCGCCTCGAGGGCCGGGCCGAAGCGGGCCGGGTCATCGGCGTGCAGCTCAAGAACGTACTCGCCCCGGCGGACATAGTCACCCGGCTTGGCCAGGCAGCGGACGCCCGCGGTGCGGCTCACATCATCCTCCTTGCGCGCCCGGCCCGCCCCCAGCCGCCACGCCGCGACGCCGACCGCGCGCGCGTCCAGCCGGGTGACCCAGCCGGAGGCATCGGCCGGCAGCGCGCCCTGCCGGTGCGCGGCCTGGGGGAGCGGGGTGTCCGGGTCGCCTCCCTGGATCTTGATCATCGCCTTGAAGGTGTCAAGGGCGCGCCCGCTCGCTATCGCCTGCTCCGGGTCGGCGTCGATGCCGACGAGTTCCAGCATCGACCGGGCGAGCGCGAAGGTGACCTCCATCAGGTCCTCCGGGCCTTCGCCGGATAGCGCCGCGACGGCCTCGGCGACCTCGAGGGCGTTGCCCACGGCCCGGCCGAGCGGGGTGTCCATGCGGGTGATGAGCGCCCGGGTGCGCACCCCGTGATCCGCGCCGAGGGCGACCATCGTGCGGGCGAGCTCCAGCGCCTGCCGCTGATCCTGCATGAAGGCGCCGGACCCGGTCTTGACGTCAAGCACCAGGGCGCTGGTCCCCTCCGCGATCTTCTTCGACATGATCGAGCTGGCGATCAGCGGGATCGACTCGACCGTTCCGGTCACGTCGCGCAGCGCGTAGAGCCTCCGGTCGGCCGGCGCGAGGCCGCCGCCGGCCGCCGCGATGACCGCGCCGACGCTGGCCAGCGCGGCCGTCAGCTCCTCGTTGCTCAGGCTCGCGCGCCAGCCGGGGATCGACTCGAGCTTGTCCAGGGTGCCGCCGGTGTGCCCGAGGCCGCGCCCGGAGATCATCGGCACCGCCGCGCCGCAGCTCGCCACCAGCGGCGCCAGCACCAGCGACACCTTGTCGCCGACGCCGCCGGTGGAGTGCTTGTCGACCGAGGGCCTGCCGCCGGTGAGGTTCAGCCGCTCGCCCGAGGCGATCATCTCCCCGGTCCAGGCCCTGAGCTCGGCCCCGTCGAGCCCGTTGAAGTAGATCGCCATCAGCAGCGCCGCCATCTGCTCGTCGGCCACCTCCCCGCTGGCGTAGGCGGCGAAGAGCCAGCCGATCTCGGCGTCGGCCAGCGGCCGGACGTTATCGCGCTTGGCGTGGATCAGTGAGACGGCGTCCGGCATTTCGCTCCCCTGGGCTGGCGGTTAAGACGGGGATACCCCGCCGGGCCTGCGGCAAGGCGGCCGGCTACGACGGGGCTGCCGCGCCCGGTTCCCGGCGGGCCGACAGGTCCGCGCCGCCGAAGGCGGCCGGGAGCAGTTCGGACAGCGGCACCGGCCCGTCGGCGGTGTCGACCAGCAGCGCAGGCCCGCCGGCCTCGAGCAGAAGCTGGCGGCAGCGCCCGCACGGCAGCAGCGCCGCGCCGTCCCCGGCGACGACCGCGACCGCGACCAGGACCGGCGGAGCGTCGCCGGGCGCGGCCGACGGGGTTGCGTGCAGGGCGGACACCAGCCCGCACTCGGCGCACAGGGTGAGGCCGAAGGACGCGTTCTCGACGTTGCACCCGGTCACGACGAGCCCGTCGCCGGTCAGCCCGGCCGCGCCGACGCGCAGTCGCGAGTAGGGCGCGTAGGCGCGCCCGGCCACGTCGGCAGCGGCGGCGCGAAGCACCGGCCAATCGATTTGCATCTAACCAACAGTGGGCCAAGTTCGCCGCCCGGGCAACCCCGGTCCCGCGGGCACCCCACTTCGCCCCCAAATGACCGCTTCTGTGCGAAACCACAGAAAAATCTAAGGTCCGCAGCCCGATTTGTAGCCAGACATCCCGTGCAGGCTGACGCCTGATCGCGATTTGGCAACGAGGAGGTCGCAGTCCGGTCCGCCCTCTACCGCCCGACACGCTGACGAAATAATCTCCGGGCAGTCTGTGCGGGGGGGATAGCTCCGTTGTGCCTATCTCCGGCAACCCTGGCCCTCTGGAGGAGACGGTGAAACACACCGCGTTGTACACGGCGGCTGCGGCGGCGAGTACATGCTTGCTGCTGGCCGCTTGCGGCAGCAGTTCGTCAAGCGCTTCATCGAGCACGAGCGCGAGCACATCGAGTTCGCCCGCGGCTTCGGCGGCCACGTCGAGCACCGCCGGCGCCTCGACCTCGAGCAAGTTCCTCGGGTGCATGGTCACCGACACCGGCGGCATCAACGACAAGTCGTTCAACCAGTCGGCGTGGCAGGGCATGCAGGAGGCCGCCACCGCCAACCCCAACATCACCGTGAAGTACCTGCAGTCCACCACGCAGAGCGACTACGTGCCGAACATCAACACGTTCCTCGCCCAGAAGTGCGGGATCATCGTCACCGTCGGCTTCCTGATGGCCGACGCGACCGAGGCTGCGGCCAAGGCCAACCCGAGCCAGGACTTCGCGATCGTCGACTGCTCGTACGCCTCGGAGTGCCTGACCGGCGCCAAGGAAAGCAACATCGACCAGCTGACGTTCAACACCGTGCAGGACGGCTTCCTCGGCGGTTACCTGGCCGCGGGCATGACCAAGACCGGCAAGGTGGCCACGTTCGGCGGCGAGGACTTCGGCACCGTCACGATCTACATGGACGGCTACTGGGACGGCGTGCAGTACTACAACAAGCAGCACCACACCAGCGTCCAGGTGCTCGGCTGGAATGAGCAGACCCAGAAGGGCGAGTTCACCGGCGACTTCACCAACCAGACCAAGGGCGAGACGGTCACCCAGACGTTCATCAGCGAGGGCGCGGACGTCATCTTCCCGGTGGCGGGCAACGTGGGCCTGGGCGCGGCCAAGGCGGTCCAGGACGCGGACAGCTCCGGCGGTCACGTCAACATGCTCTGGGTCGACACCGACGGCTGCGTCAGCGCCGCGCAGTACTGCAAGTACTTCATCAGCAGCGTCACCAAGGGCATTCAGGCGGCGGTGAAGGGCGCGGTGACGGCGGCGGCGTCCGGCTCGTTCAAGGGCGGTACCTACATCGGCACGCTGGCCAACGGCGGCGCCGTGCTCTCGCCGTTCCACGACTTCTCCGGCACGGTCCCGGCCGCGCTGCAGACCGAGCTGAAGACGGTTGAGGCCGGCATCGAGAGCGGAAGCATCCAGACGCCGACCAAGAGCCCGGTCTAAGCGCGGTCGAAGATACGTGGAACTTGAGCTCAGGGGCATCACCAAGAGGTACGGCCCCCTCGTAGCCAACGACGGGATCAGCCTTTCGGTCGCCCCTGGGCAGGTCCACGCCCTGCTCGGCGAGAACGGGGCAGGGAAGACCACGCTCATGAACGTCCTCTACGGGCTGACCCAGCCCGACGAGGGCGAGATTCTCATCGACGGCAAGCCGGCCAAGTTCGGCTCGCCGCGGGACGCGATCGCGGCCGGCATCGGCATGGTGCATCAGCACTTCATGCTGGTGCCGGTGTTCACGGTGGCGGAGAACGTCACGCTCGGCATCGAGGAGGTCGGCCCGGCCGGCCTCCTCGACCGGCGCAAGACGCGCCGTGACGTCGCCGACCTCTCGCACCGCTACGGCCTCGACGTTGACCCCGACGCGCTCGTCGACGAGCTGCCGGTCGGCCTCCAGCAGCGGGTCGAGATCGTGAAGGCGCTGGTCAGGCAGGCGAACGTGCTGATACTTGACGAGCCCACGGCGGTCCTCACCCCGGCCGAGACCGACGAGCTGTTCCGCATCATCCGCCAGCTGCAGGACGGCGGCACCTCCATCATCTTCATCTCCCACAAGCTCAGGGAGGTGCAGGCGATCGCCGACACCATCACCGTGCTCCGCCGGGGCAAGGTCGTCGGCCAGCGCACGCCGCCCGCGACCGAGGACGACCTGGCCACGCTGATGGTCGGCCGGGACGTGCAGCTGCGGGTGAGCAAGGGGCCGGCCGAGCCGGGCGACGTCGTGCTCGACGTGGCCGGCCTGACCGTGGCCGACGAGCACGGCCTGCCCGTGAACGAGCTGTCCTTCCAGGTCCGGGCGGGGGAGATCCTGGGGATCGCGGGCGTCCAGGGCAACGGCCAGACCGAGCTGTGCGAGGCGCTGATGGGCCTGCGGCCCACGGCGGCCGGGTCGGTCACGCTGAACGGCCGCGACCTCACGCGCGCGTCCCCGCGGGCCCGGCTGCGGGCCGGCGTCGCCTACGTTCCCGAAGATCGCAAGGAGGACGGGCTCGTCAGTTCGTTCTCGGTCGCTGAGAACCTCATTCTTGACACGTACAACCGGCCGCCGTTCGCCTCCGGCGTCAACCTGAATCTCCCCGCGATTCGCGCCAACGCGACCGCCCTGATCGAGGAGTTCGACGTCCGCACCGGGTCTCCCGCCACCCCCGCGGGCACGCTCTCGGGCGGCAACCAGCAGAAGGTCATCCTGGCCAGGGAGGTCGGGCGCGAGCACAAGGTGCTGATCGCGAGCCAGCCAACCCGGGGCCTCGACGTCGGGTCCATCGAGTTCGTGCACCGCCGGATCGTCGAGCAGCGCGACCACGGCGTCGCCGTCATCATCGTCTCGTCCGAGCTCGACGAGATCTACGCGCTGGCCGACCGGATCGCGGTCATGTACGAGGGCAAGATCACCGGCTTCCGCGACCCGGACGTGCCGACGGCCGAGCTCGGGCGGCTGATGGCCGGCGGCGCTGACGGCGGCCACGCCCTCGCCCTCGGCCCCCTGCCGGACGCCGACGGCAGCGCGGCACCGAGCAGCGCGGCACCGAGCAGCGCGGCACCCGGCGGCGCGGCGGCCACGCCCTCGCCGGAGGCCGCCGCCTCAGCGGGCGCGCCGGAAACCACCGCCCTCGCGGACGCGCCGGAGGCCGCCGCCCCGGAGGAGGATTCATGACCACCCCGCCTCCGGCGGCTGAGCCCTCGGCGACGCCACCGCCCGCAGCGGAGCAGGACGGGCAGGACAGCAGCGGCCGCTCGTTCGGTGACAACCTCCGCCGGGCGATCCAGGAAAACACCCTCACGGTCATCTTCCTGGCGCTGGTGTCCGCCACCATCATCGGCGGACTGCTGACCGCGTTCACCAACACCACCGTGCTCAACGCGTGGGGTCACTTCTTCTCCTCGCCGGGAAACGCGATCGGCCAGGCCTGGGACGCCGCGTTCGGCACCTACTGGGCGCTGTTCGAAGGGTCGATCATCAACCCGCACACGGTCTCGGCGCTCTTTCAGCAGGCCTCGCTGGCCACCGCCGTCCACGACGGGTTCCTGTCGGCCGTGTTCAACCCCCTGTCGGAGACCGCGGTGCAGGCCACGCCGCTGATACTGACCGGGCTCGCGGTCGCGCTGCCGTATCAGGCCGGCCTGTTCAACATCGGCGGGCAGAGCCAGTTCATCGGCGGCGCCATCATGGCCGCGTGGCTGGGCTACGCCTACAACATGCCGTTCTTCGTGCACGTGGTCGTCTGCGTCATCGGCGCGTTCGTCGGCGGCGCCGCGCTCGGCTGGCTGGCGGGCGAGATCAAGGCGCGCACCGGGGCGCACGAGGTGATCGTCACGATCATGCTCAACTACGTCATGCTGTACTTCCTGGCCTACGTGCTGTCCTCGCACTCGCTGATGGAGGCGCCCGGGGGGTCGGACTCGATCACCCTGCCGATCACGTCCAACGCCCACCTGCCGCTGCTGGCCGGGACCCACCTGCGCATCAACGTCGGCTTCCTGATCGCGCTGGCAGCCGCGCTCGCGGTGTGGTGGCTGCTCAACCGGACGACGACCGGGTTCGAGTTCCGCAGCATCGGCGCCAACGCCAGCGCCTCGCGGGTCGCCGGGATGAACGTGGAGCGCAACTGGACGCGGGTCATGACGATCGGCGGCGGGCTGGCCGGGCTGGCCGCGGCCACGGTCATCCTGGGCACCGACTTCACGCTCAACCCGCAGAGCTACGGCACCTACGGGATCGACGCGATCACCGTGGCGCTGCTCGGGCTCGGACGGCCGGGCGGCGTGGTGGCGGCCGGGCTGCTGTTCGGCGCGCTGCACGCGGGATCGCCCGGCATGCAGGTGGCCACCGGCACCCCGGTGCAGATCGTGCAGGTGATACAGGCGCTGATCGTGCTCTTCGTGGCGGCGCCGCCGCTGGTCAGGACCATTTATCGAGTACGCGCGGCGCGAGCCCGAGGGGTCAGCACGACGATGTCCAAGGGGTGGAACGCGTGACGACGCCCGCGTCGGCCGAGCGCCTGCCGGTACTGCTGTCACCTGGCCCCTCGGGCAGCGCCGCCGCGCGGTTCGGCGGCCGGTTCGCGGCGGCGATCACGTACGTTGCGTTCGGGCTGGTCAACATCCTCGTTTTCGGGCTGCACGCGCACGGGTCGGCGACCTTCTCGTTCACCCCCGAGTTCGCCAAGGTGTCGGTGCCCAACCTGACGCTGCCGGCCGCGGTCACCAGCTACGTGTGCGGCGCGGTCACGCTGGCGCTGGCGGTGGCGCGGGCCCTCGACGTGCTCGGGGTCGTCCGTCTCGGGCAGGTCTGGCGGCGGGTGACCGTCGGTGCCGTGCTCTTCCTGTTCATCATCGCGCTGCTGGCCTGGGCCGACGGCGGGCAGACGATCTCGTTCAACGTCGTGAACCTGCTGTCGGGCACGCTTGACGACTCGATCCCGATCATGCTCGGCGCGCTGACCGGCGTGATCTGCTCCAGGTCCGGCGTCATCAACATCGCGATCGAGGGTCAGCTGCTGCTCGGCGCGTTCTGCGCCGCGATCGCGACGTCGGTGAGCGGGTCGCTGTGGCTGGGCGTGCTCTGCGGCGCGCTGGCCGGGTCGCTTGTCGCGGTCATCCTCGCCGTGTTCGCGATCGCCTACCGGGTCGACCAGGTCGTGCTCGGCGTCGTCCTCAACACGCTGATCCTCGGCCTCACCGGGTACCTGTACAACGCGCTGATGACCGGGCAGTACAGCAACACGCTGAACAACCCCGCGACCTTCAACCCGGTGAAGATCCCGCTGCTTGGCGACATTCCCATCATCGGCCCGGTCTTCTTCGACTCGAGTGTCTTCCTGTACATCACGTACATCGTGCTGGCCGGGGTCCAGTTCGGGCTCGCCCGGACCCGCTGGGGCCTGCGCACCCGCGCGATCGGCGAGCACCCAGAGGCAGCCGACACGGTCGGCATCCGAGTCATCGCCATGCGATACCAGAACGTGATCCTGGCCGGCCTCATCGCCGGGATCGGCGGCGCGTACTTCACGATCGGCTCGGTCGGCTCGTTCGGCATCGACATGTCCTCGGGCGAGGGCTACATCGCCCTAGCGGCGATGATCTTCGGCCGCTACACCCCGTTCGGCGCCATCGGCGCGGCACTGGTCTTCGGCTTCACCACCCAGCTGCAGTCGATCCTGTCCAGCATCAACGTCCCGATCCAGTCCAACCTGCTGCTGCTGACCCCGTACGTGGTGACGATCATCGTCGTAGCAGGCCTGGTCGGCAAGGTCCGCGGCCCGCGCGCCGAAGGCGTCCCCTTCATCAAGTCCTAACCGGTCGCCGACCAACCCGGTCAGGTCAGGGCGGGGATGATCTCGCGGCCGTATGCGTCCAGGGTGTTTTCCTCGTCGTCGTGCATGAGGTAGAGCGCGAACTGGTCGGCGCCGATGGCGGCGAGTTCGCGCAGCCGGGCGATGTGGGCCGAGGCCGGCCCGAGGAGGCAGAAGCGGTCCACGATCTCGTCCGGGACGAAGTCGGTCGACGGGTTCCCGGCCTGCCCGTGGTGGGAGTAGTCGTAGGCCTGGCGCCCGGCGATGTAGTCGGTCAGCGCGCGCGGGACCGGGCCGTCGGTGCCGTACCGCGCCACCAGGTCGGCCACGTGGTTGCCGACCATGCCGCCGAACCAGCGCAGCTGCGACCGCTGGTGCGGCAGGTCCGTCCCCACGTAGGCGGGCGCGGCGACGCACATCGTGATCGACGACGGGTCACGGCCCGCCGCGGCGGCCGCCGCCCGCACCGCGCCGAACGTCCAGCGGGCGATGTCCGGGTCGGCCGTCTGCAGGATGAACCCGTCGGCCTGCTCGCCCACCAGTCGCAGCGCCTTCGGCCCGTACGCCGCCATCCACACCGGAAGCAAACCGTCGCGCACCCACGGGATCCGCAGCGGCTGGCCGTGGTGGGTGACCTCGCGCCCCTCGGCCAGTCCCTTGATCACCGTCATCGCGTCCGACAGGGTCGCCAGCGTGACCGGGGCCTGGCCGATGTAGCGGCGGGCCGAGTCGCCGCGGCCGATGCCGCAGATCGTCCGGTTGCCGAACTCGTCGTTGAGCGTGGCGAACATGGACGCGATGACCGACCAGTCCCGCGTGCCCGGGTTGGTCACCATCGGCCCGACGATCATCGCGCGGGTCTCGGCCAGGATCCGCGGGTAGAGCACGAACGTCTCCTGCCAGAGCACGTGCGAGTCGAACGTCCACCCGTACCCGAACCCGGCCTCCTCCGCCCGCTTCATCATCGCCACCACGCCGCTGGCGGGCGGATTGGGCTGCAGTACCACCCCGAACTCCATAACCCCTCCAATCGCTGACCGTCCCTGACTTGATCGTCCCGACCCACTCCGACCCTTAGCGCTGTGGGCCTCAACGCTAAGAGCCACTCGGCGCTGTGGCCCGTTGCGCCACTAGGACTAGCGCGGCGGGCCACTGAGCCATGGTCCGTTTAGCGCGACGGGCCACAGCGCTAGACGTTGGCCGCCCGCAGAGCGGGAGCGCGTGCGGCGGTCCGGGTGAAACCACGGTTCGTTCAAACGAGGTATTGATTGAGATCACGGGCGAGGAAGCGGCCGTGCCCGGCGGATCCCCTGAATTCCCCGTCGGCCACCACCACCCGGCCGCGCGACAGCGTGACGGCGACCTTGCCGGTGATCTCCATCCCCTCGTAGGCGGAGTAGTCGACGTTCATGTGGGCGGTTTCGACGCCCAGCGTCTGCTTGGCGGACGGGTCGTAGATCACGATGTCGGCGTCGGCGCCGGGCGCGATGACCCCCTTGCGCGGATACAGGCCGAACATCCGGGCCGGCGTCGTCGAGCAGGTCTCGACCCACCGTTCCAGCGTGATCTCCCCGGCCACCACCCCCTGGTGCAGCAGGTCCATCCGGTGCTCGACGCCGGGTATCCCGTTCGGGATCTTGGAGAAGTCGCCCCGGCCAAGCTCCTTCTGCTCCTTGAAGCAGAACGGGCAGTGGTCGGTCGACACCACCGCCAGGTCGTTGGTCCGCAAGCCCCGCCAGAGGGCGGCCGAATGGTCCGGGGTGCGCAACGGCGGTGAGGCGACGAACTTCGCTCCCTCGAACCCAGGCCGCGCCAGGTCGTCGAGCGATAGGTAGAGGTACTGCGGGCAGGTCTCCGCGAACACGTTCTGCCCCGCGTCCCGCGCGGCGGCCACCGCCGTCAGCGCGTGCGCGGCCGACAGGTGCACGATGTACAACGGGCAGTCAGCGACGCGCGCCAGCGTGATCGCCCGGCCGGTGGCCTCGCCCTCAAGCTCGGGCGGCCTGGTCAGGCCGTGCTGGACGGGATCAACCCGGCCGGCCGCGATGGCCTGCGCGACCAGCTGGTCGATCGCGATGCCGTTCTCCGCGTGCATCATGATGGTGGCGCCGGTCCGGCCGGCCTGCTGCATGGCGCGCAGGATCTCGCCGTCGGTGGAGTAGAACACGCCCGGGTAGGCCATGAACATCTTGAAGCTGGAGATCCCGGCCGCGAGGCAGGCGTCCATCTCCTTGAGCGTGCCGTCGTTCACGTCGGACA
>Ga0302325_10022197_pt1 | contig 13288 bp, 15 predicted proteins | sample Palsa_T0_2_FD_201948 | JGI IMG/M metagenome (GOLD analysis project Ga0302325, IMG submission 201948) | Peat permafrost microbial communities from Stordalen Mire near Abisko, Sweden - Palsa_T0_2 | ecosystem: Environmental > Terrestrial > Soil > Palsa > Peat permafrost | place: Sweden: Abisko... | reverse complement strand
GATCCGCTTACGGATTTATCGGCTCTGCACCAGCGCCCAGTCGTGAACCTGCTGCACACTCCACGCCTGGCGGCAGGGATGCAGGATAAGCCGGCCATACACGAACTTGTCGAGAATGTTCCCCACGGCGTCAAGATTGAGCAGGCGTGGATCGGCGACGGCACGCTTGAACTGCCGGTTTGCAAGGGTGAGGAGTTGTCCGACCTTGCCCCTATTCGTTGTGGCAAGGGCGTTCGAGCATCAATGGCGTACGTGGTGGATGACCTCAAAACTCTCAAACGACTGAAGAGTTGAGTAGCTGGCCAGGCGGATTTCAGGATCAGCCAGGCGCCGCCTTGGTCAAGGAATATATCAAGGGGCCGTCAGAGTCACGCGTCTGTTACAGCATGGGGATTTGGGATTATCATGGTCTGAATAAATGCGACTACGTTGGTTTCTTCGGTCATAAGTGTCGGTGTTACGATCTGGGTATTTGTGAGGGCATCCAGAACGCGCTGAAGTTCCTCTACTGTTTGCGCAGCGATGTGCTGGATGGCTGCCTCATGAAGCCGGCGGTTACGCGACCAGAGACACCCCGTTAGATGCGCAGACCAGCTTCTTATTGACGAATTCCTGAATTCCGAGATCGGAAAGCTCCTTTCCATAACCGGACCTCTTAATCCCGCCGAAGGGCAGATCGGCTGTGCTTACCGACGGGTAGTTGATAAAGACCATGCCGGTCTCAATTCTGCTGGCAACCCGTTTGCCCAGCTCGATGTTCTTGGTGTAAATGGAGCCGCCCAAACCGAAAGGAGAATCATTAGCGATCGCGATCGCTTCCTCCTCATCCTTGGCGGGTAAGATGAGAGCAACAGGGCCAAAGAACTCCTGTCTATACGCGGGGTTGTCGGGAGCTATATCGGTAAGAATGGTCGGCTGCATGAACGAGCCCTTGCGGTTCACTCGCTTACCTCCGGTCAAGATCTTCGCGCCGTGAGCAACTGCCTCATCGACCTGCTTTAAGAGGAGGGTAAGGGCTGTTTCCGACGAGAGCGGCCCAAGCGTCACGGTCTCATCGAAGGGGTCGCCGATTTTGAGCGACTCCAGCGCGGCGCGAAACATCCTGAGGAACTCGTTAAGCCTGGGTCCGACAAAAATGAATCGTTTCGCGCCGATGCAGGTTTGTCCGGCATTGCCGATCCGTCCTACGACGGCCATCTTCACCGCGTCCTCCAAGTCATAATCTTCCAGGACGATGAAGGGATCGCTTCCGCCCAGTTCCATGGTCGATTTCTTCAGGTTCTTGCCGGCGCGCGATGCAAGAGATTCGCCCGCCCGCTCAGACCCCGTCAATGCAACTCCTCTAGTACGTGGATCGTCGATGAGCTTCGCGACCTGATCGTTGGAGAGAAATACATTGGTATACGCGCCGCGTGGCGCGCCCGCCTCGATCAGAAGCTGTTCAAACGCGACGGCGCACTGCGGCACACTGGGGGCATGCTTCACCAGCATCACGTTTCCCGAGGTGAGATGCGGGGCGGCGAAGCGCGCGAGTTGGTAATAGGGATAGTTCCACGGCTGCACGCCGACCAGCACTCCGAGCGGGGAATATTCGATGTACGCATCGCCGGCGATCGAATTGAGCGGGCGAGGCGCCAGAAACGTCTCTGCATGGTCGGCGTAATATTGGAGGATCGAGGCGCTAAGGTCCACCTCTCCGCGGCTCTCGGCGATCCGCTTCCCCATCTCGAGCGTCGCGAGCCGCGCAAACTTCTCCTTCTGATCGAGCATCAGCGAAGCGGCCTTGCCGATCACCTTGGCCCTTTCGCGGACGGGTTTCCTGGACCAAACCTCACGAAATGTCCGCTCGGCTGTTACGAGCATCTCTTCCATCTGCTGATCGGTGTGTAGGTCGAAGGTGCGCAGCAGCTCTCCGTTCGATGGGTTCACGCTTTGATAAGCCATACTGGTTCCTTTCCGCTCTTCTCGGCAACAAAGAGCCGCTGCCGGGCGATATTGTTTGGCAGGAAGCGCACGAAATGTACGATCCCGAAAAGCTGCCGGAAGCCCCAGGGTTCCCCAGAATTAGATCGGGTTCCAGATGCGCGAAGCGATCGACGAGCGCGGACCTTCCGCTCATCGGAGTCAATGTGGACCGGCTGGTCAATCACACACTGTTCAAGCGGGGCAGAATCATCTTCTCATTCGATCGATAACCTCAAATCAGCTGCAGGCAGGGCCCAACAAACGGATCGAGCCGAGGCTCTCCCAAATCGTACGCTTTCCGCGGCTCTCCGGTTGATGTGGTTGGGGCAGCGTCTCCCGGAGACCACAATCGCCGCAATCAAATTCGGCGCAGGGGTAACGAATGCCGTTGTACACCGTAATCACCCAAGAGCACGTGCTTTCGGGCGCGGCCAAACTTAAGATGGCCGACGAGATCACGCGGATCCACGCCGCTGTGATGAAAGTGCCCAAAAACTTCGTTCGCGTGGTCTTTCTCTCCTATCCGGCGGGCTCCGGATACACCGCCGGCGTGGAAGCGCCCATAGCGGCACTGAATTGCGTGTTGCGCAGCGGCCACAGTATGGCCGAGAAGAAGGACATGCTCCAGCAACTCTGGTCGATGTTTCAAAACCTGACCGGAATTGCCACCGATCAACTGGCAATTTCTCTGCAGGAGATCCCGTCGAGCAACGCCATGGAAAAGGGGCAGATCATGCCAGCGGTCGGTCAGGAGTAGGGTTCTTGCCGGACTAACCGGAGTGATTGTACGGAGTCCTTTTGTATGTGCCTCTTTTCGCCGGACACAGACACGCTTATTCCTCTTCGCTCGCGGGCGACGCCTGATCGGGCGCCGGACCGGCTAGCTGGCGGTACACCGGCAGCCCTGCGTGACGATTTGATTTCACTGCCGGGTTCCGCCGCAGTGCTGTCGCGTGTGACGGACCTCGTGAAATACGCGACGGACGCAAGCCCCTATCGATTGTTTCCTCAGGTCGCCGTGGCGGCCGAATCACCAGAACAGATCGCCAAGACCCTGCAATACGCGAGACAGAATCATCATTCCGCGACGTTTCGAGCTTCCGGGTCGAGCCTGCATGGTCAGTCTCAGGGGGACGACATACTGATCGACGTTCGAAAATGCTTTGTCGGCTTAGAGGTATTGGAAAATGGACTCTACGCGAAAATCAAGCCGGGCATGATCGTTAACGCTGTCAATCGCGCGTTGCTGCCTTACGGCCGAGTACTTGGGCCTGATCCCGCAAGCAGCGGCGTAGCCACCGTCGGCGGCGTCGCCGCCAATAACGCCAGCGGAATGACTGCTGGGACCAAACTGAACAGCTACCATACCCTGGGCTTGCGGCAAGAAGTGGTGGATTACCTCACGCCGGAGAATCGAAGCCGACAGAAGCGTCTCACAATCTATGAATCCCTCAGTTGGGCCGATAAGAAGCTTCTGCCTAACCTGGATGTGAAGCACAAGGCGCGCTCAGCGACGGTACACCCGACTTGCTCCATGCATACGCTCGGCGTCGATGTGACGCTCCGGGAAAATTGCAGGTCAGTAGGCGGAACGGCCGTTCTACCCCCTGACCAGCAAATGCTGCGCTTTTGCCGGGGATCGTGGCCTGCTGCACGAAGAATTAACTCGCTCAGCTACCAGAGAGGAGACGAGCGAGGTTGCCGGCAAGAAGCCGGACCTGTACCGTGCGCGAATCGAACTTGTGAAGTCGGGATGGAGCATGCGACGCGCGCGCCATATCAGTCTTTCCTGTATTCGCTCGAAGAGTTGACCCGGACTTGAATTGGCGATTCACAAGAAATCAGTCGAGGGCAGGAGACGACTGACGTTTCGCGCCGCCGGTAAAATGAGGGAGAGGATCAAATGCCTGCTTATACGATCAAACCGCTTGTAACCGCAATCGCTATCAACACGGGTGGACGGAACGGACACTCGGAGACTACCGACCACTCGGTGAGCGTCAATCTGTCGGTCCGAAAGGAAATGGGTGGTCCCGGATTGCCCGACACCACGACGCCTGAGCACCTGTTTGCGGCCGGGTACGCTGCTTGCTTCGGCGGCGCCATCGAATTCGTGGCGCGGCAACACAAGAAGGACGTCAAGGGAGCGGTCGTCACATGCCACACTTCCGTCGGGCCGCGCGAAGGAGGAGGTTTCGGCATTGCCGTCAAGATGGAAGTCAAGGTTCCAACGCTGCCGAAGGATGAAGCCCTCGCTCTGGTCGAAGAGACGCACGAAAAGGTCTGTCCGTACAGCCATGCGACGCGCGGAAACATTGAGTTCTCTCTCGATGTCGAAGGCGCCGACGAAGCGCAATAGTCATTAGTGGTCCGTGCAATCTGAAGTCTGAGCGAATAGCTACTGCGGCGCCCTCTCAAAAGCCGCCATTTCGCCCCCCAAATTCGCCAATGGCGCCGAGATCGACCTCCCTGTGAAATGGAAGACGTTCGCTCACGCGTGTGCCCGCTCCAGACGTATGGCGAAGCCGCAGGAGTTTCCTTCCGGTCTGAAGTCCACCTGATTTTCTCGGAAAAGCTCAAACAAGAGGACGTTCATCCAGTCTCTTTCCCGTTGAAGGGAACGAACGTGGAACTCAATACTGCGGCGCCGGCGGCGGGAAGAACGATGATCCTTAAAAAGGCTGTTCAACGGATTGCGGATTGTTGGGACCGGTATGATCGCCTCGAACTAGGCGCCTAAACTGCTGTAGTTAATGAGGTTACGCACGCAACAGGCGGCGATGCCGGTGCAGGCCCCGACTTCGATGAACGTGAGGACGCAGGACTCGCGTGCCGGTTCCAGGCACCGGTCGGTCTGTACCCGCACTCGGAACGTCGCTGAAAGGAGCACCAGGTTGGCCACACTAATGAAATCATTAAACCGTCAGGCATCTGCCCGCGATCTGAAAATCGGCCTGTTCATGCCGTGCTACATCGACCTGATCTATCCCAAGGTCGGAATCGCCACATTAGAACTCTTAGAAAGGTTCGGGCTCAGCGTAGAGTATCCGCTAAATCAAACCTGCTGTGGGCAGCCGATGTCGAATAGCGGCGACCAAGCGAATGCAGCCGCGGCCGAACGCCTCTTTGTCGACATCTTCAAGGAGTACGACTACATCATCGGCCCGGCTGGAAGCTGTGTCAAACAGGTACGCTGTCACTTCGATACGATGGATCAAACCGACGACGTGACGCACGTTCGCGAGAATACGTACGAGTTGGTTGAGTTCCTCCACGACATTCTCGAGGTTGAATCCTTTCCCTGGGCGGAGTTCCCACACTCGGTTGCGATTCACAATAGCTGCGGCTCGGTGCGAGGTCTGGGACTGGCCAGGCCGTCGGAGAGCATGCGTCCGCCGTTCAACAAGACCGAGGCGCTGATCTCGAAGGTCAAGGGACTGGTGCTGGTTCCTCTGGACAGGCCCGATGAGTGTTGTGGGTTTGGCGGCACGTTTTGCGTGACGGACGAGACCGTGTCCGCCCGGATGGGATTCGACAAGATTCAGGATCAGCTCCGACACGGGGCTGAATACGTGGTTTCGCCGGATATGTCCTGCCTGATGCACCAGCAGGGCATCGCACGCCGGGCAGAGATCGGTCTCAAGTACCTCCACGTCGCCCAGATCCTGAATGGCGGGCCATATTGACCAGGAGTTCATTCCAATGAGTACTCGTCAACCAGTCGATCCGGCAGCAAACGCATCTCTCTTCATTCTTCAGGACAATATCCACGAGCCGATGCATGATCGCTTCCTGTGGGCGATCAGGAAGCGCCGCGACCATCAGGCAACGACCATCCCGGAATGGGAAGAACTTCGTGAGCTCGCCTCCAAAATCAAAGAACATACGCTCACTCACCTCGATCAATATCTGGAGGAGTTCGAACGCAACGCAACCAGGCGTGGCGCTCAGGTTCATTGGGCACGAGATGCGGCCGAACACAACGAAATCGTACACTCTCTTCTCCAAGCGCACGGTGTTGAGGAGCTGATCAAGAGCAAATCGATGCTCCAGGAAGAGTGCGGCATGACGCCCCACCTGCAGAATCGGGGAGTCGCGGTGGTGGAATCCGACTTAAGTGAAAGAATTCAGCAGTTGGACGGTCAGCCGCCGAGCCATATCATCGGTCCCGCGATTCATAAGACCCGTCAAGATGTGGCTCGACTCTTCGCACGAACCATTGGTACGGATCCTAATAATGATGATCCACACTTCCTGACCGAGGCCATGCGAAATAACGCTCGGCCTCGGTTTCTCGCCGCGGGAGCCGGTATGACGGGCGCGAACTTCGCGATCGCCGAATCAGGAACGTTCCTGGTGTGCACCAACGAAGGGAATGCCGATATTGGAGCTGCCGTGCCCCCATTGCACATTGCGAGCATCGGCATCGAAAAGATGATTCCGCGAGTGGAAGACCTGGGCGTATTCCTGCGCCTGCTGACCCGAAGCGCACTGGGCGAGCCTTTGACGCAGTATTCCTCTCACTTCACTGGACCGAGAAAAGGGGGCGAGCTTCACATCGTCCTGGTGGACAACGGGAGAAGCCGCCGGCTTGGCATGACCGAATTCTGGCATTCATTGAAATGCATTCGTTGTGGAGCTTGCATGGATACCTGTCCCGTTTATCGCCGCAGTGGGGGTTTAGCATACGGCGCAACCTATTCCGGTCCGATCGGTGTGATTCTCGACCCCACATTCGACGAATTCAAGTACAGCGAACTGCCCTTCCACTCGACCTTGTGCGGATCATGCTCGGAAGTATGCCCGGTGAAAATCGACATCAGCGACCAAATACTGAAATGGCGAAGAGTAATGGCCGGGAAGGGCTATCTTCCGTTGGCCAAGCGCCTTTCCTTCGCGGTCGCCGGGCATGTATTCGCTCATCCGGAAGAGTTTCACGCCGTAGAAAAGGCAGCCGGGCCGGTGCTGGACCACACGCCGCATTTCCTCCTGTACAACCGGTCTCTCAACCCCTGGGGCCGGGATCGGGAACTGCCGGAGTTGGCGAGGCAGACCTTTCGCGAGTGGTATGTCGCCAACAGGAGGAAAGAAGATGTCGAGCAGTAGCCGAGAGCAGATCCTTTCCAGTATTCGCGCTAACATTCCGCCAAAACGAGTGGAGCATCCGCCGATTCCGGTCTTCAAAAGATCAGATGTGGACCTGAAATCTTCCTTTGAACGGCGCCTTGAAGAAGCTGGCGGCGCCGCACACGAGATCGGAAGCCGACTGGAGGCTGAGGCAAAATTGGCGTCGCTCCATTCAACGGTCCAGGTGATTTGCTCGGCCGTTCCCGAGATTCCGGGCACGCGACGCGCAGAGACGATTCTCGATCCACACGAACTCGCGGATGTAGATGTCGGTGTGGTGCGCGCGCAGTTTGGAGTTGCAGAGAGTGGGGCTGTCTGGCTTACGCAGGAGGACTTGATAGCGAACGCCCTGGGATTCCTACCTCAACATCTTGTTGTGTTCCTCGACCCCGAAGAAATTGTGGCGGACATGCATGAGGCCTACGCCCGTGTACGTCTGGATCAAACAGCATACGGCTGCTTCATGATGGGCCCCTCTGCGACAGGCGATATCGAAGCCACTCTGGTTCATGGCGCCCAAGGGCCGCGTTCGCTAAATGTGTTTTCTCTTCGACGAAGTGGCGAGGCATGACCTCAAGCCATTCGCCGGTTCCAAGCTCTCCTACCGCAGTTTCGCCGGCTTTCCGTTTCGGTAACGACACGTCGGCTCGCCTCCATCATCGTTTGTGCTTGGTCTCAAATGTTCGACAGGCTGCGTGGATGCCAACAATTTGGCCGCATAGCCTCTCCTGCTGTATGAGCGCAATCGGCGCCATGAGGAGAACAGGCAAGATGAAGAAGCTAATCCCCGCAATTGCTCTGGTGGCTTTCGCGTTGCTCGCAACCAGACCAGCAGCGTGCCAGGACCCAACCGATCAGGACATTAAACTGTTTCGAAAAGACCTGCGGTCTCTGCGAAAGCAACTTATCGCTGTGAACATGAACCTCAGCGATAAGGAAGCGGAGCAGTTCTGGCCGGTTTTTGAGCGATACACCCAGGAGCTTGTCGCGAAACAGAACGACAAATACGCACTGCTGAAGGAGTATGCGCAAGATTACCTGACGATGAGCGACGCAGAGGCGGAGAAGTACATACTCGGACGAGCGTCAGTGGACCAGGCCATTCTGCAAGTACGCCAGAAATATTTCCCGCTTTTCCGAAAAGTACTGTCGGGAAAGTCCACGGCGCTGTTTTTTCAACTGGATTGGAGACTTGGATTGATCATGGATCTTCAACTCGCGTCCCAAACTCCGGTGATCGAGCCATGATGGTGGCTCAAACAAAGGCTGAACCTCCCCGCTCTACGCGTTCGAGAGGTGTGATGAGTTCAAGATTCATAGCGCTATCGATTGCACTTCTAGCATTGGGCGGATGCGCTGGAGTCAGGTATCCCAACTATTACACGCTGAACATGCCCGAGCCGGTCTCCGCCTCGCCTGGCGCAGCGCCTATCTCTGGGGCAGTTCTGGTTCAGGAGTTTCGCGCGCCAGCGTATTTGAGACAGGGGCCGATCGTATACCGTCCTGAACCCGAACAGATCGCGTTTTACGATTACCACCACTGGGCCGAAGATCCGCGGAGGACGGTGACGGCCGCAATCGTGCGCGACTTGCAGCAAACGTTCAAGTCAGCCGAACTGTACGACGGCCGGGGAGATGCGGATTTTCTGCTGACCGGTTCCCTGGATCGCCTGGAAGAACTAGACAATGGCCCGTCCGTATCTATCCACGTCGGGATCTCGGCAGCGCTAAAGAACTTGAAGACAGGCAATGTGATTTGGTCGGGCACATCGTCCAGGACCTCAGCGGTTGAGCAGCGGTCAGTTCCGGGAGTCGTTGCAGCGATGTCCCGTGAACTCAGCGAAGTCACCGAGCAATTAGTCGCTTCCTTGCGAAACGAGCTGTCCCGGAGCACTCTCTCCAGCCGGTGACGCTCATAGAGAGGAAACTGAAATGGCCGAAAGCAAAGTTGTCGAACAACCGATAAGCGTCGCGGGGCGGCTGAAGCAGTGGATCGTCCCCGCGCTGATCTTCATTATGGCTCTGGCAATCGTAGTGGTGATCACCGGAAACTGGAATGCTTGGGCGAGTGAGAAGGCGGCGCAGGAAACGGACGATGCCAACACGCGCGCGGACCTGACGCCATTGAGCACGAAGGTTGCGGGACTTGTAGCTACAGTCGCGGTTTCCGATTACCAAAGCGTCAAGACCGGCGATCTTCTAGTGCAGCTCCGCGATGATGACTTTCGCGCACAGGTCCACCAGGCTCAAGCCGGAGTAGCCTCAGGCGAAGGCGCATTGATCAACAACCAGCGCCAGAAGGAACTACAAGACGCACGTATTGTGCAGGCTGGCGAAAATATCCACGCCGTGGAGGCCCAGATTAAAGCTGCGGATGCCGGCGTTGAAGCCGCGAACTCCGCGATCGCAAACGCGCGTAGCACCATTGAAGGGGCCCAGGCGGACGTTGAACGGACTCAGCTCGAACGCCGCCGCCAGGAAGCCCTGATCGCCACGGAATCAGCGACCCATCAGAAACTGGAGCAGGCCGTCGCCGATCAAAAGCGCTATGAAGCGACCATGGCAAGCCGCGAAGCCGATCTTGCGACGGCGATGGCGCAGCTCGCCAGCCGCCAGGCGGATCTGGCACGCGCTCAATCGCAACTCGGTAGCGCTAAGGCCGAATATGAAGCGCAGAAGCGGCAGAGGGCTGTACTCGATTCACAGGAACTCCTGCTCCGTGCCGATTTGGATTTCAAACGCGCAGCGCTCTCCCTCGCCATGACAAACTTGGGTTATACACGGATCGTGGCGCCGGAGGATGGGGTCGTAAGCGAACGAAAGGTCCGCGCAGGACAACTCGTCAGCCCGGGAACCCAGGTTATCTCACTGGTGCAACGCGATATTTGGGTGCAGGCGAACTACAAGGAAACGCAGGTCCGTCACATTCGCGCGGGCGACGACGCGGAAATCAAGATCGACGCGTTTCCGGGAATCGCGTTTCGAGGTAAAGTCGACCAGGTCGCGCCCGCGAGCGGGTCGCAGTTTGCTCTGCTGCCGCCCGACAACGCAACCGGGAATTTCACGAAGATCGTTCAGCGCGTTCCGGTGAAAATTCTCTTGCAGCCGGGGCAAATGGAACTGGATCGGCTGCGGCCCGGGTTATCCGCGATCGCGACGGTTCGGACCAACCCGCGTTGAAGGAGCCAACCGGATGACTCTATCCGAAGCCAAAACCACGGCCGCGGAATCGCACAGTGCGACGGTGGCGCCTGGCACGAATCCGTATGTTGGGATTGTGGGCGTGTTCCTAGGCGCCGGGCTGGCGACCCTGAATGCCCGGCTGGTGGGTGTCGGGCTCGCCGACCTCAGGGGCGCGAAAGGATTTGGGTTCGACGAAGCGTCATGGATTCCAACCGCGCTGAACATGGCCCTCATGTTCAGTGGAGTCTTTGTTGTGTTTGTGAACTCTCTGCTCGGTCCAAGACGGATCCTGCTTCCCGCCGCCGCCATCTTTACCTTCGTTTCGGCGGTGTTGCCGTTTGCTCCGGGTTACTGGCCGATGCTCTTGCTGACGGTGATTGCCGGCCTATCGTCGGGGACGTTCTATTCACTGACACTCACCTTCGTTTTGACGACGCTGCCCAAACGCCTGATTATCTTTGGCATCGCAGCATATGCGGCGGACATCGTGTTCGTGAGCAATATCGCAACCTTGCTGGAAGGGTGGTACATCGAACATCTCTCCTGGGCATGGATCTTCTGGACTGCCGCGGCCGCAACGCCAGTGATGTTTCTTTGCGTCTATTTTGGAATACCGCGGCGGACGCCCGCCGGCCCGGTTCCAAGCTGGCGCGGATTCGCTTACTTCAGTGCTTCGCTTGCCCTCATTTACGGCGCGCTCGATCAAGGCGAGCGGCTCGACTGGCTCAATTCCGGCGTGATCGTAGCTATGCTTGCGGGCGGAGTCCTCCTGTCTATAGCGGCTTGCATTCGACGGCTCCTGCAGCCGAATCCCACGCTAAACCTTTCGTTCTTGAACAGAAGGAACACGATCATCCTGGCGTTAGCCATTTTTGTGTTCAAGTTCGTGCACCTTTCAGTACTTGTTCTGGTCCCGGGGTTCCTGAACACAATTCAGGGCGATAGGCCACTCGAAACCGGACACGCACTGGCCTGGGTCGCGGTTCCAATGTTTGTAGTGGTCTGGTTGGTCGCGTGGCTCACGATCCATACCAACTCGAGACTGACGCTCGCGTTGGGACTAACCTTGGTCGCTGTTGCCTGTTGGATCTGCTCACGCCTAGATTCGGCTTGGGCCGCGAACAATTTCGAGGCATTGGAACTGTTACTTGCCCTAGGTCTCGCCGGCAGCTACGTAGGATTGGTCAGCGGCATCGTGCTCGAAGCGCTCGAATCGGGCGCGCTCGCCTCCGCCGCTAATGCTGCGACCTTTTCAGGCTTCATGCACTTTATTCGCCTTTTCGGGGGACAGGTTGGAACTTCCGCGATGAACCGAATTGTCACGGTGCGCGAGCGGTTTCACGATAATGCTCTTGGGCTGCATATTCAGGCCGGCGATTGGTTGACGGACGAGCGCGTGCGAGCGTTGAATGGCGGGCTATTTCCTTCGTCTATCGGCTCCGATGAGGCGCAATCCCGCGCGGTCGGAATTCTCAATCAGCAAGTGAGAGGGCAGGCCTATACGATGGCGATCTCAGATGGATTCGTCGTAATTTGCTGGATGGTGGTGGCCTATTTGTTGCTCTTGCTATTGCTCAGGCGAGCGAAGTTCAGCTACAAGGATTTGAGGAAAATATGAACCGTTTTGTCATTGTTGCCGCCGCCGGCATTGTCGCGGCAACTTCGCAATGCGCCGCGGAAGTCCGCCACCTGACATTGACTGAGGCAGTCCACCTCGCAATCGGCCAGAACCGGGCGTTGAAGATCGCGCGGCTGAAGGTTGCCGAGAGCGAACAGAAAAAGGCGGGCGAGCGTTCGGCGTATTTTCCATCACTCAAGAACGAATCGAACCTACTGCACGTTACGGAGTTGCAGAGTATCAGCATTCCTGCCGGCGCGTTTGGAATAGCCGCAGGATCGGAAGTGCCTGCGCGGAACACGTCCCTTCCACAAGGACAGACGACCCTGTACACGAGTGGCACGCAGCTCTCACAGCCGCTTACACAGTTGATCCGGATCCGGGACGCCAATCGAATGGCCGCTGCCGACATCGCCATCTCACAGGATGATTTGAAAAGGGCCGAGAACGAGATCGCGTTGCAAGTACATTCGGTGTATTACGGCATCCTGATCGCAAAATTGCAAAAGCAAGCAGCCGAGCAGCAGACGCAGTACGCGGATCAGAGTCTTCGCGAAAGCGAAGACGACGTGCGCAATGGCAACGCGCTGCGGGTGGCAGCGATTCAGGGCCGAGCTACTGTACTCGAGAGCCGGCAGGCCGTGCTCACGGCGGACCTTCAGCTGACTGACTTGACCGCCGAGTTGAACGACCTGCTAGGCCTTCCGCTCGATACTCAGCTCGATTTGGACGCTGCGGCGCCGGCCGATTTCGATCGTCGCTCATGCGAAGAATACGTCCAAACCGCATGGTCGCAGAATCCGCAGATCAAGGCTGCAGCGGATGCCATAAAAAAGGCGCGCGCTGCGGTTGGCTCCGCAAAAACCGCGTATATCCCGGATGTTACCGCGTATGCGAGGCAGAGCTACCAGGATGGCATACCGTTTTTTGTTCGGAACTTCGGCACGTTCGGCGTCAATATGACGTGGGACGTCTTCGACTTCGGCAAGCGCCGGGCCACGGTGCGCGAGAGACAAGATCAATTGGCGGAAGCCGAGGAGAACCTACGCCGGCTGAAGGACGACGTCGCGGTCTCGATCGAGCGGAGTTACAACAAAGTGCAGCGGACGAAGAGCCTGGTGGAAGTCGCGCAACAAGTGGTGAAGTTGCGACAGGAGAGCGAGCGTCTGGCCCAGAATCAACTCGCCCAGGGAGTGGTGTTGATCTCCGACCGTAGCCAGGCCACCGCAGCAGCGTATAAAGCACAAGCCGACTGGCTGCAGGCGAATTTGGGATATCTACTCGCATGGGCGGAGCTTCAGGAATCCGCTGGCATCACTCCCGGATTTTGACCGGCAGATGGATTGCTTCGTCCGATGTTCGTTGAGAATTTCCGGCAATAGGGAACCGTGCGGT
>Ga0302325_10022194_pt1 | contig 13290 bp, 13 predicted proteins | sample Palsa_T0_2_FD_201948 | JGI IMG/M metagenome (GOLD analysis project Ga0302325, IMG submission 201948) | Peat permafrost microbial communities from Stordalen Mire near Abisko, Sweden - Palsa_T0_2 | ecosystem: Environmental > Terrestrial > Soil > Palsa > Peat permafrost | place: Sweden: Abisko... | reverse complement strand
TACGGGCTGAAGCTTAACGGCGCTGATCGCAGTTTTCCTTCAGCCGCCGCCGGTTTTCTCGAGGGCCACAAACAGCCCCGTCACTGGGGCGCCATACTCCGTGCGCAGGAAACCCTCTTCCAGCCGCGCCACGTTGAGCTTGGCCTCGGCGGCAACTTCGCGCACATGGTCGGGGTGATGCGTATAGCGGCCGCTATCGGAGAGCCGATGCGGATAGCGGTCTCCGCGCTCGAGCGTAAAGGCCAACACGCCCTTGGGGCACAGCCGCTCCGCCACGGGCAGCACTACCTGGCGCAAGTCTCCGAAGTAGATCAGGCAATCGCAACAAACCACCAGCTCGAATCGCTCCGAAGAGCGATCCAGCCAGGCGGTAATCTCCGCAACGTCCAGCCGGTCGTAGAGGTTGCGCGCGCGCGCCAGCTCGATCATCTCCGGCGAAATATCCACGCCGATCAGCCGCGACGCACGCGGCTTGAACTGCACGCCCGCAAGCCCGGTTCCGCAACCCAGATCGAGCGCCGCCAAATTCTGCCGGTCGCCCAATAGCGGCGCAATGAGCTCGGACACGCGCTCGGGAGCTCGATAGCCCAGGTCACCGCAAAGGGTCGATTCGAAGGTCTTCGAGAACTCGGCATAGATCTGTCCGAGGGCCTCGTTGGGCACTCGCGGCGGCGGCGGTTCGTCGCGCAGGGCCACCAGGATGTGCTTGATCTCCGCGTCGCCGGGTTCGAACTCGATATACTTCTCATAAGCCGCGCGCGATTCGTCGCGCCGCCCCAACTCCTCGGCAAGTTCGCCGAGGTCGTACCACATGTCGGGATTGTCCGGCGCCAGTTCCGCCGCTTGCCGCTGGCAAATGTAGGCAATCCCTTCCTTATCGCGGTGACGCAAGCGACGGGAGATCTTGTGCAACTCCTCAGAGGAAAGCTCGCGGTGCGCGTTGCCTGAATCACCGCCCCACAAAAGCAGTCCACCCGCGACCCCCTCCTCAATCCAGCGCCGCACCTCTCCCGCCGAGTCCTCCGGAAGCATTGGCGCCAAGTAGGCGCATACCTCTTCAACGCTCCGGGTGCCGTCGCACAGTTCCACAATGAGACTCGCGGTGGGGTTCAGCTCGTGCACGCGGTCCGTTGTGGGATCGAAAGCCACGTAGCCGTTTTCGGTGGGGATAAGCTGGATGGAGGGACACAGGGCGGGGTTTTGCATGAGGCGCTCTAGCTGAAAAATCAGGCAGGCGGTAAGCACAGCCCGCACCCGCAAAAAAAGGCTAGGCCGTGTGGTTTGCAGAAGCGCACACGGCCTTTGCTTGCCAGATGCCAAATGGCCCTAGGCTGGTGGGGCCGCCGGCGTTAGTGGAACCTAGCGCCCTTTATGTATTGTCGTCGGGAGCCTTCTTCTTCTTCTTTTTCTTCTTCGGGGCGTTGTCATTGTCATCCTGCGCCAACGCTTCCGACTTCATAATCGGCAGAGCGGCCACAGCTACGGCTGCGGAACCGATCAATAGGCCCTTGAGGAACGAACGCCTGCCGTTGCTGACATGGGACAGAGCATCTTCCACTGCCTTGATTCTTTCCTTTGACATCCGTCGCATCTCCTTATTTGTTATGGTTATGCAAATACGAGTGTGCGCCGCCGACCGCGCACGGGCGAATCGTACCAGAAACTCCCGTAAATAAAAGAGTTTTTTTGGAGTTTCCGTCCCACAGTGGTAATTAGCTGCCAATTCGGGAATTAATCCGCCGTGCTGGCCTTTTTCTGGGGCGAGAAGTTAATCGGTTCCCCCTCTGGCATAACCGAGGCTCCCGTGGCTCGCGCCGGGACCCACGCGGCGACGGAAGTGCCGCCGCTGATCCGCTGCTGGAGCATTCCGCCATAAAACACATAGGGGTGCGTGGGCTCCAGGTCGCTGGCCTTGTCGAGGCGCTGGCGCAACTCCGCGGGAATGGAGAACTCCGTGGCCGCCAGGCTGTCTTCCACATGAGACACCTTGGTGGCGCCGATGATGATGGAGGTGATTCCCGGCTGGGTGAGCGCCCAATTTTGGGCCACTTGCGCGGGCGGGCGATTCATCTGTTTGGAGACATCGCGCAGCGCTTCCAGAATTGTCCAATTGCGCGGCGAGAACTTGTCGAATGCCGGATGGCCCTTGACGATGGCCAGGCGGCCCTCGCCGCTTCCCGTGTTTCCCTGGCCCTGATATTTTCCGCTAAGAAAACCGCTGGCGAGGGAACCCCAGGGGCAGACGGCCATGCCCATTTCCTGCGCCGCGGGAATGTGCTCGCGGTCGATATTGCGCTCGGTCAGCGAATACTCGAGCTGCAGCGCGATCAGGGGCTCTTGGCCATCTTTTTCGGCCAGGGTATGCGCGCGGGAGAGGTACCAGGCGGGCGTATCGGAGAAACCGTAGTATCTGATTTTTCCTTCGCGGACGAGGTCGTTGAGCGTGGAGACCACTTCTTCGACTGGCGTTACTGTGTCCCAGGCGTGCAGCCAGTAGAGGTCGACGTAATCGGTCTGCAGCCTGCGTAGGGAACCCTCCAGCGCGCGGTAGATATTCTTGCGCCCGTTTCCGCCGGCGTTGGGGTTTCCAGGTTCGGTATTGAAGGTGAACTTGGTGGCCAGCGCCACGCGGTCCCGCAGATTTCGCTCGCGGATGAATTTCCCCACCTGTTGCTCGCTGGTTCCGTTGGTGTAGCCGTCGGCGGTATCCACGAAATTGCCGCCGGCGTCAATGTAACGGTCGAAGATGGCGCGCGCGAATTTCTCCTCCACGCCAAAACTCCAATCCGTGCCGAAGGTCATCGTGCCCAGGCAAAGCGCGCTCACCCGCAGGCCGGAGCGCCCCAGGGTGACATATTTCTCCAGTGTGGCAGTCATGTCGTTTCCTCCCTAAAACCACGCGGGCTGTGAGTACGCCCGCACCCGAAAGACGATTGGATGCCACGGGCATCCGTTTTGCGCCACGATTTTCGTTAAAAAACCGTGACAACAGAATCAACCTGGGCAGGTGAGTTGCGCACGGAATGCGAAGCGGAGCCAGAGGCGGCCGGGCGGTCAATCTCCCGAAGGCGCCCCCGTGAGCGCGGCATATTGCGCGGCGGTCAGGGGGACAACCGATAGCCGGCCCTGGCGAACCAGGGGCGAAGCGGCAAAGAGTTTATTCGCTTTGATCTCCGCCAGGGACACGGGCCTGGCCAGGGCCTTGCCGGCCTTGATTTTCACCGCGGGATTCTTGGGGTTTGCGGCGTCCACGGAGGCCACCGAAGCCGTCCCGATGGCGCTCTTGCGCGCGCCCGTTTCGTAGATGATCAGGCGCGCCCCCGGCTGCATCTCGCGCAGATTTTTGACCGCCACGGGATTGGATACGCCGTCCCATAGCGTCACTTTGTCGCGCAACAGATCCTCGAAGGAATATTCGGAGGGTTCGGTCTTGAGTAGATAGTCCATGCGGCATGGCTCTCCCGGTGATTGGCGTTCGCCGCCAAGAAACGTGGCCGGCGATGTGCTGTTCGGAGCGGGTAAATCATAGTTCTGTTTGCTCTTTCCGGGAAGAGGCGCATTGCGCGGGCGGCGGCTCGGGTGTACATTTGCGTGCTGGCCCGTAGCTTCGGCCGAGCGCATGAAACATCGCGACATCATCCCCGCGTGGGGCAGAATCCTGACCGGCGGCAAGCCGCTGTTATCGCTGGAGATTACTCGCGAGTGCCCGCTGCGCTGCCCCGGCTGCTACGCCTACGAAGAAGGCCATCTGGCCGATGCCGGCCCGCTGCGCCAGCTTGCCGACTTCAAGGGCGATGAGCTGATCAATGGCGTGCTGTCCCTGGTTCGAAGGTACCGGCCCATGCATCTTTCCATCGTGGGCGGCGAGCCGCTGGTGCGTTATCGCGAGTTGAACGTCCTGCTTCCAAAACTCAACGACATGGGCGTGGAAGTGCAATTGGTCACCAGCGCGGTGCGTCCGATTCCCACCGCGTGGCGCGCGCTTTCCAAGGTGCATCTGGCGGTCTCCATCGACGGCCTGCAGCCCGAGCACGATAAACGGCGCGCCCCGGCCACCTACGAACGCATTCTGGAAAATATCGCCGGCCATCTGCTGATCGTGCATTGCACGGTGACCAGCCAGGCGGTCCGCCGGCCCGGTTATCTGGCCGATTTTGCGCGCTTCTGGTCGGCGCGCCCGGAAGTGCGGAAAATCTGGTACAGCCTGTTTACCCCGCAGCAGGGGCAGGAATACGAAGAGCGCCTGACGCCGGAAGACCGCCTCGCTGTGGTGGCCGACCTCATCCGCGTGCGCCAGGCCTTCCCCAAGGTGGACATGGCCGACGTGATCCTGGACGGGTATCTGCATCCGCCCAACTCGCCGCAGGACTGCATTTTTGCGCAGACCACCACGTGCATCTCCTCGGATTTGAGCACGCGCGTCGAGCCCTGCCAGTTCGGCGGGACTCCGGTTTGCGCGGAGTGCGGATGCATGGCCTCGGCAGGCCTCGCTTCGATCGGCAAATATAAGATCGCCGGGCTGCTCCCGGTGTCCTCTATTTTTTCTCTCTCGCGAAAGATCGGCCAGCGTCTCAGCTACCAGCCTGCCTGAAGATTTTAGTGGCACCCACCAGAGATTAACTGATCGAGTTTCTGAGCGGCCTCCGCGCTCCCCTTTTGCGCGACGGCTGTGAGCAACACCCGCGCCTGCTCGCAGCTCTTTTCCACGCCATTTCCTTCAATGTAGAGGTTGGCCAGCATCAGTTCCGCCGTGGTGTTGCCGTTTCCGACGGCACGCCATAACAGCAGCGCAGCGGCGGCGCTATCCCGCGGACGCTGCGCGCCGCGCAAGTATTGCAGAGCCGCCGCCAGGTCAGCCTGGTCCCCGTCATCAGGTTGTGCTCTTTCATCTAGGGTTTCCGCGGAAACGTGCTGCCTTGCCGAGTTCGCATGGCTCGCCGGAGGCGCAGCCTTCGCCGAGTCCGTAGCTGCCGCGGCCTGCGGCGGCAAGGAAGACGCGGGCGAAGGGCTCTGCGCTAAAGAAGGCTCCGGTGGCGCCGCCGGCTCAGCGGGCGTGGCGGCGGGCGAATCAGCCGCGGCCTGCTGCGGCGATTGAACCGGTACCGGCGAAGATGATTGAGCCGGGACCTGCGATGACCTTCCCGCGTAAGACCGGAACAGGGAAGCGATTCCTGATTCATTTGCCCAGTCGGGAAGCGGATAGATATCGCGGGAGATTAGCACCCCCGTCAGAACGGCCAGGAGAACGCCGGTGATCACTCCGACGAAAAATGTTCCGGTGCGTCGCGGGCGTCTGCTCGGCGCGGAAGACAGCGGCAATGAAAGATAGTTCTCGGGCTGCGCATTCCTGGCGGCAGATCCGTCCTGTCGAAGCGGAAAAGCTGCGCCTGGCCAAACCGGCGAACCTGAGCTTGGCCGGACCGGCGAAGCCGAGCTTGGCCAAACCGGCGAATCCGCGCTAGGCGGGTTCGGCTGGGCTTCCTCTGTCTCTGAGCGGGATGGGGAGACGGCATATGGCCGGGAAAGCGAGGGTGCGCCTGCTCCGAATCGCGGAGGCACGCCTGGTCGAACCGGCGATGAGGGATATGGTTGAGCCGACACGTTGCCGTCGGGGCGAGCTGCAGGAATAGCCTCATCTTGAACGGGCGAACGCGCGTCCGGCGGGACCTCCGGAGCAGCTTCCGATTGGCCCGCGGAGACAACGTCTGGCGCGCCGGATGTGCCGGCTCGCGAGACGGAAGGTTGCTGCGCTTCCGCGCTCATGCTCTCCATGACGGGAGGCTCGGGAACCGCAGGTCCGATTGGACTCGTGGATTGGCCCGCCCCTTGACCCACCATTTTGGACAACTCTTCCCGCGCCCGCTGCGGCAGAGAAAGGAATCGCAGGCCCCCCTTTTTCCCGGTCTTATCCTTCCAGGCCACCGTTCCGGTGGCTTCAAACTCGCCTCCATCCTGCCGCAAGAACGTGAAATGCACCGTCCCAGGCTGAACTGGATGGGCGAGCTGGAACCCCAGTCCACCCTCGGAAACATCCACCACGATCCCGCCGTTTTCAGGCTGCATGCGGATGTAAGCGATCTCGTCCAGCTTCGTTCGCGGAGGTCGAGCGTTGGGGAAACTTGCCATTAAAGGTAAAGATGCGCTTTGGGCGTGTACCGATTGCCCGACAGGACCAAATAAAACTCGATAAATCATAGAACGCGGCGACGCGCAAACATATCGTGAAAATCATGTATTTGCGGTTCTGACTTGGGGGCGGCGCTGCGCCGCTCCGCAGCCGGCGCGCCCTGCATTTGCTAACGGCTAGGAGCAGGAGGAAGTTCGCTTGACACTTGACAGCGTTTTTGCGCGGGCACTAGACTGCGCCATCTCCCTGGAGGCTTTCATGCGACATGCACGACCGCGACTTTTCGCGCCGATTGCGGCCATCCCCGCCACCATGGCGCTGGCAATGTTTCTGGTCGTCGCCGTGCTACTGGGCGCGGCTTCTGTCCCCGCTGCAGCGCCCACCGGCGGTATTCCCGCGGCCGTTCATTACATCGGCCACGACAAAGTTTCCGCCACCATGGTCAAAGGCGGAGCGATCGTGAGCGATCCCGGGCTGACCATATTGGCCAACCGCCGCGGCGCGGGCATGGTGGAATACCACGAACACACCAGCCACATTTTCATCATGGTGGAGGGGGAAGCCACCTTGGTGACGGGCGGGACCATGATCGGCGCCAAACGCACCAGCCCGGATCAGATCGTGGCCACGGGAATCGATGGCGGGGAAACGCACCACCTCACCAAAGGCGACGTCATCACCATTCCGGCAAAAACGCCGCATTGGTGGAAAGACGTTCCGAGCAGCACGGTGGCCTACTACGCGGTAAATATCGAGAGCCAATAGCGGACAAACGCGCCTCGCACGCATCGAGCGTGGCGATTGTCTGTCGCAGGGAGCCCAAGATGATCAGCACAGTCACAACAAAACGTTTCGCCTTCGCAGCCATCCTGCCTTCCGCGGTTCTCGGCTTGGCTGTGTGCGGCGCTCTGCCCGCGAAAGCAGCCTCCTGCGAGAATCTCGCCAAGGTTTCGCTGCCGGGCACCATCATCACCATGGCGCGCACAGTGGCCGCGGGCGAATTCACGTTGCCATCCGCGCCGGGAGCCGACGCTCCGCCCACGGCGCCCGCGCCCAACGCCTTCGGCGACCTGCCGGCGTTTTGCCGCGTGGCCGCGACGCTGGCGCCCACCACCGATTCCAACATTAAGATCGAAGTGTGGCTGCCGGTTTCCGGTTGGAATGGCAAGTTCGAGGCCGTGGGCAATGGCGGCTGGGCCGGAATCATCAGTTATCCGGCGATGGCCCAGGCCCTGCGCCGCGGTTACGCCACCAGCTCCACCGATACCGGACACGTCGGCGGCGACGCCAAGTTTGCGCCCGGGCATCCCGAAAAGCTGGTGGACTACGCCTACCGCTCCGAGCACGAGATGACCCTCAAGGCCAAGGCGCTCATTCAGGCCTTCTACGGCAACGCCGCGAAATATTCCTACTGGAACGGCTGCTCCACGGGAGGGAAGCAGGCGCTCACCGAAGCGCAGCGCTATCCCAACGATTACGACGGCATCATCGCCGGCGCTCCCGCGAATTACATGATCCACCTGCATATCTGGTCGCTGTGGGTGGCCCAGGCAGTGCACAAGGATCCGCAGAGCTTCATTCCGCCGGCAAAATTCCCCATGATCCACCAGGCCGTCCTGGATGCCTGCGACGCGCTCGACGGCGTGAAAGATGGCCTGCTTGAGGATCCGCGGCGCTGCCATTTTGATCCTGGCACGATCCAGTGCCTCGGCGCCGACGGCCCGGCGTGCCTCACCGCGGCACAGGTAAAAGCGGCGCGGCAGATCTATGCGCCGGCCACCAATCCGCGCACCAAGGAGTTGATTTTTCCGCCGCTGGAGCCGGGCAGCGAGCTGCTGTGGAATTTCCTCGCCGGGGCGCAGGTCTTCTCCGTGCCCACCGACACCTTCAAATACGTAATCTTCAATAAGCCCGATTGGGACTACAACTCGCTGAACTTCGATCAGGACGTGGCATTGGCCGACCGCGTGGATCACGGCCTCAACAATGCGATCAATCCAGATCTGAAGCCGTTCTTCGGCCATGGCGGAAAGCTGCTGATGTATCACGGCTGGGCCGACCAGTTGATCGCTCCGGAAAACAGCGTCAACTATTACCAGAGCGTGGTCGCCAAATCCGGCGGATTGCAGAAAACCTCCGGCGAGGTGCGCCTGTTCATGGTGCCGGGGATGACCCACTGCGGAGGCGGCGAAGGCCCCAACGTTTTCGATTCCGTGGGCGCCATCGAACAATGGGTGGAGAAGGGAATTGCCCCCGCGCAGATGATCGCTTCGCACAGCACCGCCGGAACCGTGGACCGCACGCGGCCGCTGTGCCCGTATCCGCAGACGGCCCACTACAAGGGCAGCGGCAGCATCGACGATGCCGCCAATTTTTCCTGCGCGGCGCCGTAACTTTACGGTGGCGGGCATTCGGTAGCGGAAGATGTTGTAGTTCAGGTCGTCCACGTTTGTGGGCGGCCTGAGGGTTTTCTCCGCGAAGTATTTTCTGCGGATTATCTCCGGCGGCTGAACAACTATCTCCGCAACCGGTAGCACGAAACACGATCAAACGTCGTGCCATAGGGATCGGCGGCCTGGTCGGCCAGGCTCATATCCACGCGGTCGGTCCACAAGAGCGAAAACGTTCGCCGCCGGCTCAGCGTGTCCGCGCAGATCGGATTCACGTAGAGAAGATCCACGCCCCGCGATCCCGCGCGCGCGCCGGCCTTGGCCCAGCGCTCGATCCGCTCCAGAAGGCGCTCCAGCAGGTCGCACTGGAAGGGATTGTACAAATACACCAGCAGGGGAGCCCGCGGCCAGCGGAACGCCAGCGCATCCTGGTGGAAGACGCGCAACTCCGTCCGCGGATGGGCAACCTTGCGCCAGCGCGCCACGTTGCTTTCCGCGATCTCCGCAAGCTCCGCGCTGAACTCCACGCCGATCACTCTTCGAAAGGGAAGCTGCGAAGCCAGCAGCAGCGCGCGGCCCTTCCCCGCGCCGATATCCACGAAGGAATAGGCCGCCGCATTCGCGCCATTCCCGGAAAGCGTTGCGCGCCAGCGGCGCAGGGATTCGTCAAACACGGAAGGCGCAATCGCCGAATAGCCGTAGCAAAAGGCGTCGTGCTGGTGGCCGGTAATGATCTCCTTGGGAGACAGATAGCCTCCGGTGTCCACGCCCCACTGCAGATCGAAGGGATGCCGGGCGTCCTTATTGGGCGCGATGCGGCTGGAATCGAGAGCGCGATAGGATTTCATGACACTCGTGTCCTAAAAATTAGGCGGGCTGTAAGTACAGCCCGCACCCGAACAGTATGGCATTGCGGGCGCCGATTCCGGGCATATAGACATGTTGAGCACGCCCCGCTCCACAGTGTTTGACCCTCCCGCCGCCCCACCGTATCCTCAAATGCCTGAAGGAGTGCCCTGCATGACAAACCCCTACGCAAAAGTCGACGTGAAATGGCTCTCCACCACGGTTCTGGCCCTGGCGGCCGTTGGAACGATGATGTGGATGATCCGCGCCGAAGTTGGCAGGCTGTCGCTGGCGATCGACGACGGAAACCAGCGCATGGCCCGCGTGGAGACCGCCGTGCACCTGCTGGCCGACACCCAGGACGAAAGAACCAGGCGCTCGGTGGACATGGCCCTGACCGTTTCGCAGAATTCCGCCGATTCCGCGGCCGAACTTCTTGGCGGGGTCAAGGAGTCCACGAACGCCGGAGACAGCGTGAAAGCCGTGCAGGCCGCCGCGGATGCGCGAACCATGATCCTGATGGCCAAGCAGTTGAAAACTCCCGCGCCGCCGGGCTATTTCGCCGCGGCCACGGCCATGCTGGACGACCTGAGTTCCGTGACCGACGTGGATGTTACGCGTCAGCTTTTTTCCCTGCGCGTGGCGCTCGCCGAATACCACTCCGCGCTGGAGCAGTTTCCCGAAGTTCCCTCCAAGATCGTGGAGCTTTCGGTGCATCCCGGCCAGCCGATTGACTCGGCAAGATTGCTGAGCGGCGCGGTGTATCGCCCCAACGCGCAGGTTCTCCTTCCCGTGCAGGCCAGCCTGAAGGCCAGGGGCGCGGTGATTGACGGTTCCGAACTTCTCGGCGGAGTGGAATTGCTGAGCCCGGTTACCACGTTTGCGCAGGGCAACAACTCCATCAGCGGGCTTACCTTCAAGGGCGTCACGCAGACTCTGGACGGAGCGGAGTGGAACGACGTTGTTTTCGTGAACGCCAAGATCCGCTATCGCGGCGGGCCGCTCAGACTCAACCATGTGCGCTTCGTCAATTGCACGTTCGAGGTCACGGGAAACGATCACGGCTCGCAGTTTGCCAGGGGCCTGGTCATGGGCAACGATCCGCTGACCATCGGGTGAATTTGCGGGCGTTTCCTCGCGGATTTTCTCGCACACTGAAGTTTTGCTGAAACGATCATCGCGACAAAAAGCTCTGCGGAAAAATGCGCGCGACATTTTTTTCGTTCGCGCGAAAGAAAAATTTGACACGTGTGCTATACTGGGTCTGTAAGAAACTGCGCCCGGAAGAATCCTTCCGGGCTTTTCGCTTTTTAGGCCCGGCGCAAAGCCAGCCTTAACGGCCGCGGCCCGGGAACGCCAATCTGGCGGATTGGCGCTCCGCCATTCCGGAAGCAAACGCGACATACATGTGACCAGGCGCCCCGGCATCGTCCGGGGCTTTTCTTTTTCCCGGCGCAATTCCCGGACGCTTCACAGCCACGAGCGCCGCAAGGCGCGGGAGGAAATGACATGCCGAGCTATGCCAATACGCTGCCGCCCCTGGCGCTTTCGCCGGGCGATGTGGGCTACTCCTTCAATAACGAGGCGGTGCCCGCTTCGGCCACCGCCGGATCGCAATTCGCCATGCCGCATCCCACCGGCATCCCCAACCAGGCGCGCGCCGTGCTCTGGCAGACGCTGTTTACCACCGCGCCCACGGCCGTCAACGTCAGCCTGCAGGGCTCCATGGTGGATGTGGACGCCGAATACAAGGACATGGACGTCAGCACCAACGCCGCCGGCGAAGCGCGCACAGTTGCAGGCGTGCAGGCCAATTTCCTGCGCATCCGCGTGAACAGCGCGACGGTGGGCTCCGGCGCGGGCTTCACCGCGCAACTGCTTGTGTAACCCCTTGCGTAACTCGGTTCGCCGCGACTCAGGTCCTATTGATCATGGCCAAAACAACCACCGTTACCTATGACAGCCTGTCGGCGCACGCCGTGGTCGCGCCGGTGTCCTGCCAGCGCATCACCTTGCGCGAAATCGCCAGCGACACCGCGCCGGTCTATTACACCGTGTGCGCGCCGTCTTCCTCCGATCCGGGTTTCGTGAAGTATCCGGCGGAGGCCACGGTCTTCGGGGCCACCAACGGTTTGATTCAGTCGGGCGACGTGGTGGGATATGTGCAGCCCGCCAGCGGGACCATTACCTTCACGCTGATCTGCGAGTGACACGCGTAAACAAAATGAAATACGAAAATAATCCAACGCTGCGCGAATATCTCCAACGCGGCGCGGCTGGCGCTCACCGCGAGCACGCCAGGCATCCCAACTTTGAGCTGGATGCCACGGCCTTCGCGAGGGCTCTCGATGAGGTGCGCGCGCAGCATCCGCATCTGGGCGACGAAGAGGCCTGCGCGCGGGCGGCTTTTCGCCTGCTCACCAGCGGCGCCCCGCCGGAGGTCGCCGTGGCGCTTCCGTCACGCGGGTATCGCCTGCGAGCCTGGTCCGTCCAAACGGCGATAACGATTTGGCCGTGGTTGAAGCTGCTCTGGGCCGTCGCGGTCCTGGCCCTGGGCATCGCCAGCGTCCTTTTCCTGAGCGCGCTTGCCGCCGCGCCCTGTTGAATTCGCTGCTGGGCACCATGGGCGTGCCGCCCATCGAAACGCTCTCGGCGCAGCCGACGCAAGTCGCGCCGGTGCGGCGGCGCTCCTGGGCGCAAATTTCCACCACGCGCGAGATTCAATCCGCTCGCGATGCCGCGCGCCAGGCGCAGGACCACAAAACCCGCGAACGGGAACGCGGCCAGGACAAAAAGTAGAAACAGGGGCACGGCAAAAACACTATGTCCACTTACACGGCAGTGCCAGGGGACGCCTTCATGAACGGCACGCAAGCAATGGATGCGACGACTGTTTCCACCACCGGCGCCGATGCGCCGGGAGCAAACGTTCCCGGTGCGAACTTGCCCGGTGCAACCGCGCCCGCCGACGGCACCGTGCCGATCCAGGAGCCGCTGCTGGGGCCGTCGCAGCCGCCAACGTCGCAAAGCGGCATACCGCTGCCGCGCGATTTGGGTCCCAACAACGAGCTCCTCGAAGACGCCGCGCCGCGGCTGGTGCACGCGCTGCGCGAGCTGGTGGTGCAGTTCCGCCAGGAGGGAATGGTGGCGCGGCGCAACGAGATTCGCCGCATCCGCCAGGCGCGCCTGTTCTGGCAGGGCCTGCAATACGCCTGGTGGAATCCGCAGGACATGAATTGGCACCTGCCGTGGGAAGCCAAAATCTATGACGACTCCGCGCTCGAGGAGATGCCGCGCTACCAGTTCGTGACCAATCTCTACCAAGCCTTCGGGCTCTCCTTCATCTCCGTGATCAGCCAGGACGTGCCCGCCACGCGCTTCTATCCGCAGTCCACCATGAGCGAGACGGGCATCTCCACGGCCAAGGCCGCCTCCCAGGTGGCCACGCTGGTCGAGCAGAATAACCACGTCCAGCAACTGCTCACCGGCGTGGGTTTCTACCTGTGGACCGACGGAAAGATCGGCGGCTACGTGCGCTACGTGGCCGACGGACAGCGCTTCGGCTGGCGCGACGAACTGGTGCTCGAAGAGCGCTGGGTGCGCCTGGGCACAGACATCTATCTCTGCCCGGAATGCGGAGCCGAAATCGAAGCGGCCCCCGCAGCGAAGAGCGATTCGGACCCCGGTCAGTCTTCGCATGGCCCAGACGCGCAAGGCTCGCGCGGTGCGAATCCTGATGCGCAAAGTGCCGGCGCTGAAAACCCCGCCGCGCAAGACGAAAATCCCGAAGGCGTGTGCCCCGATTTCCTGAATGGCGCGATCTGCCCGGACTGCGGCGCGGCGTTGACCGCCGCGGATTTTCGCTCCGCGCCCCTGGTGCCTGTGCCGCTTTCCATCGGAACGCGGCGCGTGCCCAACGGCCAGGAA
>Ga0302325_10022193_pt1 | contig 13291 bp, 10 predicted proteins | sample Palsa_T0_2_FD_201948 | JGI IMG/M metagenome (GOLD analysis project Ga0302325, IMG submission 201948) | Peat permafrost microbial communities from Stordalen Mire near Abisko, Sweden - Palsa_T0_2 | ecosystem: Environmental > Terrestrial > Soil > Palsa > Peat permafrost | place: Sweden: Abisko... | reverse complement strand
CCCCATAAGCCTTTTCACAAGCCACGAGGAAGAGGTGGGGCACTTCATAATTTTCAAATCGTCAGCTCTATCCAAGTGAGGAGATGAGACGAAAGGGAGTGTAGCACACTCCACCATTCGATGGACTTTTCAGGAGTTCTTGGTCCTTGGTTGAATTTTAGTTTTGTGGCTTTATCATCTATGTTAAGCAAAGAGTATCTATCTATCTACTCGTATGTATGCAATGGGTATCTCAGCTCTCTAACCTCTATCCCTGTCCATAAATGCAGCAAATGGGTATCATCCTAACCCCAGGTGGGTTTCCCACAGTCTAAGCAATATTAACGCAAGTGTTCAATCCTGACCCCATCCAGCCCTCCTGTCCCTTTACATAGCAAAATCATGCATATCATTAGAGTCATTCCCTATTCCCCGTCGAATAATGATCGTCTACAGCCTCAAACAAGGCCGATTCGAATCTCCCCATACGGTTCCATGTCCTCAACAGTCTGCTGGACCCAAACGCAACTCCTCGTCGCAAGACAAAGAACATGGTAGAAGGCCTGGGCAGCTACGATGCAAGAATTGTTCTCTGGAACAAACAGTTCCTCGAACGTAACGCTCTTCTCGCCGACCTCTTGAGTACCCAGTACATCGCCCTCAACACCAAGTTCATCACCGAGCTTCTCGTTAATGGTATTCTTCACATACTCAAAGAAGTTGTTGGACTCTCGATCAAGGGCTTGCTTCACCCATTGCGAGGATCCTGCAGTCTGAGTATCAACACCCGCCGCAGCGCCGAAGATTTCGAATTCCTCGTGACCACGAGCTTGGCTTGAACTCACGCCTCCTCCTAGACCACCGAAGCCAGGGGCTTGACTTTGACTTGCCAAGTCTTCGTCGTCGCGGCCGTACATGACCATCGGATCGTCCATGAGTTGCGAGAATTGTTCCAAGTCGCCTGGAAGGGCTGAACCTCGACCAATAAGTGGAGACGCGGAGGTGAGGCGACGGCCTACTGAGCCCAGTTGAGAACCTAGAACGCCTGCACGGCCTTGAATGGAGGACGATTGGCCACGTTGGTGGGAGTGCAGGGAAGCAGAGACATTCCATGGCATGGCCGAAGAGGGGTAATCTGGGAGAGCGGACGGAGCATCTCGACCGTGTTCTATACTTTGCTCATGGCTGTTATTGTTGACATCAGGTTCGAAATCCATGTTCAAAATCATTCCATCGTCTTCGAAAGCGCGGCCAACTTCATCTTCCCTGGCACGCTTGCTAGGGGTATCGAGTTGCTCTTCATCTTCTTCGTCAGTATATGCTCGCTTGGAGCCTTTCTTAGGCTGAAGACCAGCATAAGAAGGAGCAGGCTCGCCGGTGATCTTTGCAAGGAGAGATACACCGGAGAACATTTCAAGAGGGCTGGCAAACTTTGCAGAGCCGATGCCTTCCCCAACGCCATTGAGACCCGAACCGACAACAAAATGAAACCCATTCTTCTTTGCAACTGAAGCTGCCTTCTTGTTGACTTTGAGAAGTTTGTCGGCGACCTGATGAGCCACATACTCCTTTTGCCACTGAGAGAGTGTACCGTTATTGATTTCGTGGGATTCGTCGAAAACTGCCACTTTCTTCTTAGCCTTGGTCTTCTTGCGCTTTTGTGGAGCTCCAGCATATTCGGAGGATGGCTCTTCAGAGACGACGCGGTCTTCATCTTGAAGGTTCAAAGGTCTGTCAGAAGCACCAAGCCCACCAGTCATGACAGGAAATGGATCAGCATCTGGGAGCATCTGCTGGTCGTCATCGTAATGGAACATATTGAAGTCACCATCTCCGTCCATGATAGCTAGAGCACGACCAGCAAGACCATCTTCGTGTTCCTTTCGAACGCGCCCACTGGCCGCGGAATCACTGCCAAGACGACCTTGAGGGCGTACACTGCCTGCTCGGCGAGCTTGACGCTCACTTGCTGGGATATCACGAAGTTCACCATCATCACCAAAGTCGAAGAGGATTTCATCATCATTATAGATCGCCACTTCATCGTCACCGAACACATTGAGGCCTAGACCAGCATCATTTTGGCCGGAAGGCTGCTGGAATGGATCAGGGAGTTGATATGTTCCTGCGCCGCCATTGCTCGAAGAAGGGATATTGAGACCTAAGACTGAAGGACCGTGGGACGAAGACGCCGAACCACTGCGGTGACGGATAGACAGCATGGATTGTGAGGAGCGTTGGGAGTCGCCTTTCCGATCGAGGTCAAGATTGGAGAAATCAAAGTTAGGCAATCCGTTCTCAGGAAGAAAAGCTGGGTCATCCAAGAGAATGAGTTGCTCAGGACTTCCACGCGTCAGCAAAATTGACCTTGGGTGGTAGAGTTGCACATACCGAGCTTTTCCTGCTGCCGGATCAAGTCCGTCGTTGCGTACCACCTTCAAGAGTGATCGAATATTGTTATTAGCAGTTTGGGTATCCGCGAGAAGGTATTCCCATTGCTGGTAATGCACTTTCGAAACACCGTACCTGGAATAAGCATGAGTAGTGTGCCCTGCAGAAGGGCTTCTTCAAGAAAGCTCACAGCAGGTTACTTTGCAATCTCAAAGCCATAGGTGCCTCCGGCTCCATGATTGTCTCGCACGCCTTTTTGACGTTGACATCGAGGATGGCTTTGCGCGTTACTTTCTTCGTACTTGATTTCGCGCCCAACGTGGCGACCAGCCTGCATAGTCTTCGTAAGCAAAGCCCGCTGCAGACGCAAATCGAGACGAGAAGACCGCGACAAGGTTAGAATGAAACTGAAGCTCTCCCTCCACCCGAACGCGCAAAGTGAAGTCAAACTTACCACACGGTAGCGACGCCATACTTCCGGCTCGTCAAGACTATGTTTACAGTGATCAGCAGATGTCTTCGAGGACATAGCGAAGACACATACTCTCGTGACTATAAAACATGTTGACTTCCCGACGCGTTCAACACGTTCCACTGGGGATCTCCGAGTCTGGCGTGCCAGGAAGATATCTCGAAACTGCTGAAATAGGGCGTTAGGCTAGCAGAAGAACAATCAATCTACTCCGCCTCCTCGCCTGGACGCCTCGTCACAACGTTTGAAAGGATGGAAGATATTCGGATTTTCGTTTGAAGTGTGCAGACCAAAGAAGCGGAACGGGGGCAAGGTGAATCGCTCGAGGTTTTCAAGCAGCGAGGTTGAAAAGGAAGTCACGTGGCAGAACCTCGCCAAGATTTGCCCCCCTTTCCTTTTACCAGTGCTTGCCAAGACTTCGCTGGAATATATAGAAGCGCAAAGAAATGTGTTTTCTGTCACATCGACGAAAAGCAGAACATTTCACAACGATGGCGCGGAATATAGATTTAAGAGATTTATTGCGCTAAGTGGATCTGCTTCTCACAGAACCTCCTAGGTCAAGCTTCATGCGACCAAATATGGATCAGAACGCCGTGTCTCAACCAGATGCGCCGCCCATGCTCCGAACTGAACAAGGCAGAGTCGCTCTATGCGGATTGCGCTCTTCGCCTAAAATGCAGAATGCAAATGCAGTACCAGTCTAGCAGTAGTCAAGCCCACAGCTCTGTGTAATAAGCAGGGACGACAAAAAAGTGACAAAGGAAAAGCCTAGGTGTGCAAGAATTGAGGTTCCAGATCTTACCCAACCTCTCATCAAACCATCCCAACCTCCCACTCTATTCCGTATGTCCTCCATTCATTATTTCGTAATTACATTCCTTGCTCAATTTGCTCGATTTATTCGTTGGCCTGAATACTGCCTCTGTTGTTCTCTCGTTGGCGTAGAAGGTCTTAGGGTACTATGCGATGGAGTAGGTCTAACCAGTGGCGCCATCGACATCGAATTATGAGAATGGTGGTCCGCTGCACTGGCACTCCTTGATGGCATACCAAACGGCGAATCCGCTCTGATTGATTCCTCATCTTGCCAGTTTTGGAAATCTCTCGAGCTCCAGCTCGCTCGGTGGACTCGAGCGCCGTACGGAACGTTGCCGTAATTGGAAGCATGACTTCGCAAGCTATTTGACATACTATTGGCTCGACTCATCCGATTGACGATAGGGGCAGAGAGAGTACCCGCGATGGAGTATTGCGATGCATTTGGATTGAAGTCGTTCATTTCGCCAACAAAGTCAACATCTTCATCTTCAATCTTGGGTGCGCGGCGAACTGTCTTGACTTGGAAATATGGTTCCTTTGGCTCTTCTGGGACTGGAGGTGGAGGCGGGGGTAAATCCTTCTCTTTCTGCTCGAGGTGGCCAAAGTATTTCATTCTGATGTTTTCCAGCCTGTGTGGCTTGAACTCCTCTCGGTTCCGAGTGATTGACATGTAACTGGAAATCGCGCCGAGGACAATCAGGATCAAGAGACCGATAACCAAGAACCCTTGGATGACAATGATGATGACGCCAATGACTGTCGTGGGGATGCGAGCCACGTTGAATTGTGGTAAGAACGCGATTGAAAGTCCTGCAGTTGCCACCTTGCTAATGCCGAGCATGTAGACCGCAAGAGCTGTGTTTCTAGCTCCCTCGAATGGATTAATCAAGACTATTGCGATGAAGGCGATTATTTCCCAAACAAAGATACCGATTACTTGAGCGATTGGACTGGCGCGAGCACCACCAATAAAGCAAGCCCGGACGAATTGATACACCACCCAGAAGGCGAAGAACCACCAGCGAGTGCGTCTATAACGAGCTGTGAGCCATCCGAAGCGCTTGGTGAAGTGAGTGTTCTCGTGAACACTTTGGATCTCGGCATCGTTGTCGACAAATTTGATCTGGAAGAATGATACAGAGCCTGCAGATTTCGTTTTGTCCTCCTCATCCATTGAGCTTTCTCGCACAGTGCGGTACCACGGGATAAATTTCAAGGCCTTTCCTCGTTTGAAGTGGAGTCGATCAGGTGAAGATTCGTACTTTCCAAACTTGACGCGATAGAAGCAGGCGTATGTCGCAAGTCCGATGGCTCCGAGGAAGAAAGTGACAAAAACGATAACTGCAACCACTATAGGCCCCACTTTTCCGCCGTACGAAAATTGGTAAAGAGTGAGAGTCATCATCATAAAGAAAGCAATGAAGCATGACCTGAGGATAACAAGGCCCAGGAAGCCAAGCCAATGACTCCGGAATAAGGCCAAGCGGTCATGTTTCATCCAGTTCATGGAGCTTAGCCCTTCAAGGGTCCATTTGAAAGCTGCGATAGCTCCGATCAAGATAGCGATTAGTATGAGGAACCACAATAAACCAGTGAGAAAAGCATCAGAAGGTGGAACGTCCACCATAGACAGTTCTCCAGCAAATCCAGACCAGTTTCCCGGTAGAGGCAGTCCAGGTTGAACAGGGACACCAGCCCAAGCGTATTCTAGTGAGCTCGCGGTTTGGTTCACGGCCCGTTTGTATATTTCACTCGCAACCTGTTCGCTCTTCATTGACAAGCTGCTCCTCTCCGCCAACGATCTGCCGTAGATTTGTTGTTGAAGTCCGCCATTGTTGTTAATCACTGCAGAACCTGCCCCTCCCACTTGACTGCTATTCCCAGTGACTCCGGTAAAGCTGCTGAGAGAATTGATGATCGATGGCGTATAGATCATGCCAGCGGACCAGGCAAAATTACTCCAGAAAGCTGCACATACACTTGGCCAGTTCAAAGACAGTGCTCCGGAGAAGAAAATTGATTGGAACACTTCCATGACCACGAGGACAGACAATGAGTGTGCGTAGTGTGTTCGTATATGCGGGACACTGATCCCGTAAATGGCTGTCGCGAAGGAAGCTACAAGAGCAATAACCGTGAAGACGCCTAGGACTGATCCGACTGCTGCTGGGTGAGAGAAACTGGCGCCATTCCTCATAACGGCCGAAAAGCAGGCAATCTGGGTCTGTGACGAGTTTGAAAATATTCGTAGGTAAGCCGACCCTTCGAAGTCGGGAATTGACAAAGCAATATTAGGGATATTGGAAACGTCAGATGGGGCAACAGGAATAGAGGCTCCTCCAGTGATGGGAATGCTGGAGTTCATCGGGCAGAGACTGCTACGATTAGTACACGATAGCTTGTGACGTGAAAGGTTTCCTACGTGTAAAAATTCGCACTACACGGGTTGAACACCTGCTCGTAACGTTGTGTTCCATCTAAGATTTGTCAGTATTCTGTCCTGCCCTTTTTGTTGGAGACTTCTGCTTACAAGCATCCACGGAGATGTACACTAGGTGCACTGTTAGCATTTGGAACAAAATTATCTGGCAATCAGGTTCACTTACGCATTACACTCTCGTTCCGGAGATTCGTGGTGCCAGCCAAATTGAAGATTACGGTCATATTATCAGCGTAATAAGCTGCATCGAAGGAGGTTAGGTTGATCAAGCTCTGCCCACCCATGCAATCACCAAAGTCCCCTGTGTATAAGGCCGGATACCGATTCACGAGGAGCTCCGTTGTAACCCCATCAGCATTAGTTCCTGATATGGTGTCTGTTGCAGAACTTCCTGAACTCGATGTTGTTGATGTCGCTGTACTTTGTGCTTGGACCCAAGGTATTATTGTAGTGAGGAGCGCAAGGGAAGAAACAACCGCCGTCGTCCATGATGCCGAAGATAAAGGAAAGCGCGCCATTGTCGAAATGGTCGAATTAGTCTATGTAGAACGACGAAGGAGAAATAGGGCGACGCCCTCTGGTATTATTTGGATGCTTCAGCCCGCGCGGGAGGTTCGCAATACCTCGAGCTGTTGGGTGAAAGGGTGGTGACGTGAGCACCAGCAGTCCGCGTTTTCCTTTCCACGCCCAAAGTCGATCAAGCAACAAACGTCTCGAAACGGAAAAATCTCCCTTAACCCCGATGTTTCGTGTCGGATCGAAACGAATGTCTTTGTTGCAGGTGAGATGGTCCGATACAGCTTCGTTCGAACGATTGGGCGTGAACAAGTTTCTGGTCGGTGGTTATCTGGAATCGACCGAAGATCCAATTGGTACACGGTACGCCCAATAAATCGAAACGGCGATGGCAGCGAGGGTTAGGGAACCGCGTTCATCTTCCAGATCTGTCGGCGACGGGCAATTGAACGATCTCGAGAGGCCGACGATAGCAGTGGTTTAGGAGGACCAGGAGGACCAGGAGGACAAAACGAGTGTCTGGAAGTGGATAAGGTAGGTAAAGAAAGACGGGCGTGGAGAGATGGGGGAGAGATAGTGCGGAAGTAGAACGGAGAACGGAGGTTTGCTGGTTCGATTCGGAAGCCGGACGGCCTACTAGGCTAATGTAAGCCCGAAGCGAGGGCAGGCTTGGATTGGGGCATTGGCAGCCACCGACGAGCATTTGTGGAAGTGCGCGAGATTTTTATCAAATACATCGCAAGATTAGAGAAAAGGGGAGGCCAGTGAAAATGGTCTCTGTCTGCATCATTGACTCAGTCCTCGTGGACTCACTCACGCTCTGGAATTATGCATACATTCACAGCTAACATAGGTAAGGTAGTTCCAGGAACCTGCCTATTGCAGGCAGGTCCAAGATCTCCGGTCCACCCGGAGACGAGGTATGGCATGTCCCTTGCGATGTACTTGCTGCTGTCACCATATCATTCAGGTGTGTTTACAGCTTATTCACTGCAACCACGGGCCTACCAGCAAGTAGCGATTCCATTGGCAGATGCATTCATTTACCGGACAATTTGTTTCCGAGTACGACTTACAGTACCAACGCGCAACATTCCAGAAAATATCGAGGGTCGGCCGCCACAGTTTCGATCTCGGCTTTCAAATACAGACCTGCATTGGCAGGGTCCAATCGAGCCGTCCGACTTCAGCCACCAATCCGGGACCGTTACTGCTGTATCCACGTACAGTGTACAAATAACGAAGTCGAGTTCGTAGTCGTGCAACGGTTGATAACCCTTCCTGCATACGATGCTGCATCACAACAGGTTTTTGGGAGAACTAGAGCAAAGCACCACCTGCTACAAGCTATCTCGTGCGCCATCGCCATCGTCCATCGGTCCAAGCTCAAGAAACCCAGGAAACCTGAATGTTGGACCCGCCTTTCCCGTCTTGGCCGGTTAAATCTGATGCAGTTGACAGATACGCCATGCTGGCGATGCCATTCTGGCTGCGTGCTAAGTCCACCAAGAGACCAGCCGAAGATCCCGTAGATGCAACCCTTGCGGCGGGCTTGCTACCCCCCAGTCATCCTTATCTGATGATAAGAGGACCAATATCAATTTCTTCCAAGTAGGGGGGAAAGGAGTTGAACTGGAATGAAGACCTCACACCACTTCGAAATATTGTCATAATGTACAGCCCCCACAACCTGGAGAATGGACGGACACGAAAGTAGAAAAGAGCTAAAATGCTTGACCTCTTGAAAACTTCACCGCCATCTCAATATTCTCCCAACCACCAAATTCCTGACCTAACGTCTCAAACCTACAACTATCCCACTTCGCAACATCTACAAAATAGTCCTTCCCCACACTAGAACCTAATCCACGCCTAATTTGCTCCCTCTGTCAAACTAAATCTCGATCGATTTCTTTCCCCGCCACCGGATCTCTGTACCAAAACTTCGACCGCGGCACATCATGACGATGTTCCCGCTATCACCAAACCAGAGAAGGAGTGGGAGAAGAGCTAGGGAGCAAGCTAACGATCTAGTCAACTTTGAGACCTGCCACCCGGAGGGCAGTTGCCGACGCTTTTCATCACCTGGCGGCAGCGGGAGCCTCTCTATATAGGTATTTTTAGAGGCTTAGAGATGCAACGAGTTTATTTCGTCACCAACTAGTTGTAGCTCCCCCGTCTCTTACAGAATTAAGCTTTCTGCAGATCGACCGCTGCCAGTGCAGAGTTCGAGGCAGATTGTTGGGAAGCGCCAGTGGGAGCTTGCGTCATGGTGTTTTAGCTACAGCCATATGCTTCTCCAAATTTTGCGGCTGGTGGCTTTATGTGAGGCTGCGCACTCTTAGCTTCGCAATTGGGAAGTTGAAAGCCGAAGAGGTTGGTGTAGAGTCTCTAATTTGCGGACTGCGTGATGAGAGTCCCCTTTTTCCAGCATTTCGTCGGGGTTTTTTGAAGGGGATTCTCATGCTAGCTCCTCCAATGACAGTGTTGGTGAGATTCCAGAACTTCAGAGTAGTAGCTGATGCATTTCTCAATACTTCAAATCAATTTGACACCTGTCCATTGCAATTTGCGGAGGAGTGACCCAAGACTCGCTAGCTCAAGTGGTTTCAGTTCTCTTTGACGAGGATCAAAAAGGGGCATTCATTTTCAATGTAAGATCTTACCCAGTCAAAGCTGGACCTGGTGGACATTTGTCTGGGATTACTGTTTTACTACTGCAATCTTGGAGTAAATCGCAGGCCGCAATCTTGGACAAGTGCCACTTGTAATATATCCCGCAGGATTTCCGGAAACCTACACCAGTGGGTGTCTGAATTCGTGACGCAATACTAGTTTTCAGTGTACTATAGCTCGAGGAACATTCGTAATCTAGCTAGCCACTACTTTTCAGATAGTTCCTTAGATCAGGGAACATTCAAAAAAGTAAAATGGCACTTAGGCTCTAGATGTTCCTCGAGCTAAAGTACACTGAAAACTAGTATTGCGTCACGAATTCAGACACCCACTGGTGCTAGGTACTTTACTTGGGACGTTGATATTTGATGCCGCTTTTTGGTCGACCCGATGTCGTTCCTTCCTGCTCGCAGCTCTCACCCATGCACCTTCTACACCTATTCATCCTCGCTGATTTCCCATGAACCTCAAAAACCTTCCCTGTTCCTCTCCACCACATCTCAGCAAGTTCACCAACATCCTTCCCCGGGAGATCACCAGAGCCTCACCCCCGAACACCAGCTTCGCTGTTCCCCAAGCTTCACATTTCCTCTCCCAGCAGCTAACATGAGGTTCGCTCCACAAGTCTAAAACAATATACCACCATTTTGTACATCTGGGAAGTTCTCCACCGTATCGAGGTCACCGTTCAGTCATTTGCCCGTAGAGTTCGGGCAGCTGATACCTGATTCCCTCATCACACTTCGCTTCTTCAATGTGTGTTTTGTTTGATATTTCGATCTTTCTAACGAGGAGTTCACTCATTCCAAGAGTTCCATCAGGACTTGGGACAAAGAGCAATCTTACAATAGCCTGTCTTCCTAGGTGTGGCTACCATATGCCTCACTTTTGTCTTTGTAATTGTTCCGCCCATGAATAGGAGGTTTAATCAAGATCGACGGCCACGCGGTCTTCTAAGTCATCTGGTCATATGAGTATTGACTTCAGATAAAACTTTCGTCTTCTTGAGAGGATCTGAATTGCCGAGGTTCTCAAATCTTTGCTGCTTCGTTCGATTGGAGCTTCCAGGACTTTCAAGAGGTAAGGACCTTGGTTGTCGACGAGTCTCTTAAGAATCCGAGAATCGCAATTGAGAATTCAAGTTGACAAGGTGCTCCGGAAGTGAGTGTTGCTATCTTCTTTCCACCACAAGTATCTTCGCTATGAAGCATTGCATTACAGACGGTAGCTTCAGCTGAGCGGTGGAGCGTCAAGAAGTACATAACCTCTTTCCGTCAAGCAAAATTGCTGTGTCATTCCCCTTGAAATAGAAAACTTGCCCACAGAACCTTTCCAATCGTAGATACCAAGAATTGTTTAGGGATTTAAACACTGGCATCATAGAATTCCCGAGATCTCGAACGAACTTTCTTTAAACACAATAAGAACTCCAGGGAGTATTCAGAAGAGAAACAGTTGAAATCTCCGACCGGAATTGGTATATTGAGTCTCGCTTTTTGTGTCCAAGAGACTGTTTCTATTGAAGGTCATCTTGATCTTCCGGTTCCGCGGTCATACCCCCATAATTAGACCTTACTGCCCTCGTTAGATTCTGCGAGATGCGAGTCTATCGCTACCAATTGTGTGGATGTTGTACAAACGAGTTCCAGGAATGTTCGTCACGTGACTCTAATCACTCCCAATTATAAACTCTTATAACTTTTTATTTTATAAAGTAAAAAAGTTTTTTTCTTTTTAGAAATAACTTATAAGTCTTATATATTTTTTATATATAATTTAAATAATATTAAATTTAATTATTTAATTATATAATTATAAATATATTATAAAAATAAAAATAAAATATTTAAATAACTTATTTATTATTAATAAAAATTTTTAGTTCTTTATATATAATATATTTTATATAAGTCTTAAATTATTTTTTAAATTTTATATAAAAAATTCTTTTAATTCTTTTAAAAATATTAAATAAAAATCTTAGAATTTCGAGGATTTCGCTTATTTTCGCTTATTTTCCCGAAAATACTTGTTTTAAAATCTTTAAAATCTTTATATTTTATTAATAAATTTTTTAAATTTTTAAAAAATATTATAAAAAGATTATAATTATATAATATATTTTAATTTTAAATAAAATATATAATATAATAAAAAACTATAAAATTATTAATATATTTAAAAAAAAATTAAAAATTATTTTTATTTTTAATTAAAATTTTAATAAAATTTTATAATTATTAATATAGTTATATTATAATTACGCTAATTATATAATAGTATTACGATTATATTATATAATCTTGTTTAGTTATATATAAATTTCGGTAATTAAACTTGATTAAACTTAATTAAATCTATAAAGAGATTATTAATATTAAGATATTAATAATCTCCCCTTTCCGAAATTAATTATTTATAATATATATTTTAGTATTTTTATAAAAAATATAATAATTATTATATATTATAAATAAATTAATATTAATTAATTTTTAGATCTAAATTAAAATTAAAAAAAATTTAGTTTATATTAATAAAATATTTAATAATTTATAATAAATATTATTTTTTTATATTAAAGAAAAAAATTAATAAAAAACTCTATTTTTAATAAAGTATTTAATAATTTATAAAAGATAAAATATTAGATTTTTATCAAGGATTAATAATTAATATATTAAAAAAAAATTATTATTATTAATTTATAATAAAATATTTAATAATTTATAAAAAAAAAATTTATTTTTTATTAAATAATAATAATATTTATAAAGTATCCGGTAATTTAAAATAAAATTATTTCTTAATTAATTATTCGACTATATAATATTTTTTATAAAATATCTTTAATTTAATAAAATCTAACTTCGTTAATCTCTTAAATCTTAAACTTTTAAATCTTTTAAAAAACCCGAATTTTTATATTCCTTAAATTTTACTTTCTTTAAATTTTAATCCCGATACTTTAAACAAACGACTTAAATTCTTAATAAAGTAAATTTTAGCTTTAAAATTTTAAACGTTAAATTTTTTAATTTAATTATTTAAAGTCTTTTAATATTTTCCTCTTCTTTTTTTTTTTTTTTTTTAATAATAACGAAGAAGTATTATAATTTATTTATTTTAAAAAGTTTATAAACATTAATATTAAAAATATTAAATATATAAGATAACTAAAAATATCCGGAAAAAAAGACGTTTCTTTATAATGATTAAAAGACTTATTAGTTCTTTACGCGAGTTTATTATTTATAGACTAATATTTTTAACTAATAACTAAATATATTTAATCTTAAGTTTATATCTCTTAAAGTATCGTAATTTAATATAATATTTATAGTTAAGAAATAAATAAAATAAATAAAGATAGCTTTAAATAAAATTAATTTATTAATTAAAGATAAAAATATAATTTAAACTTATTTAAAAATTAAGCTTTATTAATATAATTAAGATAAAATAATTAATTATAATTTATAAAAATTATTTAAAAAAGACTTTAAAGACTTTATTATTATAAAACTTTAAAATAAGATTAATAAATCTTTATAATAAAAATTCTAAAATTATTTATAATATATTAATATTTTTATAAAATAAAATAATTTATATTTTATTATAATCTTTTTAATTAAAATTATTTAAAAGTCTAAAAAATATAATTAATATAATAATAATATTTTATAGAATAATAAAATTAAAAATAATTTTCTTAAAGATTTTATTATATTAATTAATATTATTTTAAAAAAAATTTAATATTTTAAAATATTTTTATTTTTATTTTTTTTTAATTTATTAAATTAAATTATTAAATAAAATAAAACTCCTTTATTTTCTCCTCCCTTTCTTAAAAATTAAACTCGTTATTTATTTTTTATTTATTTATTTAAATTATTTATACTTGATTTAGAACCCGGTTTTAATTTTTATTAATTATTTTTTTCTTTATTAAATATAAATCTAAATATAAATTAATTTTTATTATTTTT
>Ga0302325_10022192_pt1 | contig 13291 bp, 12 predicted proteins | sample Palsa_T0_2_FD_201948 | JGI IMG/M metagenome (GOLD analysis project Ga0302325, IMG submission 201948) | Peat permafrost microbial communities from Stordalen Mire near Abisko, Sweden - Palsa_T0_2 | ecosystem: Environmental > Terrestrial > Soil > Palsa > Peat permafrost | place: Sweden: Abisko... | reverse complement strand
TCGAGCGCCGCCACGTCCTCCCGCGACTCGACGAGCACGATCGACTCGGGGATCTCGCCCATGGTGCCCACGACCTCCTCGTGCCCCGCGTGGCCGATCAGGATGACGCGATAACCGTTGGCGGCGTAGCGGCGAGCCTGGACATGCACTTTGGTCACAAGCGGGCAGGTCGCGTCGATTGTGCGCAGGCCGCGGGCCTGAGCGTTGGCGTACACCGGCGGGGCGACCCCGTGTGCGGAGAGCACCATCGTCCCCCCCTCGGGCACCTCGTCCTCGCCCTCGACGAAGATCGCACCGCGCTCCTCGAGCTCGCGCACCACATGGAGGTTGTGGACGATCTGCTTGCGGACGTAGACCGGTGCCCCGTAGAGGCCGAGCGCCTGCTCGACCGTGTCGACGGCTCGCTCGACGCCTGCGCAGTAGCCCCGCGGTGAGGCGAGGAGAACCTTGTCGACCATCCGCTGTGAGTGTAGTGAGCTGAGAAAGCCCGCCGCTCGGGGGGTCGGCGCGGCGGGCTTTCCCGATATGCTCGCCGCGGCCGTGTCAGACACGCCCGACGGTTCGCATCGCCCAGTGCACGGCGAACGCTAACGGGTCTAGCACGACATTCCAATGGGCCGTGCGGCCTATCTTTTCAAGCAACTATCGATACAAACTCTTCGATGGTTGGTCGTTGCTCGCACGTTCCAGCGCGGCCGGGGCGAGGACGATCGCGGCAGGGGCGACCGCGTCTGACGGGCTCGAATTGGGCGACGCGACCCGCAACACTCGGCCGGATCGCGAGAACCCGGACGCGGACCCGATCCGAGGAAGCACCCCAAGACGGCCTTGTCGAGCCCGCGGGCCGCGGCGGCGGCGGCGACGAGCGGCATGGCGATACCCGAGCGCCGCGGCGGGCCACGGTGACGTGGGCGGCGCGCCGGTCACGGGGTCCGACGGCGACCGACCCTCGGAGGCCCTAGACTCCTGGCGACGGGACGTAGCTCAGCCTGGTAGAGCGCCGCGTTTGGGACGCGGAGGCCGCGAGTTCGAGTCTCGCCGTCCCGATCGACCGCCGGCGCCGAGACGCCGTCCGCCGCGTCCTCAACCGGGCAGAGCTGGAGAGGTGCCGCCGGCGCCCCATCTCGGCCGGCCTTCGCTGCGTCCGGCGCGAAGACGCAGTCGCGCGTCATGATGGCCCCGTGTCGATCCTCCGACGGCCTCTCGACCCCGGTCTGACGACTCCCCGGCGTGGGGCGATGAGCTTTCGCCCTGCGGACGGGTCGCCTCGACTGGTCCCGGGCGGGTCTGCTCGAGCGGTCGGCGTCGGCGCCGCGCCGACAGGGGCGCGCGAGCGGTTCGCCGCACTTCGAGTCACCGTCGGTGGCGGCCGCAATCGGCACGGCCGCTGCCTTGCAAGCCGGCCCGGCGGTCGCCGATGAAGGTGACGCTGATGCTCGCCGACTCGGCGCAAGCCGTTGGGGGAAAGCTCTACATCCTCGGCGGCGGTTGGTCTCTGACCGGTCCGGAGCCGGCCTCCTTCGCTCTCGCGGTCAAGATCGAAGTCCCCTGGGATCAGGCGGGTTTCTCGCACACCTTCAGGCTGGCGCTCTTCGACAGTGACGGTCAGGTGGTGGTGAACGAGACGCGGGATGGGCCGCAGGCGATCGAGATCGCCGCGGGGTTCGAGGTCGAACGGGCCCCGGGGTTGAGGCCGGGCTCGCCGATCGACGTCCCGCTGGCATTCACCTTCGCGCCGATTCCGCTTGAGGCAGGCGAGCGCTACGTCTGGCGGCTCGAGATCGACGGAGTGAGCGACGAGGATTGGCGGGTGGCCTTCAGCACCCGGCCTCGCCACCCCTCCCCCGACGAGGGATCCACGATCAGCTGAGCACGAACACGCCGTCGCGGAGTATGGGGATCTCCTCACCGCTCATCGTGACGCCGCTGACCGAGAGTTCGGCCGAGCCGATCATGAAATCGGTGTGGAGCGATGATGAGTTGATCCCGCGGGCGTGACGCTCCTGGGGCGGAAGATCCGATGCGCCCGGGACGGTCACGAGGATCGCCGCCCCGAAGGCGATGTGCGAGGCGGCGTTCTCGTCGAAGAGCGTGTCGAAGAAAACGAGCCCGGTCCGCCCGACCCGCGAGCTGCGGTCGACGAGCGCGATCTCTCCGAGTCGCGCAGCGCCGTCGTCGCTTGCGATATGGGCGCGAATCATCTCCTCGCCTTCATCGGCAGCGACCTCGATCGCACGTCCGTTCTCGAATCTGACCTGCAGTCCGCGCACGAGCGTACCGTTGAGCTGGAGCGGATAGGTGGCAGCGACGGTCCCCGAGACGCGTCGCGCGTCCGGGGTCGTGAAGACCTCCTCGGTCGGCATGTTCGCGACGTGCTTGATCCCGCGCGACTCGTCAAGCGCGGAGCACCAGACCGAACTCGCCAGCAAGCCGACCGTCAGATCGGTGCCGGGGCCGCGGTAGCGGAGCGTGTCGAATCTCCGCGCGTTGAGGCGCGAGGCCCGGCGATCGAGGTCGGCGATGTGGGCGCGCCAGGCAGCGCCCGGGTCGGGCTCGTCGAGACGCACCGCGCTCCGGACCGCCTCCCAGAGCCGCTCGAGATCCGGCTCCCCGAACACGGTTTGCGCCCAGCCCGTCGTCGGGCAGGCGACGACCGTCCAGTTGCAGAGACCCTCGGTCAGCCGCAGGCTCGTTGCGGAGAGCTCCTGCATCCGAGCGCGCGCCACCCGGCCGCCGTCGAGCCCGCTGAAGAGCTCCGGATCCGGGTTGCCGGTCAGACCGAGAAGTGCGCCCCCGTCGTCCCCGAGCTCCCTGAGGCGCTTCACCAGCCAGGGAGGAGACCAGTCGAGGTCGTCCTCCTCGACGCGTTCGATATGCGCGAGGCGGACGTGCTGGTCGGCGTAGAGAACATCGACAAACTGCGCGCCTGCGCCGTAGGCGCGAGCGGCGACCGAGCGCGCGAGCGGCGCGTGCTCGAGCGAGCAGTTGATCGCGAGTCGCTGGCCCGGTTGCAGATTCAGCCCGACCTCGACGATAAGCTTGGCATAGTCTTCGAGCCTCTCCGCGGTCCTCATGCGACCGCAACCCTACGACACGCTTCGACTCTCTGTCATGACTACACTCGGCCGAATGAATCGCGTGGCGCTCCTCGCGATCGGGGTCGGGTTGGCGCTGGCGCTCGCGGGCTGTGGCGGTCAGACGACCTACACGCTCAAAGCAACCAAGAGCTGTCTGTCCCAGCGAGGAGCTCGTATCGGGGGCAAGCTCGACTTTGTCGCTCAGACGGCGACGGGCGGCGCGTTCATCACCACACTCGGGGACAACTGGGTGACGGTCGCATTCGGCCAGACGGTCAACGCGGGCATCCAGATCCAGGAGGCCTACGAGCGATTCGCATTCCAGAACGTGCGGGCGGGACTGCCCGACGTCCTCAAACGCTACGACAACGCGGTGACGCTTTGGCACAAGCATCCTCAAGAGAGCGACCTCGCGCTCGTCGTCGGCTGCCTCAGGTAGAGAATCAGCGTGACCGCGCCCCAGCCGGCGCGGAGCGCCCGATCCGGCCGAGCTCCCGAACGGGTCGGGTTAGGCTTGGCGACGCGCGGGTGTAGCTCAATGGTAGAGCTCCAGCCTTCCAAGCTGGCCATGCGGGTTCGATTCCCGCCACCCGCTCTCTCTGCTTTCTTTCCCCTCAAAGAGGCGCAAACCCAGTTGTAGAAAGGGTTTGCAGGACGTCGGTCAGATTGTGCTCATCCGCTCAAGACCGCCAAGAACCGCCCCTTTCTCTGCAAGACTTCCCCATATCCTTCCCCACACCGGAGGCTCAGCGAGCGCCGCTTGGCGCGGGGATCTGGAGGTCGGCGCAGATTTTGCGGACGAGCCGGAAGTCGATCTCGCGATGGCGGGAAGGGCCGTCGAGCGGCCCGCGTCGAACCCCAGAAGTTGTGGTTCCGGCCCTCGCGCACGAGCCGCGCACTTTAGAACGGTCGGGTGCTGTTCGAGGTCACGGCGCTTCAAGCGCCGATGACGAGCTCGAGCGGTTCGCCGTCGAGGGCTGTTGGCGCGCGTGCGTGCTCGGTTCGTCGTTGAGAATGCTTGGCGGGTCCCTCCGCGGAGGCGCGCCGCTTGCGCTGGAGCGTCGCGACTGCTGCGACGCCGCGCCGAAATCCACGCGGCCTTGCTCGCGATGGGCTGCCGCCTGATCTGCCTTTGGCTCCTCCACCCCCGGGAGTCACGCTGAGTTCGCGGCCGAGCCGACAGCGCGAGCCGGTCAGTCCCGTGAACCGGCGAGGGGAGACTTGTCGCCGACCGACCAGTTGTGGCCGAACGGGTCGCGGAAGCCGCCCTGGCGGTGCGTCCCCCAGGGCATCTGGTGCTCCTCGATCTCCGACCCAGGCGAGGCGCCGGCCGCGATCGCGCGTTCGATGACACGGTCAGGGTCGTCGACGAACAACTCGATCCGTGTGCTCGTGGCACCGGTCTGGTCGGGGCTGCGCTCCGCGGGGTTGCTCGGGTTGACCTCGTGAAGAAAGAAGGGGGCGCCGCTGATCTCCAGGCCCGCGACACCGCCGAGGTTCCAAAGCTCGCTTGCGCCGAGGGCGTCCTTGTACCAGGCGACGGCTGCATCGGCGTCCGGGACGATCAACATCACCGAAATCGCGGTTGACCTCTGCCGTGCGTCCATCACGGTCGATCCTCTCAATGTCGTCGCTGGGCCGGCGCCGTTGCTGCTTCGCGCCTCGTCATCCTGACAGCTCTCAGATCCGCTCCGGCAGTCGGTACTGCGCAGCGACATGGTTCGCGATCGTCTCGTCACCTCGGCGGTCGAGCCCGCTGGCGGTTCCCACGCAGACCAGCGAGCCGTGCCTCGAGCGAGACGCGTTTTGGTCTAGCGGACTGCGCTGCGGGCGCTTTGGTTTGTTGCCTCTGCCAGTTCGACGAGGGCCTCGCTTTCGGGCCTTGCTCGCAGTGGCATCAGTGGCATGAGCGCGATGGCGGCCACTGTCAGGGCCAGGTCAGCCCAGATCGTGTGCTCGAGAGCGCGGTGGAAGTGCCCTCGACCGATTGCATCGAAGAAGATGGTTCCGAGGACGGCCACACCGATGGCTCCGGCGAGTTGCTGCACAGCGTTCAGAACGCCGGACGCGGAACCGAGCTCGCGGTCTTGAACGGCGGCGATGATGATGTCGAAGAGGGGGGCGACGATCAGGCCCATTCCGACTCCTGCGAGGACGAGGCCTGGGAGGATATCCCAGGTGCTCACCATCCCTGAGCGCGCCTCGAGCGCGATAACGGCGGTTCCCACGAGGCTCGTGAGGCCTCCGACCTCGAGAACGTGGCGTCCGAAGCGCGGCGCGAGGAAGCCACCGCTGAGGCCGGCTCCGACCGCCAGGCCGGCTGACCAAGGCGCGAACGTGAGTCCTGCGTGGAGAGCGCTGAAGCCCTGGCCAATCTGGAGGAACAGCGTGAGCGCGAAGGTGAAGCCGATCATGCCGGTGAAGAAAAGGAGCAGGACGAGTGTGCCGGAGGTGTAGCCGCGGTTGCGGAAGATGCTCGGTTCGATCAGCCCGTCTAAGGCGCGTCGGGCTCGCGTCGCCTGCTGGATCGCGAAGGCTATGAACAGCAGCACCGCGCCGGCGAAGGATACGAATGTCCAGGCGGGCCATCCTGCCTGCCGGCCCTGGATCAGCGGATAGATGAGCGCGAGCATGGCAGCGCCAACCAGGAGCGAACCGAGCAGGTCGATTGTGGGGCGGTGGGGCGCTCTCACTTCGGGCATGAGCATGGCGGCTCCCAGAGCGGCGGCGGTGCCGAGTGGCAGGTTGACGAAGAACACGAGGCGCCAGCCGCCGAGTGAGTGGACGCTGACGAGTAGGCCGCCGATGATCGGCCCGAATACTGCCGCCGATCCGATCACTGGCCCGAACAGCGCGAAGGCTTTCGGAAGCTCATCGCGTGGGAAGACGGCGCGGATGATCCCGAGTCCCTGTGGAATCAGCAGCGCGCCGAAGATGCCCTGAGCTAGCCTGAAGCCGACCAGAACTCCTGTCGAGGCCGAGAGGCCGCACGCGAGCGAGCAAAGCGTGAAGCCGACAGCTCCGACGACGAAGAGGAGGCGCCTTCCGAAACGGTCGCCCAGGCGAGCCGCCAGGATGAGCACCATCGCCAGCGCCAGGGCGTAACCGCCGGCGATCCACTGAAGTGCCGCATCGGACGAGTGCAGATGACGGCGGATCGAGGGGAGCGCGACGTTGACGACGGTTCCGTCAAGCAAGTCCATGCACTCGGCTGCCAACACGACAGCGAGGATCCACCAGCGTCGCGAGTGACCGACCAGAGAGGTTTCAGACTTCCCTAACACTGTTCGCTAACATATATCATAATCAGTGCCCGCTAACATTGGTGCGGTGAGCGCGATCCCGGAGCCACCGACCCCACCGCAGCGCCGAGCGCGCCCGGCCAGGCGGCGGGCGCTCACCCGCGAAACCATCGTGGAGGCAGCCATCAGGATCGTCGACCACGACGGCCTGGACGGCGTCACGCTACGGCGTGTCGCCGACGAACTCGGGGTGAGCGCGGCCTCGCTCTACGACTACGTCGAGTCGAAAGACAGCCTGGTCGATCTCATGCTCGACCAGGTACTCGGAGAGATCGACGTGTCCGATCTCCCCGACGACCGTCCCTGGCAGGATCAGATCAAAGATCTGATCCGCCGCGCCCGCTCGGCCTTCGTCGCACACGGCGACATTGCCCGCGCGACCCTCGGCCGCATCCCGTCCGGCCAGAACGCGCTCCGCGAGATGGAAGTGATGCTCGCCGTCCTCCGGAAATCCGAGCTCTCCGACCAGGTGATCGCCTACGCGGGCGACCTGATCGGGCTGATCGTCGGCGCCTCCGCCTACGAAGAAAGCCTCTTCGCCCACACCGGCGTCGGCTTCGACGAGTTCCTACGCTACATCCGGGACTTCCGCAGGTACCTCGAATCACTGCCCTCAGACCGCTTCCCTAACCTCGTCGCACTCGCCGGAGCACTCACTCACGTCAACCCCGACGAAGACGAACGATTCGAGTTCATGCTGAACGTCATCGTCGACGGCCTCGCCGCACAACGCTGATCCTCCCGCGCCGTGGCAGCCGCAGCGTTGCGCGCATGCACCTCGGTCGTGCCTAACTCACAGCCGCCAGAGTTTCGTTTCCTTGGGTTGTCTGGTTTTGCCGTCAGAGCTTCGTTTTCCGTGTCTGCGGTCGGGGTGGTCAGCGGCCGCCGATGGTGATGGTGGCGGTGGTGATGAGCTCGCCGGCGCGGAGGACGCGGAGGTTGCCGTCGGCGGGTGGGATCGCGAGGTCGAGGACGGCGGGTGAGGTACTCGTACACGACCGTCTCGGGCATGGTGATCGAGCGGCCGAGCAGCCGGAGCTTGCAGACGAAGCGGACGAACTCGATCGTCCCCTTTGCCGGCCAGCCTGAGGGAGCTCGGCGAGCGGGCGAAACTTTGGCGGCCGTCAGATAACGCTCGACGAGTGCAGTGCGCAGCCGAAGAACCCCAACGCCCGCAGAGACGGTTGCCCCCCAGAACAGCCATACGCGGCGGGGCAGTTGCAGGACGACAAACGGCGGGCCCGGTCGTGTCGCTCAGACAGCCGTGCGTCAGGGATTCGACGTGGAAATACGATCGTCAATACGCTTACGGGGTCGTGTATGCACCGCCGCCTCGAGCGACAGATTGCGAGGGCTCACCAGGCGCTAACCGGGGACAGGAACGGGACACCGCCCGTTCGCCCGGCACGCCACGAGCCCTTCGGCACCCTCGCCGGCTATTGCGAGCGCATCCATCTGAGACTGGGGAGACTTAGAGGGGTCCTGAAGAAGTGGGTTTGTCCGCGACTATTTCACGACTCTTCTAGCTAAGCTAGGTCACCTTGATCATGATATTTGTGGTCGTCGGAATGTAATTGGGGCCTGTCAGGTTGGCGTGGGCGCTGAGCGTCTGGCCCTTGAGGGACGAAGGAAGCTTGAGCTGGAGCACGGCCTGCCCATTGACAACCGGCGCAGTCGCGAGGAGCTGCTTGGTTGCCGGTGCGTACGAAACGGTCTTGTAGCTGGCGTAAACCCTGACGGTGAGCCCGGTTTGGGTGAACGGTTCGCCCTCGCCGTTATGGACGATCGCCGTCAGCTTCCCGGTCGGTGACAAGCTGGCCGTGGGCGGGAGGAACAGGTTCGCATCGCCTGCCATCGAGGCGGCCGCGACGTAGGGCGCGCCGACGGGGGCGCGTCCGTCGTTGGGCACCGGAGTGGCGTCAGCGAACTCAAGCGTCGAAGTCGTCGAAGTGGCCGTGACCACCACCTTCCCGGTCGACCAATTGATCTTGCTCGCGGTCTCTCCGGCGCCGCTGTAGGAGTGCTGCGCGACGACCTTGCCGTTCCAGATGACCTGAAGCACCTTAACAAGCGGGTTGCCCAGCTGGTACGCAGCCCCGTCCCACTGCACGAGATAGGTCGTTCCAGGGACGGTGGCAACCGTCTGGGTCAAAGTCCCGTTCCCGTTGAGAGTCAGCGACACATACTGCTGGACGCCCGGAGGCGTCATGCTGTACTGGTAACCGCAGTCCTGGACCAGATTCGGCCCCGGCGTCCAATCGGCGATCGTGTAGCCCTCGCCGACGTCGCTACATCCGTCACCGATCGGTTTTCCTTCGGAGAACGCCCCATTCTTGAGCAGGTTCGGGGCCGCCGACGGCGTGCCGGCGGCCGGGCTCCCGGCGAAAGCCGCACCAGCAGACCCCAACGTCGCAACCAACAGAGCGGCGCTCAGCGCCGCCGAGGCTCCCAGGGCGAATGATCTCAATTTCAAGCGCACGTTTCCCTCCCCGATCGACGAAGTCGTTTCGCTGGTTTTCACGGCACGGTTCCCCAGTCCGTCCCCGCCGAAGCCTAACCCATACCTTGCCGCAGCGCGTGGGCGGGAAGCCAGCGAGTCCGCCGCAGCGCGCACGCGAGCGCGTGGCGGGCGAACGGCACCAAAAGTACGCTCACCCTCCCCGGCCTCGCTGACGAGCACCTCGTCAGCAGGATGCGCAACCAGAGACGGCCGGCGGTTCTCCCGCACACGGTTCTTCGATTCGCGGGTCCCACCAGAGTCGCACGAGTATGCAAAGACCGGCCATCAGCGGTCACGCGCGACACTCGATTTCCGCATAACCAAGTCGAATCTGGCTGCACGACTCGAACCGCGGCTTCCCTCGTAATCAAGGGGTCCGCGGTTCGACTCCGCGCGCCGTCTTTGGCTGATTTGCAGGGGAAACAGGATACAGTTAGCGTCCTTGCCCGCACTGGCGGCAGGGGTCTGCACCGCTGAAGTCGGGCTCGCTGTCGTCGAGCCGACATTCGCTACACCGTTCGAGGGCGACCGCCGCAACCGGCGGTGAGCACGGCGAGGCTCACAGGCCCGGCGAGCGCAGCAGCGCGGAGCGTAACGCGTCCTCGGTTCACTCCGTGAGTGAAGCAGAGCCGTCTAGCACAACTCTGAAACGTGCGGTCCGGGGTTTCGCGGGTGAGACTGTTGACCGCCCCGGTTGCCTCATGACGCCCCAGCTCGCACGTCGGCTTAAAATGGCTTCGAGATGATCGCCGCGATTACCCATCACGCGGGCATCCGCCTTGCCGAAGTTGGGTTCCTGCTCATCCTGATCGCCGGGGTCTGGCTCGTCTCCGCCGAGATCCTTAATCCGGCAAAATGGAGAAAGTTCAGGACGGTCGTGTCAGGCATGTTGCTCGCGATCGCCGGACTGCTTCTGATCATCGCCACGCATTGGGGCAAATTCGGCTAGAACGCGAGCGCCGGGCGTCGGCGGAGCGCTCCCAGGGGAGATCGGGTCATGTCGACCGAAGCGAGGCAGCCTCGGCGGGATCATGCTCGGCTGCGCCGGCGGCATTACGCCTAACCAGGCGCCAAGGACACTGTACGGGGGGCGTGAACCGCCGCATCCGCGATTTCATCGGGGTATTGTAGGAGGTCGAGCGACGAGCGCTGACGAGGTCCGGCCTGGCGTGAGCGGAAGTCTTGGGGTGTCAATACACGAACACACTATCCGGCAGCAAAAGACCAGTGCGCAATCGTGCGATACCGACTCAAGCCCGAGCACATCGAATGCGAGACCTCGAGCCGTTCCAGCGCCACCGGCCGGGCTTGCGGAGCGCTGCCAGGAGCCGCCGACCATGACCCCCGTGTGCCTGCTTGGCGCGTACCGCCTTTCTGACCTCAGGGAGACCCGACGTGACAGGCCTCCATCAAGCGAGCGCCGGACACAGCGACCGGCTACACGTCACGATCATCGCCGGCAGCACCCGACCCCGCCGCAAATCCCAAAACGTCGCCAGCTGGGTGGACGGGCTCACCGCCGAACGTCTGGACGCGAGCTTCGAAGTAGTGGGCATAGCCGAATACGACCTGCCCCTGTTCGATGAGCCAATGCCGCCGATAGCCGGCGGCTACAGGCAGCCGGACACTAAAAACTGTTCGCAGAAGGTCGCCTCCTTCGACGCGCACATCTTCGTCACGCTCGAGTACAACCACTCAACGTCGGCCGCGCTCAAGAACGGGGTCGACCACCTCCACGCCGCGCGGAACGACAAAACTACAGCGCCGGTCGGCTACGGCTTCGACGGCTCGAAAGGTCCATGATGGCCGCTCTTACCGTCAGCACCCACGCAGGGAAAATCTCGGGTGCCCTTAGCGATGGCGTCGCCCGCTTTCTCGGAGTCCCCTACGCGGCGGCTCCTGCGAGTGACAGCCGATTCGCACCTCCACACCCCGCCGAGCGACGGGCAGGCACCCGGGACGCCACCGGATATGGCGCCACTGCGCCGCAACCGGGATTGCATCCGGCCCACATACGTCTGACGCCACTGGTTGGGCCGGGATGGGTCACCGGAGACGGCCACTACCTCAACCTCAACGTCTGGACACCTGACCCGGGCGCCAGTGGGCTGCCGGTGATGGTCTACATCCACGGCGGCGGGTTCATGATCGGTTCGGGCAGCGCCGCCGCCTTCGACGGAGCCGCGTTCGCACGCAACGGCATCGTCCTGGTCACCATCAATTACCGACTCGGGGCGGAGGGCTTCCTCGCCCTGTCTGACGGGAGCACGAACATCGGGCTGCGCGACCAGATCGCAGCACTGCACTGGGTCCATGACGACATCGCCGGATTTGGCGGGAACCCCGACAACGTCACCGTCTTCGGCCAATCCGCGGGCGGCACCTCGGTCGCGTTCCTGCTGCGCTCCCCGAAAGCCTCCGGATTGTTCCGACGAGCGATCGTCCAGAGCGGACACGACGAGATGGCCCGTCCACTCGCACTCACGGAGAAGCTGACGCACGCAATTGCCCGGCGGCTCGCCATTCCCACCACCGCAGACGCATTCCGAGCAATGCCGGAATCCGAGATATTCCGTGCCCAGGCAGCTCTGCTCAGAAACGAGGCCCGCCCAGACCTGCGCAATGACCACGGTATTGACCCGGGGCACCGTCGCGCGCTGTTTCTCCCCACCACCGGCGACGACGGCCTGCCCGACCCGATCGGAGTCCCGAGCATGCACTCCCACGACGTTGACCTGCTGATCGGCACCACACTCGAGGAAGCCAACCTCGGACTCGGTGCCGACGAGTTCGCCGGCTTCGACGCCCATCGCGCCGTCACCGAACTCGTAGCCACCTACCCTGACGCCGAAGCGCTCCTCGACCGCCGCGGCCGCTACGACCCGGCGGTCACCGCCGCGCGCGCCCTCACATCCGCCTACACGGACCTGATGTTCCGATCACCGAGCCGACGCACTGCGCTGCGCCACCCAGGCCGCAGCTACGTTTACGAATTCGCATGGCGAGCACCCCATCACGGCGCCGCACACGGACTCGACGTCCCCTTCGTCTTCGACACCACGCACGCATGCCGCGGCCTCATCGGCGACGCCGCACCAGACGCCCTCACCCACACGATGCACAAAACCTGGATCGACTTCGCAACCCATGCAGACCCAGGCTGGCCCACATACAACAACGCCAGAAAAGCCATGAGGTTCGATACCAATTCTCACCTCTGTGAGGACACCGCCCCCGACGACATCGGCGCCAAATACCTCCCTAACACCACCTCAACGACCGGGCGCTCCACCACGCCGATCACAAAAATACCTCTCCCAATTCCGAGGCTTGACGAATATCTGACCGTCGAAGGCAGCAGCTACAGCCTTGAATCATCGCCAGGACGCTCGCTGTAGGCGATTGAGGGCGTCGGTTTCGTCTGCCCTTCCTACCCCATTTCTTCGCCCGAATGCTCCCGTTCCTTACCGCCCGGCTGGATTCGACGCACTCCCCCCTTAGCCAGTTACGCCTTCCGTTCGGAGCCACGAGCATCACCCGGCGGGAGTGCTTCAGTCAATGATCTCGATGCCGACCGCGAGCGCGAAGAGTGGTGCATTCGCCAAAACATCGTTCCATGGCATACGCACTGTACGCAAAGCCTCAACGCCACCCAGACCGGCCAGATCACACCCCTGCATCTCGACACGCTGAACCCTCGACGCAGCAAACGATGCCTCGCCGAGGTCGCAGCGCTCGAACAACACGTCCTTGAGTGACGTCTCGTAAAAGTCGCACTCGCCCATCCTGCAATCTCGGAAGACGACCCGTTGGAGCTTCGCAAAACGCAGCCCAACGAGGTCAAGCTTGCACTCGGTGAACGTCACGTCCGTGAGGGACGCCTCAGCCAGTTCTGTTCCAGTGAGACGGCATAGACGCAACTCGACGCGGCGCATCATCAGCCGGACAGATCTCTGGTTCGCCCAGTCGACACCGTCCACCACAACATCGCTGAGATCGCCAAGATCGGCTACCGGAGCCGGGTCGTCAGGCAGGTCGGGGACGTAGGGCGTGCGCGGAGGCTTTCCCATCCCCCACGACAATATTCAGAAGCATCACAGGGCGCGAACGGAGCCACCGTCCCGGCTGCCGTCCTCTCGCCAAAGCCAGATCGCGCGGGAGACGAAGGAACACCGCGGACTCACGAGGCTCCGACGCACCCGGCTCACAACGGCAGGAGGCTGTTTGCTCCCCTGCCGTTGTTGCGCTTCAGAGCGGCCGGATCGTCACTTAGTCAGAGCGCTCGCAATCCTGACGACTGGATTGGATTCGTGCCAGTGCTCGGAGGCCTGACGACGGCCGCGACTGCGTGCCAATGCCCATCGTCGCCGCACACGACTGTGAGCGGGGGCAGGTCTCCAGCTGCCGGGAGG
>Ga0302325_10022191_pt1 | contig 13291 bp, 7 predicted proteins | sample Palsa_T0_2_FD_201948 | JGI IMG/M metagenome (GOLD analysis project Ga0302325, IMG submission 201948) | Peat permafrost microbial communities from Stordalen Mire near Abisko, Sweden - Palsa_T0_2 | ecosystem: Environmental > Terrestrial > Soil > Palsa > Peat permafrost | place: Sweden: Abisko... | reverse complement strand
CGTGCCGCTGATCAACATCGGCACCGGAACGGATGTGACCATACGAGAGCTCGCCGAGCAGGTTTGCGCCGTGTTGGGCTTTGACGGCGAGTTGGTCTTCGACACCTCCCGGCCTGATGGAACTCCCCAGAAGCTGCTCGACGTGAGCAGGATCCTGAAGTTGGGCTGGAAGCCCAGGACCAGTCTGGCCGAAGGCATCGCGCTGACCTACGAGTCTGCGCGCCCGCAACTGGAAGGTGTGACGACGCGCTAAAGCTGCCGCGCCTTCCGAGCAGCCTCGATTTCAGCATCGATCTCTTCCATAGAGAGCCGGTCTAAGCCCAGCCGCTCCGCACTCTCCCAGGATTTCTGGATCCATTCTGGTGCGGAAGCAGGAGCGATTGTGCGGATACTGATCGCTTCGTCCTCGGCAATCGCACGCCCAAGGAGGCTTTCTATAGCTATCTTCTGGTCTGGCGAGAGGTCTCTGGCTCTGCGAATCACGTGTCTTACTACCTTCAGATATGCGTCAAATTTAGGCGGACTGCTGGCGATTGTCACGAGATTTACTGGTCGCGGATGCCCCACAATGATTGCCGGGAAAACCGCCTTCAACGAGGGGCGCGTCTTCAGCCGTGCCACAGAACGCGGAAATGGGCGGGCCTTTAGAGTTTGCGTGAGAACAGGCTTTACAACTCCAGCCCCGAAGGGGCGACCTGAAAGTAGCCCAGGACGTTAGTCCTGGGAACACATCACAACCATGAGCTAGTCCCGGAGGGACGGCTGAAACGGATGGGAACGCATTCAGCCGTCCCTGCGGGACTAACAGCTCTTCCTGAACACAACCCAGGACTGCGTCCTGGGCTACTTTCAGGTCGCCCCTTCGGGGCTGGAGTTGTTAGTGGCAGTTCTCACACACCCTGTTTAGCCCCTGAGGTACGCTTCTCCAGCGTAATACAGTGAAAAACCTTACCTCAGCGGCTAAAGCCGTGCCCTTTGTGGAGAGAGGTTTCCCTCTCTTGCATGCCACCAGATTGCTTCACTCCGCAGGGAAGAACAGAGCCACTTGCTCCCTCCGTGGTGGCGGCGTCAATGCGCTGACCACGACGAGACACAAAACAGCGACGATCAAAGCCGGGAAAATAGCATCCCGTTGCGCCAACATAGCCGGCATGTGCCGTTTGACCGCCTCAAAATCCCAAAAGAAGGTAACCAGCGTGCCCGCAGCGAGGGCGCTCACCGCGCCCTGGGCATTCGCCCGCCGGCTATAAAACGCCGCCAGGATCACAGGTGTAAGCGCCGCCGAATAAATAGTGTAGGCATACAGAGTCTTGGCCAGCACGGAATGCGTATTGACCGCCTGGTAGAGCGCCCAGATCCCAAGCATGACCACGACCAGGCGAGATACCATGATGACCCTCTTGTTAGAGGCCTTGGGCGCGAGGTATCGAGTAAAAACGTCATTCACCAGGTTGGTCGCGGGCGAGAAAAGGTAGTTGTTGGCGGTCGATATGATCTTGGCGAAGACCGCACCCATCAGCAGAGCGCCCAGCCACGCCGGCAATCCGTGCAGCGCGGTATAGGCGATGATCTCCCGCGGCCGCCGGTGGACCTCGCCCGAAGGAAAGAGCACCGACCCGCAGACAGCAAGTGCAACGATGATCGTTTCCAGTATCACCGTGCCGATAATCCATCCCACCACCGCGTTGCGTGCATCCTTCTCCGATTTTGCCGAGAAGAATTTCTGGTACATGGATTGATTGCCCAGCATCAGCAGCATGGTAGGCAGAGCAAGCTCGAGTGCCTGGACCAGGCTAAAGTCCCCCAACACCTGGAAGTGAGTCGTCGGTAGAGAGTGGGTGACTACCGCCCAGCCTCCGGCCGCATGCAGCACAAAGGGCAGGGCCAGCCCCAGCGTACCCGTCGCCAGCAGTCCGATCACCACATCCATGTAGGCCACAGAAGCCATCCCGGCAATTGCCGTGAACGCAATCACGAAGGCGGCGATGATGTATTTCCCCAGGTCCGCGCTGATCACGGTGGGGAAGACCAGGTGCAGGATGTCTCCACCGCCGATGAGCTGGTAGCTGGTGATCGCCGTGTAGGCAAACAGGATGGCGATCACTCCCAGCACCCGAGCCGTTTGGTTGTAGCGGGCCTCGAGCAGGTCAGGGATGGTGAACTGGGCAAACTTGCGGGCCCGGGGCGCGATGAAATAAATAAGCAGCAGCCCGGCCCATCCGCCACCCGCCTGCCAGAGCGCCGCGAAGCCATGGTTGTAGGCATTTTCCGCGCCGCCCAACAGCGATCCGGAGCCGATCCACGACGACAGCAGGGTGAAGACCAAAACGAAGGTCGGCAGGGAACGCCCAGCCAGCAGGTAATCCGCTTTGGTTTTGGTCTTGTTGAGCCGCGAAAGCGAAACCGTGAGCAGGGCGAGAACGATAACGCCGAGCACCCCGGCATAGAGGGCATGACTGTGATCGCTGATAGACATCACTTGGGGTAAGTCCGCGCTCCGAACAGCGCAGTGCCGATGCGCACCTGGGTCGCGCCCTCGGCGATGGCGACTGGGAAGTCATGGGACATGCCCATGGAAAGCTCGGCGAACGAGAGCCGGGGATGCGATGCCGCCAGCCGATCGCGCAGCACCCGCAGCTGCCTGAAGTAAGGCCGAACCGCGGACATATCCTCGAGAAATGGCGGTACCGTCATCAGCCCGCGGAACTCGAGCGCGGCCAGGTCGGGCAAGCGATCGAGCAGCAAGCCAAGCTCGGCGGTGCCCGGATCGAGGCCCGCCTTCGATTCTTCAGGGCTCAGCTTGATCTCGATCAAAACCCCCAGCCGCCGTCCCACTCTGGTCGCGGCCTGATTCAGGCGCTCAGCGAGTGCAACTGAATCGAGCGTGTCCAGCGAAGAGAACAGCTCGGCGGCGCGGGCTGCTTTGTTCGACTGCAGGTGGCCGATCATGTGAAACTCAGCTCCCGGCAGCGTGAGCTGAGCGCTCTTCTCTTGAAATTCCTGCACCTTGTTTTCGCCGAAGAGCCTGACACCCAGCGCTTCGGCCGCAACGATCGCCGAGACAGGATGCATCTTGGACACTGCCATCAGGGCAACCTCGCCCCGTGGCCGGCCAGCCTCGCGGCAGGCCGCCGCAATCTGCGCCTCGATGCGGGCTAGATTCTCAGCCAGCAAGCCGGTCACAGGCTCCGGCTCAATGGCCGTGTGCTTCAAGGTATTTCTCCACTTCCAGGGCGGCCATGCACCCGGAGCCGGCAGCGGTAATGGCTTGGCGGTAACGCCGATCCTGCACATCGCCGCAGGCGAAGACCCCGGAAACCCGGGTAAAAACCTGGTCTGTGGTGCGTATGTAACCATCGTCATCCAGATCGAGCAGGCCTTTAAACATCCTGGCATTGGGATCGTGGCCAATGCCCAGAAACATCGCGCTTACCGGCAGGATCGACTCCGCGTGGGTGGCCGTATTCCGCAGGCGCAGGCCGGTCACTTCCTTCTGGTCCACGCCCAGCACTTCTTCCACTGCGGTGTTGGTCATGAACTTGATCTTCTCGTGCCCCATGGCGCGGTCGAGCATGATGCGCGAAGAGCGAAACTGATCGCGGCGATGAATCAGCGTGACCTTGGTAGCAAAGCGAGTCAGGAAAAGCGCCTCTTCCATTGCCGAGTCGCCGCCGCCGATCACGGCGATATCCTTACCCGAGAAGAAGAAGCCGTCACAGGTAGCGCAGGAGCTCACGCCGTGCCCGATCAGCGCATGTTCGCTGGGCAGCCCGAGCCAGCGGGCGGAGGCGCCGCTGGCGATGATCAGGGTGCGGGTATGCACCGTTTCCTTGCCCAAATTGAGGGTGAAGGGCCGCTTGGAAAAATCCACCTCGACCAGGTGGCCCATCAGCAAATCGGCGCCAAAACGGGTCGCCTGTAGCTTCATCCTCTCGATCAGCTCCGGGCCCTGGATCCCTTCCGGCCATCCAGGAAAGTTCTCCACCAGGGTGGTAATGGACAGCTGGCCCCCCGGCTCATGCCCTTCCAGCACCAGCGGTTTAAGGTTGGCGCGGGCGGCGTAAATGGCGGCGGTGAGACCGGCGCAGCCGGTGCCGAGGATGACGGTATCGCGGATGTGATCTGACATAAACGTGGAGTCTTTTGATTCGAAAATCTCTGTTTCGATTCTTCCTTTAAAGTCAGCAGCTTAGCTAGTTGAACTGGCCCGCTGTCGAGGTGTCCCCAAAAAGACAGTCTACCGGCTGGCCGCCCGGGGTGTAACTTCCATCCTTTCACATCGGCGCTTCCGGCTCGCAACGCAGTAAAACCGGCCACATTGAGCCCGTTCCCTGGCTTGGAGCCGCTCTTTATGGAAGCGCCACCCTCCCCTTTGTCATCCCGAGCGTAGCCGAGGGATCTGCAGTTTCTCTCCACCACTCTGAAATGCTAATGGAAGCGACCCGCTGTTAGCGCTTATGGGACGCAGTCCTGGGTCGTGTTGGGGAGACCTCATCCCGGGCCTCCCCGGTTATCGAATCGCATCCAACAGACGCAACTCACGACGTAGTAGATGGAGTTTTGTCTCGTCGTCGATGCGGATTAGCTCAACCCTGGCAATCTCCGCGAAGTCTTCCAAATGTTCCATCGTGAGCGCCTGGCTGAAGCCGGTGTGGTGCGCGCCGCCCGCATATATCCAGGCGGAAGCAGCAATCCTTAAGTTGGGTTTGGGAACCCAGAGGGCACGCGCAACGGGTAGTTCCGGTAGTGCATGCTCCGGTTGCACGGCCTGCACCTCGTTCACCACAAGACGAAAACGGTCGCCCAGATCGATGAGAGAAGCGTTGACCGCGGGCCCCGCAGGCGCCGTAAACACCAGACGGACAGGATCATCCTTTCCACCGATGCCAAGCGGGTGCACCTGGAGCGACGGCTGGCCTGACGCAAGCGTTGGGCAGACCTCCAGCATGTGCGAGCCAAGGACCTTCGCCGTACCGGCAAAATCGTAAGTGTAATCCTCCATGAAGGAGGTGCCACCCTCCATGCCGCTCGCCATCACCTTCATGATGCGAACCAGGGCGGCGGTCTTCCAGTCGCCTTCGCCGGCAAAGCCATAGCCGTCCGCCATCAGGCGCTGCGCCGCGATGCCCGGCAGTTGCTTCATCCCGTGCAGATCTTCAAACGTATCCGTGAAAGCTCCGAAACCGCCTTCCTCCAGAAAGGCGCGCATTCCCAGTTCAATACGTGCTGCATCTTTCAGGGCATGGGGGCGGTCATGTTTCTTCGCGATCGAATAGAGGTCGCGATACTCGCCTATTAGCCGCATCACCGCTACATCGCTAAAGCCATCGATCCGCGCGACCAGATCACCAATGCCATAAGTGTTTACAGAAAAACCAAACTGCGCTTCCGCCGAGACCTTGTTCCCTTCGGTCACCGCCACCTGGCGCATGTTGTCGCCGAAGCGTACGACCTTCAGGTTCTGCGACTCGTGCCAACCAGCCGCAGCACGGGTCCAGGCAGCAATCTCCGAGACGGTTTCCGCATCCGCCCAATATCCGGCGACGACCTTCCTCGGCAATCTCAGGCGCGCGGTAATGAACCCAAATTCACGGTCACCGTGGGCCGACTGGTTCAGGTTCATGAAATCCATGTCGATCGTGGACCACGGCAGTTCGCGATTGAACTGAGTGTGCAGGTGCAGGATTGGCTTGGACAGATGGCTCAGACCCATGATCCACATCTTCGCTGGAGAGAAGGTGTGCATCCATAACATCAAGCCAATGCAATCCGGACTTTGGTTCGCTTCACGGCACACAGCCCGAATCTCCTCGGGCGTGGTGACAATCGGCTTGAACAGGATGGACACCGGTATTACGGACTCCGTGCCGAGAGTCATTGCAATCCTCTCGGCGTTCGCACTCACCTGCCGCAGCGTATCGAGGCCATAGAGATGCTGGGAGCCGGTAACAAACCAAACTTCCAATGTCTTTAATTTTTTCATAGCTTGGTGTTAGGTGATGACAGGCAGATACAGCCGATAAGTCTCGTTGTTAATAGCCGGGTAAGGCAGCATTTTCAGGCTCTCCGCGGAGGTAGGGACTTGCCAATCGTTCGCTCCGCGTTGCCGGGTGGCCAGTAGATTGGCGCGGGTCAGATCAGCGGGGACATTGCCTACCGCGGAGAGAGCGAGTGGGCCTTGCAGCACGGCCACCAGGTTTGCATGCTGCGGGTCAATGGGCGAGAGTCGCAGAGGCCGATCGATGGTGAACTCGATTCGATCGCCGTTCTTCCACGTCTGGCGCACCGGAACAAATGTGCCCGGCTTCAGAACGACGGATGTGCTCTTTCCATTCACCGCCAACCGCGTAGCCGGTCCTGCCCATGCCGGTACTCTCAAGTAGATGGCGAAGGTCTCTGCTTTCTCCATCTGCAGCGTGAGCGTGGTTTCTGGCGTGTAAGGGTATTGGGTATTTTGCACCAACGTACACCGGGTTCCGTTCTGTTTCCAGTTCAGACGGGAAGGAACATAGAGGTTCACATACACTCCGTCAGGTGCGCTGAAGTAGGAGCTTATGCCATAGTCTGCGGTGATTTGAGGAAAGGTGCCCGAGCAACAGGGCCACTTATCCTGATGATAGAACTTAGTGGCCGAGTTGTTGTAATCGGCATAGTAAAAGCTGGTGCCATCGGGGAGAATCGGTTTCGCCCCGAGGATAGTGTTGTATAAGACGCTCTCCATGCTGTCGCCGTAGAGGCTGTCTCCGGTGATGCGCATGAGATAGCGGGCAATCTTGAAATGACCGTAGGAGCCGCACGGTGTCTCGAAGCTGGAGTGGGTTCTTACCAGGCTCTCGCCCATATCCCCGCTGTCCGGTTTGCGAAAGGTTTCATCCGGTCCCCAACCGCCGGTAGCAAAGCTCTGCGTGGTGCGAATGAAGTCGAATCCGTTTTGCGCCGCGCGCAAATGCATGGCGCTCCCATCGACCAGATAGGCCTGCACCGCGGAACACAGCGCATTGAGATGGCTGTAGGCATGCAGCCCGGGAAGGATGTTTTCTCCTTCGGAAAGCGGGGTAAAGTAGTCCTTATCTTGCAGGAATCGCTCCGCCAGCTGGCGATAGCGGGAGTCGCCGCTGCGCAGGTAGGCGAGGTAAAGGTTCTCGGGAAGGGTGTAAGTCTCATCCCAGCAGTAGGAGACGTTCTTGTGCGGCACGGCGCAAGCTTCAACCCGCGTTTGCGGCCCAGCCGGCAAGTGTGGCAGAACGGCGTCGGTCGCGTGGCGGAGCACCGGCAAAGCCATCGGGTCACCGGCAAACGCGTGCGCATCCAGCAGGCCCATGTTGGTCTTGTCGAAGGTGTACGCGGGCAAAGGATAATCGATGTAGAACTTCTCTGTGACCGCCGCGCCGAAGCCCTTGACCAGCCGCTGAACTTTCTCCTGGGTCGGCTTGTCGCCGGTGACCGCGTAGGCCCTGGAAAGGCCCGATAAATATTGGCCAAAACTGTGGCCCGCGATATACCCGGTCATGTTCTTCGGCGGATCATAGTCGGGGCTGTCGTTGTACCATCCGCCCATGACTGGCCCTGGCGCGGGCAAACCGGCGCGCTCGCGGAATGGCTTCAACAGCCCGTCTTCATCGAGCGCGAGAAAGAATTGGTGATTGCGGTTGAACTGGTCGAGCATGGGCCCTTCCAGCAGCGTCACCTGCCCGTAGTCGAACTGGCTTAGCTTTGGCTTGACCGCGCTGGCTTCGCCGGCAAACATCGACGGCGCGGAAGGAGCACACAAAGCAAAGCCGGCCGCAGCCGCGCCCCTCTTCAGGAACTTTCTGCGTGTTAAGTCCCTCATGGTTCGACCATCCCTTCACCCCTGTTGGTAAGGAACCCATACCTGCATGGCCGACAGGTCTCGGTTCGACCATGCATAGTACGGGATCATTTTCAGTTTGGTATCGGTCCCGGAGCCCGGCTGCGGAAGAGCCGCCTGATAGAGTGCGGGCGCAGCAGCGGGAAGCAGGGAACCAGGGTGCTCCAATACCACCACCCCTTCGAGCAAGCCGGCATCGTAGCGGGCAGTTGTGGTCTCGGTTAGGTGTGCCGTGTAGTAAGGAAAGATGCTTGAATCCTTCGACGCTTCGTTCTGGTCGAGCTGCTCCATGCAGTAAACGATCGGGCCGCGCTGCAGGGCGATGCGCCCGCGGTCATCGGCAACCGCAGGATTGGCGTGCACCACCTGGGGACGCATATCGAAGGAGAGGGTCACCTTGTCGCCCGAGCTCCAGCGGCGCCGGAGCGGCAGGTACTGGCCAGCTGTCACACCTGCCGTATCTTTGCCGTTCACCTGAACGCTGTTTTGTTTCGACCACCCCGGGATACGAACAAACAAGGTGAAATCTTCAGGGGAGGCGGGGGCGACAGATATTTCGATTGTCCCCTCCCACGGGTACTTCGTGGTCTGGCGCAGGACGATCGGGGTGCCGCTGGATAAATGCCACTTCATCTCGGAGCTGTCGTAGAGGTGTACATATACGCCATCTCGAGACGTGCTGTAGAAATATCCCGGCAGCGAGGCGAAGGTACGCTCAAGGTTGGGTGGGCAGCAGGTGGTGTCGTACCACGGGTTGCGGATTTTATCGCCGGTTGCAGGATCGAACGCCAGCGGATTTCGATAGCAGTACGTTTTGCCATCGAGCGACATGCCGGAATTGATCCCGTTATAGAGTGCTCGCTCCATGACGTCGGTGAACCTGGCCTCTCCGCTGGCGGAGAGCATGCGCCAGTTCCACATCATGTTGCCGATGGCGGCGCAGCTCTCACCGTAGGCGCGCTCATTGGGAAGCTCGTAGGCGTTGCCAAAAGCCTCGCCATCGCTGCGCGCGCCCACCCCTCCGGTGACGTAGAGTTGGTGGGCCGACAGGTCGCTCCACAACCCATTCAGCGCCTTCCAATAGGCCGGGTCGCCGGTCTCAAGGTAATAATCGGTCGCGCCGCAGCAGGCATACATGGCCCGCACCGCGTGACCTTCGAGCTTGGTGCGGGAGGTGAACGGAATCCCGCAAAACATATAGACGATCTGACGTTGGGTGAGGGGAATCCTTGGATCGCCTTGAAGAATGTAACCGGCAAGGTCAAGATATCGTTTGTTACCGGTGGTCCGGTAGAGCTCGATCAGCGACATCTCGATCTCCGGATGACCGGCGACGATCGGAGCCTGGTTCGCGCCCGGCCCATAGCCTGGCAACAGAAAGCCGTCGACGAAGCGTATCCCCGCTTGCAGCAGGGTCGGGTCGCCGGTTGCTCGATAGTATGCGATGGCGCCTTGCAGCAGATGGCCGATGTTATAGAGTTCGTGGCCCGTGGTTTGCGTCTTCCACTGCATCCGTTCACTCTTATGCTCGCCGTTGTAATAGGTATTGAGGTAGCCGCTGGGCTCCTGCACCGCCACCACGTCGCGAATCATTGCATCGGCCTGGCTACGCAGGTCGGGTGACGGCTGCGATTGCAGCGTGAACCCGTAAGCCTCAATCCACTTATAGATATCGGAGTCGGAGAAGACCGGTCCCTTCTGTGGGGCCTGCGACTTTCCCGCCAGACGCAGGAAATTGTCCATGCGACCGTGGTCGAGAAGCTCCTGCCGCATGCTGGGAATGCTCGCTGTGGCATTGATGGCGCGGCGTTTGGACCAGAACCCGGGCTCGATGGTGACTACCTGAACCGGCACACTCTTCAACTTGGCAAAGGGAGAATTGCGAGTAGCAATGATGCCGGCGTTTCTCCAGTCAGGATCGAGAACGGGAGCGCCGGCGACGCCGGTCGCCTGGCGCGCAAGCCCGGGCATAGCGATCGCAGCGGTGGCGGCCGCGGTGGCCGATATGAATTTGCGTCGAGATGGATTTTTTAAAGTGCCCATGGGTTCCTCTTCCCCAGCGTCGGCTAAGGGGAGCTTCGGTTAGTGTTCGCGTCCTCGAGTAAATACTGTGCTTGGGCTACCTGCTGCTGGCGCTTCAGCTCCTCCAGCCGTTTCACCAGCGTCTGCAGCGCTTCTTTATTGCCCAATCTCCGTTGTGCCTGGATCTCCTGGTAAAGGGCGGCCTGGTCGGTGGGATCGCGTTGCAGCGCGATCCCGGCCTGGTCGATGACCTGGGTAAATTGATTTGTTTTTAATAGCAGCGTACAGAGCAGATCGCGGGCTGGCTGGTAGCCGGGTTCCAGTTCCAGCGCCTTTTTCACCGCGGCTATCGCTTTGCTTGAGTTCTGCTCGCTGTCGCTGCCATTCTCATGGGCCAGCGCCTCCGCGTACAAATACTGCAGCAGCGGGTCCTGGGGATTCAGTGCCGCCTGCTGTTGGAAGATCGCAAGAGAGCCAGCCGGGTCATGCTGCTGGCTACGAATCATGCCCATGGCATCTTCGACGAACGAAAGCTTCGGATCGAGAGCATGCGCTTTCTCGAAATCGGCGACGGCTTCGCCGTAGTGGGACAGTTGCACCTGAAGCACGCCCCGGGCCAGGTATAACTTCGCCGCATCGGGCGACTGCCTGATGCCTGACTCCACAACATCGATACCAACCTGGTAAGAGGCATGATTGAACGAGATCGTAGCGAACAGCAGATAGTTGGCCACATTGCCCGGGTCCTTCAATAGCGCAGTGCGCAGCCATTCGACCGCACGCGGGGTGTCGCCCTTTTCCTCGGCAACCTGCGCGGCCAGCGAAAACGCCTTGCTGTCCGAATTTGATGTGAGCAGCGGCTGCAGTGTGCTGATGGCGCCATCCAGATCCTTTGACTTCCATTCCACAAACGCGAGCTGCAGCAGTTTCTTTTCGCTTGGGTCCTTCTGCGCGATGCGCTGGAATACTTCCACTGCCTTTTGCTGCTCGCCCTGGAAGAAGAGGCAGGCGCCCAGTTCGCGCTGTGCCTCCACGCTCTTGTCTACCAGGGGAAGGCTGCGTTCGAAGTGCTCAATCGCGCCGGCGCAATCCCCATGCTGAAAACTCAAGCTGCCTAACATCGCGTGGCTCGTCTGGTCATCGGGCTGTAGTAGGAGGATCCGGTGAAGCAAGCCGGCTGCGGCCGGAGAGCGGTTGGAGTAGGCGATCTGGGCTGCCCCCTCTAGCGCCGGGAGAGACCCAGGGCAGGATCGCAGCGCCCGGTCAAAGGAGTCCTGAGCGCTGCTTATCTGACCTTCCCGGCTTAGGGCAATGCCACGCAGAGTCAGCACCCGGCAATCCGACGGTCGAGTCGCCAGGATCTTGTCGGCAGTGGCAACAGCCTGCGCGTTATTATTTTGCTGCAACTGGTGCGCCACCGTGTTTGCGTCATCGCCCTCCAACTGGGCAGTGAGCTGTGCCGGCAGCAAAACTGCAGTAACGGCCGTGAAAATCATCTTCGCAACGCTGTAGGTCACTAGTGGCCGCATAGTTCATTTTAGAAGTAACAGGGCATGCGCGGAGAGCACAGGCCCTCCGCGCATGGCTCAGTATCAGAAGGTCAGGTTTCCGCCGAACTGAACAAACCGCGGCGTGTATTGGCCGGTTACCTTGCCGAAGTTTCCATCCGGCAGGTTCGCGTCCACGGAGTTGAGGTTTGCCCGGTTGAAGACGTTGAAAAATTCAAAACGGAGTTGGAAGTTGACTCGCTCGGTGATGGCCGTGTTCTTGAGCAGCGCCGCGTCCCACTCGGCAAACCCGGGCTGCCGGAACCGGTTATAGGTTTCATTCCCTTCCACCCCGAATGTCGCCGGAGCATTGAAGGTGCCGGCCGGGAAGAGACCCTGCAGGTAGCTCTTACGACCGGTGGAGTAGTGATAGCTGGCCACATCGGGGAAGTCGAAGTTATCGCCATCGGCGTTATAGTCGCCGCTGCCCGGGGCGTAGCCGGTAAAGTTTCCCGCCGCGTCCTTCAGCGGCGCGAAGGCCGCGTTGGTCGACACCGTGAAAGGGGGACCGGATTGCACAATGGTGGTTCCGCTCACTAGCCAGCCACTGGCAGCTCGCCCGACCAATCCTTCCCTGTGGTTCACGTCGGGAACCTGGTAGTTCCAGGCCAGCGAAAAGCGGCTGGGGATGTCCCACAGCGAAGGGCCATAGTACTGATGGGGGTTGAGGTACGTGGGGAAGACCTGGGTGTCGTCGCTGGAGGATGAGTGGGTGTAAGAAGCGTTGAAGAAGGCCCGCGAGAATCGCCCGCGAACCGCAACGATAAATGCATTGTAATCGGAAACGCGATCGTTCTGGGTGTAGAGGATCTGCCCAAAGCTGGTGTTCAGCCTGGTCGGCGTCGTGCTGTTATGAAGGATTAGATCGCCCGGAAGTTCGTTGATGTCTTGTCCGTAGCTGACGTTATAGACCTGACCGCCGCCCGAGAGCAGGTTTCTGCCGGTTGCTCCCGAGTAGGCGACCGAAGCCACCAGATTTGCCGGCAACTGGCGGTCGAGCGAGCCCGAATAGATATAGGCGACCGGCGATACCAGGTTGGGATCGATGCCCCCAATCGTGAACTGCAGGCCAGTGATTCCTCCCTGGGCGTTGAGCGGCCGTCCGGGCAAGGCCGGGGCAGGATAGCCGAAGGGTTTGGTGTTGGATGTACCGAGAGCGAAAATCGGGGCTGGCGTTTGGCCGCTATAGAAAGTGGGGAAGATGTTACCGGGTGGATTGCCGCGATACTCTTCCTGAAGATTGGCCAGCGTTGGCCAGTTATGAAAGATCCCGGTGCCACCTTTCACCAGCCATTTGCCGTTTCCCGTCAAGTCCCAGGCCACGCCGGCGCGCGGACTAAAGACATCGGTGATGGCGCGGTTGAGGGCGTGTTCGTGGCGAAGCACAAACCCATTGGCGGTCTCTTGCTGAAGCGTTTGCCCTGGGCCGTAGAAGAAGTTTCCGAACGCGGTACTGGCGCTGCGTGAATAGGGGTTGCCGTAGTCGTCCCATCGGATCCCATAGTTGAGCGTTACATTGTGCCGCACCTTCCAGGTGTCCTGGGCGAACACGCCGTTGGTAATGCCCGCGGCATTCCAGTTATACTGCGTCCTCTGCCCGGAGATCGGATCATAGGAGAGACTGCTTTCCGTGTAGACATTGTCGCTCGCCAGTTGATACAGCCCGTTGAACTGGAAGGCCGGCTGATCATACGGTCCGTTGAAGACTTCGACATCGTCTCCGAAGAGACCTTCATATCCCACCCGAATGTCGTGCGATTTAATAGTGTGGGTCAGCACGTCACGCCAGTGATAGTTGTGCTGGATAAAGTCGCCCGCGGCAAAGCCCGCTCCGAAGCCATTCCCGATGCTGGTGACATTGACCACCGGAACG
>Ga0302325_10022190_pt1 | contig 13292 bp, 10 predicted proteins | sample Palsa_T0_2_FD_201948 | JGI IMG/M metagenome (GOLD analysis project Ga0302325, IMG submission 201948) | Peat permafrost microbial communities from Stordalen Mire near Abisko, Sweden - Palsa_T0_2 | ecosystem: Environmental > Terrestrial > Soil > Palsa > Peat permafrost | place: Sweden: Abisko... | reverse complement strand
AAAAACGCCTGAGGTTGGATCGGGGGGCTGTCCAATAGCGGGCCCTGGAGCGCCTGGGAGAGCCACTCCCAGCAGCATGAGCGCGCAACCAATTGCCGCAATAACGACAAGCTTACTTCCCCAACGTTTCCGAGATGGCATCCCAAGGGCCAAGTGTTCAAACGAGAAACTAAAACCGGCGAGTGCAAAGCCAATGCGGCATGCTACATGAGCGATGTCCAATTGTAAATATGAGCGGACAAAAACCATGCGGAAAGAAAGAAGTGTGCGGGGTTAGTACACTTCAATTTTTGGCGACGTGATGGAGCCGGTTCGGGGGACAATATTTGACTTCGGTAGACTCGATCATGGGAAGATCCACACCGGAAAGAGAGGACGATGCCGTCATTTTTACGAGGCGCCCTATTCGGATGCATCGCCCTGGCTGTGGCGATTCAGGTCTACCGTCCCGAGCGAAACAATCCGCCGGTGGTTGCAGCGCGAACCCTAGAAGCGGCAGTCGCTGTGCCTCCCGATGTCGAGCGGATTCTGGCGAACTCCTGCAACGACTGCCACTCGAATCAGACGAATTGGCCGTGGTATAGCGAGATCGCTCCGATGTCTTGGATCATCGCGGACCACGTTACAAACGGCCGGCGCCACTTGAATTTTTCGGAGTGGCTCCGTCCCGGCGTGGACGATCCGGCCGAGTACACGCGCCAAAAATTCGTGTCGATTTGCCGGGAGCTAAAACTGGGCAGAATGCCGTTAACATCCTATGAATTGGTGCATTACGAAGCTAAGCTTTCTGCAGAACAGATCAAAACGATCTGCGACTGGACCGAGAACGGCCTGCCGGGAAGAGGGGTCTCCCCGGGCGGCTGACCCGACTAGGGAACCGCAATGCTCAGGAAGTGAAAATCAATTCCCTCGGTACAACCTGCATGGTCGGCCCAGGACCGGACTACTAGGCCGCCCTCATGGCCCGGGCGGATTATGCAAGGACCTGATTCTACGATAGTTATATATTGCGCACACTCGGGTAAACCGCCGATTTACTGTTTCTAAAACCGTACAGTTTGGCGCTCTGAATGCTTTCCAGGTAGCCCGGGGGAAGCCATAGCGTGGGTCAAAATGCATAAAGTTTCTTCAAGGGGCTATTCGGAAGACTTTCCAACGGAGGCGTTGATTTACGGACGCTCGAGCCGAATGACGGCTATCCGGCAAAAGGTCGAAAAGGTCGCGCAATCCAGCGTGCCAGTGCTGATTCAAGGCGATAGCGGCACTGGAAAAGACGTGATGGCGCGCCACATCCACGCGCGCTCCGCAGTGGCTGCGAATCCATTCGTGAGGGTGAACTGCGCAGCGATTCCGGGCGGTCTGCTCGAAAGCGAATTATTTGGGTACGAGAAGGGCGCTTTCACAGGCACGTATGCCAGCAAACCGGGCCGCGTCGAGTCCGCGGACGGCGGGACGTTGTTTCTCGATGGTATTGACGAAATCGCACTCGGACTGCAGGCCAAGCTTTTGCAGTTTCTCCAGGACGGACGCTTCACACGAATCGGCGGCCAAGAAGAGATTTCCGTTTCGACGCGTCTGATCTGCTCGTCGCACCGCTCTTTGGAACGGCAGGCTGCCGCTGGACATTTCCGCGAGGACCTGTATTACCGTATCAACGTAGTTAGCATGGAACTGCCGCCGTTGCGCTCTCGCGCGGAAGATATTGGCGATCTCGCGGAGTATTTCCTCCTCCGGCACCAGAAGCGGCACAACATTTCGGCGCGCACGATCTCGCCTACGCTATTGCGTCTGCTCGAACGGCACGCTTGGCCCGGGAATATTCGGGAGCTGGAAAATCTCGTCGAACGCTACGTCATATTGGGGTCGGAAGAGGCGGTCAGCGTCGAGCTATTGCACTGGGATCGCACGAACTTAGTGCCCGAAGTGCCGACGCACGGGCCCATACAGTTGAAGAAGGTGACGCGGCAAGCGGTGCGGGAACTCGAACGAAAAATCATCCTGAATGTACTAGAAGAAAATCGCTGGAACCGCAAACGCGCGGCGAGCGAGCTGAAAATCAGCTACCGAGCGCTGCTCTACAAGATCCGCCAAGCGGGTCTGCCGCCGAAGCGCTCGCCACGCATGCCAGTTGAAACGGTCCCCGATTCCGCGAAGGCTGCGGGGAGCGCAGACTGAAGCGTTGGTGGCTCGCGCTAGACCTTATTCGCTAGGTCCTGTTTCATCACGAGCACTCATCAGATCAGCATTTTGGTTCCCTAGTTTGCCCTATTAGGTCCAAAATGTCGTAGAACAGCCAGGTGCCAGTAAGGATCCCGGGGGAGAATCGCTCATGAAGCTTTCGGTTATCGGATGCGGTTACGTCGGACTCGTGACAGGAAGTTGTCTGGCCGAAGCGGGCCATGAGGTGTGGGCCACAGACAACGATGCGGCGCGCATTGCCGCTTTGCAGGCAGGGAAGGTACCCATCTATGAGCCAACCCTAGACATCATTCTCGAGAATGCTGCGCGAACGGGAGCGTTGCGCTTCACGGCTGACTGTGGCGAATCCGTGCGCTGGGCCGACGCGGTTTTCATTTGCGTCGGTACGCCTCCACTGCCGAGCGGCGAGGCGGATCTTTCGGCGATCGACAATGTCGCGCGCCTGATCGCCACAGAATCGCGCTCTCCGAAGCTGGTGATCGAGAAGAGCACCGTGCCTGCACAGACGGGCCAGGAGCTCCAGCGGGCGCTCAATGTGTACGCGCGACGCACGGGAGTGACCTTCCGCGTGGCGTCGAATCCAGAATTCCTTCGCGAGGGCACAGCCGTTCAGGATTTTTTTCATCCAGACCGAATCGTTGTTGGCGTGGAGGACAAGGAAAGCGAGCGGCAGCTCCGTGAAATCTATGGCCCCATCCTCGAAGGCCGGTTCCGGTGCCCTGTGCACGCGGAAAAGTGTCCTGCGGGACCGATGCCAGAGTTTCTGGTGACCACGATTCCGAGCGCGGAATTGATCAAGCATGCGTCGAATTCGTTCCTCGGGCTGAAGATTTCCTACGCCAACGTTCTTGCCGACCTGTGCGAGCGGCTTGGGGGGAACGTCGATGAGGTGACGCGAGCCATGGGACTCGATGCCCGAATTGGCGGCAGGTTCTTAAACGCAGGCCTGGGCTTCGGTGGTTTTTGCCTTCCCAAGGATATCCAGGCGTTTATCGGTTTGGCCGAACGAGTCGGTGTGGATTTCCGCATATTGAAGGAAGCGGAACGCGTGAACAAGCAACGGATCGAAATCCTTCTCGAAAAAGTGAAGAAGGCGCTGTGGGTTATTAAAGATAAGCAGATCGGCGTCCTTGGATTGGCCTTCAAGGCAAACACGGACGACATTCGGTTCGCGCCAGCCATCGAGGTGGTTCGCCGCCTGCTGGCCGAAGGTGCAACGGTGCACGCGTATGATCCGGAGGCGATGGAGCGAACACGAGCGATTCTGCCCAATATACAGTACGGTCAGGACGCTCACGACGTAGCCCGTGGCGCGGACGCTCTTTTGCTTCTGACCGAATGGGACCAATTCCGGCACCTGGATTGGAAGCGATTGCACGGCGAGATGGCTCGTCCTCTCATCCTAGATGCCCGCAACATGCTGCGCCCTTCCGAGATGGAAGCGATGGGTTTCGACTACGTGAGCTTCGGTCGGCCGCAGCTCGCCCAGCCGATAACGCCCGGAGTCAGATAGCGCCAATCCCGGCCCCGCGAGCGTGCTCGTCGGTGCTAGATTCTCGAACTGACGCGAGTGGATGCGTCCGTGCTAGTGTGCGTTTTTGACGAGCAAAGCTGAGTTCAGCGGATGGATTCCGGTCAGTTGCTTCCGGCGTGTGCCAACACATGCTCGAATGAGCTGCGGTTCCTGCCAAGGAACGTCGTGGTAGCCCGACTGAAGAAACTGGCTTTCCGGATTCTTGAGCCACTCGTGTGGGAATAGAGCAATTACGTCACTCGCAGTGACTCTCGGAGACTCACGGACAGAGTTTCCGGAAATTGCTGCATAGAGGGCGGCCGGCAGATCACGTCCACGCCCGAGCGCCAAGTGTCCGACTTGCGTCGCTCGCGGATTTATTTCGATAAGGTACGCGTCTCCACTTTGTGTTTCCAGCATGAAATCAAGACCGATCACGCCGGACAGACCAAGCCGGCGCACCATCTTTTCCGCCGCGAAAGACATCTCAGCGTTTTCGATCAACCGCAGAACCGTGGATGGCCCGGCTGAATCCTGTTTCTTGAGCACTTCAAAATGAAGGCTGGCTAGGATGGCGCCTTTCCAGCAAGCGACCGTGCTGGTTGCTTCCCGCCCTGCCACCGCTGCCTGCACATTCACGACGAATCGCCTACGAAACAGCGAGGGCCAAACCAAAGTTGTATCTTGGTTCACTAAGGCGCGCTTGGCAGCTCTTGCCAACAGGGGAGGCGCCTGTAATTTCCGGAATGCACGTTCCGCTTGCTCATACGTGCGGACAATTCTCACCCCGTAACCGCCCGAGCTGCCGTCAGATTTAAGCACCATGGGAAAGCCCATCTGCGCGGCGCATTGTTCAAGATCATCAAGGGTCGTGATAGCTTCGGTCCTTGGAACGCGGACGCCTTCCTGTTCAGCCAGTCGCATGAACAGCGCTCGTTTGCGCACGACAGGGAAGCTGGCGGGTGTGCCAAGCGAACGCTCGATCAGCGCGCAGGTCGCCATCCCTGCCTTCCCACGACGCCGCTCTCGATCGTAAAGCTTGTGGAGATGCCAAACGGCAACGTCGTCGCTCGGAACGATCAAATTGGGAGATACCGAAGCAATTGCGGCGGCGAACGACTCCAGCGGGGCTAAGCCGCGGTAGGTATACGTTCGGCGAACGGCGCTCGTGAGGCCGATCGGGTGGCCCGTAGGACAAACCGCTTCGACCCTGCATCCCGCGTTTGCAAGAGCCATACCCAGGCGAGCCGTGGGAAACCAGTGAGCGGTGGCGGCAATGAGAACAGTCGGCTTCACGTTTGTCTGGAGGAACGATTAGCCGCGAGACTTGGTTTGCGAGTCACTGGCGGGAGGAGGCTAACTGTCCTCATGGTGTTGTGGCGACACAAAAGTGCCAGTCCTGAAAGCGAATTCAGCGGACGAGTCGGGCCAACGTTCCACGGCAGATAAGTGCAAGTAAGTTACCAAAGGTTGCGATCACACTTGAAGTCGTGTCGACTCGGTGAGTATTCTAAGACTATGAAAATGGGTAAGTTAGAGGGAGGCAAGCAGCTGGCGGATGGTCTCGGGGGGCATGACGGCCAAAAAAGGAAGCGCACGCCTATCTATGGGAAAGGCCGTTCCTAGCGCGGGTGGAGAGGAGTTGCATGCCGGCCGGAATTAGTTGGTCGAAGACTTGGACGTTCTTCGAAGGGCAATGGCATGAGGGTAATGTGCCGATCTTCGGTCCACGTACACACGCGGCCTGGCTCTGCTCCGTGGTGTTCGACGGCGCGCGCGCATTTGAAGGCGTGGCGCCCGATCTTGATCTGCATTGTGCGCGCGTCAATGATTCCGCGGCAACGCTTTTCCTGAAGCCGACCGTTTCAACGGAAACGTGGGTGAAACTCGCCCGGGAGGGGATCGCGCGTTTCGAGAAGGACGCGGCGCTCTATATTCGGCCAATGTATTGGGCGGAAAAGGAGGGTCCGTGGATTGGGGCGCATGACCCAGAATCCACGCGTTGGTGCCTTTCCATCTACGAAGCACCCATGCGCGAGCCGAAAGGCTTTTCGATCACGCTCTCCCCTTATCGCAAGCCGACGCTCGACACCATGCCGGTGAACGCGAAAGCAGGATGTCTGTATCCCAACAATGCGCGTGCGCTTTTCGAGGCGCAGGCTCGAGGCTTCGACAATGCAATCGTATGCGACATGCTGGGTAACGTCGCGGAGCTCGCCACGTCCAACATTTTCATGGCGAAAGATGGTGTCGTCCTTACGCCAATCGCCAATGGGACGTTTCTCGCGGGCATCACCCGCCAGCGCGTGATTGGACTGCTGCGGGGGGACGGCCTAACCGTCGTCGAAAAAACACTGACTTACCAAGATTTTGAAAGGGCAGATGAAATTTTCTCGACGGGCAACTATTCCAAAGTGGTCCCGGTGATCCGGATCGGCGACCGCGTGCTCGAGCACGGGCCGCTCTATACCAGGGCCCGAAAGCTTTATTGGCAGTTCGCGCATTCATGATCGACGAGCAAACGGTCGCGTCCACAAGAGTCGGCGCCCTCACCGCCATTTGGGAGAGGGCGCTTCAGCGTGCGCCGATCGGTATCCATGATAGTTTTTTTGATCTCGGGGGCGACCCTGCTTCAGCAAATCGACTCTTCGGCGAAATCGCGCAGGAGTATGGCCGGGACCTGTCGCCTCTGACGATATATCAGGCACCTACGATCGCGGAGTTGGCCGCCGTGCTGGAAAAGCCGGAACCGCCCAGGCTCAAGCCGTGCGTGAGACTGAAAGCCGGCATCGAGTCGCCTCCGATTTTCCTGGTTCCCGGCCTTGGCGGCAGCGTGATGGAGTTTTTTCAACTTGTAACGCACATCGAATCGAGGCATCCAGTATTCGGAACGCAATCCCGAGGTATGGATGGGGTGGATAAACCATTTGAGCGGATCGAGGATCTTGCTCAGTTCTTCCTCGACGCGATCGGGGAACTCCAACCGAGCGGCCCTTATATTCTCATCGGCTACTCACTCGGCGGTCTTGTGACTCTGGAGATGGCGCAGCGACTAAGCAAAAAAGGGGAGAAGGTCGCACTGCTGGCCATGGTGGAATCGTACCCGCACGCGACCCAACTTCCCTTCGGACAGCACGCCGACATTGTGGGGCGCCGTGCACAGCGCTTTGTCTCTAGGATTTTTCGCCGCGCTGGATTCCCATCGCGCTTTTCAAGCGATGGTGAAGAGAGCCTGCTGGATAAACCTCGGATGAGTGAGAAATGGGCAGTCACGATCGAGCGAGCGCGCAGGAGTGCATATCTGTCGTGGCGACGCTATCGCCCCCGTTATTACAGCGGCAAGATAGCATTCGTCCGGGCGACGAAGATCGATCCTCTATTCCCCCGGGATCCGAACGCTGTGTGGGCTCGGTTGGCAGATGAGTTTGTAATGAACACAATTCCTGGAGGCCATTTTGGAGGGCTTGGGGCGAACTCGAAAAGCCTCGCCGCCGTGCTCTCTCGGTACCTGCAGGAAACTTGCTTGGCGAAATGAACCTTACACCGTGAATTTTTTCTTCCCCGGCGACACATTGTCTAACCGCACCGCTGCTGGGCGTGTGCCCACTGGAGTTTCAGCATGAATGGGGCGGAGAGCCTGGTCCGCACTCTGGTGGCTAGCGGCGTAGATGTCTACTTCGCAAACCCTGGCACGACGGAAATGCACATTGTGGCCGGCCTGGACCGAGTGGAGGGAATACGCTCCATTCTCGTCCTCTTCGAGGGGGTGGCCACGGGAGCTGCGGACGGCTATGCGCGGATGACCGGCAAACCGGCTTGCACTCTGCTTCATCTGGGCCCCGGTTGTGCCAACGGCCTCGCTAATTTGCACAACGCTTATCGCGCGCAGGTGCCGATCATCAGCCTTGTTGGCCAGCATGCGACTTCTCATCTGCGCCACGATGCGCCCCTCACATCCGATATCGAAGCGATCGTACGGCCCTATTCCCGGTGGATGCGGACGTGCGAAGCGGCCTCCGAAGCGGGCCAAGATGCAGCCGAGGCTATCCGTGCGGCCCGTACAGCGCCCGGCCAGATCGCCACGCTGATTGTCCCAGCCGACGTCGCTTGGAGCGATGGCGGCGCGATTGCAAAGCCCCTACCGTTGCCCGCAGCACCAACGCCGACGACCGAGACCATCGAGCGAGCTGCAGCCATGCTTCGCTCAGGCTTGCGAACCGCGCTTCTGATCGGCGGTAACGGGTTGTATGGCAAGGGGCTGGAGCTGGCCGGGCGCATCGCGCTGGCGACGAACACCAGGCTTTTTGCGCCTTATCCATTTACACGTCTTGAACAAGGGGCCGGCGCGCCTCCCGTCGATCGAATTGCCTTCATTTTCGAGCAGGCGGTTGAGCAGCTTAAGGAATTTCGCCAGATGATTTTGGTGGGAGCGAGAGCTCCTGTCTCCTACTTTGCTTACCCGGGCAAAAAAGGCTCGCCTCTGGGAGAGGGTTGCGAAGTTTATGGGTTGGCGGGCCATGGCGTGGATTGCGCGAGCGCACTCGAGGCACTGGCGTCCTGTTTGTCATTGCCTGCGGCAGCCCCGACAACTGAAAAGGCCGAACGGCCGCCCCTGCCGGAGGGCGAAATCGCCGCGGCTGGGATCGCGGCGGCTGTTGCCGCACTACTGCCTGAAAATGCAATCGTCATTGAGGAATCGATGACTTCGGGGCGGGGGCTGATGGCGGCGACAAGAGGGATCCCTCGCCACACTTGGCTCGCGAACACGGGTGGCTCGATTGGGATCGCCATGCCGTTGGCGGTGGGTGCGGCGGTGGCATGCCCGGATCAGCGCGTGCTCTGCCTATCCGCGGACGGCAGCGGCATGTATACACTGCAAGCCCTCTGGACCATGGCGCGCGAAGGCTTGAATGTCACGACGATCATTTTTGCCAACCATGTCTATGCCGTACTCAGACGCGAATTTTCGGGTCTTGGTATCGGGAATCCCGGAGCGCGGGCGGCGAATTTGTTCGAGATCGATCGACCCCGGATCGATTGGGTGTCGTTGGCGAAGGGCATGGGGGTGCCTGGCACGCGCGCTGATTCCTTGGATTTGTTCGTGAAGGCTTTACGGCGAGGGCTGGAGGGCAGGGGTCCTTCGTTGATCGAAATCGATGTGTGAAGCGTGGAACAAGTGCTGCTGGATCGCCCCGTCTGACGGTGAATAAATATCGTGGTAGCGATTCACATCGTGACGGGAAGGGCTTTGAGGCCCCTAAAGCCAAACGTAGAAGCCCACTCCGGTCGCTGCCCAGCGAGCTTCATCCCTGGAAAGCGCTGCACCAGATTCAGGATGGCGATCTGTCCCTCTAATCGAGCGAGTTGGTTTCCAATGCAAAAATGTGCTCCAGCACCGAACGCCAGATGCTGATTGTTCAGCCTCTTCAGGTTGAACTGATTCGGCTGCTGAAACTGCTTTGGATCTCGGTTCGCTGCCCCGAGCATGCAAAGGATAGACCATCCCTTTGGTATGTGTTGGCCGCAGACCTCCATGTCCTCCTTTAGCACTCGTGCGGTGAATTGGACCGGACTCTCATAACGCAAAATCTCCTCCACTGCTCCGCGGATGATCTCCGGATCATCTCGTAACTCCGCGGCGTCTTTCGGGTGCTGCAGGAGCGTGTACATTCCGTTGCCGATGAGATTCCGCGTCGTCTCGTGTCCCGCGAAGAGCAGCGCGATACACTGCGCGTAGAGTTCCTCTTCGGTTAACACTTCTCCCTCTTCCTCAATGTCGATGAGCAGGCTAACGAGGTCGTTACCTTTATTGCGTCTCCGCTCGGCCACGGTTTTTTGGAAGAAGCCGGTAAGCGCAAGCAGAGCATCTTGGGCCGCACGTGCCTGTTCGACGGTGCGATTTGGATTGCCTCGGAATAACGCGATCGCCCGCGAGCAGTCAACAAATTGGTCATGCAATTCCTGCGGCACTCCCAGCAATTCCGAAATGATTCGCATAGGAATGGAGTTCGCGAAGTCGCGTATGAGGTCGATTTCCGAGCCATGCTGGAGCGGTTTTAGCATTCGATCAACCGCGGTCTCGATTTGTGGGCGCAGGCTTTCAATGGCTGCCGTCGAAAAGCCCTTATTTAGAAGTTTGCGCAGTCTTGTGTGCTCGGGCGGGTCCATGAAAATCAACCATAAACCCAGCATCCGGGAAAGCTCGCTGAACTCGGACTGCCGACTGAGCGGCAGAGACAACAACATCTGGTGGGCCCGTTTGGCCGAACACCGGGGATCTTTAGCGACCGAGGAGCACTCCGCGTGGCTGAAAATAGACCAAACGCCCCATTTGCTGCCTACATCTATGTAATGCAGCGGGCCTTGCTGATGCATGAGGGCGTAGGTGGGATAAGGGTCCTGCAGAATTTCTTCGGTGAAAACAACTTTTCTGCTCGGGGTGATAACGTCGGACACCTTGACCTCACCATTGCGGATTCTAAATTCCAGGTACGAGAGCGAAAAGCGCGAATCGCGAAACGCGGGTCACCGGCTGGAGTCAGGCTCGCCCACCCAAAACTTTCGGGGCATGCGAAGAGCGCTATCTCTTCTGACAAATACTACGTCTGTCTGGAATAGGGCCTGGTCCGTCTGTCTCCTCGCTTGACCGCAAAAATCGAACGCGAGAAAGTCTCGTTCGGCCATGAATGCAATCACTTCCGCAAAGAGTGGGGCATTCTCGTTATAAGGCAGGAGGGACGTTTCCAGGATCACCACTTCCGCACGGCCGAGTGTTGCGGTCGCACCCCGCAGAACGTGAAGTTCGAAGCCCTGTACATCGAGTTTGAGCAAGGCTGGCGGTTCGAGTTGACGGCTTCCCATGAAGCCATCCAGGGTACGCATCGGCAAGGTGACCTCGCTGACTTGGCTCTTGTCAAAGGGTTTCAACTCCGCTAACACTGAGGACCCGGTGCCCAGCTTGTAAAACGTCACGTCGCTCTTCTCTTCTGGGCCAAGCAGAGATATCGAGTACTCCGAATCTCGTCCAATCTCGCTCGCCGAACTCTGCAAAAAAGGCTCATTGTCGGGGTTGCCGTCGATCATAAAGAATTGCGCCGAGGGGAAGACCTGGTGCGCCATACGGCTCCAATTTCCCACGTTCGCGCCGATATCAATGATCGTCAGTGGTTCAAAGCCGCTCCTTTTCAGGTTTTCCAACAGCCCAACCACGGTGGGAACACCTAACCGAAATCCTTCGGTTTCTGGCAGCCCTTTGATAAATAAGCTTGCTAGCGGGCTGCGAACGGAAACAGGTATGACGTTCCAGGACTGGCGCACCACGTTCTTTATAAAACGTGTGTGCCTGCCGTTCGCTGCAAACACCCGCAAAAGCCAAGAAGTTGGTGTAGCTCGGGCGCTTTCGGGCGCGTAAAGGCAACCCTCACTTGCACGAGCGAAGTGTGGATCACGATTGCTTGATGCGGTCATAGACATTCGATTTTAATTGGCCCCTGAATAGATTGCGACCCGTTGTGCCCGCAATGTTAACAAAGAGAACCACTTGGACACGTCCGTGGAAGTCGCGTCATGAATTTAATGAAGTGTACGTGTCAAAATGCCTTGTGGAAACGTTAGGAGGGCTGCTTTGCTATGGAGGAATTGAGCTTTCATCACCTTGGTGTTGCCGTCCGGGATATTCAAAAGGCGATTCCGATCTTCGGCGAGCTTTTCGGCTACGAGCTGACCTCGGGTCCGTTCGATGATCCCATCCAAAGAGTATCGGTCTGCTTCCTGGGCCGGGGCAAAGGAGACCTGGTTATTGAGCTGGTTGCTCCGCTCGGGGACGATTCTCCCGTCTCGGGTAAGCTGAAAACAGGCGGCGGCGCATATCACATTTGTTACCAAGTGCGGGACATCCGAGCCTCGATCAAACATTTGGTCGAGAAGCGCTCGTTGCTGATCAGCGGTCCGGACCCAGCCGTGGCCTTCGACCAAAGAGAGATCGCGTGGCTGATGACCGAAGCCCGAGTTCTTGTTGAACTGGTACAGGCCTAGCCGGAACTGTCCCCCGGCGACTCCCGCGCAGAACCATTCGCTAAAACTGAAAGTACAAGAAAACCTTGGTCTGCTGCAGGGACATTAAGTCGAAGGCTAGCAGCGTACCAAGCGTAAGTGCCCAGCGCAGCGTGGGCTCCCATGTGAGCCATCTCCACGCCGAGGCGCGAATCGTTTCCAGCGTCGGCTCGAATTTCGCCATGATGGTCTGACTGTTCGGAAACGCCCAAACAATTACGAAGCGCAAGGCCAAGGCTGCGGGCCCCGGTAAAGTGTCTGTATTTGAAACGGCTAGAATATGATGAGTTCTTGTTAGGAAGTTTTGTAGCGGACCTAGGTGTCCGAGCATGGATATGAGAATGCCCGGCACCGGGATTGCATCCACGCCATGCAGCCCGATCATCCCACCCATCATCTGCAATGCCGTGCCTACAGAAGCGGAACGGAACATCACTTGTCCAGCCACAACTGCGACGTACGTGAGGAGAACTTTAAAGACAGTAGCCGAGGCAGTTTCCAGCCACCCGCGTTCCCGCTTCACATGCTTCGGTCCGAACATCCGCCAGGCATGGTTGATGGTGATATAGACCGCGTGCATTAGACCCAACGCCAGGAACTGGAACCCGGCGCCATGCCAAATCCCGATGAGGATAAACGTGAAAAAGACGGGAAATACAATCATCGAGGCAAATGCACCTGGGGTCTTGTTGCCCCGGAGCCCCTTCCTCATCCGCCAGCGCGAGACGCGCAAAGCGATCGGGTTGTAGAGGAGCAGGGTCAGATAACGCGTGAGCGTCATGTGCCAGCGCTGCCAGTATTCAATGATGTTCGTCGATTTATACGGGGAGTCAAAGTTAATCGGAAAGCGGATACCGAACATATACGCCAACCCGATGGCCATGTCCGAATAGCCCGAAAAATCGAAGTAAAGCTGCATGGAATATGCGAGGGCGTACATCCAGGAAGCGAAGAGCGGAAAACTGCCCGGGTGTGCGAACCCGATGCCGACGACATCGGCCAACGGATCAGCCAAAAGCACCTTTTTCGACAGCCCAATGATGAAGTAACTCGTGCCGATCGATAAATTGCTCACCCGCAGTCGAAAAGTACCCGGATCGAGGAGTTGAGGGCCGATTTCCCGAATGTGGATGATGGGCCCGGCGATGAGATGGGGGAAAAAAGTCACGAAAGCGCTGTAATGAACAAAGTCGAGATCCGCGCCCTCACCCTCGTGGCAATCCACCAGGTATCCGATCTGCGTGAAGGTGAAGAACGAGATGCCTAAAGGAAGAATGACTCTGAGGTCGAATCTGGGAGAGATTAATGAAAGGGAGTGCGCGAATGAGAGCATCGGCCCGAGGTACTTGAAATAGACCAAGGGCAGAAGATTTCCGGCCATGCCCAGAACGAGCAATCGATTGCGAATCGGCCCGTCTTCTTCCTTTTTTCTTGCCAGTAGGGCACGGCCGACGGTGAAGTTGAAGGTGATGGAAGCGATCAACAAAATTACAAATTTTGGATTCCAGCAGGCGTAGAAAGCCAAGGA
>Ga0302325_10022188_pt1 | contig 13293 bp, 14 predicted proteins | sample Palsa_T0_2_FD_201948 | JGI IMG/M metagenome (GOLD analysis project Ga0302325, IMG submission 201948) | Peat permafrost microbial communities from Stordalen Mire near Abisko, Sweden - Palsa_T0_2 | ecosystem: Environmental > Terrestrial > Soil > Palsa > Peat permafrost | place: Sweden: Abisko... | reverse complement strand
ACTCGGCAAACCCCGTCCGGGGCTCGGCATCACCCCCTTCCCAAGAGCAGGTTGGGCCAAGCCCGACGGAGCAGAGAGACCGCCGCAAGGTTGTCCGAAGGCCGAATCTGTGGGAATCGGGTCATTGACGCCACTCCGGTCCGCATCCAGAGTGGAAAACGTGCTCCAACGTCACGTGTTGATCGTCGCCTTCGATGGGCTCCAGCCGCTCGACGCCGTGGGCCCGCACGAGGTCTTCGCCAGCGCCAGCCGGGCGGCCGGCGCCCTCGGGCGGGCCGGCTCCTACCGCGTGACCCTGGCCTCGCCCGGTGGCGCCGCCGTCAGGGCCGAGAGCGGGCTCGTCCTCGGCGCGGGACCGCTGCCCGCGGCATCGGAGCGCATCGACACCCTCTTGCTCTCGGGCGGGCCCGGCGCGGAGGCAGCCGCGCGCGACGAGGCCGTGCTCGAATTCATCCGCCAGGCGGCGCCGCGCTGCCGACGCGTCGCCACCGTCTGTTCGGGTGCCTTCCTCGGGGCGGCCGCCGGGCTCTTCGACGGTCGGCGCGTCACCACCCACTGGGCCCGCGCCCGCCAGTTGGCAGAGGACTACCCGGGGGTCACCGTCGATGCCGACCCGATCTACATCCGCGACGGTAAGTACTGGTCGAGCGCCGGGGTCACCGCCGGCATCGACCTCTCCCTGGCCCTGGTCCAGGAGGACCTCGGCGTCGACGTCGCCCAGACCGTCGCCCGCTGGCTGGTGATGTTCCTCCACCGGCCCGGCGGACAGACCCAGTTCGCGTCCCCGGTATGGGTTCCCCGCGCCGAGCGCTCGACCATAAGGGCCGTGCAGTCCCTCGTCGAGGCCGCGCCGGGTGGCGACCACCGGCTGCCGGCGCTTGCCGCGGCGGCCGCCATGAGCGTCCGCCATTTCACGCGGGTCTTCACGGCGGAGGTGGGCGAGACGCCGAGTCGCTTCGTCGAACGAACCCGGCTGGAGGCCGCCCGCCGCGAGCTCGAGGAGACGAGCGACACTCTCGATCTGGTCGCGGCGCGCTGTGGACTCGGCAGCCCCGAGTCCCTGCGCCGTGTGTTCCAGAAGCACCTCGGCGTGCCACCCGATGCCTACCGGCGGCGCTTTCGTGCCGCACCCCGAGAAAGGACGTCCGCATGACCGACCGCCTGCAGATCGCCATTCCCCTCTTCCCGCAGTACACCGCGCTCGATGCCGTGGGTCCCTACGAGGTCCTGCAGCGCATTCCCACCTTCGACATCGTCTTCGTCGGCCACGACCGCGGCGAGGTCCGCAGTGAGAACGGCATGATCGGGCTCACCGTCGACGCCACGTTCGAGGAGGTCGCAGCCCCCGACGTGGTCGTCTTCCCTGGAGGTGTCGGGACCCGGCCGTTGGAACACGATGCGCGGGTTCTCGACTGGGTGCGCCAGGCCCACGCGGGCAGCCGGTTCACCACGTCGGTCTGCACCGGGTCGATTGTGCTCGGAGCGGCCGGGCTGTTGCAGGGGTTGACGGCCACCACGCACTGGTCCTGCTACCGGGAGCTGGCCGTCCACGGCGCCGAGCCCACGCCGACGCGCGTGGTCGAGCACCTGGCGGAGAGGATCATCACGTCGGCCGGCGTCTCGAGCGGCATCGACATGGCGCTCCGGCTCGTCGAGCTCCTGGCCGACCGCACCGCGGCGCAAGCGGCGCAGCTCATGATCGAGTACGACCCGCAGCCGCCCTTCGACTGCGGATCAGTGGCGAAGGCGGACGACGCCGTCATGAACCGCATTCTCGAGTACGCCGCGCTGCGGCAGTGAGCCGCGGGGGTCGACCGGACCCATAATGGGCCCGATCTCAAGGAGAGCATGTGGCGATACGAGCGGTGATGTTCGACTTCGGTGGTGTCATTTCGACCAGCCCGTTCGAGGCGTTTGCCCATTTGGAAACCGAGCGCGGCCTCCCTCCCGGGTTCATCCGCCGCGTCAATGCCACCAATCCCGACGACAACGCGTGGGCCCGCCTGGAGCGCAGTGAGATCGACATCGACACCTTCACTGCCGCTTGGGGGGCTGAGGCACGAATGCTCGGCCACGAGCTCGACGGGCGGCTCGTGCTCGAGCGGCTCGCGGGCGACATCCGCCCGCAGATGGTCACCGCCGTCGGTGCCTGCGGGAGGTGTTACAAGACGGCCTGCCTCACCAACAATTTCGCTTCGTCCGAGGCCGTCGTCTCCGAGAAGGTGGCCGAGGTCTATGCGTTGTTCGATGCCGTCCTCGAATCACGCGTGCTGGGCGTCCGCAAACCCGATCCGCGCTTCTACGAGCTCGCCTGCGCGACGCTCGGCGTCGAGCCGGAGGAGTCGGTCTTTCTCGACGACCTCGGCGTCAATCTCAAGCCGGCACGGTTGCTCGGGATGCACACCATCAAGGTGACCGATCCCGACGACGCGTTGGGGGAGCTGGCCGAAGTGCTCGGACACCCCGTCATCGCAGGCTGAGTGCGGAAGGCGCACGGTCGTCAGGCCGACGGCGGAGCGGCGGCGGCACGCTCCCCGGCCAGGCGGCCGAAGATCGTGCTGTCCCCGATGGAGAGCCCGCTGGCATAGCCGAACGAGCAGACCCCCGACGTGGTGCGCCCGGCGGCGAACAGCCCCGCGATCGATGTACCGCTGAGATCGCGCACCTCACCGTCCACCGTCGTCTCCAACCCACCCAGGGTGAACGGCGCGTAGGGCGCCGGCCCGATGCGAAGGTCGACAGCCCCGATCGGCGGCACCAGCGGCCGCACCCAGGATCGATCCTTGTGAAAGAGCGGATCCTCCCCCGTCGCCGCATGACAGTTGTACAGGTCGACCGTGCTCTGGAGCGACCCCGGCGGCAGGCCGATCTCGGTCTCCAGCTGCGCCGACGTCTCACAGACCCAGGTGGCGGCGAGTCCCATCCAGTTGACCTCGTAGGAGGCCTCGTCGACGATCAGGTAGACCTCGCCGTCCTGCTCGTAGAGGGCGGACTGGCCCACCCGTCCCATATAGGTGTCCTCGTTGATGAAGCGCTGCCCCTGGCCGTTGACGAGGATGCCGTGGATAAGAGTCCGCGGCGGGGTGATAGGCAGTGACACCTCGCCCGCGTACATGTTCCGCACGGAAGCGCCGAGGGCCTGCGCCATGCGGATGCCACGGCCGTCGTCGCCCTCGGTGCCGACCTTGAAAGTGCCCCGCGCCAACGGCGGGCAGTGCTGGCGCAGCATGTCGTCGTTGAAGATGAAGCCACCCGCTGTGAGCACGACGCCGCGTCGGGCCCGCAACGTCACGGTCTCGCCGAAGCGCTGCGCCTGCACGCCGACGACCGAGCCGTCCTCGCAGACCAGGCGGTCGACCCGGGTGTCAGTCGAGACAACTGCGCCGGCCCCGATCGCGGCGGCCGCCAGGTGCTGCATGAGGAGCCAACCAGTGGAACGCTTCGTCTTGGCCAGGTGGCCGCGTGGCGCCGGGCGCGCGAACTCGTTGAACGGGTAGGCGTCCTCGCCACCCGAGTACACGAGGCCCTCGGTGCCGTCCGGCGCCATGGAGGTGTCGGCGCAGAACGTGGGATCGAAGGGGACACCTCGGGCCACCAACCAGTCGAAGTGACCCAGGCTCTCCTCGCAGTACCGGGCGATCTTGGCCTCGTTGGGGTCGGGACCGCAGGCCGCCATCATGTAGCGGTACATGTCGTCGAGGGAGTCCTCGAAGCCACATGCCGTCTGGATCGGCGTCCCCCCGCCGAGGTAAACGATGCCCTCGGCCAAGGCCGCAGCTCCCCCCGGACCACCGGTCCGCTCGGTCACCAGGACCTGGGCTCCCGCCTCCGCAGCACTGAACGCCGCCGCCGACCCGGCCGCGCCGAAGCCGACGATGATGACGTCGGCCGTCTCGTCCCAGTGCATGACCTCCGCCGCATCGCACGGTGTCACGTCGTTCGGCTCGCGCACTTCGTCCCTCCCTGCTGTGTCGCCGAGACGGTAGCCGTTGCTCCCGGTTCGGCCGCGGCCCCTACCCTCGGGTCAGTGCCGTCCCCGCCCGATGTGCCGTCCCCGCCCGATGTGCCCGATCCGCCCGATCTGCCGGCGCCACCCTCCGAGCTCGAGCAGATCGCACCCGGTTGGGCGGCGACGCTCGCGTACCGTCTCGTCCCCCACCTGACCACCTGGCGGCTCACCGGGCCGGACGGCGCTGTCCGCTTCGCCAAGGTGGCCCGCGGCGGGGCCCGCTACCCGACCTTGCGCGGCGAGTCGGAGCGGATGATCTGGGCGGATGCCTACCTGCCCGTTCCCGTCGTCGTCGCTTTGGAGGAGCTCGGTGATGCCACGGTCCTGGTGACGGAGGCGCTGCCGGGGCAGGACGCCACGAGCGCGGTCTGGCGAGACGACGTCCCCGGGCTCGTGCGAGCCCTCGGCCGCGGGCTGCGGCGGTTCCACGAGGCCGTCGGCGAGGAGTGGTGCCCTTTCCGCTTCGACCTGGCCCGCGCCTTGGCGCACGTCGAGGAGCGGGTTCGGACCGGCGACATCCGCCGCAGCGGCTTCCATACCGAGCATGCGCACCTGACGCCGGCCGGGGCCCTGGCCGAGCTCGAGGCGCTTGCTCCGGACGAGGAGGACCTGGTCGTCTGCCACGGCGACTTCTGCCCGCCCAATGTGCTCCTCCGGGAGGGCGCGGTGACTGGTTACGTCGACCTGGGCGAGCTGGGCGCCGCCGATCGTTGGTGGGACGTGGCGGTCGGAGCGTGGAGTGTCGGCTGGAACTTCGGTGAGGAGCTCGAGGCCCCGTTCTACGAGAGCTACGGGGTGACCCCGGACCCGAAACGCATCCGTTTCTTTCGCTTGCTCTACGACCTCGTATCCTGACCGGCGCTTTCGATGAGCAGGCGGACCCGGGTGAACACGGCGTCGAACATCGGGACGGTCAGCTTGCCCGTGAAGGTGTTCTGCTGGCTGGGGTGGTAGGACCCGAGCAGGGTTCTCCCGTCGGGGAGCCGGCTCTCGGCCAGGTGGCCGAAGACCGGACGTGGGTGCAGGCCGTAGTGCGCACCGACCGCCTGCCAGGCGACCTGCCCGAGGGCCACCACGACCACCGCCTCGGGCAGCAGTGCGAGCTCGCGGGTGAGGTACGGCGCGCACTCGTTGCGCTCGGCCGGGGTCGGCTTGTTGGCCGGCGGTGCGCAGTGCACCGTCGCGGTGATGTACGCGCCGGTGAGCTCGAGGCCGTCGTCACGCGCCGTGCTGGTGGGTTGCGAGGCGAAGCCCGCCCGGTACAGGGCGGCGAAGAGCCAGTCGCCCGAGCGGTCGCCGGTGAACATCCGGCCGGTGCGGTTGGCGCCGTGCGCGGCGGGGGCCAGGCCGACCACGACGAGCGCGGCGCGGGGGTCGCCGAACGCCGGGACGCCGCGACCCCAGTACACCTGGCCGGCGTAGGAGGCCCGGCCCGTGCGAGCGACCTCTTCACGCCATTCGACCAGCCTCGGGCACCGGCGGCAGTCCGCCACCTCCCGCTGCACAGCGGCCACCGAGTCCCCCTGGTCACGGTTGGACGGCACGGCGCAGAGCCTACGATGGGCGCTCGTGTCCCCGACCGCCCGTTCCGCTCCCACACGCACGCCGACGAGGCGCGGCCGCAAGGCTCCTCCCGCCACCGTCGTCCTGCTGGTCCGCCACGGCGTCACCCCCACCACGGGCAAGATGCTTCCGGGGCAGGCGGCGGGGCTGCATCTCGCCGACAAAGGACACGAGCAGGCCGGAGCGGCGGCCGAGCGCATCGCCGCTCTCTCCAAGGCTCCGACCGCCGTCTACGCGTCGCCGCTGGAGCGCACGCGCGAGACCGCCGCCCCCATTGCCCGGGCGCTCGGCCTGCGGGTGCGGACCGCGCCGGGCCTCGTCGAGGTCGACGTCGGCGACTGGACCGAGAAACCCCTGGCCCGGCTGTACCGGAACCCGGAGTGGCCGAAGGTGCAGCGCTGGCCCAGCGGCTTCAGGTTCCCGGGCGGAGAGTCCTTTGCCGAAATGTCGGTGCGTTCCATGGACACCGTCCTCGACCTCGTGGCCGAGCATCCCGGCGAGACGATCGTCGCCGTCTCCCACGCGGACCCGATCAAGGCGATCGTGGCAGCGGCGGCGGGCATGCCGCTCGACCTGTTGCAGCGGCTGGTCATTTCGCCCTGTTCGATCTCGGCCCTCCTGTTCGCCGCGGGTGGCCCCGTGGTGCTGTGCACGAACTCCACGAGCACACTGAACGAGCTGGCGCTGTCGTGACGGGGCGGCTGCGATGAGTGACGAGAACGACTTCGACGCGCCGGACCACTGCACGGTCGGCGTCATCGGCGAGGTGGGGCAGCGGCTCTTCCTGTTCTATTGCCGCCAGGGCCTGTCCGAGACGACGGTCAAGGTGGAGAAGCAGCAGGTGGCGGTGCTCGCCGGCTATCTGGGGCGCATTGTGAAGGAGCTCGGACGGCCCGGCCACCTGCCCGACGACCTGGCGTTCTACGGAACCGAGGACTTCGAATGGGTGGTGGGGACCATCGGCGTCTCCTACGACGAGGAGCTCGACCGCGTCATCGTGGTCCTCGAAGAGGTGGGCGTCGAGGACGAGGACGAGGACGAGGACGACCTGGACAGCGGCAACGTGCTGCGCGTCGCCCTCACCCGCGAGCAGGCGGCGGCCTTCGCCATTCACGCCACGCGCCTGGTGGAGTCCGGCCGCCCACCCTGTCCGCTGTGTTCGCTGCCGCTCGACCCGGCCGGACATGACTGCCCGCGCACCAACGGCCACCGGCCACCGGTGACCTAGCGCCTGTGCCCGGCGCCGAGGTCGAGCGCGTCCTCGTAGAGGGTGACATGGAGGTCCACGGGCGCATCGCCGGGAGTTCGAACGCGACGTTGCTCGTCACCTGCCGCCTGCAGGGAGAGGAGATGCTCGCCGTCTACAAGCCGTTCAAGGGTGAACGGCCGCTGTGGGATTTCCCGGGCGGGCTCTTCCGGCGTGAGGTGGCCGCCTACGTGCTGTCCGAGACGCTGGGCTGGGGCCTGGTGCCCGAGACGGTCGAGCGGACCGACGGCCCCTTCGGTCAGGGCTCCGTGCAGCGCTTCGTCCACGAGGACGGCGCCTCGCACTACTTCACGCTGCGCGAGGAGCCCAAGTGGCACGCCGTGCTCACCCGGCTCGCTGCGTTCGACGTCGTGGCCAACAACGCCGACCGCAAGAGCGGCCACGTCCTGCTGGCCGAGGACCGCCTGTGGGCGATCGACAACGGCCTCTGCTTCAACCGTGACGACAAGTTGCGCACAGTGATCTGGGACTTCGGCGGGGAGCCGCTCGAAGCCGGCGTGGTGGAGGACCTGGCCCGCCTGGCCCGCGAGGGGCCCCCGGGAGGGCTCGCCGAGCTGATCGAGCCGTCCGAGCTGGCCGCCACCATGGACAGGGTGGCCTGGCTGCTCAGCCTGCGCGCGCTACCCGAGCTCGTCGACGACGGCGGGTGGCCCCCGTATCCCTGGCCGCTGGTCTGAGTCCGCTCCGGAGCGCGGCCGGACCCGGAGAATTTTGTGGCCGGACTCAGGGAATTTTGTAGCCGAGCGTCTGCAGTTCGGCGATGACCTGCTGGGCCACCACCTGGCCTCCGCCCGGGGTCAGGTGCGTCCCGTCAGGCGTGCGCACGTTGACGACCTGGCCCGCCGCGTTGGTGACGAAGGCCGTGTAGCCCCCCTGCGCCGTCCCCAGCGACCGATTGGTGCTCAGATACGTCACGGGTGGATGTGTCTTCACCGCTTGCTGTTGGGCCACGGCATCGACGTCTGACATCTGTGCGTTCAGACCCGCGTCCTGCATGGGCGGCATGCCGACCCAGACGACGGTGGCGCCTCCACTCTGGGCGATCTGCATGAACTGCGCCACCCGCTGTGCGTAGAGGGTGTTCCACTCCGGCGAGGTGTAGGGCACGTCGGGAGGCCCGAGGAAGTCCTGGGCGTCGTTGGCACCGATCATGATCACCACGACCTGCGGATTCTGCGACTTGAGATCGGCCGTCAGTTCGGCGGGCCAGTTGAAGTAATCCGGCCTCGTCAGCCCGGTGCTCACCCGGCCGTCGAGCGCGGCCGTGACGACTCCGGTCTGGACCAGGTCGGGCTGCAGCGCGTTGCCCAGGTCGATGCCGATGGAGTCGCCCACTATCAGGACGCGCAGAGGGTTGGCCGCGGTGGGGTCCTTCGGGTCGGGCGGCACCGTCGTCGGCGTCGTGGGCCCGGCGCCCCCGCTCGTGGGGTTCGATCCGGACTTCGGCCGCGACCCTCCCGCCGGCGGGCCGCCCGGGCGCGGTCCCGACACCGTGAGGCCGCCGGTGGGTCCGCCCAGGCCGTTGCCGCGGCCCGTGATGGACACAATGTGAGAGAGCTGCAGGGCGCGGCTGATCGCGGCGACCGGGCCGGTCACATCGAGGCTCACCGTGCGCCGCGTCCCGACCGGCGACACCTGGGCGTTGTGCTGCAGGGTGGGTGCGTACAGCAGGAACCAGAGGGCGAAGGCGGCGACGCCGAGCTTCAGGACGTGTTGCCAGGGCGCCCGCGCCCGGCGGTCACCGGCTACCGGCAGTTCGGCGTGCGCGTGCGACTGGAACTCCGGCTCTGGCTCCCAGTCGACATGGTGCGGGGGTACGCGGGCGTCGCCCATCAGAAGCGGTAGTAGATGAAGGGCGCCACGCCGACCGGGCCGAAAGTGGTGATCCCGAGCAGGGCGAAACCGAGCAGGCCGACCTGCACGGCGACCTTCTGGCGGGAGAACGCCGCCTGCAGGCGGTCGATGCGCAACGGGGGCACGAACTGGGAGGCGAGGGTGCCCAGCACGGTGATGACGAGGAGCGGCGTGATCAGAGGGGAGGCCTCGCCCCAGCCGGTGAAGAGGCGGCCGATAACGGCGAAGGCTTGCGACATGCCGGTGGCATTGAAGAAGACCCAGCCCAGACACACGTACTGGAAGGTCAGGAAGCGCTGCACCCAGTCCCGCACCGGGCCCTCGGCCACGCCGGGGAGCCCGCGCCGCTCCCGGCTCTTCCGGCGCACGTGCCCGAAGCTCTGCCCCACGCCCTGCAGGGCCCCCCAGACCACGAACGTCCACGCCGCCCCGTGCCAGAGGCCGCCCAGGACCATGGTGATCATGATGTTCCGAATGGTCTGGCCCTGACCGTTGGCACTGCCGCCCAGGGGAATGTAGAGGTAGTCCCTCAGCCAACGCGACAGCGTCATGTGCCAGCGCCGCCAGAAGTCCTGCAGGTTGCGTGCCGTGTAGGGCGCATCGAAGTTCTGCGGGAACCGGAAGCCCAGCAGCATGGCGAGGCCGATGGCGATGTCGGTGTAGCCGCTGAAATCGCAGTAGATCTGCACCGCGTACCCCCAGGCGGCGAAGATCGCCTCCGGCGCCGAGTGCTGCGTGGGTGACGTGAAGACGGGTGTCACGATCGCGCTCGAGACGTACGAGGAGATCACCACCTTCTTGAACAGGCCGGCGAGGATGAGCCAGAAGGCCCGCGAGTAATCGATCGAGTTGGGGTCGCGGCGCCGGCGGATCTGAGGCAGGAGCTCGCCGCCGCGCACGATCGGTCCGGCCAGCAGATGCGGAAAGAACGAGATGTACACCGCCAGATCGAGCGGCTTGGCCGGCTCGAGCTGGCGACGGTAGATGTCGACCACGTAGCTGATCGCCATGAAGGTGAAGAAGGAGATGGCGATCGGCAGTCCCACCTGCAGCAGGGGGATGGCCCGGCCCATATGGAGTGCGTGGGTCACGTTGTCGAGGTTCACCGAGACGAAGCCGTAGTACTTGAACCAGCCGAGAATCGCCAGCAGTGCCGCGACCGACACCCCCATGGCGAGGCGTCGGGCCCGCTCGGTGTTCGAGGCGTTGACCCAGACACCGCCGACGTAGGTCACCGACGTCGTAAGGAGGAGAAGCAGGCAGTAGTTCCAGCCCACCCAGCCGTAGAACACGTAGCTCAGGCCGAGCATGGACAGCTTCCACCAGCCCGCGTACGGGTTGAGCAGCCAGTTCACCGTGAAGGCGATGGCGAAGAAGATGGCGAAGTCGATGGTGGGGAAGAGCATCAGGTGCGATCAGCGTGTGGCGCCGAATGTACAGCCGGTCGTCCTCACCGAACGTGCACATATCGGGAGCGCGGACCCCTGCCGCCCCGGCGCAGCCGGTTCAGCGTCATTCAGCTGGACGGGACCGCCGTGTCACACCCCGCCCCGGGTGGCAACCCGGGGTCCGGGACCCCGGGGGTCGGCAGGCTCAGCCCTTGGCCTTGAGCGCCTCGATGAGTGCCGGCAGCACCTTGTGCACGTCGCCCACGATCCCGAGGTCGGCCACCGAGAAGATCGGCGCCTCCTGGTCCTTGTTGATGGCGACGATGTTCTTGGAGCCCTTCATCCCGACCAGGTGCTGGGTGGCGCCCGAGATCCCGCACGCGATGTAGACGGTGGGCTTCACGGTCTTGCCCGTCTGGCCGACCTGGTGCGAGTAGGGGACCCAGCCGGCGTCGACGATGGCGCGGCTGGCGCCGGCAGCGCCGTGGAGCAGCTTGGCCAGCTCCTCAATCAGGGCGTAGTTGGCCGCGTCCCCGAGGCCGCGGCCGCCCGAGACGACAACCGCCGCCTCGTCGAGCTTGGGGCCGCTGCGCTCTTCGACGTGGCGCTCCACGACCTTGGCCGTGTTGGTGGCGGCGACGTCGGGGACCGGCGCCGGCACGACGGCCGCGGCAGCACCGCCCGACGGCTCGGCCGCGAAGGACTTGGCCCGGATCACGAAGATGCCCGGACCCGCGCCGGTGAAATGCGCCGTCACGATCTGGGTGCCGCCGAAGACCGGGTGCTGGCTGGACAGCCCGCCGTCGGACTCGACCAGTCCGGTGACGTTGGTCAGCACCGGGCGGCCGAGCTTGGCCGAGAGCCGACCCGCCACGTCGCGCCCCTCGTAGGTGGCGGGTATGAGGAGGGCGTCGGGCGCATTGCCGCCTTCGATGAGCGCAGCCAGCGCAGCGGCGACCGGCACGCCGGGCAGCGCGCCCCCCAGGTCGCCGACGTCGTAGAGCGCCGTCGCCCCGTAGTCACCGAGGGGACCGGCCAGCGACGCCGCGTCGGCGCCCCAGGCGACTGCTTCGACCGTCGAGGCGACCGCACGAGCCTCGGTCAGCAGTTCGAGCGTGACCGGCGTCGGCCCACTGTCGCCCACTTCGGCCAGCACCCACACCTTGTCGATCGGCATCTCAGACCACCTTCAGCTTCTCGAGGAAGGCCACGACGCGCTCCGCGCCGTCGCCCTCGTCCACCACGATCTCTCCCGCTCCACGCGCCTCGGCATCGGAGACGTCCGTGATCTCCTGCCCGGCGCCGGCCGCGCCGACGAGCGACGCGTCGATCCCGAGGTCGGCCACCGTCAGGTTGTCCACCGGCTTGGACTTGGCCGCCATGATCCCCTTGAAGGAGGGGTAGCGCGGCTCGACCACTCCGGCGGTCACCGTGACCAGGGCCGGGAGGGGGCACACCACCTCGTCGTAGCCCGCCTCGGTCTGCCGCTCCACCTTGACCGAGTCGCCGTCGACGGCGATCGCCTTGGCGAAGGTGACCGACGGCAGTCCCATGAGCTCGGCCACCTGCACGGGCAACGTGCCGGTGTAGCCGTCGCTCGACTCGGTGGCCATCACGACCAGGTCGGGGTTGGCCCGCGCGATGGCGCCAGCCAGCACCCGGGCCGTGCCCAGCGCGTCGCTGCCGGCCAGCGCGTCGTCACTGATCAGGATGGCCTTGGCCGCACCCATGGCCAGCCCGGTGCGCAGGCCCGAGGTCTCGCCTCCCGGAGCCATGGAGACGAGGGTGACCTCGTCGCCCTCGCCCGAGGCGAGTTGGAGGGCCATCTCGACCCCGTAGTTGTCCGAATCGTCCATGATGAGCTTGCCCGACCGGTCGAGGGTGTTGGTCCCCGGATTCAGCGACTGGGGGGCTGCCGGATCAGGTATCTGTTTGACGCATACGACGACGTTCATGGCCGACCATCTTTGTGGAACCGGGCCGTTCCCCGCCATTCGGCCCGGTGACGAGCCCGTCGTGCCGGGTGTCCGGGGTGTCGCCTCGCAACCGCTCAGCCCGGCCCGTCACCCGCTGCGGCCAGCGCCTCGCTGAGCCGGTCGGTTATCACCGTGTCCACACCGGCGGCCACCATGGCGCGCACATCGTCCGGGGCGTTGACCGTCCAGACATTGACCGCAAGGCCCATTGCATGCGCCCGCCCGACGAGTTCCGGGCCCACCGACGCAACGAAGGGGTGGACGGCGGCGAACCCCGACTCGACGGCCGAAGCCAACGCCGGCTCGACCTCGGAGGCGAAGCCCCACAACGCCCCGAGGGCCAGACGGCCGTCGGCGGCCTGGACCGCGCGCAGCGTGGCCGTCTGGAACGACGAGACGATGACGCGCGCCGTCCAGCCGGCCTCCTCGACGGCCGCGGCCGTGAGCGCCGCCACCGCCTCACCCGGGTCCCACCCCGGGTCCTGGGGGGCGTTCTTGATCTCGATGTTGACCACCATGCCCTCGCAGACGGCAAGGACGTCGGCCAGCAGGGGCACCTGGGCGGGCAGATCGACCACCCCGAGCTGATCGATCGTGCCGATCCCGGGAACCTCGGCGTCGTGGTGCACGGCCAGGGCCCCGTCGGCCGTGAGGCGGACATCGAGCTCGACTCCGTCGGCACCCAGCCGACGGGCCTCGGCGAAGGCCTCGATGGTGTTCTCGGTGAATCCTTGGGTGCAACCCCTATGTGCGAAGACTGCCGTCATCGGCCCAAGGTCATCTTCCCGTCACGATTCCTCTGTGTATGCGCCCGAACTTTCACCAAAAACTCCTTGCCTGGCTCACGGCAGACCGTTACCCTCTTCTCCGTTAACCCGCTTTTCACTGACGGACACCTACTGGGTCCGATCATGTGAAAAGGATCACAATGCTGGTGGAGGCACATTCCGATGGCTCTCATGTGGAACCGGACTGTCGATTGGGACGCGGACGACTGGCGGCGCTCAGCCGCCTGCCGCAATACCGAACCGGATCTCTTCTTCCCTGTTGGCACGACCGGCCCGGCCGTCGACCAGATCGACGCGGCCAAGCGCGTCTGCCACGCCTGCGATGCGCTGGAGCCCTGCCTCGACTTCGCCCTGGCCACCAACCAGGAGTCGGGAGTCTGGGGCGGCACGTCTGAGGAAGAGCGCCGCAAGCTGCGCAAGGCCTGGCTGGCTGCCCGGCGTTCGCAGC
>Ga0302325_10022187_pt1 | contig 13294 bp, 12 predicted proteins | sample Palsa_T0_2_FD_201948 | JGI IMG/M metagenome (GOLD analysis project Ga0302325, IMG submission 201948) | Peat permafrost microbial communities from Stordalen Mire near Abisko, Sweden - Palsa_T0_2 | ecosystem: Environmental > Terrestrial > Soil > Palsa > Peat permafrost | place: Sweden: Abisko... | reverse complement strand
CTGCTCGTGCATTCCAAAGATGACCGCACCTGTGACGTGCGCGGCGCGCGAGCGGTGGCCGCGGCGTGGCGCGGGAGCGAGCTTCTCGAAGTCGACGGTCTGGGACACATGCGCATTCTCCGCGACCCGGCGGTCGTCGAACGCGTCGTTGAATTCGTGGCGCGCGCGGGGCAGGTAATCGGCTAGCCGAGCGGTAACGGCTCGGCCCGCATGAATACACGAGCCGCCGTGCTGCGGCAGAGCGGCCTTCAACGGCCGTACGAGCGCTCGCAGCCGCTATCGATCGAAGATCTCGTGCTCGACGAACCGGGCCCGGGGGAACTGCGCGTCAAGGTGCGCGCGGCCGGACTCTGCCATTCGGATCTTTCCGTCATCGACGGGTCGCGGCCGCGGCCCGTTCCGATGGCGATCGGCCACGAAGGCGCCGGCATTGTCGAGGAACTCGGAACGCAGGTCGCGGGCTTCGCGCCGGGCGACCACGTCGTGTTTTCGTTCGTTCCGATGTGTGGCCGCTGCGCGTATTGTTTGTCGGGAACGCCGGCGCTCTGCGAGAACGGCGCGCGCTCCAACGCCGCCGGGACGCTGCTCGGCGGCGATATCCGCCTGCACGGGCGCGACGGCGAACGGGTCCACCATCATCTCGGCGTCTCGGCGTTTTCCGAAACGGTCGTCGTCTCCGCCGCTTCGTGCGTCCGCGTCGACCCGGATGTTCCGCTCGCGATCGCGGCGCTGTTCGGCTGCGCACTGATGACGGGCGTCGGTGCAGTCTTGAACACGGCGCGCGTCGAGGCGGGCAGTTCCGTCGCCGTCTTCGGACTCGGCGGCGTGGGTTTGAGCACCGTGATGGGCGCGCGTCTGGCGGGCGCGCATCCGATTCTCGCGATCGATCGGATTCCCGCAAAACTCGAACTTGCCGAACAGTTGGGCGCGACCCACGGCCTGCTCGCGGCCGAAGGCGTGGCGGCGCGGATCAAGGATCTCACGCGCGGCGGCGTCGATTACGCATTCGAAGCGGTCGGCAACGCGGGCGTCATGGCGGAAGCGTATGAGGCGACGCGGCGCGGCGGCAAGACCGTCGCGATCGGGCTGCCGCATCCGGACCAGAAGTTGACGATTCCGGCCGTGTCGATCGTCGCCGAGGGGCGGCAGATCATCGGCTCGTACATGGGCTCGGCGGTTCCCGTGCGCGACGTCCCCCGCTTGATGGCCCTCTATCGCGCGGGCAAACTGCCGGTCGACGCGCTACGCAGCGCGACGCTCGCCCTCGAGGATCTCAACGCGGCCTTCGACCTGCTCGCGAGCGGCGAGACGGTGCGTCAGGTGCTGCTATTGGGTTGAGCGCCGCGGCGCGCGACGGCGGCGGTCGCGCTCGCGCACGCCATCGCGGCGGCGTTCTCGAGTCCCAAGAACTCCGTGTTGAGCACCAAATCGTAGTTGCGCGCTTCGTATAAGTGCAGGTCGAAATGGCGCTGCAGGTAGAGCGCTCGTGCGCGGTCGACGCGTTCGACCCGGCGGCGCGCTTCCTCCTCGTCGAGACCGAGGCGCTGCGCGACCTGCGCGACGCGAAACGCGGGGCTTGCGTGCAGAAGAATCGTCAGTTTGTCGGCGCGCTCGAAGCGCTGCAGCAAGGCCGGCCCGCCGTGCCCGATCACGACCACGTGACCCCGCTCCGCCGTCTCGGTAACGACCGCGCGGGCGGCCGCGATTAGCTCCTCGTCGTTCGGCCGAAAGACTTGTTGTCCGACCAGCATCGCGCTCGCGTACGCGATGTCGATCAACAGCTCTTCGGCGAATTTGCGCGGGCGCTCGACCGTGCCGGCGACGTAATTCTCCGATAGGCCGAGCCGGCTCGCGAGGATGCCGATGACCTTGCGTTCGTCGAGAAGTTCGGCCCCGAGCGCCTTCGCGACGGCCTCTCCAACGGTGAGCCCGCCCGCGCCGAGCTCGCGCGAGATCGAGACGATCATTCTCTCTCCCGTGTTCCCAAAAGTTTAGGCCCGACCCCGCTCGGGGGTCGGGCCTGGGATCGAACCGCTGCCCTCCCGGGCTGGCGTTAGCGGAGCGGCGCCTTGAGGTACGTGTTCAGCGGCCGGCCGACCGGCACGGCTTGACGCAGCTTGGTCATACTGATCGCTTCTTGTGCGCACTGCGCTTGCGGCGCGGGTGGGTTGTCCGATAGGGCCGCCGTCAAGAACTGCTGCGCCAGCAACGCGTAGCCGGCGTCGTTCGGATGGAAACCGTCGATGTAGAAGTTCGCCGGGTCGTACGATGCGGGATTGCACAAGAGGTCGACTACCGGAACGCCGTTGGCGACCACCGTATTAATTACGTCGGTATCGATCGAGACCGAGACGGCCTGCAACGCTTGCCGGATCGCTGCCGGTGCGCCCACCGCAAACGGGATGTTGGCGAAGTTGGGCAGGTTCGCCACGACGATCGTCGCGCTCGGTGCGATCTGGTGCGCACCGCCGACGAGGGTTGCGAAGTCGTCCCCGAACGCCGTGATCTGCGCGGTGATGAACGCCGTCTGGGAGGCCTGGGTCGCGCCGCCGGCGCCGCAGGCGAGGTCGTTCACGATGGCGTTCGTGTCGTTGCCGCCCGCGAAGATCGTGATGAAGGTCGCGTTCGGGTTCACGTTGCCGAGTTCGTTCTGAATGAAGTTCGCGGGAATCTGGTCGGCGGGCGGACGTGGCTGGCACGCGTTTGCGCCCGTGAACGAATCAAACATGTTGGCTTCGGCCTGAATGTCGGGGCCGATCACGGCGCCTGAGATCCCGAGGTCTTGCAGAGCCGCGATGAAGCCGAACTGTGCGAAGCCGTGCACGATGTCGGGCACGTAACCGGAGGCGCCCGCTTCCGGGCAGGTCGGGTCGGCTGCGCCGACTGCGGGGCTTGCCGTCGTACAGGGCACCGAAGCCCCATATCCGACCGCGTCGCTCGCGCCGATCGCCGTGTAGTTGATGTGAATCGCTTTGGGAGCCGGCGCGACCGGTGTGGATTTCGTGGAGCTGCTGCACGAGGCGAGTAGCGTGGCGCCCAAGGCGATGAGTGCCAGCCCGCCCTTCTGATAGAACGTCATGTTGGGGCCCTTCCTAGAACGGCCGCACGAGCGGCGCAGCACCGATACCGAAGATGAGACTATACGTGGTGAAGCGTTGCGCACCGACCACCGGCACGGCCACGCCGTTTTGCGCGAGCGCGACGCAGGTGAGGGTCGGCCCCCCGCCGTGCGCCGTCCGCGAGCACGGAACCGTTAGATCGACGATGCCGACACGCCCGATATCGGTGTAATTCGGGTTCGAAGGACCGCCCGTCGAGACTTCGCCTTCGATGAAGAAGTGTTTTCCGTAGGTCTTCGAGAGGCCGAAATGCCAGGTCGGAACGTGATATGGATAGACGTCGGTTGGAAAGTAGGTGATCGAGTTGATGATGTTCGCGAACAGATTGATCGACTCGTTCGGCTGGTAGCTCCCGTAGAGGCTTTGGAGCAACTGCGGATGGTTCGACGTGTTCGCGCCGTTGACGTTCATGTTCCAAATCGGACCGCCCGTGTACGACGTAAAGTATTTTTCGCCCTTGGTTTCGTACGAGCGCTGGTGAACGTTGGTGAGCACCTGGCCGTTCGCGAAAATCGTATTCGTGTCGTCCATGCCGCCGATGCTGGAACGGACGCTCACGTACGTCGGCGCGATAATCAGCGGATGGTGCCGCCCGCCGACGGTGAACATCTGCTGAATGTTGTAGATCTGGAAGCGCAGGTGAGTCGTCGCGTCGACACGCGCGGCGTCGGCATTGAAGGTGCCGATCGGGGTCGTCGTTCCTTGGAAGACGATCGGGATGTTGGTGTCGTCGTTGCCGAGGCTCTGGGCCGAGAATTGATAGTAGCCGCCGAACAAGCGCGTCGTTCGCGTCAGCTTGTAGAGCAGCGATTCATCGGTGCCGCCGGGCAGGTGGGCGAAGTGTTGGTTCGTGCCGCCGCCCGGCAGCATCATGCTGAAGTCCGCCTCGTAGATCAAGCGGTCGCCGAGGAACTGCGGTTTCGACGCGTCGCTCTCGGTGATCGCCGGCGGCGGCGTATCGGCGCTGCTCGGCGCCGGGGACGCGAGCAGGTTCCGTTTGAGCAGCGCTTCGCGCGCGCGAACGGCGTCACGCGCGGCGAGGCTCGCTTGGATGCCGACGCTGCTCATGATATCTGAAGCCGACTGCGCCGAGGCGCGGCTTCCGAGCGATACCAGAACGAGCGATACCAGAACGAGCATGAGGGCGACCGGCGTAAAAAGGGAGAGGCGGCGTTTCGGCAAGGAACGTTCCTTTACAGACTTGGGTGACGATAAAACGTTCGATTGTTACGTCAAGCGAAAGCGTGAAGCTCAGCTTCTAACGCGTAGATGCCAAATCCGCAAAAAATTTCCTTGCGAAGGAACCCCCCTGAACGAAAGGTCAGCGGCAGGCGCGGCAGGTCCCGAATATCGTCAGATCGTGCGCGACGGCCCGGAACCCGCGCGGCAGCGTAAAGCTTTCCGAACCGAGACACCCGTCCAATTCGTAGACCCGGCCGCAACGCTGACATGAGAAGTGGTGGTGGTGCTTCTTGCCGGCGATTTCGTAAAAGGCTCCGCTGCCCGGTAGCTCGACGCTAGCGAGGTACCCCTCGGCGAGCAGCGTGCGAATCGACCGATAGACCGTCGCCGCGCTTCCGCCCGCGCCTTCCCGCTTCACCGCGGCGAGGATTTCCTCGGGCGACAGCGGCCGCTCCGCGGTCTCGAACACGTGGCGGATGGCCCGTCGCTGACGGGTGCTGCGTTCGCTCGGCTCGGCTTTGGTCGGCACGCAGGAGGGGTTCGCGATTCGTGGTATTTCTCCTTAATGAGAATGAATTGTCAAAATCAATAACGTTTCTGCTCGCGTCGTTCCTCGCTGTCGCGTTGCCCGCGCGGGCCGCCGGATCGGCCCAGTTGAACGGCACGGTGCTTGCGGCGGGGCAACCGGTCGACGGGGCCGTGGTCGCGGCGCGCGGGAACAACGTCGAGCTGCGGACGCGAACCGATGCGCGCGGCCGGTTCCTGTTTCCGTCGCTTCAACTTGGAACGTACGTGATTAGCGCCGACGGGCCGGGCGGTCTCGCAGCGGCTGCCGTCGAGCTGGCGAGCGGTGGCGCCACCTTGACGCTCGAGTTGAAGCCGTCGCACGACATCGGTCACGTGAGCGCGACTTTGCGGACGCCGCCGGTGCACGTCGCCGGGACCGACCTCTCGCTCAACGCGGACGCGCTGCAGCGTTCGCCCACGAACGGCAGCTTCTCGGAGACGCTGATCCAACTGCCCGGGGCCGTTCGGGGCGCAGACGGCGTCGTGCATCTCAACGGCGACCACGGAGTCATCAACTACATCGTCGATGGGGTGCCGATTCCACAGGCGCTCAATCGGGAGCTCGGAAGCGAAATCGATCCGAACGACATCTCGTTCGTCGACGTGCTGGAAGGCGCGTGGCCCGCGCAGTACGGGCTCAAGTTCGGCTCTTCGCTCAACATCTCGACGCGCGCGGGCGGGGGCGCGGCCGGTTTCGACGGCGAGCTGCGCGCCGGTTCCTATACGGATCTCGACTCGACGCTCGGCTATCACGCGCCGCTCCCGGGGGGCGGCGGCATCGATGCGGCGGTGCGGGCCCAGCAGAGCACGCGCGGCCTCGATCCGCCCGATCTCTCGTCGCCGCACAACGACGCGAGCAACACCAATGAATTCTTGCGCCTCGCGTTTCCACACGGCGCAAGCAGTTTCGCCGATCTCACGATCGTGCACAGCTATCGCACCTATCAGCTTCCGAGCGACGTATCGCATGGCGAGCCCGCGAACACCGACGACGGGGAGCGTCAAGACGACACGTTCGTGAACCTGCAGTTCCACGAACTGCTCGGGCCCGACCGCGAACTGAGCTTCGGGCCGGCATTCAAGCTCTCGCACGTTCGGGACTACGGCGATCCGGGCGGCGATTTCGCGTATGGCGAGGCCCTCAACGTGGAGCCCCCTCCGTTCGGCGCCGGCGGCAGCCCGGACGCCTGCGCTAGCGCTTACGAGCCCGGAATGATAAATGCGGCATTCACGCCGGCAACCTGCGCTTTCTCTTTGCGCGATGACAAGACCGCGCTCGACTACATCTTACAATCCGACTACGTCGAACACGCCGGCCGCCACGAAATACGCGCCGGCGCGGGGTACGACCTCACGACGGTCGCCAAACATTACGACATCACCCTGCAGCCGGGCAATTTCCTCGGACCGCTGTTGAGCCCGGCGGCTCCGCTCGCGGCCGTCACCGTGACCGACGACAACCCGAACGCCGGCAACACCTACACGTCGTTCGTGCAGGACGCTTGGCGCTTGGGCGACGCGTACGAGCTGGACTACGGACTGCGCTACGACTACTTCAGCATCGCTTCGACCGATTTTCGCCGCGGTTTCGGCGCTTTTAGTCCGCGCCTCAAACTGACGCGCTTCATCGGGCCGCGCGCCAGCGTGTACCTGTACGCCGGCCGTTTGTTCGAGCCGCTTTCATTCGAGAACGTCGCGCCCGCCGCCGCGCGGCTGCTCAATCTACCGCTGCAGCCATCGATCGCGCAGTTCGATCTCAAACCCGAGCGCGACACGCTCCTCGAAGCGGGCGGGCATCTGCCGCTGGCGGGCGGATCGCTCGGCCTGCGTGTGTGGCAGAAGAACGCAAACGATCTCATCGACGACACCCAGGTCGGCGTGACGCTGCTGCATCAGGACATCAACTATGCGCTCGGGCGGATCTCGCAGGAGGCGTTGTACTACGAGCATCCCCTGGCCCGCAACGGCCGCGGCTATCTCTCGGTAGCGCACACGCTCTCGCTGAACAAGGGGTGCGAGACGCAACTGCTCGCACCGTGCTTCGGTTCTCCGAGCGACTTCACGCCGGCCGATCACGACCAAGCCTACAGCGTGACGGGCGGCTTCCTCGCGAACGACCGGCGCGGCGGTTGGCTCTCGCTCGACGGCGAGTACGGCAGCGGTTTATCGTCGGCCATCTGCCCCGCCTCGGTGCCCGGGTTCTGCAAGCGCACCCCGCACACGATCTTCTCGCTCGAAAAGGGCATCGCGCTGCGCTCGAGCTTTGCGCTGACCCTCGAGATCGACAACCTGCTCAACGACCGCTACTACGTGACCGTTCTCAACGCGCAGGGTAACCACTACGCGCCGCCGCGAACGTTGGCGCTCGGCGTGCGTTTCGGGCATTAGGGAGGCCTTTGGCGCGGTATCCTAGGAATGCGGATGGCCGAAAGGACGCCGACGATGAACCCGCCGTACCTGCTGCTCATACCGCGACTGTACCTCGGCTTGATCTTCACGATCGCCGCAGTCGAGAAGTTGACGGGGCGCGGCGATTTCGCCCGCCCGCTGACGGGTTTCCTAACCCAAGTTGGGCTGCGCAGCGGGTACGGCTGGTATCACGCCGTGCTGCGGTCCGTCGTTCTTCCGCACGTGCACGTGTTCGCAACGCTGGTCATCAGCGCCGAATGTTTCGTGGCCGTCTCGATGCTCTTTGGTCTCGCGACGCGGGCGGGAGCGGCGGTCGCGATCTTCTTACTCGTCAATTACTTGGCTGCCAAGGGAGTGCCGTGGTGGAGTCCGGCCAGTAACGACATGGCCGAGATCGTGCTCGCGGTCGTCGTGCTGATCGGCGCAGCCGGGCGTTTCGGCGGCATCGACATGAAGCTCCACGAGCGCTTCCCGCGCATTCCGCTCTGGTAGATCGACCGGCGCCTTCTAGCCCGGCAGAACGGCGGTCGCTTCGATCTCGACGAGCGCGCGGTCTTCGACGAGTCCGGCGACTTCGACCACGGACATCGCGGGGAAGTGTTTGCCCATGACCTCGCGGTACGCCGCGCCGATCGGTTTTGCGCTCGCGAGATAGTCGCGCTTGTCGAGCACGTACCAGGTGAGCCGCACAACGTGCTCGGGCCGGGCTCCCGCCGCGGCGAGGATCGCTGCGACGTTCCGCAGCGCGAGCCGAACCTGGCTCGGAAGATCGCCGGCGAACGCTCCGCCTTCTTCCCGGCCGATCTGCCCGCTCACGAACAGCGTCGTTCCGCTCGCGGCAATCGCATGCGCGTAACCTTTTGGCCGCGCCCAGCCCGGCGGCTCGATCGGTTTCACGATCAATCCCCCGCGAACGCCGGCGCGCGCTTGGCGGCGAACGCTTCAAACGCCCGCTTGAAGTCGGCGGTTTGCATGCAGATCGCCTGAGCTTGCGCCTCGGCTTCGATCTCTTCGTCGAGCCCGAGCGCCCAAGCCTGATGCAACAATCGCTTCGTGACCGCGTGCGCAAAGGTTGGGCCGTGCGCCAACTCGTGCGCGAGGCGCTGCGCCTCATCGAGCACGACGTCGGGTTCGGCCAGCCGGTTGAAGAAGCCCCAGGCCGCGGCCTCGTCGGCGCGCATCGTGCGGCCGGTGTAGAGCAATTCGGCCGCGCGCCCTTGGCCGATAACCCGCGGCAGCAGCGCGCAGGCGCCCATATCGGCGCCCGAGAGTCCGACGCGCACGAAGAGAAAGGCGACCTTCGCGCGCGGCGTCCCGATGCGCAGATCCGAGGCCAGCGCCAACATCGCGCCCGCTCCGGCACAGGCGCCGTCGACGGCGGCGACGACCGGTTGCGGGCAGGCGCGCATCGCCTTGACGACGTCGCCGGTGAGCCGCGTGAACGCAAGCAGTTCGGGCATCGTCATCCGCGTGAGCGGTTCGATGATCTCGTGGACGTCGCCGCCGGAGCAAAAATTGCCCCCCGCGCCCGTGATCACGACGGCACGGACATCCGGCTTGTGCGGGAGGTCGAGAAAGAAATCGCGCAGCCGCGCGTAGATCTCGAACGTCAGCGGGTTCTTCCGTTCGGGGCGGTCGAGCGTGAGCGTTGCGACGCGATCGCGCACCTCGAGCCTCATCGCTGCGCGCGTTCCGGCGGCGCGAGGCGGTGTTTGAGTTTCGCGAGCAGTTCGTACACCAGCGTGCGCTCCTTCAGGTTGAGGACGGAGAACATCTCGACGATCCAGGCTTCGTGACCGGCGGCCATTGCCGCGAACGCGCGGCGGCCCGCGCGCGTGAGGCGTACGGCCGAAACCCGGCGATCGTAGCGCGAGGTGCGCCGCACGACGAACCCTTCGGACTCGAGCTGGTCGGTAAGCCGGGTGACGTTGCCGCCGGTGACCATCAAGCGGCGCGAGAGTTCGCTCATCGCGAGGCCCTGCGGATGGCGTTCCAGCTGGGCGAGCAAATCGAAGCGCGCGAGCGTCGTGGAGAATTCGCGGCGCAGCCGCGCGCGCGATCGCGCCTCGATGAGGTTCGTCACCGAAAGCAGGCGCAGCCAGAGGCGCAGCGAGAGATGGTCGTCGCCGGCGGCGCGCGATTCGAGGTCGGCCGGTTCGATCACATCGGTATCCCCGACGCTTCGGCCCGCAACAGATTGCGCACGTACTGATCGCGGCCGGTGAGGTACGGATTGGGCCACGCCAGACCGTCGTAGCCGAGCTTGGCCGCCGCGTGCAGCGTCCAGTAAGGATCGGCGAGGTGCGCGCGCGCGAGCGCACAGAGGTCGGCGCGCCCGGCGGCGATGATACCATTCACGTGGTCGGGCTCGAAGATGTTCCCCACGGCCATGGTCGCGATCCCAAGCTCGTTGCGGATTCGATCCGCGAACGGCGTTTGAAACATCCGCCCGTAGAACGGGCGGGCGTCGCGTGACGTTTGGCCCGCGGAGACGTCGATCAGATCGGCGCCGGCATGCCCAAACGCGCGCGCGATTTCGACGGCGTCGTCGGGCGTGATGCCGCCCGGGACCCAGTCGGTCGCGGATATCCGCACCGACATCGGCCGTTCGGAAGGCCAAACGGCGCGCAGAGCCTCGAAGACCTCGAGTGGAAAGCGCAGCCGGTTCGCGAGCGAGCCTCCGAACGCGTCGGTCCGCCGATTCGAGAGCGGCGTGATGAAGCTCGAGAGCAAGTAGCCGTGCGCGCAGTGTAGTTCGAGCAGATCGAAGCCGCAGCGCGCGCCCATCTCGGCGGCGCGCACGAAGTGTTCCGTGACCGCTTCCATGTCGGAGCGCGACATCTCGCGCGGGACCTGGTTTTGCGGACCGTAGCCCAGCGCCGAGGGTGCGATCACGGGCCAATTCCCCTCGTCGAGCGGCTCGTCGATTGCCTCCCAGCCGAGCTGCGTCGAACCTTTGCGACCGGCGTGTCCGAGTTGCAAACCGATCTTCGCGTCGCTGCGCTCGTGAACGAAGGTGACGATGCGGCGCCACGCGATCTCGTGCTCGGGCGCGTACATTCCGGCGCAGCCCGGCGAGATGCGACCCGCAGCCTCGGGCGCGGTCATTTCGGTGAAGACGAGCGCGGCGCCACCTTGGGCCCGTGCGCCGAGGTGCACGAGGTAGAAGTCGTCGGGCGTTCCGTCGACGCAGGAGTACATCGCCATCGGTGAGACGACCACCCGGTTGCGCAACTCGAGTCCGCGCAGCCGCAACGGCGTGAACATCGGCGGAACCGCTCCCGCACCGCCGTTGCGCGCCGCAAGCCACGATTCGATGCCGGCGACGTACGTGCGGTCGCGCAGCCGCAGGTTCTCATGTCCGATCCGCTGGCTGCGGGTGAGCAAGCTATAAGCGAACTGCTCGGGTTCGAGTTTCGCGTAGCGGGCGACGTTCTCGAACCACTCGAGGCTGTTGCGCGCGGCGTTCTGCAGGCGCAGCACTTCGATGCGCCGCTCGGCCTCGTAGGCCGCGAACGCGGCGGGTACGTCCGGCTCGCTTGCGAGCACGGCGGCGAGCGCAATCGCGTCCTCCATCGCGAGCTTCGTGCCCGAGCCGATCGAGAAGTGCGCCGTGTGCGCTGCGTCGCCGAGCAGCACGACGTTGCCGGAGGACCAGCGTTCGTTGGAGACGTTGACGAACCGCAGCCATGGCTGCGCGAGATGGTGCGCGTTGCTCAGCAGTCCGTGACCGCCGAGGTACGGGGCGAAGAGGCGTTCGCAGAATCGCGCCGAGCTTGGCGCGTCGGCCCCGTCGAGGCCGGCCCTCAGCCACGTTTCCTCGCGGCACTCAACGATCGCAGTGCCCGTGTCGGCATCGAATTGGTACGCGTGCAGTTGGAACCAGCCCCACGGGGTTTCCTCGAATGCAAATGTGAACGCGTCGAACCGGTGCCGGGTCCCGAGCCAGATGTAACGGCAGTTGCGGGTTTCCGCCGACGTGCCGAAGCGATCGCGTAACGAACGTCGCGTCGAGCTGTTGGCTCCGTCGGCCGCGACCACGACATCGGCGTCGCCAAACTCTGCCGCACGAGCGACCTCCGCCCCGAAGTGTAGCTCCACGCCGGCCGCTCGCGCGCCCTCGTAGAGGATCTCGATCAAACGCTTGCGCCCGATCCCCGCGAACCCTTGACCGCCCGCGCGCAGGACGCGCCCGCGAAAGTGGATCTCGATGTCGTCCCAATGAACGAACGCCGCTTCGATCGCCGCGCACGCTTGCGGATCGGCCGCGGCGATGCGGCCGAGCGTCTGGTCCGAGAAGACGACGCCCCAGCCGAACGTGTCTCCGGGCCGATTGCGTTCGTAGAGGCAAACCGCGATCTCGGGGCGCGCGCGTTTCAGCAGGGCCGAGAAGAAGAGGCCCGCCGGGCCTCCACCGACACAAACGACGCGCACGATCACGCTCCGTCGCAGATACTTGCTCTGTCAAGCATTTGCCGGTCGCGCGATGCGGACCTCCGCCGGCCGTGCAGGTGCTCGATTTGCGGGACCGCAAATCGCGAGGGCGTGAGGGGCACCGGTATTGCGCGGCGGTAACCCGTTGCGCAACAAGCTGATCGGGTTTGCGGTCGCGGGCGCGGCAGCACTGCTGGTCTACCTGGTTGCGCCCGCGTGGCTACACGGAATTCCGCGCGCCGTCGCCGCCTACGACGCGGCGGCGATCGCTTTGGTTGCCGCGTTCTGGGCGCTCGCAATGAGTTCGCGGCCCGACGAAACCGCACGCCGCGCGTCGGTCGCCGACCCCGGACGGAATCTCGTGCTGGCCGCGGTGCTGCTGACGGTGGCGATCGGGCTCGCATCCGCCGTAGCGATCTTGGGGCACGGCCCGAGCGTGGCGACCCAGAGCGAAAAGCTGGCGACCTACGCGCTCGCGATCGTGGCCGTGACCACCGGCTGGATCCTGATCCACACGATGTTTACACTTCGCTACGCGCATCTCTACTATTACGACGACGACGACGACAACGAGGCCGATCGCGGCATACGATTTCCGGGTACGGACGATCCGAGCGACTACGACTTCGCCTACTTTGCGTTCGTCATCGGGATGACGTTTCAGGTCTCCGACGTGCAAGTGGTCGACCGGCGCGTTCGCCGCGTCGTCCTATTTCACGGTCTCATCTCGTTCGCGTACAGCACGATGATCCTCGCGCTCGCGATCAACATCGTCTCGGGGTTGCTGCACTAAGGCTCGTGACCGGTCGCGAAGCGGTCGGCGCGGCGCAGGGCCGGGAAGAACGCCGCCCAGAGCGCGATCACCGCGATCGTGCCGATTCCGCCGGCAACGACGGCGGGCACGACGCCGATGAAGCCCGCGAGCGTCCCGGACTCGAATTCACCAAGCTCGTTGGACGCGCCGATGAAGACGTTTTCGACCGCGTTGACGCGACCGCGCATCTCGTCCGGCGTTGAGAGCTGCACGAGTCCGTTGCGAATCACGACGCTCACCATGTCGGTCCCGCCGGCGAGTGCCAGCATCGCGAGCGACAGCGCGAAGTTTCGCGAGAGCCCGAAGGCGATGGTCGCGAGGCCGAAGCCGGCGACGGTAATCAGGAGTGTAGGCCCCACGCAGCGGCGCAAGGGATAGCGGGCGATCGCGGCCGCGACCAATGCCGCGCCGACCGCCGGAGCGCTGCGCAACTCGCCGAGTCCCTGCGGGCCCGCGTGAAAGATTCCGTCGGCGAACGCCGGCAGAAGCGCGGTCGCGCCGCCGAAAAGCACCGCAAAGAGATCGAGCGAGATCGCCCCGAGGATTGCCGGCTTCGAGCGAATGTAGCGCAACCCGTCGAGCGCGTCGCGCAACGTCGGCGGGTCCCGTTGCACCGGGCGCTCGATCGTGAGCATCCAAAACCGGGCGGCCGCCGCGACCATGCCGGCCGCCGCGACGGCAAGCGCGAGCGGCGTCGAGATTGCGACGAGCACCCCGCCGAGAGCGGGGCCGCCGATCACCGTCATCTGCCGCAGCGACGAGAACGTCG
>Ga0302325_10022185_pt1 | contig 13295 bp, 13 predicted proteins | sample Palsa_T0_2_FD_201948 | JGI IMG/M metagenome (GOLD analysis project Ga0302325, IMG submission 201948) | Peat permafrost microbial communities from Stordalen Mire near Abisko, Sweden - Palsa_T0_2 | ecosystem: Environmental > Terrestrial > Soil > Palsa > Peat permafrost | place: Sweden: Abisko... | reverse complement strand
GAACGCTCGACATCTTCCTGCGCCATCCGGTACTCACCGGGCTGAAGATCCTTGGGCGGCGCGAACGACGGTATTTCCCTGGCCTTCTGGTAGTTGAACGACACGTCGGTGACCAAGTCACGGATGACCGGGAACGTCCGGATGGGCGTCACGGTGACCACTTCGTCTTCGGCGAAGGTCGACATCCGCGTCATGCACATCAACCGGGGCTTGCCGTTCACCTCGGCCGAGCACGAGCCGCACTTGCCGGCTTTGCAGTTCCACCGGACGGCTAAGTCAGGCGTCTGGGTCTGCTGCAGGCGATGGATGATGTCGAGCACCACCTCGCCCTCGTTGACCTCGACGGTGAAGTCCTGCAATTCACCACCGGCCTCGTCGCCACGCCATACCCGCAAGGTTCCGTTGTAGCTCATCAGCCTCTCCGTCCTGGGTGGTCGGCCAGCTCTTCGGTCGTGTAGTACTTCTCCAGCTCGGAGATCTCGAAAGACTCGAGCAGGTCGGCCCGCATCGGTATCTGCTCTTTGTGCGTCACTGAGATGTCGGGGACCACCTCGTCGTCGCCTGCGGCGCTGCAGACCAGCAACACCTTGCGCCACGTTGGGTCCATCCCTGGGTGGTCGTCACGGGTGTGACCACCCCGGCTTTCGGTGCGCTCGAGTGCGGCCTTGGCGACGCATTCGCTGACCAGCAGCAGGTTTCGCAGGTCGAGGGCGAGATTCCAGCCGGGGTTGTACTTCCGGTCACCCTCGACGTGGATGTGCTTGAACCGCTCACGAAGCTGGTCGAGGCGACCGAGGGCCTCGGTGATTTCTTCCTGTTTGCGGATGATGCCCACCAGGTCGTTCATCGATTGCTGCAGCTCTAACTGCAACGTGTAGGGGTTCTCCGCGGTAGCGCCATCCGTCGGTGTGTCGAAGGGGGCCAGCGCTCGCTTGGCGGCCGTGTCGACGGCGGCGTCGGCGACTTTCGGACGGTTGCTCAGCGCCGCCACGTAGTCGGCGGCGCCCAGGCCGGCCCGTCGGCCGAAGACCAGCAGGTCGGACAGCGAGTTGCCGCCAAGTCGGTTGGAGCCGTGCATGCCGCCGGAACACTCGCCGGCGGCGAACAGCCCCGGGACCGTGGCAGCGCCCGTGTCGGCGTCCACCTCGACGCCGCCCATCACGTAGTGACAGGTAGGCCCGACTTCCATTGGCTCTTTGGTGATGTCGACCCCGGCCAGCTCTTTGAACTGGTGGTACATCGACGGGAGCCGCTTCTTGATCTGCTCGGGTGTCAGCCGTGAGGCGATATCGAGATACACCCCGCCGTGCGGGGTGCCGCGGCCGGCCTTGACCTCGGAGTTGATCGCCCGTGCGACCTCGTCCCGGGGGAGCAGGTCGGGGGTGCGTCGGGCCGAGTCGTTGTCCTTGAGCCACTGGTCGGCCTCTTGCTCGGTCTCGGCGTACTGGCCTTTGAACACCGGCGGGATGTAATCGAACATGAACCGGGTCTGGTCCGAGTTTTTTAATACCCCACCGTCGCCACGAACACCCTCGGTGACCAGGATCCCTTTCACGCTGGGGGGCCAGACCATGCCGGTCGGGTGGAACTGGACGAACTCCATGTTGATCAGCGTGGCGCCGGCGCGTAGCGCCAATGCGTGGCCGTCGCCGGTGTACTCCCAGGAGTTCGAGGTGACCTTGAACGACTTGCCGATACCGCCGGTGGCCAGCACGACCGCGGGGGCCTCGAACAACACGAACTGGCCGGTTTCCCGGATGTAGCCGAATGCCCCGGAGATCGCGTCACCGTCTTTGATCAGCTCGGTGATCGTGGTTTCTGCGTACACCTTGATCCGGGCCTCGTAGTCACCCAGCTCTGCGTGGTCTTCCTGCTGCAGCGAGACGATCTTCTGCTGCATGGTGCGGATCAGTTCCAGGCCGGTGCGGTCACCTACGTGCGCGAGCCGCGGGTAGGTGTGCCCGCCGAAGTTGCGCTGGCTGATCTTGCCGTCTTTGAGTCGGTCGAACAACGCGCCGTAGGTCTCGAGTTCCCAGACCCGGTCGGGGGCCTCCTTGGCGTGCAGTTCGGCCATCCGCCAGTTGTTCAGGAACTTCCCACCACGCATCGTGTCGCCGAAGTGGGTCGTCCAGTTGTCTTTTGGGTTGGTGTTACCCATCGCGGCCGCGCAGCCGCCCTCGGCCATCACCGTGTGGGCCTTGCCGAACAGCGACTTGGACACCACCGCAACCTTGAGACCGCGTTCCCGCGCCTCGATGACCGCGCGCAAACCCGCGCCGCCGGCGCCGATGACGACAACGTCGTAGGAGTGCCGCTCGACCTCAGTCATGAAATCCTCGCTCAGCTATTTCGGTAATTCTGAAATGGCTTTTCAGCCAATAAATCTCAGGTCGGAAATGGTGCCGCTGGCCACCAGCGCGACGTATAGATCGGTGAGAATAAGCGTGCCGAGCGTGATCCACGCGTACAGCTTGTGCCGGGTGTTGAGTTTGCTGACCTGCGTCCAGATCCAATACCGCACAGGGTGTTTGGAGAAATGCTTGAGCCGCCCGCCGGTGACGTGCCGGCACGAATGGCAGGACAGCGTGTAGACCCACAGCATGATGACGTTGCCGACCAGGACCACGTTGCCCAACCCGAAGCCGAAGCCCCCGGGGCCATGGTCGGAGTGGAACGCGACGATCGCGTCGTAGCTGTTGATCACCGAGATGATGCCGGCGGCGTAGAAGAAATACCGGTGGGTGTTCTGGATGATCAGCGGGAACTTGGTCTCGCCGGTGTAGTGGACCCGGGGCTCGGCCACCCCGCAGGCGGTGGGCGACTGCCACACAGTGCGGTAGTAGGCGCCGCGGTAGTAGTAGCAGGTAAGCCTGAACAGCAGCAGGAAGGGCAACGTCAGCGCCGCGTACGGCAGCCACCACACGTTCGGCAGGATCTGGGGCCAGAAATCGCTGGCTTCCTTGATACATCCTTGGCTGACGCACGGCGAGTAGAACGGCGTCAGGTAGTGGTATTGAGGAACGAAGTAGTTGTTCTGCAGGAACGCGCGCACCGTCGCGTAAATGACAAATACGGCGAAGCCCAGATCGATCCGCAACGGCGACAACCACCACCGGTCGCTGCGCAGCGTCCGTTGCTCGATGTGTGCGCGCGTGGGTGAAAAGACACCGGACGCAGGATGGTTCGCCGTGGGTGCGCTCATCAATTGTTCCTCTTCGAACGGGCTGTTGGTCGAAGGGTACACAGAGACAGGCACATAGTTCTCGGCGGGCTTGAGTTGTCAGGACCCGTTGTGGCCCTCGACACCCTCGTCATCGACATCGCGCCTGAATTCGCTGTCGTACCGGGTGTCTGGAATGGCGGCAATTCGCCGGATTGCTGCACGTTAATGCGCGCGAACTCTAATTCGGAAACATCTATGTCAGGTAATTCGACGGCGCTGCGGATCTCTCCGGAGCGTGAGTCAAATCACCGCGGCGACACCGAAGGAATCGGCTCCAGCAGACGGTGCGGGCGGCTCAGCGCTCTGCTGACCGGGTCGTCGCGCCGGCCGTGGTCACGCGGCTGGCGCGGCGGGTGCACAACGAGATCGGCGACGTCGGGCAGTTGCCCGCACGTTGAGCACTGGCGGTCTCCCCCGATGGTGCCGCCACAATCCGCATGCCGGTAGCTGCGCCGGTGAGGTTGGTCGACGTAATTGTCGTTGCCCCAGCTGATCAACGACCAGAGCGTTGGCCACAATCGCTGGCCCTTGGCGGTCAACACATACTCGTCGCGACCCCGCCCGCCGGCGGCCTTGGTGAGTACGCCTTCGCTGACCAGAAACGAAAGCCTTTCGGAAAGAACGGCTTTCGGAATTCCAAGGTGTGCGCGGAAGTCGCTGAATCGACGCACGCCGTAGAACGCGTCCCGCACGACGAGCAGCGTCCACCGCTCGCCGACAATCTCGAGCGTCCGAGCGATCGGGCAACCCTCGGCTGGGTACTCACGGGGTAGAGCCACGTTCGCATCGTACGCTTGCGGGTTCGTTCACTGAACCATATACTCATGTTTCGTAAAGTTCGGTCAGCGAACCATGAAAGGCGGCGCGGATGACAGCCCGCGTGCGAGCAAAACAGGCATCATGACCGGTTTTCACCGTGAACGGCACGGCATGACCCGCGTCGACATCGCCACCGACATTCCCTTCGATGAGTTCATCGCCGCGTTCGAGAAGGCGGCGCCGCCGGTCGACCGCGCAGCGATGGACCGGATCGCGGCAGCCGGTGGCGACTGGGATGACGTCCGCGCCGCCGTCGCAAAGAACGCGCCGAACGAGCTGATGGTGTACGCCAAGATCGACGCGACCGCGCTGTTCAGCGTCGCCGGGCATCGCACGCCGGCGATCGAGTACCTGCTCGGCAACCATGTGATCGCTGAGACCATGTTCCGCCACGACCCGAAGGCGATGTTGTACGCGCCGCTGCGTTTGCTGGTCTACGGCGATGCCGACGGCAACGCGATCTTCACGATGGACCAGCCCGGCCCGGCGTTCGGCAGCCTCGGTATCGCCGAGGTGACCGAAGTCGGTGCGGGGCTCGACCGCAAAGTGGTGAACCTGCTCCGTGTCCTTGGCGTGGATGCCGAAGCGGCGTTCTTCTCGTAGCGCGAATCCGGTGTGCCGGTGAGCCGTCAGCCAACGAAGCTCTCGTCCATCGCCAGCCGGTAACCTCGCTTGACTACTGTCGCGACGATGCGTCTGTCGCCCAGGGCTTTTCGTAGCCGCAGCACGGCGGTATCCACGGCGTGGGGATCGGTGGCGGCGCCGGGCAGAGCGCGGAGCAGTTCGCTGCGTGCGACGACGAAGCCCGGACGATGCGCCAGGGCGCGCAGAATTGCCATCGTGGCCGGCGACAGCGACTGGACCGCGTCGTCGACGACCACGCAGGAGCCGCGGATCTCGATCCGATGACCGGCCGCTTGCAGCATCCGCGACCGAAACACGGGCAGCTCATCGGCGATGTGTCTGGCCAGTGCGCCGAGCCGCATACGCTCCGGCCACGACGCCGGAACCGAAAGTCGTATCAGCGGCTGAGCGGTGACCGGGCCGACACACATGGCCCGGACATCCGAGCGCAGCGCGTCGAGCAGCTGCCCGGAGATGCGGAGGTCAGCGGCCCGCATCAGCGTTGCCGCGACGGCTGGCGCCGACGTGAAGCTCACGGCGTCGAATTCTCGTTGAGCGATCTGTTTGATCAGCTGGTCGAACTCGCCGCCCGCCGGCGCCGGTACCCACCGGTAAACCCGGATCGGGATGACCTCGGCGCCCGCGGAGCGCAGCTCGTCGAGAAACTCCGGAAATGGATCCCAGTCGTCACTGGCGCCGTGTAGCTGCACCGCGATACGACAGCCGCTGATGCCGAAGTTCTGTAGGTAATCCGAGACCTCGCGCGAGGATTCGGATTCCGGTGACCATTCCTCGCGCAGGCCCGCGGCGCGCAATGCGCCGGTGGCCTTCGGTCCGCGAGCCACGATCCGCGCTCTGGATAGCGTGGCTTTCAAGCGGTCCGTCAGCCCCCATCCGTCGGCGGCAGCGATCCAACTGCGGAATCCGACACCGGTCGTCGCGATCACGATGTCAGGCGGGAAGGTCAGCAATGATGCAGTACTGCGGCGCAATTCGCCATCATCGGGCAATGGGACAATGGTGATTGCCGCGGCTCTGACAACTGTGGCACCGTGCCGGTGGAGTAGCGTGCACAGCTCGCTGGCACGCCGTGCCGAGGTGACGGCCACCCGGTAACCGGCGAGCGACGGCGCGGGCGTGCGATCCATATGAGTTGTGTATGCCCGTCAAATGTCGACCGGGTTACCGAACAATTGCTGAAGCGTTGCCCTACCTGCGGTCGGGTCGGGCGGTACCCCTCGCGCGACCCTGCACCCTCACCAGACATTCCCCTCGCGCCAGTCGCAGGTCAATGCCGCGGTGTCGTCCAGATCGACACCGAGTGGCAACACGAACACCGACCCGTCGTCGTCGGGAGTCCGGGTCGTTCCGGTCGGCGCCAACACCGAGGTCGGCCCGCGCCACGGCAGCCACCCGCGCAGCGCATAAAGCCTCCTGCCCCGGTCCGAGGAACTCAGCGCTCCGAGCTGATGGCCGCCGCGGATCACTTGCTCGCACGCATCGAGAATCGCGATCGCCAGACCTTGTCCGCGCCAATCTTCGCGCACTGCAACGGCTTCCACGTAGCCGCAGCGTAACGCGACGCCGCGGTGCAGCAGCCGTCGTTGGACGACCGCGCCGTGCGCGATGATCGCGCCACGATGCCAGATCAGGGCGTGCATTCCGCCCAGCGCGTTGTCCCAGTCGGTATCGGTGAATTCGCCGGCAAACGCGTCGTTGACCATCTCGTGGGCGCGTTGCCGGGCGTCGCTCTTCAGGTCGGCCGTGTGGACCAGGCGCGCGGTGTGTACCTGGGTGTGCACACTGCTGGTCTACCAGCTGAGCTAGTCCACCGCCACCGGACCCGACGCAAAAGCCGGCGCGGTCCTGACACGCGACCAGTGCAGTCGCACGTGCTGGCCCGGGCGCAACTGGGCGACCTTGTCGATGTCTTCGTCGGCGATGACGCCGACCACCGGATAGCCACCGGTGACCGGATGGTCGGGTCCCAGGATCACCGGTAAACCGTTGGGCGGCACCTGGATCGCGCCGCGGGTAGCGCCCTCGCTGGGTAACTGGCGCCCAGGGCTGCGGTGCGCCAGCGGGCGTCCCTCCAGTCGCATACCCACCCGGTCGCTGCGGTCGGAGGCCGACCAGATGCCGTGCACGAGGGCGTCGGCATCGGCGAGCCAGTCGTCACGTGGCCCCGGCACCACCAGCAGTTCGACCAGTTGATCGGAGATCGGAGCCACCGGCGCCTGGTCGAGTTCGGGATATTTCTCGGTGTGCGCCCCGATCGGCAACACGTCACCGGGTCCCAGCGGCAGCGGGCCGATCGCCGACATCACGTCGTAGCTACGCGAGCCCAGCACCGGTGTGACGTCGATGCCGCCGCGCACTGCCAGATAGCTTCGCAGTCCGGCGCCAGGCACTCCCAGGGAGATCACATCGCCGTCCTCGACACGCTGAATACTGTTAATGCCAAACGGTTTTGAGCCAATACGCGGTTGAGGATCGGCGCCTGTCACTGCGACGTCGACGGCACCGCCGCGCACTCGCGCCGAGAATCCGCCCAAGGTGACCTCGATGGTGGCCCGGTCGTCCGGGTTGGCCACCAGTCGGTTGGCCAGCGTATGCGAACGCCGGTCGGCCGCGCCCGAGCGGGTGACGCCGAGATGGGCCAACCCGGCCCGTCCGAGATCTTGAATGAGGGCCAGCGGCCCGGTGTGCAGAATCTCCAAGGTGCTCACGGACGTCTCCCGCCCTGAACCGCACGGAACTGAATCCACATGCCGGGGGTCAGCAGCGCAGGATTGGGCCTATCGATATCCCACAACACCGCGTCGGTGCGGCCGATCAGCTGCCATCCACCGGGGGAGCGTCGCGGGTAGATGCCGGTGAAGTCGCCGGCGAGGCCGACGGAACCGGCCGGCACTGACGATCGCGGCTCGGATCGCCGTGGTACCGCCAGCCGCGGATCGCCGCCGACCAGATACGCGAAACCCGGTGCAAAACCGCAGAATCCGACTTGCCAGGAACTGGCGGTGTGCGCATGGACGACCTGCGCTGTGGTCAATCCGGTGTGTTCGGCCACGTCGGCGAGATCGGCGCCGTCGTAGACGACGTCGATCACTGTGGGCTCGGCCGGGGCGGTCGTTGTTGCATCGGATGCCGCCCGCAGCGGGTGAAGCCGACGGCGGACCGCGCTCTGCCGGCCCGGGCCGTCGAGTGTGAGCAGGACGGTACGGGCCGCCGGGACGATGTCAAGCACATTGGGTATTGCGGCGTCACGCAGCGCGGCCGCCCACGCCAATACCTCGGCGGTGCCATCGAATTCCAGCAGCAGCGCCTGATCGCCGTAGTCGAGAACTGTGACGGTCACGACTCGACGTTAACCCGCTGGACTCCGGGCGGCCAGAACCTGTTCCTAATGCAGGATGTTGGCGATCAGCGAAGGCAACTGATCAGCCAGCAGCGGGTAGCTCAGCGGCGAGGCGTAGGCGATTGCACCGGCCTGATCCTTCGTGGTGAACACGCTGCGCGACCGAAGGGCCGCCACATCGGGATTGCGCAGCAGGTCCGCCTGATCTTTGTCGCTTTCCGTCGTCCAGATCAATAAGTCGGTGGCACCGAGGACCGACTTGATCTTGTCGCGCGGAATGAATGCGCGCTGCTGATCGTCGGCCAACCCGGTGATGCTGTCGGCGACGGCCAGGCCCATCTGGGTGAGAAAGTCGGTTCGCCAACCGGTGGTTGCCACCACTGTGTCGGCTTGGTGAAACGTGCCTTGCAGCAACAGCACCCGCTTGTTTTTGAACTGCGGGTATTTGTCTGCGATGGCGGTGAAACGTTTGTCGACACCGGTGATCACCGAGGTGATCTGGCGGGGTTGGAAAACCGCCTGACCGATGGCGGTTGCCTGGTCCTTCCATGGCTCGAAGAATGGGTAGCCTTCGGACTGGGCAAGCGTGGGCGCGATCTCGGACAGCTTCTGATAGGTGTCCCGGTCGAGTCCGGCGTCGGTGGCGACGATCAGATCGGGTTTCAGACCGGCGATCGTCTGCACCTGAATTCCGTTGTCCAGATTCAATACAACGGGTTTGGCGCTGCCGAGTTTGGGCAAGGCCCAGGGCCAGACCCCGAATGGCTGATCGCCGAACCAATTTGTCACCGCGACCGGCACCACCCCAAGTGCCAGCAGATCGTCCTGCCCGGTGAACCCGGCGCTGACCACCCGCTTGGGTGGTTCGGAGATAGTCGTCTCGCCGAACACGTGCGTGATGGTCACCGGTCCGCCGGCACCGTTGGCTGCAGGCGTCGATTTCCGCGACGAGCAGGCAGCCGGGCTTGCGAACACCAGCAGTGCGGCAGCCGCGCCGGCGCGCAGAAAACCACGCCGGTTCCACTGCTCGTGCATCGCGTGAGTTTATCGGGTCATGTCCCGGATGAAGCCCGCTACCTCAACGGATCGGCGGGTTAGTCCAGGGGCTTCCACGGGCTGTAGTCGGCAATCAGCCCCTCCTGCGGGGGCCGCTGGTCGTCGGGCACATGCTGCAGGTTGATTCGAACGCGGTACCAGATCGAGCTCGGTCCACGCATCCCGTCGACCAGCACGTCGGCCGGCTGCAGACGATCGGCCGCGGCGGGATAGCGGTCGCGCCAAGTGGCCAGGGCGGCCATCGACTCGTCCTTGGTCTTGGTGCGGGCAATCTCGATCAGCGGCATCACGGACTGACGCCGGCCCGTTCCCGCGTCGCGCCGAGCACCCTTCGGCGCCTTCTCCGCGGGGCCGAGTTCCTCGGCCAGCGTGAGTAGTCGATCCAGGCCGCCGGCGGTGTCGTCCATCCTTGCCCACGGGTCTCCGATGTCGGCGAACCGCTGCGGCACCGTGGCCACGGTGAAGGCAGCGGGGTCGCAGTCGGGCACCTCGTCCCACTGCAACGGGGTAGAGACCCGCGCGTCCGGGGTGGCCCGCACCGAATACGCCGACGCGACGGTGCGGTCTTTGGCGTTCTGGTTGAAGTCGACGAACACTCCCTCGCGTTCTTCCTTCCACCATCGGCTCGTCGCCAGCTCGGGCGCGCGTCGCTCGACCTCGCGCGCCACGGTCTGCGCGGCCAGCCGCATCTGGCGAAACGACCAGCTCGGCACGACGCGCGCATAGATATGAAAACCGCGCGACCCGGACGTCTTCGGCCAAGCGGTCAGCCCGTAATCCTCGAGCACTTCGCGGGCCACCTGGGCCACGTCGAGGATCTGGCGCCATGTCACGCCGGGCATCGGGTCCAAATCGACGCGCAGTTCGTCGGGATGCTCGAGGTCGTCGGCACGCACCGGATGCGGATTCAGGTCGACGCAGCCCAGGTTGATCGCCCAGGCCAGGCCGGCCGCGTCGTGGATGACGGCCTCTTTGGCCGAGCTGCCGGATGCGTAGCGAAGTTCGGCGACATCGACCCAGCCGGGCCGTTTCGCCGGCGCTCGCTTCTGGAAGATCGCTTCCTCTTCGATGCCCTTGACGAAACGCTTCAGGATCATGGGCCGCCCGGCCGCACCTCGCAGGGCGCCGTCGGCGACAGAAAGGTAGTAACGAATCAGGTCCAGTTTCGTGTGGCCGGCCCGTCCATCCTGATCGGGAAAGATCATTTTGTCGGCGTGGGTGACCTCAACGTGGCGGTCGCCCACTTCGAGTGACACTGGCCCCATTGGATCGATGGTAATTCCGGGGAATCCTGAGGTCACGGCGCGCACGCAGCCCTAGGGTGAAGACATGCCTAATCTCATCGATGTGCCCGGGCAAGCGGTGGCCAAACTCCAGCAGTATTTGGAGCGCGGGACTTCCGAATTGCATTACCTCCGCAAGATCATCGAGGCCGGGGGGCTTCGGCTGGAGCCGCCGCAGACCTACGCCGCGCTGGTCGCCGAGTATCGAAAATGGGGCGAGATCGGCATGCTGCCGTCGTTCAACGCCAGGCGCACACCTGATCGGGCGGCGATCATCGACGACGAGGGCACCCTGACCTACCAGGAACTGGACGAGGCCGCCAATGCGCTGGCCCACGGTTTGTTGGCCAAAGGTGTGCGTGGCGGCGACGGTGTCGCGATCCTGGCCCGCAACCACCGCTGGTTTGCCGTTGCGGAATTCGGGTGCGCGAGAGTCGGGGCCCGCATCATCCTGCTCAACAGCTCGTTCTCCGGTCCGCAGATCCAAGAGGTCGCCGAGCGTGAAGACGCCAAGTTGCTGATCTACGACGACGAGTACACCAAGGACGTCAATAAGGCCGAGCCGCCACTGGGCAAGCTACGGGCGCTCGGTACCACCCCGGACAGCGACGAGCCGTCCGGCAGCACCGACGAGACGTTGGCCGACGTGATAGGTCAAAACAGCACATCGCCCCCACCGAAAGCCAGCAAGCATTCGTCGATCATCATCCTGACCAGCGGCACGACCGGGACCCCGAAGGGTGCCAACCGCAGCCTTCCGCCGACATTGGCGCCCATCGGCGGAATCCTGTCGCACGTTCCATTCAGGGCCAACGAGACGACCTCGCTGCCGGCGCCGATGTTCCACGCGCTGGGTTTCTTGCACGCCACCATCGGGATGTTCTTGGGCTCGACGCTGGTGTTGCACAGCAAGTTCAAACCGGCCGGCGTGCTGAAGGACATCGAAGAACACCAGGTGACAGCGGTCGTCGTCGTGCCGGTGATGCTGTCGCGAATGCTCGATGCGCTGGAGAAGCTGGATGACAAGCCCGATCTGTCGAGCTTGCGGATCATCTTCGTCTCGGGCTCGGCGCTGGGTGCCGATGTCGCAGAGCGGGCGCTCAAGGCATTCGGTCCGGTGGTGTACAACATGTACGGCTCCACCGAGATCGCCTTCGCCACGATCGCCGAACCCAAGCACCTCCAGCACAACTCGTCGACGGCGGGACCCGCGGTCAAGGGGGTGAAGGTCAAGATCTACGACGACAACGGCAAAGAGTTGCCGCAGGGCGAAGTAGGGCGGATCTTCGTCGGCACGTTCTTCCCGTTCGAGGGTTACACAGGCGGCGGCGGGAAACAGATCATCAACGGCCTGCTGTCATCGGGCGACGTCGGCTACTTCGACGAGCGCGGGCTGCTCTACATCAGCGGCCGCGATGACGAGATGATCATCTCTGGCGGCGAAAACGTCTTCCCCGCCGAGATCGAGGACTTGATCAGTGGACACCCCGACGTCGTGGAGGCGACCGCAATTGGTGTCGAGGACAAGGAGTGGGGTCACCGGCTGCGCGCCTTCGTGGTGAAGAAGCAGGACGCCGATCTCGACCAGGACACCGTCAAGCACTACGTCCGCGACCACCTGGCCAAATACAAGGTGCCGCGGGAAGTGATCTTCCTCGACGAGTTGCCGCGCAACCCGACCGGGAAGATCCTCAAGCGCGAGCTGCGCGAGATCGACGCGGACTAGGTTCGCGGTTAGCCGTCGAATCCCGTTGCGCCGTCGAGTTGTTCGCGCAAGATGTCGAGTTGTCCGCTGTGACGGGCAGTCTCCTCGATCATGTGCACGTAAATCCAACGCAGCGAGACTGCGCCGAAGAGGTGATGCGGCACCTCGTGGTCAAGCGGATATTGCGCGGCGATTCGACGGGACTCGTCGCATTGGCCCCGGTACTCGGCCAGCAGTGTCGGCAATGATTCCTCCGGGAGGAATTCGAACTCCCAGGAGCGTTCGTGTGCGCGACGGTTGTTGTTGCTTCGTTCCTGAAGAAGTTGTTCGAACCAGCCGTACTCCGCCCAGCGCAGGTGCTTGATCAGTCCGCCCACCGTCGTCGCCGACGGGACGAGTGCGCGACGGGCGTCGGCATCGGAAAGACCGGAAACCTTGCGCACTGCGATGTCTCGATAGTCGTCGAGAAAGGCCTCCAGTGTGGCGCGCTCTCCGACTAGCTGTTGCTGGCGGCGATCAGGATGCTGAGTTTCTGCCATGCCGGCGAAGCTAGCACCACGTCGTCCTCCGTGAGATCAGCGCCGTTCCCGGATGCTCCGGGTCACTTCCGCGGACAGCTTCGCGTCGACCAGCAGCAACTCGATGAGCGCACAGAGGACTTCCTGTCCAGTGACGCGCGCGTATCCGAGCCGGTCGGCGGCTTCTCGCTGCCAGATGTCGAGGGCCCGATGGGTGGCGGGGGACAGGTCGACGGTGCGGCGGGTGCGCTGGCCGCGTGATGACGGTTCGGGTTTCTGGTGGTCGAGACCCGGGCGGATGCTCGTGAGGCGTTCGGTGCGCGCCGAGGCGTCGGCGCGGGTGGCCGGTTTGGATCGAAACGATGGCGAGCTGGGTTCCATGCGGGCGGGACCCTTCGGTCGGCAGTGAGTTTTCAGTAGGTCAGGACATCAGTATGTCCGCCGAGGCGGAGTTATGCACCCATGGCCGCGCGGCGCGGCGTGTCCGCAGCGTAGCCGGCGGAGGACGAAGCCAGCGCGATCTAGCATTGCTATGAATTACGAAAGACAGATGTACGCTGGACCTACTGGCGTCGCTTCTGAGTTCGCTATGCTGGCTCATGAATATTGAGTATAACGCAGATGGTCTTGGTCCATGCTGGGCGCATATCCCAATTAAGGAGTTACGGAGTCACTGACATCAGTGAATCAGTGGATGGCCTTTGAC
>Ga0302325_10022184_pt1 | contig 13295 bp, 17 predicted proteins | sample Palsa_T0_2_FD_201948 | JGI IMG/M metagenome (GOLD analysis project Ga0302325, IMG submission 201948) | Peat permafrost microbial communities from Stordalen Mire near Abisko, Sweden - Palsa_T0_2 | ecosystem: Environmental > Terrestrial > Soil > Palsa > Peat permafrost | place: Sweden: Abisko... | reverse complement strand
AACGGAAATGTACAAGCTGATAGTGCTCGCCTACGTTCTAATGGCCAACGGAACGCCAATGCAGATGACACTCGTACCCGGCACATTTCGAATGTGACTCTATGTGAAACGGCGGGGAAGGCTATAGATAGCGGGCCCGCATCGACAAACAGTGGTGAGCAGCAAGCTAATGATGAGCGGGTCGCATATATCTGCGTTCCGATGGGAGTTGTGAAATAAAGCAATGTTCTGAGCGCCGGGCAGCGAACCCCCTCCTGGCGCCTTCAGCGCGCCAAGGCGTACTACGCGCTCGGCTGCGATGGTGTTGGTGTTGTGTCGAAGCAGCTCGGCTCGCCCTATCAGAGACGATCAGCGCTGGTTCAAGGTCAAAAATCCGGACGCGCGCTCAGGCTGTAGAATAAGCTCTGTGCGCCTAACGCCATCCCACGCGGAGTAATGCATCGGGCTAAGGGTGCGGATGCGTAGAGGCGCGGAACCGGCTCCCCTCGGCTGCATTTAACCTTTGGTCACCGCCTTCGAACCTCGGTGGCTGAGGCCTCGCGGATCACCTAAAGCCCCCCAGCCCCCCTCCGTGGGGCCTCCTATTCTCACAACGACGCTCTTGCAGTGCGTCGTACAATCGTCAGGTAAGCAGTGTCCGAATGTTTTGGCTCAGGTGAAGAACATGATTATGGAAAGATGCGTTGGGTTCGCAAGGCAAACGAGGTTTGTGATCTTTCTGGTTGTGTTGGGTGCAGGCCTAATCCTCAATAGCTGTTCAAAAGATCTTGGTTCCGGCGAAGGCTGGAACGGCCACAGCGGCGCGACAGCCGAATGAAAACTGTTGGAACGCTGCACACGACTCCTTGGCGCAATCCCGAACCACGGCAGGCGCGCGGGCGGCCCGACACCTATACTTCCTTCTCTACCCACGCGTCTTTTTTCTCCCATTCATGAATTTTCGAGCACGCCGGGCACCGCAACAGTAATACGATCCCCGACAGCGATTCGAATTTGATTGTTTCTGTTTTGAGGCCTGTCGGGACGCTGCTCCCGAAATGAGGGCGGCGGATCATGATAGCGGGCATTCCGCGCGCCCTGCAATGAACGGACCAGAGAATAGCCGAATGTCCCGAGGGCAAAGCGCGCTGGCTGGTCGCCATCCCCCGGCTTATCACGATCCCCGCAGGTGATGGCCTCTACCCGGCGGTCGGGGTGTGAATTTAGTGGATTCAGTGGATAACTTCATTCTTTAGCAACGAAAGGGGCACTAGCTCTTCACGTATGCTTGTAGAACAAGCTCTTGTATGAACGGACGCAAATGGTTGCTGAAACTAAATTTCCGCCATTCCTAATTGCAGCGCCACGCTGCCCCAAATGCGGCGCGGAGACGATCCTCGTCCGCGTATTTCCCGATCGACCCGGTTATGATCAATGCTTGTACGAGTGCCCTAAGTGCGAGCACGAAGTGACGGAGGTTGGTCAATTTAGAAGGACCGCCGCTCTGTTTCGCGTGCGGAACGTGTCTCGCTTGTTAGGGTGACAGTTTATGTCGGCACTCCAAGTCGTTGAGTCATTCCGGCGCCGAGCCGTTCCCTTTCGGCGGCAAGTATCCATTGCGCGTGACGGGTCAGATTTTGTTGTGGCTTTCCAGCCGGACAATGTCGTGGTGTTCAGACACAACGCGGCGCATGCATTGCGAAAGCTTTGTTACCAGCTGCGATGGGAAATCGTAAGCGACACAGCAGCAGACCCTAACGAACCTGCGTCTTGGTAACGGCAGCTAACCAGCTTCCAAGACTGAGTGTCGGATGTGACGCCGAGCCAGCGCGGGCCGGCCCGGCGGCGCTTCCGCAATCTCTCATGACCTCGCACGGTCTTGCTGAACCTGAAGCACAGCGCACTTAAATCCCAAGGTTGAGCATACCGACCCCAAGAAAATTCGCGGTCGATCAAATTGACTGTCCGACATCCAATCGTCCCACCATTTCCAGCATGATCGCGCGCGCCTGCTGGCCGCGAACGATCGGCGTTCGTGCGCGGGCTTGTATTTACCGCTTTGTGGATGACTTGAATTTGCGATCGCCCAATCGCGCCTGAATGAACGCAGCCCTGCCGTGCCTCATGCCATAGATGCCCCCTGCAAGGCCTGCTTTTTCCATTTGGTCATAATAAGCGTTCCACACTTCCAGAGTGGCCCAGCGCTGCCTTCGATCGCGGAACCCACGACTTGAGCTTATTAAGCCAGCTTGTGCCAACCGAAAAAGGGAGCGCCGCGCTGCTGAAAGTTGCGCCTCGGTGACCACAGTGACGTTTTCGGCGTTAGGCGTGAGCCTGTAGGCGATGGCCGCAAACTCGAAAGTCGAGACAGGTTTGATTTGCTCGGGCAAACTGTCCAACAGACGGCGCTGGATGCGTCCCATTCCTCGGCTCATCGGATTGGCCCGCCATCTCTAAGTGTTGTGTTTCATACTAAAACGTTGTGAAACACCCGCCAATCAGGACAACACAGGGAAGTCTGGAGATCGAATGGCGCCGGTAAACGAGATTGTCGAGATCAAGCTCGCTCGTAATGGTGACGGCAGCATCAATCGGGCCGCGCCCTTCGTCGTCGTTGCCGAGGGCGGAGAGCGCGACGGCCTTTACATCGACGAGCCCGCCGTCATCGCGCAGTTCGCCGATGATGAAGACGCCGCTCGGTTCGAGGCGACTTGGGACGGAGAAGAGTGGCAGTTCGGACGACGGGTGCCACATGCCTGAGTGCGCCGCCTGGTCCACGCCCCTGCCCCGGCTGACCACCGACGCTCAAGACGTTGGCCGACGTGCGCAAGCTAATCAGTCATATTCCGAAAGAGCGGCGGGAGGTTTGTTGGCCACCGGCCGAGTGAGAGGCACCTGAAGGAATAGCGGCCCCGGCGGGGGACGCCGGGGCCATGTGCGGAGTGAGGATTAGCAACAGCAATCACTTTACTCTCAGCCGTGTTGGCTGCGCTGCGACGCAATATGGAATCCCCGCTATCCCCACTATCCACAGAGACTCATTCCTTAAAATTCCCATCACTGAATGCGGTCCCGCGCTTCATCTGCGGCGTGTGAGGGCAACGCTCCGATATAGATAGAGCTTTCGCATTTTTATGGCTCCGACTAACATAGTTCCCGTTATGGCGCTATTTGGTTGGATTTTCGGTCGCCCGCATGGGCGCGGTGTCTTGTTGGGCGACGGCAACTTCGAGTTTCCCGTCGTCGGAACGAGCTTTCATCAAGACGCGCTCGACCGCATCGCCGGCGTCCGGGCAGGCGGCGGATCCCGCCGCTATTGCGCTGCGCTTCTAGCGCCCGAACTAGATCACCCCGGGGTCGCCATCAGTATTGGCGGCGTCCCGGTCGGGCACATCGATCGCGAACATGCGCTCGAGTTTAGTGACGCGCTTCGCCAGTCCGGCTACGCCGATGCCGCATGTGAGGCGGTTATCGTTGGTGGTTGGCTTCGCGGAGCCGCGGATTGGGGTTGGGTTGGCCTTCGTCTAAACGCGGCGCTTCCGTTCCATATCATCTCGGTTGATCAATACAACCGCGCGCCAAAACCAACACTGAGAGTGAGTGCCAAAGCTTCGAAGGCCACCGCCGCTGGTCCGCACGCTGCCTGATCGTTCTTTCTAAGCCCGAACACGCACGGCCCCAGCCCTATCGGGCGTGGCAAGATGCTAAAGGCTTTTCTTGCCTGGTTTAGCCTCTGACATCCACGGCAATATTCCTTTATTTGGAGTCGCCCTGCAAAAGCTCGCTTTTCCGAGGTGATGGAGTTTGTGGCCGCGGTGCCGGACGGTTGAACCGCAGGCGGCACCAAGTGCGCGACATTGCAACATCCGGGCTGGATGGGCTAACAGATCGGCTTTCCGCCTTGGCCGATGCTGAAGGTCGCTCAGTCCAAGATGCCCGATGCCTAAAAATCCAAACTGGTCGCAATCCCTACCTCGGCCAATCACGATCCCGCAGGTGATGACGCTCAGGACTCTGGCCGACGTGCGCAAGCTGATTGGTCACTTTCCTAAAGAGCGGCGCGAGCTTTCAATCTGGCAGCACGTCGAGACTACACTTCAAGCCTGTGCTGCCGGCGACCACACCGTGGACATAAGCGTGGCGCTCAAGCTCGCTCTCTTGGCCGAACGCGTGCCGTATGTGACGGAGTGATGTACCACTAGATGTCAGCGAACCACGTCAATCTAACGGTGGGACCGTCTTCGCCTCTTGGTGCTCGCCGACTTTTCGGCTTCGGCTATCTTCAGAGCGGCAACATGAGCCGCATGGATTATTCGGCGCCTGCTGGCGAGAAGTTCGTCCCCAGCTCTCTCGAAATCGGCAACACCGCCCGCCGGGGCCTTTTCAATTAGTGCAGAATGTTCGTACCTTGTTCCCTGCTTTCGGTCACTTCATTTGAACTTCAACTGACGCATCGGGGCTGGTCCCAACACGCGGCCGTCTGGCTTTATAACGGTCACGACTTACTGCGGTACCTCGACGGTCTCGTTACCGGGAGGGAATCTTAGTGTTGGCCCACTGAAGCGTTCGAGCACCGGCGCCCAGTGAAAGCCCGGTCGACGGCGCTGACTGCGCCTCAAATGGGCATGACGCAAAATTTGTTCTTTGCGCCATCCTATCGTAAACGTACATTTAACAAGCCGTTGGATAATAGCGCATGCATATCTCTCCGCAAATCAGCGCCGCAGCCATCGTTCCCCCGGGCACTTCAATCCGCTTATTTTTCGAGCGGATTAACTTAAGGCGCCCGCTACTCTAAGCCTTGCCTGAGACAGGGGTGTTATGAATCACACTGGCTGGATTTTTATGGGGGCCATCATAATCTATTTTCTGCCGACGATTTCGGCTGCGCGCCACCCCAACAGCACCCCCATTTTCGCGTTAAATCTCTTCCTAGGCTGGACCGTTATTGGATGGGTTATGGCCTTTGTTTGGGCTTGCACTGCACCAAGCATTCGCGAAAGCTCGGACGAGATTCAGCGTGATCAAAGCGCGTTGCGACGGAACGTCAATTCCTCGCAGCGCCGTTGGTAAAGCGAGTCCTCCGAAATAAACGCACCCCAAGTCACGCTATCGCGAGCGCCGTGTGCACGCGCCACTCTTTCGGCCCGCAAAGCTATTCCGAGTGAGAGGCACCTGAAAAGATAGCGGCCCCGGCGGGGGACGCCGGGGCCATGTGCGGAGTGAGGATTGGAAACAGCAATCACTTTACTCTCAGCCGTGGTGAAAGCTCTGACTGATGTTTTCGAACGTGATGACGACTAATTTTCGCTGGCTACAAAGACTGTGCGCAGCTGCAGTGCCTTGATGACGCTTTTGGTAGGCGGTTTCAAATTGTTGAGGACTTTACTCGCGACCGTGCGATTAACGCCGGTCTTTTTGCACCACGCAGTGACACTGTCCGCCCGTTGCACTTCAGCACGCAGTAACGGAACGACGTCTTTGAGTTACTTGATCCTCTACGAAATCGGGTAGTTTACGATTTACGCTGTCCACACTGTGGCAATGTAGGGACCTACGTACCCCAGCAGGTGTCCCGCCAATTGGTTCGATAATATGCAGCGCGCAGAAACCAGCCCCTTGCGGGGCCGCAATCATGGGCACGGAAACGATGTAAAAATTGATGAGATCGAGCCAAACTTTTTCCCGGCAGTTCACTCCACCGATGTGGATTTCAAGTCCCAAGACCAAATCGAATTAGTCCTGATTACTCCGTTGAAGGGAGTGCGGTTAGGATCAGAATTAGATTGGACAGGGTGAAGGCGCAGACTCTCGCGGCCCAGCTAAATGAAACGCTGGGCTGATTAGCTGGCCACCCGGCGCGATTGCCCGTGTGCGCACGCGCCACTTACCCGTCCCTATGCCGAGTGAGGGGCATAAAAGCATAATGGCCCCGGCGGGGAAACCGGGGCCATGTGCGACTGGGGATTTGAAACAGCAATCAGTTTACTCTCATTCGTGTTGGCTGTGTTGCGCCGCAATTGAAATCCCCGCTATCCACAGAGTCTCATTGCTTAAAGTTGCCAACAAAAAAAAGCCCCAGCGAATGCCGAGGCCGAAGTTGGACCATTGCGCACTTAATTTACTGCCAGCCGTATTGCGGTGCAAGGCCTCGACGGCCGCACCGTGAAGCCGCTGAGAACATCTGCGAAACCTAAGAAAAAACACGCGCAAGCGCGATCTATGGCTTGACCGGGTCGTTCATTAAATCGCCATTAGCGACCCTTCGCCTTGGTTGATTTTGTCTGATCGTTTCTGACTACAAAGACTATGCGCAGCTTCAGTGCCTTGATGATGCTCTTGGTGAGCGGTTTCGAATTGTGAAGGACTTTACTGACGATCGTCCGATGGATGCCGGTCTTCTTAGACCAGGCGCTCACGCCGCCCGCCTCTTGCACTTTAGCGCGCAGTAGCGAGACGACGTCTTTGACTTCCAGTGTGCGCGGCAAGCGGGAAATCAGAAGCCTTTCGTCCGCCTGTCTGTGAGCATCAGCGTGCCCAACACCATAACGCCAAGGACAAAGACGACCACAACGGCAAGAGCCATGCACTTACCTCACCTGCTCCCGGCAAGCATGGACCAAATAACAGGGCGGCTCAAGACGCAACGCTCGATGTAAAGACCGGCCCGTAATACCAGGGCGGCGCGACGAAATGGTCTGAATTCATCGCTATCGGCTTGCTCGGTGCGTTGGCCGCATTCGTTCTTTCACCCTCGTGTTTCGGAGGGGGATGCCGTGAGATCTTTGGCATCACGTGAATTCGCTTACCGAAAACGGGAAAACGCCAATCCAACGCAGGCTAAAACATAAAATTCGAAACAAGATGCAGCACATTCAGAAACGAATTTTTGCTAGCCTTCCCGTGCTGTGGGTCACACCCGCCCCTGCGCCCTCTAAGGAAGCCTCGGCGTGCCCCGCTGCGGCTTCCTTTTCATTTCTGAGCGTCGCCTTAGGTAGAGCGCACCAGTTATCAGTTTACGGCGTCATGCAGACGCACCCAATGCCTCCTCGAGCGCAAGACGGCCTAACAGTCGCCGAATAAATAACTTGCGGTCAGCAACCATGGCTTTATCTAAGTATCTGTAGTTACGAATATTTTCAATTTGTAGAAAAACAACTTTTACGAGCATAAAATATAGACACAACTAATCCACTAGGCATTTGTTGATGCCGGTCTTGTGCGGCTCTGATAGCTGACAGCCAGTTGGCGTCATCCGATCGATATCTTCCGGAGAGTCAACGTCGAAATGGAGGAGGAATTTCACGCCGGTCGGGTAGGAATATGCCTGGTCAGCATCAACAGCACTCGCGCGAGTGATTACTGCCCGCGCCGTCTCGTAGTCTGAGTAGCGGAGGGGTCGCCAAGCAGCCGCCTACCTACTACTGGCCCAGAACCAAGACGCTGGATGTCAGTATCCACTCTGCGGCGGTTGAGGCCATGACACATTGAGACCGCATCCCTTCTAATGGGGCGGCGTTTGAACTCCAGGCGGTATTCCACGCTTCTGAGCATCCAGAATATTGAACTTCATGCCATTGGCCATAATCATGTCACCGGGTCTTTGGTCCCCTGTACATTGACTAAGCCATTTGGCCTTCATCGTCATGACAGGCGTGCTGCCGCCCTGTGACGTCAGGGTCATTGTATAGGCGCTGTCGAAGCTCCCGGTAATAACCGCGTGCGTAGATTGGCTTTTGCCAGCGATCACACAAGTGGAATCAATTGTTACTGAATCTCCCGATTTTTGCACATCACGCTTAGGGCAATCTCTCTGGCCATTCGGACCACCGCGGGCCTGCATCATTTGGTCAGTGGCAGCATCAACGCATTGTCGCATTACTTGACCTGGAACGTTGCCATCACCGAAGCTCATCGAAATTTCCCACAGGCCAGGCTTGCGCGACGGCATATCGACCGACCAGGCCGCTGTCGCGAAGGAGATCAGAACGAAAAAAGATATTGTCGCAAGCCGTGCCATGCGGTCCTCCTTCCACTTTGCGTGCGATGCCTGTTAGCATGAGCGGCGACTGACCGATTAGGAAGGTGTCAGGGTGCTCACCCACAGACATCAAGTCAAAACAATTCGTTCGCTTTCAGGGGCATGACGGACATTCCGGTACCGGCTGAAAGCTTCGTCTCGGTCGAGTCTGACCCGGAGCCGGCGTCTGACCAGCATTTCGACATATCGCAGAACACAGAAGCCGCCCGTGCGGCGTCCTTTCGTTGATTTGGACAACCTCAGTTTCATTTGTTTGGCACAAGTGACCCTATCTTTAGATATATTGACTCGATGTTTATTTGGTCGTTTTATCGGTTGGTGCGGGAATAACCGAGGCTGGAAAAGGCGTTTTGTAACAGAGGGGCGTACAATGCGTTTTAAAGCAATCTTCCTGATCGGTCTCGGCGCGTTAGTTACGAGTGGAATCGCCGCCGATCGCGCAAATGCTTACGTGATTGATTTCGAGGCAATACCGGCCCCACTAGGCGGCGCCTATACCTATCCGGGACCACTTGTCGTCTCCACACCCATCGGTAATGTGACATTCACTGGTGGCGAAGTCCTAAACAGCGCGTCTAATGCGCCTGCTGACGAATCAACCGTCTACTACACGAGCATCTTCGCCGCCAATACCACCAATCCAATTACAATCACTTTTCCCGTGAACATCACCGACTTGTATCTTAATCTCTACAATGGCGAAACGTATCCGGATACGTTCACCGTTTCGGACAATCTAGGCAACACCACCACCCAGACGCTGGTGAGCAATACGAGCAGCGGGAACACGCTGATCTCGTTCCCGGCGGCTGGTGACGTCGTAACGATCTCGACAACAGACCCCAGCTTCGACTTTTTTATTGACGATGTCGCCTTCGACCAAGGTTTGGGTCCGAATGCAACAACTCCTCTTCCGGCTACGCTGCCTCTCTTCGCAGGCGGTCTCGGGTTCGTCGGATATCTGACACGCCGTCGCAAGCAAAATGCAAGGCAAGCTCTCGCTGCTTAGCTGAAACTAATAATCAGAGTTCGGAGAGGCCGCCGCTTGCAGGCTGTGTGAAAAGTAGAGGCTTCGGTTTTCCGGAGCCTCTTTTGTTTGGCTCAGACAAGATTGGCCCGCAGGGTTGCGGCACCGACCAGATTGATGGTCCGAATGATATTGTAGGCGAGTGGATGCGCTGAACGAATGAATGCCCGCTTTCAGGCCGATCCGACCCTGATCCGCCAGCGCCGATGCGCTGCTGTGCGTACGCTGAGCGCTGCTTCACCACTGACTTTTCTAAGCCCTCGGGTCAGAAACCTTCCGCCGGCGGTCATTCGTTTTATGGTTCCGAACGGGTGCCTCATGCAGATGACGGCTGCCTTCGCCATCGGGTATCTGACTCGCTTAGTTCTCACACAGCCTGCGTAAGGCGGTTTCTGTTGCGCGGTAGCTTTTCTCTAATTCTGAATCAGATCAGTTTGCGCCTTTGAGCTTACAGGACGTGCTGCACGTTACGATATTTCCATTGCCGCACGCTTTACACACCCTCACGCACTCGTCCAATCGCGTAACGTCGTAATTTGGAAAGAGCTTCGAGGTGCAAGCCTTCTCAGCATCGTCTTGGCCGCTCTCCGGCGAACAAGATACGACGGCAAGCGAAACTAAAATCAACAAGCTGATAGCGAGCTTTGGCAAGACTTGTCCCTGACGCCGAATGCACCCTTAGTGCATGATATTGTCAGGTAAGGGAAAACAGTCAATCGGCTACAAGTCAGTGTAGCAGCGCAGGCGGTCGTCCTTTGAAAAAAGGAAAGGAAGCCTCAGAAAATGAAAAACGCCTGCCTTTCGGCTGGGGTTCGCTTCCCTGTCGGCGCTCAGACAATGAACCGACCGGTTTACGGTAGAAGGCGTTTGTTACCCAGAAATTCCCTTTTCGACATTCGCTAGGAGCGCTCGTCTATGTCGGTAGTTGAATGAACAGCAGACATTAGGCGACCCTCATGTGTAGTGATTGACCCAGATGTATGGTCCGGCCGTGCGTTGCAAGAGAACTTCGCGGGTTGGCGGTGAGCGGTCTTGCATCAATGTATCCGGCCTCTGATTGGAGCGTGTTGTGCTCCGGGTATCATCGCCGACTATGATGTTCAATCGGCCGTGGAGCGGGAGTTGGTGCTGCGGTTAGCCAGTGTGCTGTGGCGACTTCGGCGCGCCACGACTATGGAAACTGGCCTTCTCGAAATTCAGGCTGACCATCTGCGAAATCTGAGGCGGGACCGCCCATCTCAACCAAAGCCGCAGCAAATTGATCCTGCGTGGCACGGGTGGGCTTATTCTGTCGATGCTGACGTGAGCCCACCATGCCCTGGCAGCGCCAAAACAACGCAGGTCCGGACGAACTTAGGTTCGAAATTTCTTCATTCCGCCACCGACCTAGCAACCTGCTTCTTGCGTCTGGCGAATCTGCCGAGCTTCCCGCTCGACCGGCTCAGTCGGTATGAAGCAATCCTGTGGCGCCAAGCCAGCCAGATCGTGTTTGCTCTCGATGTCTTGGATCGTCGCAAACCACAAGAGCGCAGGCAGCGTTGGGTTTGACCGGATAACCGCCCCTCTTGTTTTGAGGAATACAGTGATTTGCGCCGTTAAAATTGCAAATCATGCCGAGCAAGCCCGCACGCAAGCCGAAGCTGACTGACGCCGAGCGCCATAAGCGCTTTCTGGAAACGGCTAAGACGGTCGGGGCGTCGGACGATCCAAAGGCGTTCGATAAGGCGTTCAAGAAGGTTGTTCAGCCGAAGAGTCGACCGGCCCGCACTACTTAAAATCTGCCTTGGAAATCCTGTGCGTCGGTAAGTTCCCATTGCTTTGCCGGATTAATTCGACTGTGATTGAGCTGGCTGAGGTTGTGGTCCCGTCCGTGTCTTGTCGCACGGTCTGATCGAAATCGAGCAACTTATCGGCTTCGTTGAAAACGGTGTCGGCACCGAAATACTCCTCTTCGCTGCACCATGAAGTGCCGGTCGCGTATTTAAGAGTGTATGTGCCGAGCGGAACTGGAAACTGCCCCATTGATCCGCCGTGAAGGAAGTAGGAGCGAGCTGTGCGGCCATATCCGTCAACGAGCTTGATGAAGTAATTTGAGCCGGATGACGTTGTGATTGTCAGGTCTGCAATGTCCTGACCCCAATACGGACCATACCACCTGAAGATTCCCTCGTGGGGCTGGGTTTGGGCAGTGCAAACGTTGGTTCTCGTTGCGAGCGGCGTGGTGACGGAAGCCGCTGAATAATGTGGGCCGGACAGCAGCCACGCTGCAAGTAAACCGGGGATGGCGAGAAGCGCGACGATCGCAAGCGGCTTCCGCCACAAGTAAATGTCCCGCAAGCCCTTGATTGTCGCGCTTTCAGGAAGCGGCTGATGGCACTTGCCGCAATTTGGCACCTGCCGAAAAGAGTAAGCGCGCAAGCGATTGAGCGTGCCGCACCTTTCGCATCGAACTTCACGTGTAATGGGCAAGATAGGCCCCCGAACACCTACATCAGCATAGGAGAACGTGATGCCGGAGCAAACCGATAGCTTTCTGGCCGGAACGATCACCAAACGAATGGTCGATCAAAGCGGAACGGCGTGCTCGCGATCTCGACCTTCTCCGGCAATATCAGCAATTCGGGAATAATCACCGCCAAAACCGGCATCATGATCGGCGCTGGCGTCGGCTTTGCCGCAGGCGGCGCGATCGTCAACAGAGGCAATATTACCGGCACCGGCGGCACGGCGATCGATGCTTCAACGGCCACGAGCCGCGACGCAATCGTGGCGCTGTTGGTGATACCACCGGCGAAATTTGAAATTGATTGGTCCTCATCGCATGCATCGCCTTGCGGCAGATGGACGGTTTTAAAGGCTATTACCTCGTTTTCGGCGCGGACGACAGGGTGCTTGCTCTGTCATTGTTGGCTGACAGGGCAGTTGCCGAAGCTTCGACTCCGAAATTGATGCCGTGGATCAAGGAAAACCTCGGTCCGTTGTTGGCTTCTCCAACTGAAGCAGTCGATGGAAACGTACTCATCGCGGTCACATAGCCCTGATCCCATCCAGATTTTTACGCACTGTTGAGTACGTCATTCTGCAAAATTTTAGATCGTGATTTCTCCGCGCGCATCGGCCACTGCTCCGACGCCGGTGGTGGGATGCTTCGCCATGGCGTCGGCCAACCGAACCACTAGTCGGCGTGGCAACACACGGCGGCGAGCGCACTCACGCGCATTGGGTCTCGCTCGACAAGGCATCGACAGCGCACCTTGATCGTTGGGGGCTTAAGGCAGGCGCGTTCCTGTTGTTGCCAAAGCCCTAGCCGCAAAATAGCGGACAGATTTAATCCATCGATGCGATAGCTTCGGCTAGCCGACATCGTTATCACGAAGCGATCAGCCCACAGCTTGCGCCTATTACAGATAGGTCATCAGGCCCATGAAGCCTTCGTCCTGATGATCCTGATGATGGCAATGCAGAAGCGTGGGCCCAGGATCATTGGCGACAAAATCAAACTCGACCGTACTGTAGCGGGTCATGTTGATCGTGTCCTTCATCACGCCCGACGTGGTTTTATCCCCGACCTTCGTGATCTCGAACGTGTGGCGATGCAGATGCACCGGATGGTTATCACCGCTTTTGTTGTTCATCGCGATGCGATAGCGCTTGCCCACCAGCGTGGTGAACAAGGGATTGGTATCCGGCCAAGACTTGCCGTTGATCGTCCATCGGTTGTAGCCGCCGTGTCCGCCCGGCACTTTTTCAAAGGTGAGCTCCAGACGCTCGTCGGGTGACGGCGCCGGTCCATTCCCACCGAAGATCGTGTAATCCCACTGCGAGTTGGGCGGGGGCAGCCATTGCGGTTCGCCGCTTTGATTGGCGTATTCGACGACGACGCCGAGACCCATCTTGCGATCATCATCCTTGATCCCGCCAAATATCCATACGCCCGGCCGGTTCATCTCGACGACAACGTCAACCCGTTCCGCAGGAGCCAGGAACAGCGTGTCGACGGTTCGCGGCGACGGTACTGGATTTCCGTCAAGCGCGATCACGGTGAAGCGGTGACCTGCCAGGGCAATATTGATGTTTTCTGTCGGGCTGGCATTCAGCACGCGAAACAGCACGCGCTCGCCTTCGCGTACACGGATCGGCTCGCCGTGGCCGAGCATCTTGTCGTTGAAGGAAGCGGACGCGTAAAGCACCTCTAGGCCGTTATCGGGCGGCGGTCCTTTGCGAAGGTCCTGCATGCTGACCCACGAA
>Ga0302325_10022183_pt1 | contig 13296 bp, 10 predicted proteins | sample Palsa_T0_2_FD_201948 | JGI IMG/M metagenome (GOLD analysis project Ga0302325, IMG submission 201948) | Peat permafrost microbial communities from Stordalen Mire near Abisko, Sweden - Palsa_T0_2 | ecosystem: Environmental > Terrestrial > Soil > Palsa > Peat permafrost | place: Sweden: Abisko... | reverse complement strand
GCAATCCGTTCTTGAACGCGGACAGCTACAACGTCGTGGTCTACCCGGCTGGTCGCGGGTGGAGCTTTCGGGTCAGCAACCGGCTAACCGAGAAAATTCTGGCGAGTCACCGCGTGCTCGTTTCGATGGACGCGGCCAAGCTAACGGCTTTCGACGCTATGATCTTGATGAAAGAGCGAGGGGACTGAAGATGGCCTAGCGGTAGTTCGTGTAACATGCGGCCGCTCTGGTCACGACGCCCGTCGCGCCTTGATGATTTCTTTTTCGACCTTCCTCGGCGGAGGCGGCGGGTTTGCTGCTGGTGTCTCGGCGCATTCCGCGTCGGCGCCGAATCGCGCGGCTAGGCCGCTCGATCTGGAAGCGATGTCCTCTGAGCGACTTATCGGCCAGTGTCGACGTTTTACGGACCTACCAGACGACCGCTCTGGAGGCCGAATCTGGGCCGGAGAGCGGAACTTATGGGCCTGATTCCACGGAGGCTCGCATACGATTCCTTCAGAGCCCCGCTGCACGCGAAGCCATTCGCTTCGGATGAGACCCGCCAACGATGCGAACAGCTATTCGATCGACGGTGCTGCTTCGACGATCCAAACGGACGATTGCGTGGGAATTACACGCTGCAGCGTGAAACCAGACTCGGATAACAGGCTGGCGAACTCGTGCTCGGTGCGCTCCCGCGCGCTCCGAACATGGCCATCATCTGGGTGTCCACCAAGTAGTCGGTCGGTCGGCCCCGCGGCGGATCCGGCTCCAGAATCCGCTCGCAAATGAGCAAGATCCCATTCAGTCCGGCAGGCACGCAGGATGCGCAGGCAGTCCTCATCCGACCAATCATGCAGTACGCGAACCAGCATGTAGATGTCCGCGCCGGACGGAATTTGGTCGAAGAAGCTACCACCAATCGCCTCGATGCGTCCGGTCAACGTCAGCTCGTTTTGGCAGCTCGTCGTGAAAGGCAGCATTCGCGCCACGTTTCTGACACGTTTCCGCAAACGATCTGTCACCCCGTGAGCGCCGACGGCGTCCATTGGGCCAAAGACCCCAATAACCCATGTCTTCTAATCTATGAAGCCTCGACTGGCGCTTGGGTCCCGCCCGAGTAGAAATCGAAGATGCTTGACTAGGCGATTTTCCTCCCGAGTGCACTGGGGATGGCTGCAAAGCAAATGCTCCGGCTTATCCAAAGCGATTTGCAAGAGCATGGAGCTTGTCCTCGAGCCGTCAATTCAAACCGGCTATCGCTCTGAGCAAGGTCTCGTGGGTGAATTGCGATGTTCGCTGATCGGCAACGACCCGTCCAAGCCGCAGAACGACGACGCGATCGGTGACGTCCAGCACATGCGCCAGCGTGTGCGAAATGAAAACGACGGCAAGCCCACTTCGACCTGCCTGGCGGATGACTCCAAGCACGTCAGCCGCTTGACGGGCGCCAAGGTGATTGGTCGGCTCATCGAGGAGAATCACCTTCTTCGCCCAAGCGATTGCCCGCCCGATCGCGACCGCTTGCCGTTGGCCGCCGGAGAGCTGCGACACCGTGCGGCTGGGACCCGGCATGGCGATGCCGACGCGCTCCAGTTCCTTCCGGGCTCGGCTATACATGTCATCCTCATCCAGAAAGCCAAGGCGGCCGAGGAGGCCTTTTTTGAGGATTTCCCGGCCGAGGAAGATGTTGGCGGCGACGGTGAGCTCCGGTGCAATGCCCGAATCCTGGTAGACCGTCTCGATTCCAGCTTTCAATGCATCGTGCGGCGACGACCAGCGAGCTTCCCGATTGTTGAGGAAGATCCGCCCCGTATCCGGCGTATAGGCTCCGGATAGGATCCCAACCAGCGTCGACTTGCCAGCTCCATTGTCGCCAACGAGCCCGACCACTTCGCCGGCATCAACGGAAAACGCGACATTCTCGAGTGCGACGACATTGTTGAAGTGTTTAGTGATGCCTTCAGCCGCATAAAGCGGGCGCCCGCCTTCCGCTCTTTCGGGAGAGGTCAAGCGCGTTCCCTGCCCATGCCGCCGATGCCCTGAACGCCGACCGCGATGGCGATCAGCGCGGCGATCACGACCTGTTGCCAGTTGGGCTCCACGCCAATCAGGATCAGACCGCTGAGCACGGATGTTGTGATGAGGGCGCCCATGATCGACCCGGTCATGCGGCCCGCTCCGCCTTGTAAGCTCATACCGCCGATCACGGCAGCGGCGATGGAGCTGAGCTCGCCACCTCGGCCTGAGAGCGGCGAACCCGACCCAAGTCGGAAATAGACGAAGGCTCCGGCAAGAGCCGAAAGCACGCCGGAAAGCATATAGATCCTGATGATATGCGCGTTCAGATCGATCCCGGCGGCCCGTGCGGCAAAGAAGTTAGAGCCGACCGCGTAGGTCCACCTTCCAAATCGGGTTCTCGACAGTGACGCCCAGGCGATGACGAGGATCAGGAACGCCACGACGACGGGCGTGGTGAAGACGCCGAGAAATCTACTGCTGCCGAGCAGGATCACCTCGCGCGGACCGCCGGCGACCTCAACGCCGCCGGTGATGACAATCGTCAGGCCTGCTGCGGCGCCCATCATCGCAAGCGTCGCGATGAAAGGCACTATTCGTGCGTAAGCAATCAAAAGCCCGTTCAGGAGTCCGATGAAGGCTCCTACGCACATGGCAGCGCCAAGGCCGAGAGCGATCGTCACAGCCGGGTTAAAACCGGAATCGTTCAAGGTACGAATCACCAGCGCCATCGCCACGCCGGCGAGACCGAGCACGGAACCAACCGAAAGATCGATTCCGCCGGAGGCGATGACGAAGGTTTGACCAGCCGCCATCAGCACGACCGGAGAGAAATCCTGCAGAATATTTGCCGCCGCAGCCAGCGAGAAGAAGCGCGGATTCACCGCCGAAAACACGGCGACCATCGCGGCGAAGATCGCCGCCAGTAGCACATCCTGCCTCCGCACGGTTGCACCGAGCCGGTGTTTCCAGCCGTGAAGCTCCTCGCTCGACCGCAGAGACACTTGCTTATCCCCGCGGCCGGCAAGGGCGAGTGGCAGACCGGTGGAGCCTATTGCACGTACATGTACTTTTCGGTCTCCGGAAGATTCTCTTTGGTGATCACGACGTTTGGGATCACCACGGTCTTCTGGATGGAGCCCACGTCCTTGCCGGTAATCTTGTCATAGGCGTACTGAAGGGCGAGATCAGCCTCCTTCGCCGGCTGCTGTGCGACCAGCGCTGTGAAGATGCCTTCCTTCAGCGCATCGACTTCGGTTTTGTAAGCGTCGTAGCCGATAAGCTTTACCTCGCCGGCCTTGTTCGCGTTCCGCAAGGCCGCGACTGTTCCCGTTCCGCTCGTCCCGTCGAGAGCAAAGATGCCGGCGAGATCAGGATATTTGAGGAGGATCGTGTTGACCGCCGAAGTTGCATTAGCCGGCTGGCTGTTTGCGTATTCGATGCCGACAATCTCAATGTTGGGGTGCTGTTTCATAGCCTCGCGAAAGCCCTTTTCGCGCGCGACGTCGGTCGTCGCAGATGGCGAACCGGACATGATGAAGACCTTGCCCTTGTCGCCAATCAATCTCGCCAACGTTTCCGCCGCCTGGTGGCCGCCATCAATGTTGTCTCCAGTGATGAAGGACGTCAGGTAGCTCTGATCAGCGACCGTTGTATCGACTGTGATCACAGGGATCTTCATCGACTCTGCTCGGGTCACGGCTGGCTGCATCGCGTTAGGATCTGTCGGCACCAAGATTAGGGCGTCGACGCCATTGGTCAGGGCAGCATCTACGAATGGCATCTCGGTCTGCGGCGAATAGTCAGAGGCACTCCCCTGCCACATCAGATTGACGCCGAGCTCCTTGGCCTTGTTGCGTGCGCCAAGCTCCATGGCCTTGAAGAACGGGTCGGACGCAATTCCCGGGACGAACCCGATCGTAATCTGTTTCTTGGCCTCGTCGGCGGACGCAGACGCGGCAAGGAAATGGAAACCGAGCGCCCAGATGGCCAAAGCGCAACCAACTGCCTTCGTGGAGGCCCGGGGCGCGGGCTGCGCGCAAACGAGGTCGGTTGCACTATTCCTGATCATTGCTCTTCCTCCCAATTGAAGCCGTATGTGCCGGCTTTCGCTTCATCAGATGTCGGTTCGCTCAGTCCGGCCGTGGCCTTTCCTCTAGGAGATCGAAGGCCGACTAGCATACGCTGCATTGCGTGATACTCACTGTCAATGCGAAGCTGTCGTTCAAGGTTTAGGCCGAACGGCTATGGCCAGGTTCAAATGCGCTTTCCGACTAACAAGCCGAACGCCTTCTGATGGCCTTCAAAACGATTGGATGGTTGTCGCGAGCCGCTGCAATGTGCCGACTCTAAGGAGACCGTAGAGTAACCTGGCTTCCGACAGGGAGTCGGCGCGAGAATTGATGTCGGCGGCGATCACGCCTTGGCCTTCATCTCCAATTTACGCATCGCATGGTCTTGTTCCGGCTCGGCAAAGTCGTAACCAACGAGCACTCCGCGCTTTTCACGCACGAAACACTGCTCGACGCCATCGTCAAGACGAGGGCCGGCCATTGGATAAGCGGAGCCGGTGATGCGCAACTGGCTTCACCGCGCCGTCGACGCTCGCGCAACCAACGTGGCAGGCACGATCGTCCGAATGCCACCCGGTCCGTCGTGGTGCGCCATCTTGGCGCGGAGGAGTTCGATCGCCTTGTCGACCATCCGCGAGGCGTCCTGAATCACGGTGGTCAAACCGTAGGATGGCCAGGCGGCCGCCGGGATGTCGTCGAAACCCGCAACGAGGACATCCTCCGGCACCCTGAGACCGAGATCGGTGCGCAGCGCGTCCATCGCCCCCATGGCCATAAGATCGTTGGCGCAGAACAGAGCATCCGGCGGCCGGGCGTCGGTGAACAGGGCGAGCGCCGCCGCACGGCCGCCCTCGTAGCGGTAGTCAGCTTCCGCGAAGGCGAGGGGTTGGACTCCGTTCTCTGCGAGCCGATCGCGAAAGCCGGCGAACCGGTCCTTGCTCGCAGAACTGTTGGCCGGACCCGCAATGAAACCGAAGCGCGTCGCGCCGCGCTCGATTAGATGGGCTGCCATGGCACGGCTCGCCCCGACATTGTCGGAGGACACGGAAGAGACCCAATTGTTCGCAAGCGCGGCATTGAACAGCACGACGGGAATCTTGAGTCGCGCCAAGTCTTGCGCGGCCGCGCCCGACATCACCGCGAGTGCGCTTACGATCGCGTCAACGCGATAGCTCGACAGACGCGGGATGATACCGTCGAGCGTGTGACCGCTGTCCGTGTACATTAGGAGCACCTGATAGCCGGCTTCTTGCAAGCGGGCCGAAAAGATTTCGAGCACGTTGGCGTAAAAGGGATTGTAGAGCCCTCCGACCACGACCGCGACCAGGTACGAGCGGTGCGTCAGCATGATCCTCGGAATCATGCTCGGCCGGTAATCGAGCGCGGTCGCGGCTTCGAGAACCTTGCGTCGCGTTTCTTCCGAGACGCTCGCGCCTTCCCGGTAGGTCCGCGACACGGCGGATTGCGACACGCCCGCGAGTCGCGCCACGTCGATCGAGGACGAGTATCGTTTTCGGCTCGTCATCTGACGGGAAGGCCTCGCTGGAGCGGCCGCCGAGCGGCCCCAGCCTTTATAGACCGGAATAACTATTCGTTTGACAGCCGGAATATTTGGTGTCTTGATGCTGGCGATGACTAGCTAGTCATCACCAGCGACTAATCAAAAAAACCTCGGGAGTAAAGCGCCATGGAGACAGGACACCGTAATTCCTCGTCGGCGATCCGACGCCGGGACGTGTTGAAGGGAGGGGCCGCGTTCGGACTCGGGGCGTTGATGCCGATGGCGCGCCCCGCAGCAGCGCGCGCGGCCGGAGCGCCCACGCTGGTAAATTCGATCCGATCCTTGTCCAACCCCTACCATGCGACCTGGAACCAGGGCGGTCAGGCTTTCGCGAAATCGGTGGGCGCCGACTACGTCGTACTCGTCACGGAGGGTAGCAGCCAGAAAGGCATCGCTGACATCCGAGCCATCCTAGCTAAGACGGGAGGCAACATGGTGCTCAATCTCGACGCGAACGACAGCGCCGACACGCGCCCGATCGTCGAGGCGTGCCAGGAAGCGAAAGCCCACGTTTTAACCCAGTGGTCGAAATCCGCGGACCTTCATCCCTGGGATCACGATCCCTACTACGTCGCCCACATCTCCTACGACAACCTGAAGTATGGAGAGGGCACGGGCAATGCCCTGATCGCCGCCATGGGCGGCAAAGGCGGCATCGTGGCCCTGGGAGGCCAGATCGCCAATAGCACGTCGATCGAGCGCAAGCAGGGGCTCGACAAAGCGTTGGCGGCCCATCCGGACGTTCACCTCCTCGACTTCCAGGCGGCGGACTGGCAGTCGATCAAAGCGCACGACACCGTCAGCGCCTGGCTGACGCGCTTTGGTTCCGACATCACGGGGATCTGGTGCGCCAACGACGACATGGCGATCGGGACGCTGGAGGCGCTTCGCGCCGAGGGCCTTGCGGGAAAGATCCCTGTCTGCGGCATCGACGGCATCAAGACCGCAGTCGACGCGATCCGCGCGGGCGAACTCGTGACCACGGTGTCATGGGACCCGTTTTGGCAGGGCGCCATGGGCCTTTCCATCCCCTATCATGCCCGAATGGGAACATTCGATCCCACAAAGGAGCCGCACGACCACCGTGAGTTCTACAGCACCGGCATCGTCGTTGATAAAAGTAACGTCGAGTCATTCTACAAGAACAATATCGAGACCGAACCGAAGGTGGACTTCAACGACCTTTGGGGGCGTGCGAGCGGACAGATTCGGCAAGGCTGAGCGATCGTCCATGATTGCATCGTGAGAAACCGGACTTGACCTCACGCTCGGTTTTCCCGCGAAGAAGCGCTTCTACTCGTGCGGACGGCGTCCTTGGGCGTCAGCTTGGACGTCGGCTGCAGCCCCTAGTTCCGGTCATCGTGCTCATCGCCCTTTGCCTGCTGATCACGGCGGCTAATCCTCGGTTCCTTACTTGGATGAACCTCGGGCGCGTCGCCGCGTCCGCGGCGGTTCCGCTCGTCCTCTCGCTCGGACTCACTGTCGTCGTGCTACTCGGGAGCATCGACCTATCAATCGAGGGCACAATGGCCATCGGCTCCATCGTGCTGTCGCTCCTCGTCGCCAACGACATGACGGCCATGCGCTTAGGTTGGCTGGCCCTGCCAATCACGCTTGCCGCGACCGCGCTCGTGGGCGCCGGCAATGGCTTGGTGCATGTCTGGTTTCGCATCCCTTCCTTTATGGTGACGCTCGGCACCTGGTTCATTGGTCTCGGCATCGCGGCGGTCGTCCTGGGCGGTGGGACCGTTCGCATCCTCGACCCACAGATCCGAGGCCTCGCTTTGGCGCGGTTCGTCGACCTGCCGTGGCTGGTTTGGGTCGCCGTGGGAGCGCTTGCCTCGGCTTGGGTAATCCAGAATTACACGCGGCTCGGCCGCCACATGTACGCGGTCGGCGGCGACGAAAATCTCGCCGCCTTGTCGGGCATCCGGGTCAGACGGGTAAAGGTTGCGGCCTTCGCATTAGCGGGCGCTTTTTACGGTCTTGCCAGCGTGCTGGCGGTGGCACAGCTCGGGCAGGCAAACGCCGTTTCGGGGGAAGGCCGGCTGTTCACGACAGTCACGGCGGTCGTAGTCGGAGGCACGTCTCTGACGGGCGGAATCGGCGGACCGCTTAGCTCGCTCGTGGGCGTGTTGATCGTTGTCGTGCTCGCCAACGGGATGATCCTTCTTGGGATTTCCCCCTACCTGCAGACGACGATCCAGGGGCTGATGATTATCGTCGCGACGGCGGTCGGGCTGGATCGGCGACGCATTGGCATCGTGAAATGACGCGCGCAAGGCTCCAGGCCGTCGGCCTTTCGAAAACCTTCGGCGTCACCCACGCGCTTAAGGACGTTAGCGTCGACATCGGCGCCAACGAGGTCGTCGGGCTTATCGGGGAGAACGGCGCTGGGAAGTCGACGCTCATGCGTATCCTCGCCGGGGTCCAGCAGCCAACCTCTGGCGAGCTTCGAAGCGACGGCGAACGCCTCCAGCTCCTTAGCCCCCTTGATGCGGCAACGTCCGGCATCGGCATGGTGTTTCAGGAACAATCGCTGCTGCTAAACATCTCCGTCGCGGAAAACATCGTACTTGGGCACGAACGCGCTTTCTTGCGCAACGGCTTCATCGACTGGCGGCGCCTCCACGCGGAAGCGCGCGCCCAGCTCGCGAAGGTGGGCCTCACCATTGACCCGTCGACGCGCACGGCGGATCTGAGCTTTTCCGCCCGGCAGATGGTCGAGCTTGCAAAGGCGCTAGCGCTTGAAGACCGGATCGCGCGGGACCTCGTGATCCTGCTCGACGAACCAACCTCCGTCCTCGAAAGCGCCGATATCGAGGTCCTGTTCGCGCGGGTTCGAGCCCTCAAGCAACGCGCAAGCTTCGTGTTCGTCTCGCACCGCCTCGATGAGGTGCTGGCGATCAGCGACCGTGTATACGTCATGCGGGACGGCCGCGTCGTCGCGAGCATGGCCGCTGCCGACACGACCGTTTCCGAACTGCATCACCTGATGGTCGGGCGGGAACTCCACGCCGAGTACTATCACGAGTCCTCCCAGCAGCCGCCGTCGTCGGAAGTTGTCCTCGAAGCCGACGCATTGAGCGCGGCGGGTCACTATTCAGATGTCAGCTTCAGCCTGCGCCGGGGGGAGGTCCTCGGCGTCGCCGGGGTGGTCGGGTCTGGGCGCGAGGAACTCGTGCGAACCCTCTTCGGCTTCCTCCCCCAAACCTCTGGGACCCTGCGGATCAACGGCGAGCACGTCCGCTTCCAGAGCCCTGCGGCGGCCGTCGAGCGCGGGGTCGGATACGTGCCGAGGGAACGACGGCTGGAGGGACTGGTCATGTATCTGTCCATCGCGGCCAACCTGACGCTGGCGAACCTCGGTTCCATCCTATGGTACGGGCTCATCAGCCGGAAACGCGAAGCGGTGCTGGCGGACCATTGGATCCGCACGCTCTCAGTTCGGGCGGCAGGAGCGGACGCGCTCTGCCTGTCGCTGTCCGGCGGCAATCAGCAGAAGGTCGTCCTAGCGAAATGGCTCGTCGCGGGATCGCGCATCCTCATTCTCGACCATCCGACCCGCGGCCTGGACGTCGGCGCCAAGGCCGATGTGTACCGGCTCGTACGCGAGCTCGGGCGCGAGGGCGTCGCGGTGATCCTGGCCGCGGATACCCTCGAGGAACTGATCGGCATGAGCCACAGGATCATTGTGATGCGGGACGGAGGCGTCACGGCCCGCATTGACGCGCCCGCCGGGGCAAAGCCCGCCCAGATCGAGCTGATCGGACACATGGTGTGACGAGGATCAGTCCCATACTCTCGGTGAGCACGGCGCGGGCGTCTGCGCCTGGCCTTTTCCTGGCTGTTCTGGTAGCCGGCATTTGCCTCCGGGTACCCGAGTTCGCATCGGCGCGGAGCTTCCTCGCCGTGCTGTCGGACGCCGCGCCGCTCGCGCTCCTTGCCGCGGGCCTAACCTTCGTCATCCTGATCGGCGCCATTGATCTCAGCGTGCAATCGGTCGCCTCGCTAAGCAGTGTGATCGCCGCGCTTCTCGTTCCCCGGTTCGGCCCCATTGGCTTCCTGGCGGCCATCGCCGGCGGGCTCGCGGCGGGACTATTCAGCGGTCTGACCTATGTCACGCTGCGCGTACCCTCCTTCATCGCAACTCTCGCCTCGAGTGGTGTGGTAACGGGGGTTGCCCTCTACATATCCAATGCCGCCACGGTCACGATCGACGAACGATCTCGTGTCTATTTCGACTGGATCAACGGCTCGATCTTGGGCGTACCTGGATATATCATCGTCACGGCTGCGATCCTCGCAATCTGCGCGATCGTGCAGAATTATACTCCGTTCGGGCGCTACAGCCTGGCGATCGGCAGCGGCGAGGCGGCCGCCTGGGCGGCGGGGGTCAGGGTCGGGCGTCAGAAGGTTTATGCGCTCGTCGTGTCGGGCCTGCTCGCGGCTATAGTTGGCGTCATTCTCGCCGGCCGGCAACTCAGCGGGTCGCCGACGCTCGCCAACGAGCTTCTCCTGCCCAGCATCGCTGCGGTGCTCGTCGGCGGGACCGCCATCACCGGCGGGGTCGGCGGCATCGGCCGGACGCTGATCGGCGCCCTGATCGTCTCCGTGCTTCGCATCGGCATGACGTTTCTCGGCATCAACATCTTTGCCCAGCAGATCGTTTTCGGCGCTTTCCTGATCCTGGCTGTCGGCTTGACGATCGATCCGGAAAAACTGCCGTTCGTGAAGTGAATTTGCAAAGTCAAAAATCGTGAAAGAGGACCTAGGCTATGCGTCTCTGCTCCGTAACGTCGATCCTCAAATATTATCCGCTGCCCGAAGCGCTTTCGGTCATCGCCGACGCCGGTTACGAGGGAGTCGAGCTTTGGGGTGGTTTACCGCACGCGTTCACGGATGACTTCTACGCGGACGGCGCGCTCGATCGAACGCTCGTCGCGTCGTGCCGGAGCATCGTCGCCAAGAGCGGTCTCACCCCGGTCTGCTTTCTGCCTGAGCAGTGCATTTACCCAGTGAACTTCCTCGTCGACGCGGCGCCGCCTTTCGATGCCGCCAAGCTTCGCGAACGTAGCCTCGGCTATTTCGAACGCGCGATCGACCTCACAGCGGAACTCGGCTTCCACCGCATGCTCGTCACCACGCCGTTCTGGGGCTGGACGCAGGAGGGGGGCGCTTGGCGACACGGCGACAAAGCCTTGCCCCGCGTTATCGACGCGTTCGGTCGTCTGGTCCGGCGGGCCGAGCTGCGAGGGGTGACGCTCGTTCTCGAACCGCTTTCATTTCTCGAGACGACAGCGGTCGAAACGCTGGACGACGTCTTGTCAGTCGTGAACGGGGTTGCGTCCGATGCGCTGGTTGTCATGCTCGACACCGGCCACGTCAACGTGACGGCCCACGCCCTCGGCCTCGACCCAAAAGCGTATTGGGCCGAGCACGTCGAGAAACTCGGGCTGCGTCTTCAGCATCTCCACCTCGACGACAACCTGGGCGACCTCGATTCACACCTAGTGCCGGGCGACGGCAATTTCGACTTCAAGTCCGCTTTCGCCAACCTGAAGCGATCGGGATACGCCGGCTGGCTATCCGCCGAGATCGGCATTTTCGGCGCCAACCCGATCCCGCCCGCCCCGAAGGACATTCTTCGGCGAACCCACGACACCGTGTCCCGGTTGTGGGCCGAGGCATGACGACAACGCCACACGGAATGAGGCCCATGATCGCCCTTTCAGACTCCACGCTGCATCGGTTGCCCGCCGCCGTCGCTGTCCCTCGCTATGATCGGCACGCCTTGAAGGTCGGGGTCGTCCACATCGGGGTCGGCAACTTTCACCGGACCCAAGAGGCGCTCTACATCGACGAGGCTCTTCATCTGCCCGGAAATGAGAGTTTCGGGATCTGTGGTGTCGGGTTAACCGATGGGGCTGCCGCGCGGGCCAAGGCGGCCGCTTACAAGGCCCAGGACGGTCTCTATACTGTCACCGAATTCGCGCCCGATGGAATCGCTCGCACCCGGGTGATTGGCGCGATGATTGACTACCTGCACGGGCCGGCGGACCCGGAGGCCGTGTTGGCCCGCTTAACGCACCCGGACACGCGGATTGTTACGCTGACCATCACCGAAGGCGGCTACAACATCGATGAAACGACGGGTGTGTTCACGCTCACGGCGCCCGAGGTGGCGCACGACCTGGCGGGCGGTGAACCCCGCACCGTGTTCGGCTACGTGGTCAAGGCCCTGGCGCGGCGGCGCGCGGCGGGACTGGCGGCCTTCGCGGTCGCGTCCTGCGACAACCTGCGGGGCAACGGCGACACTGCCCGCAACGCCTTCGTGTCATTCGCGCGGGCCCGCGGTCCCGATCTCGCCAACTGGATCGACCGCGAGGTCGATTTCCCGAACAGCATGGTGGATCGCATCGCCCCGCAGGTGAGTGACGCCGAGCGGGCCAAGCTCAACGCATCGAGCGGAGTCGACGACCGCCTACCTGCGATGGCCGAAACCTTTAACCAATGGGTCGTCGAGGACCGGTTTCGTTACGGCCGCCCGGCCTTGGAGGCGGTGGGGGTCACCTTTCGCGACGACGTTGCGGCCTTCGTCGCCGTCAAGGGGCGGATGATCAACGCCTCCCACATGCACATGGCCTATCCGTCCATCCTGCGGGGCGAACGGATCGTCCACGAGGCTATGCGCGACCCGCGGATCGTCCGGCTGATTTCGACCTTCCTGAGTCGGGACGTCATTCCTTACGTCGAGCCGCCGACGGGCGTATCCGTCGCGAACTACGAGACGATGATCGTCGAGCGCTTCTCCAACCCGGCCATCGGCGACCAACTCCTGCGGGTCGGCGGCGACGGCGCGTCCAAGCTGCCGATCTTCCATTCCAAGACGATCGCCACGCTAATCGCGGCCGGCGCCGACCTCAGTCGCGAGGCCTTCCTGCTCGCTTGTTTCGCGCGCTATCTGCTTGGCCGGGATGACAACGGCTCGGACTTTCCGGTGTTCGAGCCCGTCCTGACGGCGGCCGACTGGGAACAAATCCGCGACGAGCCGGCGGGAGTCCTGCGCGCCGCGCCGTTCACGTCGTTGGGATTGGCCGACCATGCATCGTTCCGGCGGGCGTTCGACCGCGTCACCGAGACGCTCGCGCAATACGGCGCATCAAAGGCTTTGGACGACGTTCTCGCGGAAACTTGAGAGGATCCGAACCGGGATCGTCTGCAAGAGGCGGCGAAGCCCGCGCGGGCCGACCCTCGCGCCTTCCTCGCCATCCGCGACACCTTCGGCGAGATGGCCGACAACCCGGCCCCCCATCGCTGCTTTCTCAAGCGGTCGCCTGCCCTGGACGAACGTAACCCTCCGGTGAGGGCCGCGGGTCAGGCGGGTCGCGGCTTTCTGGCGGCGGGTTTTCTTGCCCAGCGTTTGCCGAGGGCGCCGACGTCGGCCTTGAGTTGCTCGGCGTCGAAGGGGTTTGGATCGAAGTCCTCGCCCAGCCACTCCAGGGTTTCGGCGTGGCGCTCGTGGCCGGGATCTTCGAGTGCTTCGAGCATCTCGCCATAGCCCCAGGGACCGCCGACGTCCTCGGGCGGACAACCGCCGGACGCCTCGATCAGACGCGGATAGACGGCGTCGGGCTCTGCCGGCGCCATGCGCTCGACCTTGAT
>Ga0302325_10022180_pt1 | contig 13296 bp, 17 predicted proteins | sample Palsa_T0_2_FD_201948 | JGI IMG/M metagenome (GOLD analysis project Ga0302325, IMG submission 201948) | Peat permafrost microbial communities from Stordalen Mire near Abisko, Sweden - Palsa_T0_2 | ecosystem: Environmental > Terrestrial > Soil > Palsa > Peat permafrost | place: Sweden: Abisko... | reverse complement strand
ACGTCGGCGTCGGGGACCGCGGCCATCATGCGTGCGCGGGCGAGCTGCATCTGGCGCCGGCGCAGCGCCGCTTTGACCTCGGCGGAGACGCCGTACTGGCGCACCTCGTCTTTGACCTCCTGCTTGGTCATGCGCAGCTGCTGCTCGTGGCGCCGCCGCCGCCAGGCGTAGTCGAGCACGCCGATCAGCAGATAGGCGAAGGCGGCGCGCTGGGCGACACCGAGAGCGCTTTTGCCGGCGAGCACGCCGAGCGAGTAGGGCGAGATGCCGACGTCGGCGGACAGGGCGGTCAGCCCCGGTAGCAGCGCGAGCGCGGCGACGGCGCCGACCACGGCGACCTTGGCGATCGCCTTGAGCGCTTCGAAGACGGCGTTGGGCCCGAACAGGTTGCGCGCGCCGGATGCCGGGTTGATGCGCCGGAAGTCGGGCTTGAGCACGTGGGCGGTGGGCCTGAAGCCGACCTGCGCGACGCCGGCGAGGACGCCGGCGGACATGCACGCGAGTGCGACGGGCGCGACGCCGAGCAGGATCGTGGAGAGCCCGGAGCGCATCAGCTCGTCGAGGCCGGAGCCGGTGGTGGCGCGACCGGAGTCGGCGATCTGGCCGAGTATCTGGCGAAACGTGGATGCGCCGGCGTCGAGGATCCGCGGGCCCAGCAGGCTCAGCGCGAACAGGCCGACGGCCACCACGATCGAGCCGCCGAGGTCGGGGCTGCGCGCGACCTGTCCCTTATCGCGCGCGCGTTTGCGGTGCTTGGGCGTCGCTTTCTCGGTGCGCTCCTCGCGGGCCATGGCTCAGGCGACGTGTAGCGCGCCGAGCGCGTCGCCAACGCTGACGGATAGCTGGCTGGAGATCCAGGCGGCGGTGAACGGCAGCGAGGCGCCGACGACGAGCATCGCGACGGCGACCTTGGTGGGGAAGCCGACGGCGAACACGTTCAGCTGCGGCACGACGCGCGAGACGACGCCGAAGGCGACGTCGGTGATGAGCAGCGCGACGAGCACCGGCGCGACGACCTCCAGGGCGGCGGTGAACACGCCGGCGAACACCTGCTCGGCGCCGCCGACGAGCGAGGACAGCCGCGGCTCGCCGGTGAGAGGCACGAGCTGGAAGGTGCGGTCGAGGCCGCGTATGGTCCATGCGTCGCCGCCGATGACGAGGAAGATGAGCGTGCCGACGAGGCCGTAGAAGCGCGCCATCACCGCGCTCTGCTCGCCGTTCATGGGGTTGATGAGCTCGCCGTAGGAGAAGCCGGAGATCACGTCGACGATCGAGCCCGCCGATTCGACGGCGGCCAGCAGCACGGCCAGCGTCATCGCGAAGCCGCCGCCGACGAGCATGCTCTCGATCACCAGGCCACCGATCACGAGCGGCTCGGTGGGGATGTGCTGGCCGTGCAGCGCGATCGGCGCGAGGCCGATCGAGATCCCGACCGCGATGATCCCGCGCACGTGCGGGGGGATTATTTGCGAGGAGAACAGCGGCGCGATCACGAACAGCGGCGTGACGCGTGCGAGCACGAGCACGAACGCGATGAGATCGCCCCCCTCGAGCTTGAGCAGCAGCGCGTTCACGAGCCCACCATCGTCGGGATCGCGGTGTACAGCGCGGTTGTGTAGGAGACGATCTGGCCGAGCATCCACGGCCCCAGTACGAGGATCACGACGGCGACGCCGGCGATCTTGGGGATCAGCGAGAGGCTCTGCTCCTGGATCTGTGTGACCGCCTGGAAGATGCTGACGAGCAGCCCGACGACAAGCGCGGTGAGGAGTATCGGGCCGGCGATCTTCAGCGACAGGCTCATGGCCTGCGAGGCGAGGTTGACGACCGTGTCCTGGTTCATCAGTGGAAGCTCTGGACGAGGGATTTGATGACGAGATCCCAGCCGTCGACGAGCACGAACAGCAGGATCTTGAAAGGCAGCGAGATGAACGTGGGCGGCAGCATGATCATGCCCATGCTCATCAGCACCGAGGAGACGATCAGGTCGATGATCAGGAACGGCAGGAAGATCAGGAAGCCGATCTGGAACGCGGTCTTGAGCTCGGAGACGATGAACGCGGGGATCAGCACCTCGGTCGGCACTTCGGCGCGCTTGTGCGGCTCCTTGGCGTGAGCGAGGCTGATGAACAGCGAGATGTCCTGCGTGCGCGTCTGGCGGAACATGAATTCGCGCAGCGGCTGCTCGGCGCGCTCGATCGCGGTTGTGGTGCTGATGTGATGGGCCTCGAGCGGTTCGAAGGCGTCGCGCTTGATCGCGCCGACGGTGGGTGCCATCACGAAGATCGTCAGGAACAGCGCGATGCCGACCAGCACCTGGTTGGGGGGCGCGGTGGTGGTGCCGATCGCGGTGCGGATGAAGCCGAGCACGATCAGGATGCGGCTGAAGCCGGTGACGGTGAACAGGATCGCGGGTACGAGCGTGAGCCCGCCGATCAGCAGCAGAATCTGGACGGCGTTGCTGGATGTGACGTTCATCGGCGCACCGTCAGTTCGCGCAGGCGATCGATCAGGCTCGAGGACGGTGAGGGCATGCGCATCGGGTCCGGGCGGCGTCCCACGGCGGGGCTGTCGTAGGCTGGCCGCCCGTTGGACGGCCACTCGCCGACCCTCCCCTCATCATCATCAGAGAAAGCGCTCTGCTCCGAGTAGGCGCCCTGTCCGATCGCGCGCCCGGCGCCGGCGACCAGCTGCCCGGCGGCGCCGATCAGGCGCGAGCGCTCGGGCGGGCGCTCCTCCAAAAGCAGGCCGGCCTCCTGCGCCTGCTCCTCGGTGTAGCGGTGGATCGGCGCGACGCCGTGCTCGGTGCTGCCCAGCAGGACGTAGTCACTGCCGGCGCGCACGAGGTGCACGGAGCGCCCGGAGCCGAGCGTCAGCGCGGCGACGCTCGCGAGCCCCTCGCTGGCGACGTTCGGATCTTTACCGGCCTTGACCTGGCGCAGGATCCAGGCGAGCCCCCAGATGACGGCGATCACGATCGCCAGGCCGACGATCGTGCGCACGATGCTCGCGCCGCCGCTGCTGGTGGTGGCGGCGTGCGAGGCGCCGGTGGTGGAGCCGAGGTTCAGCGGCGTGTTTTCGCCGCCCGTCTTTGACGATGGCGTGAACGCCGCCGCCGGGCAGGCGAACGCGAGCAGGCAGGAGCCAGCTACAGCGGCCGCCGTCGCGACCGCACGGGAAAGCGGGATCGACTTAGTCATCGAGGGACGACTCCGAGGAAGAGTCGCCCCAGTTATCGGCCCTGCGGGCGCGGTCTTGAGGGCGCGCCTACTGGATCAGCTCGCCGACCTGCACGCCCCAGGCGCCGTCGGACGTGACCACGAGGCTGCCGTTGGCGAAGCACAGGCCGTTGGCGAACAGCTCGACCGGCGCTTCCGCGCCCTGGTCGAGCTCGACGACGGCTCCCTGAGCCAGCTCGAGTGCGCGCCCGAGCGGCAGGTGCGTCCTGCCGAGCTCGGCCCACACGCGTACGAAGATGCTGCGCAGGATCTCTCGACCCTCGGCGCTCTCGCGCGTGCTGTCGAGGTGCGCGCGCGCCCGTTCAAGCTCGCTGCGGCCGAGCTTCGCGTAGGTATCGGCGCGGATGCTGGGCTCGCCGGTGCTGGACAGCTTGACCGCGCGGCGCAGCCCGCTGCGCCCGGGGCGCCCGCGGCCGATCGAGGTCCCCTCGGCGTACAGCAGCACGCCGTCCTCGGCTCGCTCCTGCAGCGTCAACTGTGCACCGGGTCGCAGCTCGAGCATGCGCTCGATCGGCATCTGCATCGAGCCGACCTCGGCGCGCACCAGCACCTGCGCGCCGGCGACGCTGCGACGCAGGGCGCCGGCGCCACGCGGGTCGGCGCGCGGCTCGCGGCCCACGCCGCGGATGCTCTCGGTGAAGGGCTCGATCGCCCCCCACGGGATCAGCAGCGCGATCTCCGAGGACAGAGCGTCGATCTTCGTCTCGAACGTCACCGACAGCGTCGGTTCACCGATCGGCGTGAGCACCCCCGCGTCGCCCTCCATGTCGAGGTCGCCGCGCTCGAGCTTGGTGCCGCCGAGCTCCTGCCACGCGGCGGACAGCTGGCTTACGACCGAGTCGAGCACTCCTCTGGTCAGCACCCAGTCGACCTCCGTCAGATGGCGCTCGGAGGGAGCCTGCGCGGCCTCGCCGCCGAGCAGACATTCGAGCGCGGCCAGCACCAGCGGCAGCTCGACGCTCATCAGCATCGGCCGCTCGATCGCCTCGGCGTGCACGGCGACGGCGATCGAGTCGGCCGGGAGTTGCGCCTTGGCGGCCGCCCACGTGTGCTGGCTGATGTCGCCGACGGCGACCTCCGTCTCGGCTTTCAGCTCGCCCGTCAGCCACGTGCCGAGCGTCTCGCTGAAGGCGTCCAGCGCGCGGGCGATGCGGCGCCGCAGCTCGGTCGTGAACTTTGTCGGCTGGGAGAAGTCGAGCGCGCGCGCGCCGGTGCTCGCCTGGTCCTGCTCCTCGCCCTGGGCGACGCTCATGCCCGGCTCAGCCCGCGTCCCCGTCGGAGGACTCGGCGTCCCCGGCAACGTCGGCGTCGGCGTCGGCGTCGGCGTCGGCGAGGCCGGCCTGTGGCCCGCCGTCGGTGACCTGCCCATCCCCGCCGGAGGCCTCGGCGGGGCGCTGATCACCGCTCGCGCCCGCGTCCGTCGCGCCCGCCGGCTGCGCGGCGGAGTCGGTGAGCTGTGGGTCGGACTGCGTGTCGAGGATCTCGGTGATGCGCAGGCCGTACTGCTCGTCGATCACGACGACCTCGCCGCGAGCGATGGCGGTGCCGTTGACGAGCAGATCGGCGGTCTCGCCGGAGAGGCGCTCGAGTGCGACGACGGACCCGACGCGCAGATCGAGCGTCTCGCCGACGGTCATGTGCGTGCGCCCGATCTCGACGCTCAGCTCCATCGGGATGTCGCTGAGGCGGCTGAGGTCGGCGTCGGTCGTCGCGGAGGTGGCTGCAGACCCGTCTCCCCCACCTTGCTCGAACTGCTCGTACTCGATCGTCTCGGTCACGCTCGCTCTCCTCGCGCGGTCGGGTCGGTGCTCGGCACCGCTATTGCACGGTCAGGTCGGGGATCAGCACCGCTTCAACCTTGACGTCGGTCTGCTGGTCGATGGCCTGCATGATCTGGTGCTTGATCGTGCGTCTGCCCTGGTTTGAGATCAGCGTTTCGCCGTTCTGGTTGGTGATCGCGTCGGTGACGATTTCACGCACGAGCGGTTCCTCGGGCAGCGTTCCGGCGGCGTTTTCGCCGCTGGAGGAGGAGGCGGTGGCACTGGCGCCGTCGCTCTGCCCGGGCGCGAGCTCGAGCCCGACCGTGAGCTTGGCGAAGCGACCGTCTTGTAGGTTCAGCAGGAACGGCGCCGGCAGCACGTAGATGGTCCCTTTGATCTTGTCCTTGTTTACGGGCTTGGGCTGCGTCATCTTGTAGCCCACTCCCAGTATGAGAATCGGCAGGGCGAGCGCAAGCATGAGCTTTTTGTTCTTGAGCATGGTGTGAGCCGTTCGTGTCTAGGGCTGAGATTCGCCTTCGCCTTCGCCTTCGCCTCCGTGAATCCTTCGCATCACAATCTCCACCCTCCGATTGCGCGCGCGCCCGGCCGCCGTCGCGTTGCTGTCAACCGGCCGTTGTTCAGCGTTGCCGGTGGCCGTGAGCCTGCGCGCGCCGACCCCGTGCGCGATCAGGAACTGCACGACGGTGCTCGCGCGCGCGGTCGACAGCTCCCAGTTGCTCGGGTACAGGCTGCTGTGGATGGGCACGTTGTCGGTGTTGCCTTCAACGGAGATCGGATGTGTCTCATCGACGTTCAGCAGCTGGGCGATCTCGCTGAGCAGGCCGTCGGCGCGTCCTTCGAGCGTCGCCTGGCCGGAGGCGAACAAAAGGTCGTCGGTGAGCACGCGGATGACCAGGCCGCGCGCTTCGATCGTCGTCTGCACGCTCTTGGCGAAGCCGTGCGATGCGGCGTAGGCGTCGAGCTCCTGCTTGATGTGCGCGAACTCCGCCGCCTCCTTCTGCGCCTGCGATGCCGTGACGGCGCTCGCCGCAGCGCTCGGAGCGGTGGGAGCGCTCGGGCTGCTGGTGGCGGTGCTCGAGCCGCGCAGCGGGCTGTTCTGCAGGGAGCTCGCGCCTTCGGTCTGGACGGGCTCGATTGCCTGCAGTTCGACGGAGGCGGGGGTCTGCGCCGAGTTGTCGGTCGATCCCTGCTGGGCGATCGCTTTGCCGCCCGGCAGGATGTTGCCCGAGAAGGCGGCCTTCAGCGACTTCTGCAGCGTCTGGTACTTGGAGATGTTGACCGAGGAGATCGAGAACAGCACCATGAACAGCGCCATCAGCAACGTGATCATGTCCGCGTAGGTCAACAGCCAGCGCTCCTCGCTCTCGTGCTCCGCGGCGCCGTGGCGGCGTCGACCGTGCCCGCGAGCCATGGTCAGGCCGCCTTGGCCTCGACGTCGAGTCGCGTGACCTTGCCGTCGTCCTCAGAGGGGCGGTCGGCGGGCGGAACGTAGGACATCAGCTTTTCGGAGACCAGCCGCGGGTTGTCGCCCGCCTGGATCGAGAGGATCCCCTCGAGCGTCATCATCCGCAGCTCCATCTCTTCGGCGGAGATCGCCTTCAGGCGGTTGGCGATCGGCAGGAAGATCACGTTGGCGGAGCCGACGCCCATCAGCGTGGCGATGAACGCGGCGGAGATCGACGGTCCGAGCGTCGACGGCGCGGCCAGGTTCTGCAGCACGTGCACCAGGCCGAGCACGGTGCCGATGATGCCCATCGTCGGCGCGAACCCGCCGGCCTTCTCGAACGGCGCGGCCCCGGCGGCGTGGCGGGCGGCCATGCCGTCGATCTCCGCCTCGAGGATCGCGTGCACCATCTCCGGGTCGGTCCCGTCGACGACCAGCTGCAGGGCGTTACGGGTGAAGCTGTCGTCGATCTCGCCGAGCTGCGCGTCGAGCGCGAGCAGCCCCTCGCGGCGCGCCTTGTCGGCGAGGGAGACCAGCTGATCCAGGCGCCCGCGCATGTCCGGCGGTTCGGCCGCGAAGACCATCTTGTAGAGGCTCGGCACGCGCTTCATCGAGACCATCCCGACGCTCGCAAGCGTCACCCCGCCGGTGCCGCCGAGGATGATCATCAGCGCCGGAATGTCGATGAACGAGGCTGGACTCGTCCCGCCCATCATCGCGCTCAGCAGTAGGGAGCCGAAGGCCACCCCAATCCCGATGGCCGTTGAAGCCTTCATTGCTTGCGTACATCGGCGCTCGCAGGAAATCCTTCAGTTTTGGCGAGCGGCTGTGCACGAACGGCCGACCACGTTGTAGACGGGCGAGAGGACGCCTATCGGGCGTCTACGTGGAGTCGTCCTCGACGGCCGACAGACGTGGAGGGTCGCGATGGATGCCCACGGGGGGCGGTGAGGATGGAAGCCCGCTCGCCCCGCTCGCCCGGCCGCGGCGCTTGAAGGCGTCGGCGAGCACCTCCGCGCGGTAGTTGTGGACGGCGGCGGCGACCTCGGCGGGCGTCTCGGCGACCACCACCTTTGCGCCGGTGGCGAGTGTGATGACAGTGTCGGGCGTGGACTCGACGGTCACGATCATGTCCATGTTCAGCAGGAAAGGCTCGTCGCTGTGACCGAGCCGGTTGAGCGTAATCATCGACAAACACCTCCTTTGCGACTTCGGCGCACCGTCGTTGAACAAAGTTAGCCACAGGGTGGGACGGCCCCAAGCGGCCGCCGTCCCACCCCGAGGCTCCTCGGAGCTGTCCCTTCTGTTCGCCGTCCTTTCGCCGGCGATCCGCTACTGGATCATCTGCACGAGCGTGCCGAGCATTTCGTCCGCGGTGGTGATCGTGCGTGAGTTGGCCTGGTAGCCGCGCTCGGCGGTGATCATGTTGGTCATCTCGGTCGCCATGTCGACGTTCGACATCTCCAGCTCACCGCCGATCGTCGTGCCGAAGCCCGAGGTGTCGGGCGTGCCGACGACCGGGGGGCCGGAGTTGGCGGTCTGCGCCCACAGCGAGCCGCCGAGACGTTCGAGGCCGCTTTCGTTGGCGAACGTCGCCAGCGAGACGTAGCCCGCGGTCACGCGCTTGAGGTAGTTGGCCGATTCTTTGTTCTCGTCGGTGTAGCTAACCGAGCCGTCCTCGCCGATCGACACGTTGCTCGAGCCGGCCGGTATCTGGATGTATGAGTCTTCTTTGCCGGGTTCATAGGTGTCGCCGGTAGGCGCTTCGGCCGACACGACCGCGTTGCGCCCGATCACGTATTCGCCCGACTGCGTCGTCAGATACCCCGCGGTGTTGGTCGTGAGGTCGCCGGCGCGCGTGTAGTCGACGTTGGTCGGTACGCCTTCTGTGGGTTTTCCTTCTTTCGGCGCCCCGGGGCCGACGCGCAGGAAGCCGTCGCCCTCGATCGCCACGTCGAGCGGGTTGTTGGTGGTCTGGAACGAGCCCTCTGTCATTTCGTTGATGGTCGCGTCGATCTGCACGCCGAGCCCGATCTGCTCGGGGTTGGTGCCGCCGTTGGTCGGCGTCGGGCCGGAGGCCCCGTGCATCACCTGCGTGAGCGAATCCGCGAACGTCACGCTCGCCGCCTTGTAGGCGACGGTGTTGACGTTCGCGAGGTCGTTGGCGGTCTCGTTGAGCATCGCCTGGTTCGCGTCGAGGCCGCTGATCGCGGCATACATTCCTGCCATCATCCTGACTGCCCTTCCTTTCGCGGCCTCCTCGACGAGGTCCGGCCGTGGTCGTTTGGGGCCGCTCGCGTCATGCGATCACGGCACTGTCGATGTTGGTGAACACGTTGTCCTTCATGTGTTCGGGTCCGACGGCCGTAATGACCGTGCGGTTGCTGACGGACACCACGAACGCGGTGCCGTCGACAAGGACGAGGGAGTCGCGCGAGCCCTTGCTGGCGGCGCGGTCGACCCCCTGCGAAAGCCTTCCCAGCGTGCTCGCGCCCAGCTCGATGCCGCGGCGCTGCACGCGCGCGAGCGCGTGCTTGGAGAACGACAGGTTGCCGGCGCCATTTCCGGCCTTGGCGAGCGCATCCGCGAACGAGGCGCCGGAGTTGGCGCCGTCGGCGCCGCTCGCGCCCGCCTGACCCGGCGCGGCGCCGTCGGCACGACCGCCTCCCCGAGCGGGGGCGCTCGGGTTGGCGGCCGGAGCGAGCGGCCCGGAGACGCCGCCGGGCGGGACGAGCGCGGGGTTTGAGATCGGGCTCATTCGACTTCCGTGACGGCCGACAGCTTCACGCCGGCGACGCCTTCCACGGTCACGGTCGTGCCCGAGGCGTCAGACTGGACGCTCTGGACGGTGCCGGTTGCGAGTTCGCCGGAGGCGTTGTTGTAGGTGACCTTGTGCCCGATCAGCCCGACGGCGTTCGACAGCTCATTGGCGTTGGCGAGGTTGGTGATCTGCTCGACCTGCGTGAATTGGGCGAGCTCGTTGATGAATTCATTGCTGTTGCCCGGTTCCAGCGGGTTCTGCGCCTGAAGTTGCGCGACCATCAGCTTGAGGAAGTCGTTCTGGCCGAGGATGCCGTTGGGGTTTTCGGGCGTCGTGGCGCTGGCGCTCGCCAGCGGGGCTGCTGCTGCTGTGAGGGGGCTGGTGGTCATGGCGATTGGTCCTTTCGTGTTCTCACGCGAGCACGTCGACGAGCTCGCCGCCGGCGATTGCACTGGGAGCGGCCGGGCCTTCGAGCCCGCCCGGCGCCTCGGGTGTCTCGACTGCATCGTTTTCGCCGCCCGCGCCGGAGGCGCCCGACCCGCCGGGGTCGCCGGCGAAGCGGCCGTCGCGCTCGCCCGTCTGCGACTGGCCGAAGGTGCCGATGTCCAGGCGCAGCAGCGACACGCCGAGCGAGCTGAGCGACTGGTGCAACTCCGAGCGGCCCTCGACGAGCGCCTGCGCGGCCGCGGGGGTGTCGGCGTTCACGCGCGCGAGCAACCCGTCGCTGGTCTGGCTCAGGCGGATGCTGATGTGGCCGAGGTCTTCCGGCTGCAGCGCGATCCGCGCCTGCGTGGCTCCCTGGCGTGTGGCGATCTCGATCGTCGCGCGGATCGAGTCGATCATCTCCTGCATCGCAACCCCCGCGACGGACGCCGAACCGGCACCGCCGGACCCCGCGACCTGGGCGGCCACGCCGGGGCCCTGCGCCTGCGCGCCCACACCAGACGCCGACGGGGAGCCGGTTTCGGCGTCGCCGGAGCCCGAGCCGACCTGCGCGGGGGAGGCGCCGATCTGAGCGTCCACGGCTGCGACTGCGTGCGTGCCGGTCGCGGCCACGCTATGCGCGGTCGAAGCGTCGGTGCTGGTGCCGATGCCGACCTGACCGCCGGTGCCGGCTTGATCGCCGGCGGTCGTCTGGCCACCGGCGCCGGCCTGAGCACCGGAGCTGCCCTGGCCAGTGACGCCTGTCTGACTGCCGGAGCCCGTCTGACTGGCGGGGCCGGCCTGAGCACCCGAGCCGGCCTGGCTGCCCGAGCCGGTCTGGCTGCCGGAGTTGGCGTGAGCGCCGGGCGAGGAGGTGGCAGGCTGTGAGTCGCCGGGCGTGCCTTGCTCTGCGGGCGACGCTTCGGCGAGCGCCTGCGCGGACGCTGTGGCGCTCGCGGCGGAGCTCCCCCCACCGGCGCTCCTCGCGCCTGCAGACGCCTGCGCGGAGAGCGCCTGTCCGGCTGCTGGCTGGACGGAGCCTGGTCGACCGGCGGCCTGCGGCTGATCTGCTGCGGTGGTCGAGACGGCGGCCTGCCGCTGATCTGCTGCGGTGGCCGTGGCGGCAGCCTTTGCGAGCGGGGTCGCGGTCGCTGAGCCTTTGCTCGCGGGAGGCGGCCCGACCGCCGTCGCGGTCGCGGCCGCGGCGACGGACGCTGCGGCCGCCGAGGAGCTCGATCCGGCGGCGGATCCCGCGGCGGATGCCGCTAGCGCCGAGGGCCCGCCTGCGGCGACTCGATCGCCGGCAGGCGCGGCGCCTTGATCGCCTGATGTCGCCGAGCTCGACTCTTCGCGAGCGGTCGTGGCGAGCGCGCTCGTCGCCGCGCCGACCCGGGCGGGTGCGCCCGCAGGCGCGGACGCGGACAGCGCACGTGAGGTCGGTAGCGCGTGGGCGCCGGCGACTGTGACGACGGGCCTGTGCCCGCACCGGGGCTCGAGGCGGGGCCGTCGACGGGCACACCCGCGGCGCAGGCCCCTTCGACGCCGGGTGCGCCGGACACCGACGCACCTGCGTCGACGGCATCCGGCGACGCGCCGGTGACGCCCGAGCCTTCGCTCGCGGCGGCGCTGCCGACGCCCGCCGATTCGCCTTTGCCTTCGCGTTCGCGGCGCTGGGCGGCTGTCCCTTTAGAGCCTGTCTGCTGCTGGCCTTCCGCGTTTGCGGTCCGGGCCAAGTGTTCGGCGAGCGCGCTGTGGAAGGGCGGCGCACCCGGTGGGGACGGTGCCCCCGGTGGAGCCCCGGAGGTCGGGGCCGGTGAGGATGGTGGGGACGCGAGCGGGGCTTCGACATTCATAGGAGCTCTCCGGTGGCTGTCGTCGGATGGGTCTGGCGGTAGGTTTCGGCGTAGCCGAGCACGTTCGACACGTAGCTCTCGGTTTCGGAATACGGCGGAACCCCCCCGTACTCCTGCACGGCACCCGGACCGGCGTTGTAGGCGGCGAGCGCGTCTGCGGTGTTGCCGCCGAACTGGTCCATCAGCTGACCGAGGTAGCGCGCGCCGCCTTCGATCGATTCCGCCGGATCGAGCGGGTCGGCGACACCGAGTGAGGAGGCGGTCCCTGGCATCAGCTGCGTGAGGCCGGACGCCCCGGCGCTGCTGGTGGCGGTCGGGTCGAAGCCGGACTCCTGCTGGATCAGGCCGTGCAGCACGGCCGGTTCGAGGCCGTTGCGCGCGGCCGCCTGTTCGATCAGCGATTCGTACTGCCCCGATTCGCCCGATTCGCCCGATTCGGTCGTGGCCGCCTGCAGCGCCGAGGCGAAGTCGACGCCCGTGGTCTGAGGGGCGGTGGCGCTGGCGGCGGTGGGGAGGGTTGTGCCGCCGGAGGCCACGGCTCGGGCGGATTCGATCAGCGCCTGCAGCTGCTGCACCCGCTGGGCGACCGCGAGCTCGCCGGCGGTCATGCCCGCAGGCACGGCGGTCACCGACTGCGTGCTCACGCGCGGCTCCTGCCAAAGCGCGCGGCGGCAATCTCGTCGAGTGCGCCGAGCTCGAGGCGGGCGACCTCGCGGAGGTGCTCGCCGCGGCGACGCTCCCTCAGACGCTCGAGCATCTCGTGCTCGCTGGCGGCTGTGACGAGCTCGGCGTCGCGCTCGGCGACCTCCGCCTCGCGCTGTTCGAGTTCGCGGGCGCGCGCTCCCCGCTGCGCCTCCGTGCGCTCGAGGAAGACCTGGTGCGCCAGCAGATCGGTGGCGCTGACCGCGCTGCCCTCGCCGGCGCGGCGCTGCTGTGCACGCGCGTGCTCGACGCGATCCTCGGCGCTTTGCAACTCGGCGACGGTGCTGGTGCGGCGCGAGATCGCATCCGCCAGCTCGCGCTGGGCGAGCTTCTCCTTGCGCTCGCGCACGACGCGCACGCGCTCGAGTCGGAAGCGGAATGCAGATCCGGACATTGGCCGGTTAATCGGAAGGTGGGTCCGGTTCTTGAGCGCGTTCGGTGCGGATCCAAATGCTTGGACAGATTTGGATCAGCTTGGAAATGCCTGCTAATAACGGAAAGTCAGATTCCCAGGCCGAGCGCGGGGATCGCCGTGGCGCCGGAGGCGTCGAGCACGGTGGGGCGGGCGGGCGCCTCGCCTGCGCCTGCGCCTGGCTGGGTGGGTACCTCTTCGGCGTCGGGGATCTCATCGCTGGCGAGCGCGAGCTCCCGCGCGAGCGATGAGCCGAGCTCCAGCAGCCGTGCGTCGGTCTGCAGCGGGTCGCTGCGCTCGTGGACGGGCTGGCGCAGGAAGCGCTCGATGCGCGCGCGGTGCGACAGCGCGGTGTCGAGCGCAGCGTCGCTGCCGGCCTGGTAGGCGCCGATCGCGACCAGGTCTTCCTTCTCGCGCAGCACCGCCAGCGCCGAGCGCAGCTGCTGTCCGGCCTGCTCGACCTCCGCGGAGACGATCTCGCCGATCAGGCGCGAGACGCTCGAGAGGACGTCGATCGCGGGGTAGTGCCCGGCGTGGGCGAGCGCACGCGTAAGTACGACGTGCCCGTCGAGGATCGAGCGCACCGCGTCGGCGACCGGCTCGTTCATGTCGTCGCCGTCGACGAGCACCGTGTACAGGCCGGTGATCGAGCCGCTGGCGCTCGTGCCCGCGCGCTCGAGC